>Ga0111539_10001827_pt1 | contig 28327 bp, 28 predicted proteins | sample RhiMethybrSRZTD1_FD_79667 | JGI IMG/M metagenome (GOLD analysis project Ga0111539, IMG submission 79667) | Populus rhizosphere microbial communities from Tennessee, USA - Rhizosphere MetaG P. TD hybrid SRZTD1 (version 2) (version 2) | ecosystem: Host-associated > Plants > Roots > Rhizosphere >...
AAATTCACTGCACTATTGGCCGTAATGTTTGCACTTGCGCTATCCATTGATGTTGCCAGTGTAATATCTTTAGCCGGATAATAAATGGTAATCATGTTATCGGACGGACGACCTATTATCAGGTATAGATGGTTAGAATCATAAGCGAAGTTTAACCCAGGCCCACCTGAGGAAGTTTTTCCTAAAAAACTATTACAGGTTGTAATAGAGCCAACGACACCGGCCGTACCATTACCCCAAGTAACGGCGCCAGCATTAACCGTACTTCCATTATCCCAGGACGAGCTATGTAGCACGTAGTCACCATTATTCAATGGTATTGCGCCAGGTGTCCCTACTGCGTCCTCACCAGTGGTGCCAATTAAAGAATTGTTGATGCTTACAATTCCTGATATTCCTGCATTGCCGTCTCCCCAAGTCACGGCTCCAGCAAAACTTGCAGTGCCATTATTCCATGACGGAGTATTGACGACATAGTTACCATTATTGAGTATTGTTATTTCAAAATATCCAACATTGTCATATTTGCTTCCAATTAATGAATTATTACTAGTAACAAACCCGGTGACACCAGTAGTACCGCTTCCCCATGTAACGGCTCCGGCACCAACCGGACCTTCTCCGTGCCAACTCGAGCTTGCTACCAAATAATTACCATTGGTCAGAGGAGTTATTCCAGAATTCAGGCCATTTTGTTTTGTACCCACCAAATCCCCTATTGAACTACCAACTAGGGAATTGTGACTACTAACAAGCCCGGTCGTTCCAGTAAGACCATTTCCCCACGTAACGGCTCCGGCATCGATTGCTGTTCCGTTCGCCCATAGTGGACTATTTACGACATAGCTACCATTTGCCAGCGCGATGCCTCCCGCATATCCAATCTTGTCATTGGCCTTACCAAAAAGAGAATTATTTGCGTTAATTGTTCCCAGGATATTCAGAGATCCATTGCTCCAGGTTGCAGCTCCTGCATCTATTGCTGTTCCATTGTCCCAGTTTGGACTTAACGTAACAATGTTACCATTACTCAACGCGATTACTCCACCACTTCCTAGTTGATCATCAGTTGCACTACCCACAAGCGAATTATTGTTACTTATGACTCCATTTGTGCCATTGATACCATTCCCCCACGTAATTGCTCCGGCCCGATATATTGCTGCATTAGTAAAATTCGGATTGCAAATCACAAAATTGCCGTTTACCAGTGGTATTACATCGATATATCCGGCATCTCCAAATTGGTTATATACCAGCGAATTACTGCTGCTTACGTTCCCTGTTATGCCCGTAGTCCCATTGCCCCAGGTAACGGCACCCATGGCGTGCCAGTAAGGGCTGTTTACCACGTAATTGCCATTAGTCAGTGCAATTACCGGGTTAGGCATACCCTTTCCTTCGCCTAAGCGATCGTTAGGTTGATCGCCTACAAGTGAATTAGAGATATTAACTTCTCCGGTTACACCTGTAGCCTCATTAGCCCACGTGACGGCACCAGCATCAATTACAGTTCCACTATCCCAACGCGAACTGATTACTACATAATTTCCATTAGCCAGAACAGTTACGCCGTTAAATCCTACCCAATTATTAGTTGTTGTTCCGATAAGCGAGTTATTACTATTTACAATTCCTGTAATGCCTGTAGTCCCATTTCCCCAGGTAACTGCCCCCGCATCAGTTGCGATACCATTGTCCCAATTAGGGCTTGCTACCACATAGTTCCCATTGTTCAATACGGTTATTCCACCTTCGCCGATCCGATCATTGGCTGTCAATCCTACCAGCGAATTCGTATTATTTATAGCACCAGTTATGTTTGAACTTCGATCTGACCAGGTAACTGCACCTGCGTTGTTTATAATTCCATTATCCCACTCTGGACTACATATTACATAATTGCCATTACTTAATACGGTAATTCCGCCCTCACCCAGGTTGTCACCAGTTGAACTGCCTACGAGCGAATTGGAGCTGCTTACTAATCCTGAAACTCCGACTGTTTCGTTTCCCCAAGTTATTGCGCCTGCATCAATGGCAGATCCGTTATCCCATTTTGGACTGCACACTATATATTTTCCGTTATACAGAACCTTTACGATACCCACCTTGTCGTTAGCAGAAATTCCAACAAGAGAATTACTGCTGCTTATAACGCCGGATAAGCCCGAGGTTCCATCAACAAAAGTGACTGCACCTGCATCGGTTGCTGTTCCATTATCCCAGTTTGGAGTAATTACTAAAAAGTTTCCATTGGTCAACGTGATAATGCCATTATACGCTCCCCCAACCTGGTCCTCTGCCGTGCTTCCTTTTAATGTGCTAATAACGGCATGTGTGATCCCATTATACAAATAAACGGCCCCAACATTGGAGACAGGACCGTCATCGTAAAACGGATCAGTAACAACATAATTGCCGTTAAGCAAAACTGTAACTGAATAGCCGAACTGACCACTGCCTGAAGGGCCTGTAATATTTATGATCTGGGCATGCGTCCCGATGGAATACAAGAAGATCAGTAAGATTGAATGTTTCATGTTGACAAAAGTTTGATTGCGCGTAGCCTCAGCAAATCACTTTTCGCGCAAAGACAGGGACCCAGTTTGATCAACGATTTTTTCTTTGAATAGAAGCAAATACAAACACTCTTTAATTTTGTCAATAGATCAAAACGCCATTTTAGATATGTTTGATTGCCGCAACATAGCATCCCTTTCCGCATAACGTTTCAAGGTTTTTAACTGCACATGTTGCATTATCCCATGGATCAACGGTGCAATCAAAGTTCCCTGCAACCAACTATTGAATCCTGGTTCTACATTCAGCCTGACTCTTGTGATGAGGCGAGTAGCATCTACACCAATTGATTCCAGTACAAAGGACCAACTCATTCTAAATTCTTTTCCAAGCCTACGACTATGTCCCCCGATTACAAAGTAATTTTCGTGGTTTACGGCATAGACGTCAAAAAAACCATCCCTGTCGTTCGGTGTTGCAGCAAGTTTATCACCAATATTTCTTGTTTCCCACCCTTTGACAAGGTGATTAACACTCGGTTTGCCATCGTGATCCAATAAATCAATGCTGTACCACCCGGCACGGTCACAACCCAATTGCATCAGGTATTGCCAAATAATATCGGGCGGGGCTTCGATGTTCTTCGCGTGAGTATAAGAGTATCGCACTTCATGAATGATTTCATCTCCGGGCAATGCAAGCTTGTCCTCATCGGGCAATTCCATCCTGCCTAAAACCGTTTCATAATGCGTCATTAATGAACTGCGTATCGCCTTTGAACCTATGCCGATAATTCGATAATAGTTTTTGAGTTTCTTCCAACTGTCTTCGTCTGTGGCAGTAGTTCGTAGCTCAAAGCTTATTGTGCTGCCGTCTAAATAAGGTTCCACAACTATTGCCCAGGCGAGTTTTCCCCAACCTGGTTCCCTGAAATCTTTAAAATTGTATGGATCAATTTTGGCGAACGGAATCGTTAAATGCCAGAATTGACCCACGGATCCAATTACCACTTCCTTGCCGGCAATTTCATGAAGGATCATAAACCCCGTGTCATCTTCCGTAATCTGATCGATTCCTATGCGGTGATCCTTTTGGGGATGCACGTCACCTCTTAGTTTTTCAGGAAGCATGCGGATATCAAATAAGAGGCGGACCCATGAAATCGCGGATGCATCAAAATGCCTTGCTACCTTCCAGGCTTCTGCAGGTTTAGCGCTGACAAAAATGCGTTTGATTTCCGTATGGCGTGGATCCGGCAAGTATTTTTGAATGGCTCTCATAATCATTATAATTAGTTGTTTCCAGGCACTCTTTCAGTTTCCAATTCTTCGTGAGCTATTTTAGGCGTAATTGGATTGAATTGGTTGCCTATTTCGTTTGCTGGTCTGTAAAATACTTCGGTATGATAATAAATATCCGCATTCACTGAATTGCTGATCAGGCAATACCTGTGTGTTTTTTCAACGGCAAGATTTGCTTTCTCCCACAGGTCTTCGTCCGCGATAAATATTTCCGGGTAAAGATCAATGGTAGTAAACTTATACCGGCCATTTATTAATTCAATCAGGCCTGTTGCACTGCATTCGAAATGGGAAATTCCGAAATGAAGTTTCTTCGCGAAGGCCAGGTAGGTTGTCATAAAACAGCTGCTGATTGAAGCCAGGAACAAATGTTCCGGCGTCCATGGTTTGCCGTCACCACCGAATGCGGGGGGTGTGCCAATGTGAATAGTTCCATTGGCATCCCTGGCAGAGAGTATTCCCTTAGTATCTGCGAGCCAGTTCAAACTCACTTCAAAGGCGAAATGTTTACTTGTTTTTCCTGTCATATGATAATTTTTTAAAGAATCGTTATGCGAAAACTAAGTTTGGATGATCCTCTTCTTTAATGTGCAACGCCGTGCTGATTCATTTACGGCTCTGCACAAATTTTCGACTGCTACCCGAAGTAAATCCATTTCGTTTCATTTATCCATGAGAACAGTCAACTTAAGGGTTGATGATCATCACTATTATGGGACCATCCAGGCGATAGATTTGCAGTAAGAAAACCATTTTAACTGGCAAGCGATTTTTTGGACATGATTAGCAGGTGAGAAGACGATAAACAATAGGGCTGTACTCCAACTAATAAAAATTTTAGAAATGAAAAATGACAGTAAAATTCAGAACGATGTAATGGAAGAACTGAGGTGGGTACCCTTGCTCAATTCTTCAGCAATTGGAGTTGCTGTTAAGAACGGCGTGGTGACACTGTCAGGGCAGGTCGATTGTTACTCCAAAAAGACCCTGGCTGAAAATACCGCCCGGCGTGTGGCCGGTGTCAGGGCCATTGCAGAAGATATCCATGTTGGCATATCACCGGCTGATTTTAGATCTGATGCCGAAATCGCCGAGGATGTATTGAGTGCGCTGGAGTGGCACGCTGCTGTACAAGATGAACGTATCAAGATAAAAGTGGAAGATGGCAACGTAAGGCTGGAAGGGGAAGTGGAATGGGAATATGAGCGCAGCAACGCAAAAAATGCCATTGAAGATATAGCCGGAGTACGTTCTGTTACCAATTTGATCTCAGTAAGACCCAGGGTTACTCCTTCAGGTATTCAGCAAAAGATCAATGATGCTTTTCGCCGCAGTGCCGCCATTGACGCAGAAAAAATAACTCCCGAAGTAGTGGGAGGCAAAGTTATCCTTCGGGGAACGGTTCGTTCGTTTGCCGAAAGAGTCGATGCTGAAGTAGCAGCGTGGCATGCGCCGGGTGTCACCAGCGTCGAGAGTAAACTGGAATTAGAAGTGCCGCAATATTCATATGATGAATAAGAATGGCCCTGGCCTCTGTTATCAATGGCTTCCCTCCTGTAAAAGTGGGGTTGCCTTATTTCTAAAAGTGTAAGAAAGCTGAAATGAAGTCTGAATGTATTGGGATAATGTTGGTTGGCGAGGCATTTATTCATCTTTGAATCCAATATTTCGATTAGACCGTGATAAACATCTAAAATCAAGATTACCATGCAAACAGCTGTTTCATCACCTGTAGGATTTCAGGAAAAAATCTTGAATAAATTATTACTCGTATGTGGTATCCTTTCTTCCCTGTGGTATCTATCCATAAATATTATTGTGCCGATACAGGACCCGGGCTATAACGTGGCATCGCAAACTGTCAGTGAGCTGTCAGCAATTGGATCTCCAACAAGGGTCTTATGGAATTTACTCAGTCCATTTTATTCATTGCTCATCATTCCTTTTGGTTGGGGGATTTGGATATCATCAGGTCGCAACAGGAAGCTGCAGGTTGCGGCAGTGATGATACTTATTTATGGATTTAGTGGTTTTTTCTGGCCTCCGATGCACCTTCGTGAGGACCTGGCGGCAGGCGAGGGATCGCTGACTGACACGATCCATATTCTATTTGCCCTGCTGACAATTGCGCTCATGCTCCTCATAATTGGATTTGGGGCTGCAGCGCTGGGACGGAAATTCCGGTTGTTGTCAATTATCTGTATAGTTGTTTTTATTTTGTTTGGTATCTTGATTGGGTTGGATAGCTCCGCGGTTTCAGCTAATCTTCCTACACCCCGACTTGGCATTTGGCAACGGGTTAACATTGGCGTTTTCCTGGTTTGGATTGTTGTGTTTGCAATGATGCTTTTACGTAAAGAAGGGATCTCCAGGTCACACGAGTCATTTGCTGACTAAATGAAAACCTTACTTCTAATCATAGCCATTTTATTGGCATCAGTAAACTCGCTGATTGCGAGGTTTGCTTTGGCAAGGCTACGCCAGCCCACTATTCCTGCGGTTTGGATGGTTAAAGTTTTTGTTTCTGCTTTATCACCCATATTGTTCATAATTGGCGTACTAACTGCTTTTTGCGGAATACTGTTGAATTCATGGCTGGCAATCATCATCGGAAGCAGTGGCGCTTTACTTTATTTAATTCACGTTATCAAAATAACCCGTGCTCCGGATTCACTAACCAGCTTGGAAAAAGCATTTGGGGAGCGGTGGGAAGATCATGTCCCGCAGGAAAGGAAAGACTTTTTTCTCCGGAACAGATACGTCTTTAAACTCCCGCAATCTCCGGACCCGATCTTCAATCAAAACATTTCATTTCACACAATTGCGGGTACAAGCCGGGAACTCTTATGTGATATATGGCAACCACCAAATAGTATAAATCACTCCGGACTTGCTTTTATCTACCTGCATGGTAGTGCATGGACAGCACTTGATAAAGATTTTGGTACCAGAATTTTTTTCAGGCATTTGGCTTCGCAAGGCCATGTGACGATGGACGTCGCATACCGGCTTTTTCCTGAAACTGATTTTATGGGAATGGTGCATGATGCCAAACATGCCATTGCCTGGATGAAAGCAAATGCAGCTGCTTATGGAATCGATCCTGAAAGAATCGTGATTGGCGGCGGGTCGGCGGGTGCTCATATCGCCCTGCTTGCAGCATATACTTCTCAAAACAGGCAATTCACGCCAACTGATTTAGAAAAAGTTGATCTTGGCGTTAAAGCAGTGATTTCATTTTATGGCCAGGCCGATCTGGAAGCTACCTATTATCACACCTGTCAACATTTGACTAGACATTCAGCATTGGCAAAAAAGAAAAAAGGAAGTTCCACCGGGATGCCACAATGGCTCAGGAAGCGCATGGGCGAGAATTATCATCGTCTTGGTTTTGATAAAGAGGCAGAGCCAGGACAATTAGCTCCCATGCTTGGAGGAAATCCTGATGAAAGCCCCGGAGGTTATACCCTGTTTTCCCCCATTAGTCACATAAATAAAGATTGCCCCTCAACGCTAATTATTCATGGTGAACATGACATACTTGCCCCCCTGGATGCCATCCGCCATTTATATTCGCAATTGACCGGGGCAGGAGTGCCGGCTGTAATGCAACTGATACCACAAACGGATCACGCCTTCGATCTTATATTACCCCGGATATCTCCATCGGCACATAACGCCATTTATGAGACAGAGCGATTCTTAGCCTTCATGGTTTAATGAACTACACAGGATAATAATTCAATGGCAAGTTACCTATAGAAATATTTTGAGTTTGACCCCTGCGGATACTTTTTGTAAACACCATGGATTATGAATTTCCAATACTGGTGTGAACCAACGTGACATAGCATTAGAATTGTTGAATAAAATATTTCCATGATCTAATTTGAGATCAAAAACTGCCGCACCCCTGGATATTGGCGCTCCTCAAATCATCTAAATTCTGATTGACCTGCGAAAGCGAATAGGTTTTTACCGTTGCGCTTAAAGGTAGTACCCGGGCATAATATCGCGGCGCCAGGCGGATAATCAGTTGTTCACTGTTCATGATTAAGTTTGCAAACAGTTAATGTTAATTACTTATAACAATTTATCGCCGGGGCTGACACAGATCATTTGGTATTATGGCAAAAATCATCAGTGAGCCGGTGGCCAGTGTGTAATATTATTAAGAATTAAAATCGCCTTAGTCAACTTCGATTAAAAAGATGCTCTTAGCTGCAAATCACTCATACGAACAACTTTCCCGGTGTGAAGCGGATGAAGTGATAAGACTATATGATAGTAGTGCAAAGAAAGGGTTATCAAAAGAAGACATTCAACAACGACTGAAGCAATTCGGTCCTAATATATTTCGAATTGCCAAGAAAAAGAGTGAATGGCTGGAACTGCTTTCACATTTCAAAAGTCCCCTGATCATTATACTCCTTGCAGCTTCTATTATTTCATTTTCTTTAAGTGAGACGATCAATGCAACAATTATCATTGCCATAGTGCTTGTTAGCGTAATAATAGACTACCTGCAGGAAAAAGATGCGAGAAATGCCGCGGAAAAACTAAAACAAACGGTAAAAACAAGGGTAACAGTCTTACGAAATGAAACGGAAAAAGAAATTACACAGGAGGAGCTTTGTCCCGGCGACATCATATTGCTGAATGCAGGCAAGATTGTTCCTGCCGATTCAAGGGTTTTTTTTGCGAAGGATTTTTTCGTCAACCAGTCTTCTTTGACTGGAGAGTCGTTTCCGTGCGAAAAGCATAGTGAGCCTATACCAAATGCTACCGCGGAGTTATCTGCATTAAATAACATTGCTTTTATGGGTTCTAGCGTCATTAGCGGTACTGCAGGAGCGGTGGTGGTAAGAACGGGACGATCCACCGAGTTTGGTAGAATCGCCGAAAAGTTAGTGAATCGGGAAGAAGAAACAGAGTTTAGCCGTGGTATGAAACAGTTTGGTTTATTGATTCTGCGGATCACAATTGTATTAGTATTGTTTATTTTTCTTATCAATGCGGTCTTTAACCGCAATTTGCTCGAGTCATTTATGTTCAGCCTTGCTGTTGCGGTGGGATTAACACCTGAATTGTTACCAATGGTTATGTCTGTTACGATGGCCAAAGGATCCATGCGAATGGCGAAGAAGGGAGTAGTAGTAAAGAAATTAACAGCTATTCAGAGTTTTGGCAGCATGGAAGTGCTGTGCACTGACAAAACCGGGACGATTACCGAAGACAAAATCAGGCTGATTAAATATGTTGATCCCAACGGACATACCTCTGAAACTTTATTCCTGCTGGCATATCTTAACAGTCTTTTTCAAACAGGTATCAGAAATCCACTGGATGATGCAATTCTTGAGCATAAACGGTTAAATGTTCCGAGTTACCGCAAAATGGATGAAATTCCTTTTGATTTTGTTCGAAAAAGAATGAGCGTAGTTGTTACGACAAAAGAATCAAATTTGCTTATTTGCAAGGGCGCCCCGGAGGAGATCTTTAAAATTTGCGCCGAAGACCAAAAATTACTGGTGAAGGCAAATGAACAATACGAGTCGCTGAGTGCCGATGGATTCCGCGTATTGGCAATTGCTACAAAGCCGGTACAATCGAAGGAGAGATTTTCGATACAGGATGAGCAGCAGTTGCAGTTTAAAGGTTTTATAGCTTTTCTTGATCCTCCCAAAGAGGATGCTGATGAAACCGTTGCCGAATTGGCAAGGATTGGAGTAGAGGTAAAAATTATCACCGGCGACAATCACCTTGTCACACAAAAGATCTGTAAAGAAATCGGTTTGCCCGTTAAAGGTCTTTTGCAGGGAAATGAATTGGAACTTCTTTCTGACGATGCTTTAAAGCAAAGGGTTCTGAATACGACCATCTTCACCCGTTGTTCCCCGGACCAAAAAAACAGGATCATTTTGGCACTTAAAGCATATTACCGTGCTGTAGGTTACCTGGGCGACGGCATAAATGATGCGCCTTCTCTTAAAACAGCAGACATCGGTATTTCGGTAAACAGCGCAACAGATGTAGCAAAAGATTCCGCGGATATCATACTTACAAAAAAGGACTTATTGGTGCTAAAAGAAGGAATTATTGAAGGGCGAAAAACTTTTGGAAATAATATGAAATATATTCTAATGGTATTGAGCTCCAATTTCGGCAATATGTTTTCGATAGCTTTCGCAACTCTCTTATTACCCTTTCTTCCCATGCTGCCAGTGCAGATACTGATCAATAATTTTTTATATGATATATCGCAAACAGCGATCCCTGCAGATAATGTTGATGAAAGTTATACCAGGCTACCCCAGCACTGGAATCTCCGGCTTATCCGCAGCTATATGTTTATATTCGGGTTTACCAGTTCTATATTTGACTTCGTTACTTTTTATTTACTATATAACTATTTTTCTGTTTCGGAAGCACAATTCCGGACCGGCTGGTTTATGGAATCACTGGCAACACAGATACTGGTAGTATTTATCATAAGAACTAATGATCTTCCTTTTATTCGGAGCAAACCCGCAAAAGTTTTGGTTTTAAGTACATTGACATGTCTTGCCATTGGATGGATATTACCTTATTCGCAGTTTGGCGGGATGATTGGTTTTGAACCTTTGCCGGCAAATGTCATACTATTTATCACTGGTATTGTATTGACTTATCTCTTTTGTGCGGAGTTAGTGAAGCGATTTATTTATCACCGTTTTTACAACCAGGCCGGGCGCAAAACACGGGACCGGTAAGCAACTTGTACCCGGCAGGTTTTAGTAGCATTTCAATTTTAGTGGTCGTTCGCTGATCAGCTATAATTCTTTAATGCAAGAAACAAATAGGGGTCGAGTGAATAATGGCGATCTAAAGCAGGTGGTGCCTGGGCCAATTCAACACACAGGAAGGCATCGGCAACATGTATTTTCCAAAGAAATAGTTGATCTCCATTCTTGCCGATTGCACGCTTATTGCTGAAAAACTCATCCAGTAAACCATTCCAGCAGGATTCTTCTAATTTTTCTATAGGGCTAAGCCTTTTCCCGGAATTATCTTTCAATAAATCCGTGTCACATAACTCTCCCTGGGCAAATGATGATGTAGTTGAGAGCAGAATTTCCTGTGTTGGTATATTCTCTTTCATAATGTTGTTCTTTTAAGAGATTTGAATTGGGAATTAGTATTTTCAAAATCCCACATGAAAATAGTCTCATCGGCAGGCTGGTAAGAAGAATGGCGGACAATATGAACCCTGATTGTTGTCAGCGAAATCCCGCCTTTCTTACCGATGCTTAATGACGGAGGCTATAATGCTGCCAGTCATCGTCAATTCACATGATTATCGTCATCAATTATATTGCCCGCCATCATAATTCAATTACAAGAGTTTGTGCTATTATCGCGGTAAAATCCTTTTGTCTCAAATTTCAGGGAATCGGTTAATTTAATATGGTCGTAATCGTTTTTGGTTTACCGGGATCTGGCAAAAGCTATTTTGCTGAAAGGCTTGCGAAAAAGTTAAATGCAGACTATGTGAACAGTGACCGGCTGAGAAAGGAAATGATCGCGGTCAGGACCTACTCGGAGCAGGAAAAGGCCGTGGTATACAATGTCATGCTGGAAAAAATGAAGGAGACTATAAAGCAAAAAAAGAGCATAGTGCTGGACGCAACATTTCATAACATCAAAACAAGAAAACTGATTACGAAGGCAGCCAAAGAGAAGGACCGGATTTGTTTCATTGAAATAACTGCTGATGAAAATTTAACCAGGCAGCGGTTGAAAAGGCAAAGGGCATATAGTGAGGCAGATTTTGAAGTATATAAATTAATCCGCCGGCAATGGGAGCCGCTGAACGAACCACATTTAATTTTGGAGTCAACTGACGAAAACATGGACAGTATGTTGCAAAAGGCTGTAGCATACATGGAAATAAAAGATGACAAAAGATCAAATAAGTAGCCTCATATCTGAAGGAGAATTTCCTGAAACAATTCATGACCGGGAATTAATTGAAACACACATTTCATGGGTGATCGTTAGCGATCAATTCGTGTATAAAATAAAAAAGCCTGTTCAATATTCATTTCTCGATTTCTCAACGCTTGCATTACGGAAGCACTTTTGCGAAAGAGAAATTGAATTAAACCAGAGACTGACCGACAATATATATATTGATGTGCTGCCGATATGTGAATGGCAGGGCCGGTTGATCATGGGTGGCAGAGAAGGAACAATAACAGACTATGCCGTCAGGATGTATAAACAGGACCGGGACAAACAAATGGACAGGCTATTATTGCAAAACAAGGTCAGCGAATCAGACATAAAAAGTCTCGCTGAGAAAATAGCTCTCTTTCACAAACGGGCAGAGATTATTTATAAGAAGGATATGCTGGATATACAGGAGAAGTTCAATGACCTTGAAAATGAGAAAAAATTCCTGGAAGAAAATATTGGGGTGAGTAACAGTGATATCATAACCCACGCCGTTAAGACCTCTGATACATTCTTGGAAAAAAATAGACAGTTACTGGCTCAACGACTCAATGACGGGTACTTCAGGGATTGTCATGGGGACCTGCATTCGAGAAACATATTTTTGTTGCCTGAGCCGCAGCCCTTTGATTGTATCGAATTCAATGATGATATCCGGCAAATTGATGTGTTGAACGACGTGGCATTCCTTTGTATGGACCTGGATGCATTTGACAGGAAGGACTTATCCGATCTCTTTATCAAATATTACAACCAATTTTTTCCTACCATTGCAACCGATGCAGACCTGCAGCTTCTTGTTTATTTTAAAAGCTATCGGGCAAACATACGTGCAAAAGTCAATAGCCTCCGGGCAAGGAGTGCCGCAGTCAGTAGTGAAAGAGCGAAAACCTTTTCTGCAGTGTCAAAATACCTTGGGTTAATGAACAGTTATATAAGGTCATTGGAGCAAAAATAGGGACGTTCGTGACCGGGCTGCTCTGAAAATTTGATTGCTGTATGCTGCATTTGCCGGCGCCCGGTTAGGTGTTCACCAGCTTTGATTCGCGCAGCAAAAAGGATAATTTATTCTTTGATTTTTTTCAAACTGCAGAGCCGTGATCGTTTATTCGGGAGTCAGCACAGAGCTATTCCTGACCGGAGTGGTTATCTTATTTATGAACGCCTGGCTGGATAGTCTGTTTATTGGCTTCCCACCCCGTAATTGCAATATGACATTTCCAGTCGTTCTGTTATGCATTCAATTTCAAATACAGTCAGGAATGTAACATTCCTTTATTACTCCATCTTTTTAAATGGGGCAAGCGGCTAATGGCGGCTTCCAGTATATCTCCAGGTAGCTTTTCCTTATCCAACAATTTGCTCATTCGTTGTTTCATCTCAGCGAGTGTTATGTCGGGATGGGTAAATTCGCCATTTTGGTAGCAGTACCTGCAATATTCGGGACTCGGCGATCCGTCTTTTTCTGTTCCCATCAATTCTGAGTTGTCGAGCGGCATACTGCAGCTTTGGCAATATTTCATGTTTTCCATAACTACATTTTTTGCAATGATGAATGATCGTTTACTGTTTTACCAGTTTCATTACCACCTTTTCATTTCCCTGCGTAAATTCTGCATAATAGGAGCGTGGTTTACCAGTTGACGCCTCCATGCCACGAGAATGATCAACAGTTGGCAATAAAATCTTAATAACTTCTGCTTCGCTTTTGAGAACAAGGGATACCTGTCAAACATTCTTCATATTCTTTGACATTTTCGTTAACTGAAGTGTATGGAGCATAGGAAATTCTTGGGTGACGACTTCCAAAGCTATAACCCAGCTTAGCTTTTGCCAATGATGCCAATTAGCCTGTGCTATGACGCGTGTCAAATGCGGCTTTTTTGGTATCCTATTCGGTTAAGAATTTGGTAAAGAAGGACAACGGAAATAGAATGAACTTTTTGAAAGTTATTAAACTGTCGCGTCGATTGCACCAGAAAATAAGAAAGGGGTACTCGATCCCTGAGCCCTGAGTTGACAAAAATCACGACACGATATGATCTGCATCAGATAATTTGACATCATCGGAGATTTACCTTTGCTCCTGTACAAGAAAGACAATATAAAGACCCCGGTATAAAGCCGGTTGTTTGATGTAAAATGAATGAGGTGCCCGGGGATAGAATTTGAATCAAGGACGGATCAAAATAGACACGTGTATAATTAACGCTGTAAAAAGCGATATGCTGTGTCAGAGGTTGAGAGGGTAGGTTTTACCAAGCCTGCCCTTTTTTTTATTTTACAGTTGATCAAAAAGGACTTTTTTACCGATGAGCGGTAAATGAATTCACGGGTGTTTGCAATTTGCCAGCTTGTAGGCTGCTTGTGTCGGTTTATTCGCTGGTTATATATTTTCGCTATTTCTCTCTCTGTGTTTGCTGCATTTATTTCACTTTTTCTTCAATTCCTATTCTTGCCGCTTGCACATCCGAATGGATGATAAGGATCACTACCCGGTATTACTCATATCATATTACACGGTAGCGGGTTGGTTTAACTTGCTATCCAAGCCTCAGGCAAAACCAACAATGGAAAACGAAACAACATCTACTACGGCTTATTGCTATCCCGGTGAGTACGTTCCTTTCCTGAAACAGGAAGAGTTTGAGGAGAAATTAGCTCATTTTCAAAAGGGTGAAATCTTGTTTACGCCGGCGAATATTTCCGAATTGCCTGATGCCTATCAGGTGGATGTGGCTATGCCGGGCATAAGAAGGGAAGAATTCATGGTACATATTGATGGGAATGTTTTATTTATCCGGGTGCTGCATAAAGGAGCGAAGGTGACAGTTGCACTAAAATTACAGGAACACGACTTCAATGACGTTTGTTTTGAAAGACGTGTTAACCTGCCATCGAATGCAGACCCTTCATTTATGAGTGCTGAATTCAAAACCGGCATATTGCAGGTAATTATTCCAAAAGCTAACGGCCCAATTGACGGTCCCAGCATGCAGGTAGTAGTTTACTGATCATATTTTTATATTTCATGAGTTTTGTGCTCGCCCATCCATGTGAGTTTTTATACAACCCGGAGTTTACTAGATTGTAACCGGATTACTCCTGAGTGCATGTAAGGACAAAGAATATTCTTAAACAATTCCTTCGGTGATTTTCTTACCAGTTTATACGGGTAGTCTTTCAGCTATTTACCTTCTATTTTAAAAAGCAACGTTGGATCATCGTTATCGTTTACCTGCTTCCTGATTAATATCATGCTATTTGATGACTTGCATCGTTGGATGCACCCCGTCTTAGACAATAGATTTGTACGGCAAAGAAAAATCAAATTAAATTAACTAAAATAAGGAGGTCATATGGCAACTCAAGCATTATCCAGGTTATCCGAAAGGATGCCCACGGTGTTCGAGGATTTTTTTAAACCCTGGAACGAGTGGTTTGACAATGGCGGTTTATTTGGCCGCACAATGAATATCCCGGCAGTAAACATCACCGAGCAAAAGAATGATTATCTCGTATCTCTGGCCGTACCCGGTATGAAAAAGGAAGATTTCAAAATTGATATAGATGGCAATATGCTAACCATCAGCTCCGCAAAGGAAGAAACCAAAGAAGAAAAAGAAAAGAGGTTTACTCGGAAGGAGTATAATTATTCTTCATTTAGCAGGAGTTTTACTTTGCCCGATGAAGTGAACAGGGAAAAAATTGATGCGAAGTACGAGGATGGGGTTTTGAAGATCACCCTGCCCCGGAAAGAAGAGGTTAAGAATCCCGCAGCGAAACAAATCGCTGTAAAATAAACCAGCTACTGTCTGGTGAATAAATCCCCGCTACACAGGGTAGCGGGGTCTTTGTTTATTAAAGAATTCCCCATGACAGAGTTAAACCTGTGGCTTGATTCTTATGATGATATTTACTCTGATTTTGACAGCCGGCATTACCATAAACGAAGAATATCTGAAGATTTCCTGTACGAGCTGGAGAGGGAAATGAAATATAAGGAAGATAAAGCCAATCGTTTGATGCTGCTCTTACCCAACCAAAAAAGGGATGAAGCAGTGGAAAATTCAATTTCCGCCAGCCTGTCGGGGTTTTTTCAAAAACAATTTCTTCTTCAGAGGGATAAGTACCGCCGCCAGTTGAAAAAAGGCCTGATGTTTTTATCAGGAGGTGTGTTAGTCATGTTGGGTAATACGTGGATGAATTACCGCTTTGGATCCACTCTTACGTTCTCTATCATTAGCCTCAAAGTTTTGTTGGAACCGGCCGGATGGTTTTTGCTTTGGACGGCGCTGGATTCCCTGTTTTATGATTTAAATATTCTGAAAAAGGAAAGAATTCTGTTTCAATCTCTCAGTGAAATTCAAATTCGGTTTGGTTCAGCCTGAGGATTGAATACACTGATGAAAGTCAGGTGATGAATTGATACATATTCTGCATCATGCATCTTCGGGTGTCTACTTTTGAGACGATTAATAACCACCCTGATAACATGAGAACCATCAAAAACGATCGTATGCCTGGTATTAAATTGAGGTTGCTGCGGCAGGAGAGTGATACGTGGAAAAGGATTCTTGAATTTATGACGGAGGAGAATATTCACCTCAAGAACAGGCTATCTGAAATCCTGAAAGGTGATCTTGAACATGATCTCCTGATGACGGCTGAGATTTTTCAAAACAGTTTTGTAAGGGAGGATGAGCTGATCCGGTTGTTACGAAAAGATGTTTTTGCATTTGACCAATTGCTGGCCCGGGAGATTTATGAAGATGGAGCTATCGTTAATAAAGTGATGAAAAGCTTTAAGGTCATCCGGAAGAATATAAGCGAGTCGGAAACCCAGTTTAATCAGCTAAAATATCAATTCAGTAACTACCTTTTAGAATATACGGAAATGGATGAAAGCTCCGTTAAATAGAAATATTAATTTTTCATTGTTGCGTGTATCTCATGGAAAGTAGTTCAATCTCAAATTGGGCCCTCAAATCAAAAGGATAATTTCATAGCAATTGAGATTGTGGAGCAAAAAGGTTGACTACGTAAATGATCTCCAGTTGTCGTTCCACCAAATGGGAAAATACCTGTAGTGATTTGGCACCAGGTCAATTAAACAAACTCTCCAGCTTTCTTTTATTAAGGATATTGATGCGCCCTTCTTGAATGTCGATCAATTTTTCACTACGAAAATCGCTGAGCGTACGGATAAGTGACTCTGTGGCCGTTCCGGCAATGGTCGCCAGGTTTTCGCGGCTGATATCGATGGCAAAATTTTCGTCGTTATTGTCCTGGTATTTTTTTTGCAACAATAAAATCGCATCGGCGACTTTTTTTCGCAATGAATTGTACGCTAAGCCCAGTAATTGGGTTTCTTTTGCAAATATATTTTTGGCAAGAAGTTGAATAAATTTTTTCGTGACTTCCGCATTTTTGTTGACCAGTTCATCAAAATCTTCCTTTGGTATTATGGCGACATCCGTTTCTTCCAGCGCCTCTGCTGTGTCCTGGTAGGTCGTGCCGGCAAGTAGCGCAATATGTCCCAGGAAGTCTCCGGGGCTAAAAAGATCTGTTACCAGGTCCTTTCCATCCTCGTTTGTTTTGAATGTCTTTACTTTTCCTTTCACAATATAATAGAGCCTGTTGGGATGATTTCCCTCGGTATAGATTGCCTGTTTTCTCTTATACTTATCAATATTGCGGTCCTCCGTGAGGGATTGCAGGGCATTTTTGCCAAAGGTCGCCTGCATTAAATCAGACAACCCGGCAATTCCCGGCGAGAAATCCTGTTTTAATAATTCAAGTTTTTTCAAACGGCTGTCCACTGCATTCAGCAATTCCGTTCCATCAAAAGGTTTACTGATATAGTCGTCTGCCCCTAAATCCATGCCTTTTCTGAAATCGCCTCGTTCAGTTTTTGCTGTTAAAAAAATAAAAGGGGTATTTCTTATGGATTCATTTTTATGAACGGCGTGGAGCACCCCATATCCATCGAGCACAGGCATCATAATATCGCAGATGATTAAATCAGGCTTGTGCTCAATGGCTTTTTCTATGCCGATCTTACCGTTCTCGGCGACAATAACTTTATAGTTCGACAGTTCCAGTATCTCGGCAGTGTTGCTGCGGATATCATCGTTGTCCTCAATGAGCAAAATTCTTTTCATGTTCCAGGGTTTTTAGTGTCAAAATGTATAATAAACTCGGTACCTTTTCCCAATTCACTTTTACATTTCACGGTACCATTCATTAATTCTGCATATTTGGAAACAAGGTGCAAACCGAGCCCGGTGCCTTGTATATTACCTGCATTGCTTCCCCGAAAGAAGCGCTCCATTAAATGTTTTTGATCTTCCCTGGAAATACCGATGCCATGATCCTTTACGGTAAGAGTAAGCTGGTGATCAGGGTTGATCGTTTTGATTTCAATAGAGGCGGCATCCGGTGAGAACTTACTCGCATTGGAGACTAAGTTCATCACCATATGCTTTAACAAGGATGCATCCAGCGACACAATCGATTCACCTTCGTGCTGATAATTAATTTCCTGGTTTTCCTTCACGTTGTTTTTTATTTCACCCACAATATCAATAACCAGCTCGCGTATATTAAATTCGGTTACCCGGACCTGTATTTTTCTTTCCTCGATCTTGCCCAAACTCAGGAAATCATTCAGTATATCGGTAAGCATTCTCACAGACGAAATAACCCGCTGTAAATGCCTGTCGCGTTTGGGCTGGTCTTCCGTTGTCTTATATTTTTCTATCAGGTAGGCGGATGAAAGTATCGTACTAAGCGGGGTGCGAAATTCATGCGAGGCCATCGAAACAAATCTTGACTTTAGCTCACCCAGTTCTTTCTCCTTTTCCAAAGATTTGGAAAGTTCTTCTTTCGAAATTTCCAACTGATGCATGGCATTGGTAAGTTCCTTGGTGCGGCGCTCTACCGTCGCCTCCAGGTCATCATTCAGTTGTTTAATTTCTGTTTCACCTTTTTTGCGGACGGAAATATTGGTGACAAATGCAATCACATACCGGTCGCCATTTGTATGATAATTCCCCAGGCTCACTTCTACGGGAAATTCTGTACCATCCTTTTTTAAAGCAAACAGATCCATTCCCACACCCATAGGACGGGTCTGAGGCCTTTTTGAATAATGTTCCCGGTTCCGGACATGTTGTCCTTGAAAGCGGGTGGGAATCAGCATTTCGATCTTCTTGCCTAGCAATTCCTTCCTGGTATAACCAAATTCATTTAATGCAAATGGATTTATGGCAGCAATTACTCCGTTACTATCGGTGATCAGTATCCCTATTGTGGCATACTCAAAAAGCGCCTCAAAATGATTTGAGCTTACATTTCTACTTTGAGCTGATTGTGGCATACATGCTTTGATACTTAACGCGAACGACTACTCACGGCTACCTTGAAATACGGCGCTGGATTGCTTCTGTTTAACGACTGAGAGAGCCGGACAAGGTACAACTAATTGCCGGTTCTTCAATTTTAAGAAACCAGTATTGTACCGTTCAATCCACATAACGCTGGCAAATGCTATCCCAAAGCAAAGCCAAAATCGCCCCGGAGTAATAGTCTCTAATTGAAACAGGGCGCACAGCAGGAATATCATACATGGTGGCCATGAAAATCGCAGAAACAAAGAGAACAATTGGAGCCAATTTATTTTTATACCTAATTGTGTAATATATTGTTGACACAAAGGACCTGTTGGTGAATGTGAGGAACACGTTACTAAGTATCAACGTTGTAAAGACTATAGCCCAGGTTTGTGCCAGGCTGGCGCCATTGTTCATATAATCAATATAATAATAATATTAACTCAGCGCCCCGGTTGTAATGACAATACTTGAGTGATACTGATGAATAGTTCATCGCGGGTAAATATTCCGCTGTTTGTTTTTCGGGATTGCTGCATCAAATTCTTTTCCTGTTGCCGGCGAAACAAAATTTCGTCGCCAGCTAAAACGAATCAGGTATATGGAAAACGCACCAGGTGTATGGAGGCTATCGCTATCTTCTTTTGAATAGCCTGTTCACTTTTTTTTGCAGCATTTTTTTGGCCAATAACGCAGCACCAAAAGAAACCAGGCTTTTTACCACACCTTTATGGCTGAGAATATGTTGGTGTATTTCCTGAAATAACCTGGTTGAAAGCGTTTTTGGCTATGTTCGCGGGTTTCATACGAACTGATCAAAATTTATCCTTACCAATTCCCGAAGGGTTTTTGTTACGCATAAAACCTGATTCATTTTTGCCTTCTTTAAATGAAATGATTGGAGTCATTTGCGCGAATGACGAAGATTAGCTGTTAATATACTTAGTAGTTTAAATTAGCAACTAACTTTGAGATTGTTTCGAATAGTTACTTCGATCTGACTTTGGGAGATTTAACTCCTGAATCATATTTGATGAGGAGCCTGCCTGTGGTTCATAAAAAAGTGATAAATGGGTGACAGTTTTTTTTTCTATTTACATCGTCTCGAATTAATCGCCTTCTTCTCGGGCTACCCGTTGATGTACGCATTGGTTGTTTTGATTGGAGGAATGCGACGACCAGGAACTGAGTTGCAGAAAAAGCTGGTTGCTCTTTTGCCATTTTCATATGCACTGGTGGGTACACTGTATGTTGGTTTTGAATTAATGAATCTGTACCCGAATTATTACATAGATAATTCCCGGGCTTTTACCGAACATCCCTTTCTGGCTATTTGGGGTTTAATGGCTATGCTTTTTTGGATACCTGCTATTGCAAAACGACCAATCCTAAGCTTATTGCACAGCCTTGTTTTTTTTATTCTCCTCATCAGGGACTTTTTCTATTTTCGACCTGGTACGGGAGCAGATAACAGTATGGTTAGGAACGATATGAAATTATATACATACAGTTTTTTCCTGCACATTATCACCTTTATAACTATTGCACTGATTTATTTTCTGCTGAGATGGTATAAATCATTCAGGAAGTCCACCCGCTCTGTACAATGAGCATTTATTCTACCTCTCCAATTATTTAGACCGGCAAAATTCCCTTCCTGATTATAGGTAAGTAGCAGTTAGCATTACTCGGCAACTGCGTGTTTACAATCCTGTGACCAAAGTCACATGGACTAATGACATCCCTCATAGTTAGGGAAGCAGGCCCTAATTATTTTCACATCCTGATAATTTTCAAACTAAAATATTTTATATGAAACTGCTTAGTAATAAAACATTGATTATTCTCCTCGTTCTCATCAGTGGCTACGGCTATTTGATTAGTTGTACTCACGATGACGAGCTGATTGTACCGGTTCAGTTAACCCAGCCATTCGTTTCTTCCCGGGGCACCAACGTTCACCTTCCCGGTGAGATGACCTCGGGAAATCCAAATGAATGGAAGCTCGATAAAGTTCACTCAAGTGTTCTATGGAGCACCAATTATGTTGGCGCTGCCGGGCTGCTTACGGGTCGGTTTAACCAATTTGGTATGCATAATGTGGCTGATGATGAAGCAATAAGCTATACTGTCTCAGGTCAGCCCCTTAAAGACAGTTCCTGGGCGTTTTACGAAAACGAGCCTGCCAAATCCTATTTTTACGGATATGTGCAGATCAATACTTCCAATACGGGGGAACCTGGCCGCGATGCCGGTTGTAACGTTGCCGGTATGGGCACTGTGCCCATTGTTACAGGAGAACAGAACCTGTCTTACCCGAATCTTGCAAAGATCAAAACCACTGAAATTAAATTCGATCCTGGAAGCAACGGCTATATTGTAACCTTAAACCTCACATACCAGGGTAAATTAACCGCTCCGCTAACGAAATCAATAGTGGGTAAACTTAATTACATTCCAAAAAAGAATGTTCAGTTCGGTACTTCAGCTGCCTATGATGTTTTTGGCCTGCAATTAAAGTTCCAGTTCAATTGCCGCGACTATGGTATCACGAGCACCAGCATTGCCGATAAAATCGACATCGAGTGCAATATGAATTTCAACAATAAATAATCACCCTTTAAATCAATCAAGATGAAACGGCTATTAATGTACACAGGATTGATGCTGGCGTTGGTGATTAGCTTTACCAGTTGCTATAAGGATATCATCAAACCGGAACTGGCAGAAGATCCCGATGGACCTCCGAAGCAAGTCAGCTTTAAGACCGAGTTAGCACCTTTATTTAATTCAAATTGCGCTAAATCCGGTTGTCATGTAACGGGGGCTCACAAACCTTACCTGGAGACTGACAATTCTTATCTGCAAATCGTAAACGGTGGGTTTGTAAATCTTGCATTGCCCAAAGAGAGCATCCTCTATAAGAATATTTACGGCGACATGGCGGAACACATACCTGCTAAAGAAGACAAACAAAAAGTATACGATTGGATCAGGAATGGCGCGCCCAATAATTAAGGCAACTTAAATAGTAATAAAATGAAACTGAACATAAATAAAGCAAAATGCGGGATTGCGGTAATAGCGTACCTGGGCGGTTGCCTGTGCTTATTTCCAACATCCCTTACTGCTCAAGATAGTACCGTCGCAGCGATAGAAACAGCTGCTCCTTCTAAAACGAAACCGGTAAAAAATACATTTCAAAGCATCTGGATCATCGACAACCAAACCGTGTTAGTGCCTGTAAAAAAGACTTTCGAAATGGATATTCAGCACCGATTTGGCGTAGTGGAAAATGGATATGAGGACTTTTGGGGCTTCTTTGCACCGTCAAACATCAGGCTTGGTTTCAGCTATGTTCCGATTGACAAATTGAGTGTGGGGATTGGGGTTACAAAGACCACCGCAGCCGTAATACCGGAAGCGTCAATCTCAGATGTTAGCGGGCCACTTTGGGATGGCAGCCTGAAATATTCCTTTTTTACTCAAACAAAAGGTAAATTCCCGGTTAGTCTTACTTACTACGGTAATATTTCGTACAATACCAAGAAAGATGAAGAACATGATATCTATATTAATAACTCAGACCGGCTGACTTTTTTCAATCAACTGATAATTGCCAGGAAAGTAACGGATAAATTATCCGTCCAGGTAGCTCCGAGCCTTTCACATCATAATGTAGTGAATGGGTATTATGTAAAGGTGAATGATTCCACGCTGAATACAGAGCCCGATATGAAGTTTGATCATTTTGCGATCGCTTTATCCGCAAGGTATAAATTGACGAACGTAACCTCCGTAATGATCAACTACGACCAGCCAATTACAAAGCATGTGTCCAATAATCCCAACCCAAACTTGTCCTTTGGTTTGGAATTTAACACCAGCAGCCACTCTTTCCAGGTATTTGCTACCAACTATTTTTACTTAGTTCCCCAGATAAACAACCTGTATAATTCTAATTCACCATTTAAATATACCGATGCAACAGGCACTGAAGTCAAAGGCGGGAAGTTCCTGATAGGGTTCAACATAACAAGATTGTGGAATTATTAAAAAAGAGTTTAAATTTCGCTCGCTATTATTGATTGGATATAAAAGGACCCATTTGCTATCCGGAGACATCATTGTCAAAGCAGTCTAAAGAGTTGAAAACCGTGTTCAACAATGAAATTCAAATTCGTATTGCCTGCTTGTATTTTATCGATCATAACAGGCCTGAATTGCCAGGATACACCCCGGCGGACTAATCCGTCACAAGATGACCCGGGCAACAAACCCATAAAAACAAAGCCTTCGAGTAGTTATTCAGATACAGTTGAGATTGTTTTGCCCTCAGCCGTATTTTACAATGCTGACTCCCTTCAGCTTGAAAAAATAAAAGCGGTTACTGAGGCCGGAATATTTGAGAGCACAATGCATGAGTTCTTTTACCAGATGAGAAATTCCCGGATGGTATTAAAAAAATATTACCCGCATATCAAAATTCGGGAAGTAAAAAATGCCCGTTACCTGCTTTTCAAAAAGACGGGTGGCGGAAAGGAGTTAATTGACTTGAATGATAAAAATGACCCATTTGGCATCTTCCTGTTTGATGGCGTGCAATCACCCCGCCTGGTGGATATGACAAATATTGAAAGTGAACTTGGGTTTTATTTTTCTAAGAAAACGATAGGCTGATCGCAGTTTATTTAAGTGGCGCATGAACTTTAGTGCAGTTAATTGCTGACAATAATCATATTTAATAATAATTGTGGTCATTAGGCTGTTGTTCAATCTGATATACCTTAATTCCCGAAAATGGACTTCATAAATTCAACTTTAATAATTCTAATTTACTAAGTATGAAAAGGAGATTTCTAAAACCACTCGCTGTTGCCCTGGGCGGGTCATTTTTCGTAAGCATGTTATTCGGGTTCAATGTATTTCAGAAAAAACCCTGGCCGGTTCCGGACAAGGATAAAAACATGAAAAACCCTGTTGCGGCTGATGCCACCTCGATAGCAGATGGGAAATCATTGTACGCAACACACTGCAAATCCTGTCACGGTGCAAAAGGCCTGGGAGATGGCAATAAGGCGGCACAATTAAAAACAGAACCTGGAAATTTTTCAACAGCAGATTTTCAATCTCAAACAGATGGCTCTCTTTTTTATAAAACATCGGAGGGTCGGGACGATATGCCGAATTTTAAGAAGAAGATACCAGATGCAGATGAAAGGTGGGCGCTCGTCAATTATATGAGAACGTTTAAGAAATAAATAGCCTAAACCTACAATGATACGAAAATAAAAATCGGGAAGCATTTGATTACCGGTTATTATTTGATTTTAGCAATTGTTAAACATAGAGGCATATTAATATGGAAAATGAAAAAAAAATGCCCTCCCGGAGGAAGATTGTTTTTGGATTTGGTGTTTTATCGGTCCTTGCTGCTGTGGGGATAACCGTTGCTCCAAAAAAAACAATATTGGGCTGTAGTCCGTTAGGTAAGAAAAAAACAGTAAAAATGCTCACGCAGGACGGAAAGCTGGTAGAAATAGAGGAGGATAAACTGACCAATCAAAGGAAAAAAATTACGGATGAAGAACTTAAATCCTGGGTTAAAAAATCATAGGAGTCTGCTAAAAAAATCATGCAATGGAAAACAATGACAGTTCGAGAAGAGATTTCCTGGTCACCGGGCTTTTAACTGCTTTAACAGCTGCCGGATGTTCTTCCAAAAAAAATCCTTTCGATAGTTATGCTGGTGATGAAGTAAAAGCATCCGGGGAAACAGTCAAGTTGTTATCGGTAGATGGAGAGATCATCGAAATGGATAAAGCTTTCTTAAAACCTGTTCCGGATCTTCCACGCGTGTCCAATAGTGAAGAACGGAAGGGGATCGAAGGCAAAAAATTCGTTATGGTCATCGATCTCTCCAGGTGTAAAAATGTGGGGGCATGCAAATCAGCCTGCAACCATGCCCACCAGTTGAATCCCGGGCAAAACTGGATAAAAGTTCTTAGTATGGAAGATGCAGAACATACCGCACCTTACTGGCAGCCTACCACATGCATGCATTGCGACGAACCTCCTTGTGTAAAAGTTTGCCCGGTAGATGCCACTTTTAAAAGGCAGGATGGGATCGTGCTCATTGATAGTGACCGTTGTATTGGTTGTCGTTTTTGTATGGCCGCCTGTCCTTATTCAACCAGGGTTTTCAATTGGCAGGAACCTCTGCTTACCCAGGAAGTGGCTGCACAACCTTACTCTTGTGAAACCAGTATGCCGCAAAAGAAAGGTACGGTCAGTAAATGTGATTTCTGCCCTGATATGGCAAGAAAGGGCGAATTGCCACATTGTGTATCCGCTTGCCCCAACGGCGTTTTCATGTTTGGTGATCTGAATGAAGATTCCGTGACCAACGGCGCAGAAACATTCCGCTTTAGCGAATTGATAAAAGACAAGGCCGGGTACAGGTTGATGGAAGACCTTGGTACTAAACCGAGTGTTTATTATTTACCTCCTGTAAACCGAAATTTTCCTTATGAATCGGGATTGGAAAACGAAACCAACGAAGACAAGCACACACATTCTAAATAATTGAACGTGGATAATTCAGTTTCTTTAAGCCCAGAACAGATCGAACAGGATCTTCTTCCACAAAAATTTGGAAAACGTGGAATGATCTGGACCGCCGCTTTAATTTTAATATGCCTTATTGGCGCTTACGCCTATTACCGCCAGTTGAAATACGGCCTGGTAGTAACCAATATGAGAGATTATGTTTCATGGGGTATCTATATTTCTAATTTTGTATTCTTTGTCGCCATCAGCCTGGTAGGATCACTTATCACGGCCATCTTTCGTCTGGCCAATGTAAAATGGGCAACACCGCTTACAAGAATTGCAGAGATCATTGCCGTATCTGCTATCGTATTTGCCTCCCTGATCATTATTGTAGATATGGGCCGCCCGGAAAGAATGTTGTATCTTTTTTTACATGGCCGTATTCAATCCCCCATCATGTGGGACGTGATTGTCATTGGTACTTATTTCTTCATTAGTTTATTGTTGTTGTATTTGCCTTTATTGCCTGATCTTAAAATATTGATCCAATTCAAAGAAAAGACCAGCAAAGCCCTGAATAAATTATATCGGTTCCAGGGTTCATTCTGGAAAGGAACAGCCGATCAGCTTAAAATAAGCAAAAAGTCTATTACTTTACTCTGTATAGTTATCATACCGGTTGCTTTTTGTATTCACACGGTTACATCCTGGTTGTTTGCCACTACCTATCGCCCGGGATGGGACAGTACGAATTTCGGTGCTTACTTCATATCAGGGGCTTTTTTAGTAGGTGCCGGTGGTGTCGTGGTTGCCATGTATATATTCCGCCGGTTCTATCGCCTTGAAAAATATATTACCGAAAAGCACTTTGAAAAGATGGGAAGGGTTGTCGTGATGCTGGCGCTTTTGTATTTGTATTTTAATGTGAATGAATACCTTGTTCCTGCCTTCAAAATGAAGAAACCAGAGGAAGCTCATTTGACACAACTATTTACCGGTGAATTTGCATCACTATTCTGGTTTGCCATTTTAATAGGCATGATCCTTCCCATCTTGATACTTTTATTTAAAAAAGGAAGAAGACCATTGCCTATGTTTATTGCAGGCATGATGGTGGTGGTCGGTGCCTGGTTCAAGCGTTACCTGATCGTGACGCCGACTTTGCTGCATCCATTTTTACCGATGCAGGATGTGCCCGAAAGTTATCATCATTATTTTCCGAGCTGGGAAGAATGGGCGATTGCCATGGGCTCCATGGCTGGTGTTTTACTGGTGATCACCTTTTTTGCAAGGATATATCCCATTATTCCGATTCAAGAAACGATAAGTGAACAACATGAAAAAGATGAAGAAAAATAAATTCAGTTTCCTGTTATTGCCATTGGTATTTGCGCTGTTGACAAACCCGCTTGCAGCACAGGAAGACTCCGTAGTTGCTAAAGAGCTGGTCAAGCTGAAATATTTCAATGATAATAATGGCGTACAATTTCTGATACTTGAAAATTCGTTGAAAACAGGAAAAAAAATTGAGCCACTGAATAACAAAGTATTTCAATTATACCTGGACAGCAACAAAACCGAAAATTTCATTGCTACTGTAACTACTGATAAGACTGGTAAAGCTAAAAGCTTTCTTCCTCCTTCGTTGAAAGCCGCCTGGGAGGCAAGCCCTCTCCATAAATTTATTGCTGTGGCTACCGGTAAGGAAGAAGAAACTGCTGCGGAGCTTGAAATATTAAAATCAAAAATTAAAATTGATACGGCTATAGAAGAAGGAACCAGGCGGATAACCGTGCAGGTAATGAAGTATGAAAATAGTGAATGGGTGCCCGCAAATGAAGTTGAAATGAAAGTCGGTATTCAGCGGATGGGTGGCATTCTTTCCGCAGGCGATGAAGAAACGTATACCACTGACTCCAGTGGTACTGTAAATGTTGAACTTACTAAAGACAGTCTCCCGGGAGATGAAAAAGGAAATATGGTGTTGGTAGCCAAAGTGGAAGACAACGATCAGTATGGAAACCTGTTAGTTCAAAAAACCGTTCCGTGGGGAGTGGCTTTAAAAACAGACAACAGTTTCTTCGATCAACGAACACTTTGGACAACCCGGTTCAGAGCACCTGTATGGTTATTATTTATGGCATATTCTATAACAATTGGAGTTTGGGGAACGATCATTTACCTGGTGCTCCAGATCATTAGAATCAAAAGAATAGGAACTGCAGCGTCCTGATGCTGCTGGTTACCTGCTATAGTTTGCTCACCTTCTTATCGGCAACCACAAATCCCACAAATGCTGCACGACGGATGCGGGTTACACCCTGGCGTAATTATCATCAATGGAAACAAGCGAATATAAAGCGTCAGCATCTCGTTTATTGCATAATTCTGTTCCTGGATTCATGGTAGCAGCCGTGCCACACGCAACGCCATATCGAATGGCTTCTTTTAGACTCTTACCACCAGCCAAAGTATAAACGATACCTGCTACCATACTGTCTCCTGCGCCAACGGTACTTTTCCGGTTTACTTCCGGCGGAATGGCCCTGAATATTTCATTTC
>Ga0111539_10001829_pt1 | contig 28311 bp, 23 predicted proteins | sample RhiMethybrSRZTD1_FD_79667 | JGI IMG/M metagenome (GOLD analysis project Ga0111539, IMG submission 79667) | Populus rhizosphere microbial communities from Tennessee, USA - Rhizosphere MetaG P. TD hybrid SRZTD1 (version 2) (version 2) | ecosystem: Host-associated > Plants > Roots > Rhizosphere >...
CGGTCGGCCCGGCGAACAGGAAATTCGCAATCGGCTTTTCGGCGGCGCGCAGGCCTGACCGCGACAGCTTGATCGCCGACGCCACTTCGTCGATGGCGTCGTCCTGGCCGAAGATGACGCGTTTCAGTTCGACGTCGAGCGCCTGCAGGGCACGCCGGTCGTCGCTCGACACCGACTGCACCGGCACCCGCGCCATCTTGGCGACAATCTGCTCGATCTGCGACGGTTCGATCCGGTCGGGGCGCTGCTGCTGTGGCATCAGTTTCTGCGCCGCGCCCGCTTCGTCGAGGACGTCGATCGCCTTGTCGGGCAGGTGCAGGTCCTGCAGGTGCTTCGCCGACAACGCCACTGACGCCTCCAGCGCCTCGTCTGTGTATTGCACGCCGTGGTGCGACTCGTAATGCGGCCGCAATCCTTTCAGAATTTCGAGCGTCTCGGACTCCGACGGCTCGAGCACGTCGATTTTCTGAAAGCGCCGGGACAAGGCGCGGTCGCGATCGAACGACTGCTTGACGTCGCTGAACGTGGTCGAGCCGATGCAGCGGAGCGTGCCGCTCGCCAGCGCGGGCTTGAGCAGGTTGCCGGCATCCATCGCGCCGCCGGAGGCGGCACCGGCGCCGACCAGCGAGTGAATCTCGTCGATGAACAGGATGGCGTTCTCTTCCTTCGACAGCCGGTCGAGCACCTGCTTGACGCGCTCTTCGAAATCACCTCGATATCGCGTGCCGGCGATGAGGGCGCCAAGGTCGAGCGCGAACACGCGCGCGTTCATCAGCATCTCCGGGACATTGCCCTGCTGGATGCGGAGCGCGAGTCCTTCGGCCAATGCGGTCTTGCCGACACCCGGCTCCCCCACCAGCAGCGGGTTGTTCTTGCGGCGGCGGCAGAGGACCTGGATCATCCGCTCGAGCTCGAGCGTTCGACCGATCAGCGGATCGATTCTTCCTTCGCCCGCACGCGCGACGAGATCGGTGGCGTACGCCTGCAGTGGATCAGTGCTCTGCGGTCCGGGTTCACCCGTCGCCGGAACGGCCGCCGGGTCGTTCTTGCCACCATGTGAGATCACGCGCAGTAGAGTCAGACGCTCGACGCCCTGTGCACGCAGGAAGTACGCAGCGTGACTCTCCTCTTCCTGAAGGATGAAGACGAGCAGGCTTCCGCTGTCCACGTGTTTGGCGCTCGACATGCCGGCGTGGAGGATGGCCTGATTGACCACGCGGTCGAAGCCGAGCGACGGCTCGGGCTCGACGGCCGCCGACGGAGGAACCGGCGTGAAGGCCTTGGCCAGCATGTCTTCGAGCTGCCGCTTCAATGCGTTCACGTCCGCGCCACAGGCCACCAGCAGCCCGCGGGCCTGCGGCTCATCGGCGATTGCAATCAGAAGATGCTCGAGTCCCACGGTGTCGTGCCGCAGGTCGGTGGCCAGTCGAATCGCGCGCTGAATCGTCTCCAGCGTTTCCGGCGCAAACGGAACAGGACTCTTGCTCATTCGCCTTCCATCGTCACCAGCAGCGGAAACTCGTGCTCTTCGGCGAGTTGCCGCGTCATCTTGACCTTGGTTGCCGCCACGTCATGAGTAAAGACGCCGGCAATCCCGATTCCGGTCCGATGGACGCTCAACATGATGTCGAACGCCTCACCGCGCTGCTTGTGAAAAATCGTCTCCAGCACCCAGACGACGAACTCCTGTGTCGTGTAGTCGTCGTTGTGCAGCAGCACACGCCACATCCGTGGCCGCTCGACCCGCTGGTCGCTGTGCGGGTCGACGACAGTTGACTCGCCGGGGCGCTCGCTTGTCGCACTCAAGACTCAAGACTCAAGACTCAAAACCCACAACCATTTTACCGTTCGAACGCCCACGGGGACGGCACCGGCGGCTGCTGTACCAGGTAGCGGACTTCGCGGACAAAATCCGAACGCGGGATGTCGCGGGCGCCGAGGGAGGCGAGGTGGGGCGTGGACATCTGGCAGTCAATGAGCGGGAAGCCCCATCGCTCGAACTGGCGGGCCAGGTGCACGAGCGCGACCTTCGAGGCGTCGGTGACACGCGTGAACATCGACTCGCCGAAAAACATGTGTCCGAGCGCGATCCCGTAGAGGCCGCCCGCCAGCGTGTCCCCCTGCCAGGCTTCGACCGAATGCGCGTAGCCCAGCTCGGCCATCCGGGTGTAGGCGGCTTCCATGTCAGCCGTAATCCACGTGCCCTCGTGATCGCGCCGCGCTTCGGCGCACCCTCGCACGACGTCCGCAAACGCCGTGTCGAGGGTGACGCGAAAGCGCTCGGTCTTCATCGCCTTGCGCAGCGACCGCGAGACATGCAGCTCGTTGACACGGAGCACCATACGCGGGTCAGGACTCCACCACAGGATCGGATCGTCTTCGCCGAACCAGGGGAAGAGACCTTCGCCGTAGGCAGCCAGCAGACGCTCCGGCGACAGGTCGCCGCCGGCGGCGAGCAGTCCGTTCGGCTCGCGCAGCGCAAAGTCGACGGGTGGGAAGGGATCGTCTGGACCGAGAAACGGGATCACAGCGTTAATGCAGAATGCAGGATGCAGAATGCAGGATTGACTGCACGACGCTCTTCATTCTTCATTCTTCATTTTGCATTCTGAATGATTACCCGATTCGCCCCTTCGCCGACCGGCTACCTGCACCTCGGCCACGTCGTGAACTGCATCTATGTGTGGGGCCTGGCCCGTCTCCGGGGAGGTCGCGTGCTGCTGCGCATCGAGGATCACGACCGCATTCGCAGCCGCCCGGAGTTCGAGCGCGCGATCCTCGAAGACCTTCAATGGCTCGGATTCGCGGCCGACGCGGGGCGGCACCCGGTCCGGCGGCAGAGTGACAACGCGGGGGCTTATGAGCGTGCGGTCGCCAGGTTACAAAAGAGCCACACCGTGTATGGCTGCCACTGCTCACGCAAGGACATTGGCAGCGACCGCTATCCCGGTACCTGCCGCGATCGCCAACTGCATGCCGGCGATCCGCTACCGAGCGGCGCCGGCGTTCGCGTGCAGCTGGACGATCGGCCCGAGCGATTCGACGACCTGGCGCTGGGCGAGGTCGTCCAGACTCCCGCCGAGCAGTGTGGCGATCTGCTTCTGCGGGACCGCGATGGGAACTGGACCTATCAGTTTGCGGTGACCGTGGACGACATCAGCGAAGGCGTCGACTTCGTGATCCGTGGCCTCGACCTGGTGTCGTCAACGGCACGACAGATCAAACTCGCCCGCATGCTCGGCCGCGACTCGCCGCCGCTCTTCTTTCATCACCCGCTGATCGTCAAGGCAGACGGCGAGAAGTTGAGCAAGGCCAACAGGGACACAGGGGTCAGCGAGTTGCGCGCCGCGGGATTGGACCCGGCAGCGGTTATCGGACAGGCGGCCGTCGCCGTCGGACTCCTCGACCGTTTCCGGCCCGTTGACGCTGCCGCTGTCTCCGAACTCGTGGCTGTCGCCGACCGCCAGCGAGGACGAACATAACGAAACTCGAAAGAATTTACGCGGAAACTCCGATCGTTTCGATGCTCCTCCGTGGCCTTGTTCGTGCTTAACTGATGCGTGGTTCAGACACCACCCTCACGGCGCACATACGCGCCCTGGGGAGTGCGGACGAGGAAACCGTCATTGGCGAGCCGTTCGAGCACCCAGCCGGAGGCCGGCTGCGGCAATCCTAGCAGCGAACTCGCCTGTAGACGCGTGAGGCGCAGCCCGGGCATTTCGTCGAACTCACCGCGCACGCGCGTGAGCGTCGAACTCCAGAGTAGATCGGGCAGCCGGTTCGGGCTCCGCGGCTGCCACTGATGATGTCCATCCATGCAGCGAGACCGACTTCAAAGGCCATGCCCCGGAATCGAACGTGCGGGCCCGGCTCAGATTGAAGGAATAGCTTATGCACGGATCTGACCCGCACTAATGTGAGGCACCGATGACTCTGCGATCCGTCTGTCTCCTGCTCGTGGGCACCGTCTGTTTGAGCGCGTCGACGGCCGAGGCCCAGTATTTCGGGCGGAACAAAGTTCAGTACGAAAAGTTCGAGTTCAAAATCAAAACGACCGAGCACTTCGACATCTACTACTACCCGGAGGAAGCTGATGCCGTTGAGCTTGCCGCACGGATGGCGGAGCGGTGGTATGCGCGGCTGTCGAAGGTCCTGCGCCACGAGCTGAGCATTCGCCAGCCGATCATCCTCTACGCCGCGCACCCGCACTTCCAGCAGACCAACGCGCTCTCGGGCGAGATCGGCGAAGGCACCGGCGGCGTCACCGAGAGCATGAAGCGGCGCGTCATCCTGCCATTTGCAGGAGGTCTCGCCGAGACCGATCACGTGCTCGGCCACGAGCTCGTTCACGCCTTTCAGTACGACATCGCCCTGTCGGAGGACTCTGAAGGCCGAGCGGCCGGCCCCGGCATGTTCAGCCTGCCGCTGTGGTTCATCGAGGGCATGGCCGAATACCTCTCCCTCGGCCCCGTGGACGCCAACACGGCGATGTGGATCCGCGACGCCTCGTCCCGGGACAAGATGCCGACAATCAAGAAGCTTGGCGATCCCGACTTCTTCCCGTATCGCTACGGTCACGCGTTCTGGGCCTATGTTGCCGGCCGCTGGGGCGACTCGGCTGTCGGTGACCTGCTGCGTGCCGCTGGACCACAAGCGGACCTGAAGGAGGCATTTCTCAGCGTGCTCGGTACCGACGAGGACACGCTGACGAGCGACTGGCATGCCGAAACGCGAAAGACCTACGCTGCCCTCTTCGAGACCACACGCAGCCCCGAGACGTTCGCGCGGCCGCTCGAAAACGAGAAGACTGCCGGCAGCAGGTTGAATCTCGCGCCGTCGCTCAGTCCTGACGGCAAACGGATGGTGTTCCTGTCAGAGCGATCGCGCCTCTCGATCGACATGTATCTGGCGGACGTCGCCACCGGCAAGGTCATTCGCCAGCTGACGAAAACGGCCGCCGACCCGCACTTCGACAGCCTCGAGTTCCTGTCCTCGTCCGGGGATTGGGCGCCCGACAACAAGCGTTTCGTGTTCTCGGCCCTCAGCAAGGGACAGCCGGTGCTGACGATCATCGACGTGGACAGCGGCAAGCGTCTGCTCGAACAGGAGTTTCCGGACATCGGGGAAATCTACAACCCGGCGTGGTCACCGAACGGTTCGCAGATCGTCTTCTCGGGACTGAAGGGCGGCGTGCTCGATCTGTTCCTCTTCGACGTCAACACACGCATGCTGACGCAGCTGACCAGCGATCCGTTTTCTGACAGCGACCCGGAATGGTCGCCTGACGGTCGGCAGCTGGCGTGGGTGACGGATCGATTCTCGTCGGACGTGCAGAAGCTGACGTTCGGCAATTACCGGATCGGCCTGATGGACGTCGCGACGCGGCAGATTCGACCGCTGGCCGGGTTCAGCACCGGCCGCAATACCAATCCTGAGTTCACCTCCGACGGCCGGTCGCTGTTCTTCATTGCCACACCTGATGGCATTCCCAATCTCTACCGGACCGAGCTGGCCACCGGCGCGACAACGCGAATCACGAACGTGCTGTCGGGCGTCAGCGGCATCACTCCGACCACACCGGCGCTGTCCGTAGCCGCAAACGCGTCCGTCGTTGTCTTTTCCGTGTTCGAAGGGGACAACTACAACCTCTACGCGATGACGGACAAGGACGCCGGCGCCGCGATCACGACCACGCTCAACACGCAGAACGCCGCCATCCTGCCGCCGCTGTCGCGGAAGCAGAACGCGGCCGACGTCGACGTGGCGCAACTGCTGGATTCGCCGACCACCGGCCTGCCGGAGGCACAGGAGTACCCCGACGAGGAGTACAAACCAAAACTGTCGCTCGACACGGTCGTGCAGCCGAGTGTCGGCGTTGCCGTCGATCGCTGGGGCGCATATGCCGGGGGCGGGATTACGCTGCTGTGGAGCGACATGCTCGGCAACCACCAGCTGGCGACGACGATTCAGGCCACGAACCGGCTCGAAGACATCGGCGGCGCCGCGATGTATCTCAATCGGACCCACCGGTGGAACTGGGGGGCGATCGTCGAACAGATTCCGTACACGGTGCCCTATTTCCAGCAGGGTATCGTCAACGACCCGCAGTTCGGCCCGTCCTACGTGCAGCAGGAGTACCGGCAGCGTCAGATCAACCAGGGCATCATGGGCATCGCCCAGTACCCCTTCAGCCGGGCGCACAGGATCGAGTTCTCGGGTGGCGCCCGTCGCATCAGCTTCGACTCGGAGGTTGAATCGCTGTTCTACGCGTATCCTTCCGGCGTCTTCCTCGGGCGCACGAAGCAGGAGCTGGATCGTCCTAACGCCCTGAATCTGGTCGAGGGAAGCGCCGCGCTGGTCTACGACACGTCGGTGTTTGGCGCGACCAGTCCAATCATCGGTCAGCGGTACCGGCTCGAGTACACGCAGAGCGGCGGCTCGCTTCATTACTCGGGAGCGTTGCTCGACTATCGCCGCTACTTCATGGCGCGACCCGTGACCGTCGCGGTTCGCGGACTGCACTACGGCCGCTACGGGCCGGATTCCGAGGATCCACGCCTGGCGCCGCTTTTCCTTGGCTACTCGACACTGATGCGGGGCTACGAACCGGGCTCCTTCACCGTCGAGGAATGCCAGCTGTCGGTGACGTCCACTTGCGCGCAGCTCGATGACCTCGTCGGCAGCCGGCTGCTGATCACGAATTTCGAAGTCCGGGCGCCGCTCGTCGGCCTGTTCAGGCCGTCGGCGATGTACGGCGGGGTGCCGGTGGAAGTCGGCGTCTTTGCTGACGCCGGTGTGGCATGGACGAGCGACATCAAGCCGTCATTCGCCGGTGGCGCTCGCGACTTTGCCAGGAGCGTCGGAGCGGTGATCCGTTTCAACGCGTTCGGCTTCGCAATTGGAGAAGTGGATTACGTCAAGCCGATCGATCGGCCCGAGCGTGGCTGGATCTGGCAGTTCAATCTGATACCTGGATTCTGAGGCTCCAGACGTAAGGCCCAGGGCCAAGGGATGGTCGAGGAACAAGTGGCCTTATTCCTTGACCATCCCTTGGGCCTTAGGCCTTAGCCCTTCGGCCTGACCGAGATCCGATCAATCACCTGACTCACCCCGTCGGTCTCTCTGGCAATCGTGAGCGCCCGCTGCTTCGCCGCCTGATTGGGCGCTGTCCCCTGCAGCGTGACCACGCCGTCGCGCACTCTGACGTCGATCTTTGCCATCTTCACCGCGGTGTCGGCCGCGAGCTGTGTCCGCAGCGCACTCTCGACGGGTGTGCTCGCCGGCGCGGCATTGGCTTGCGGCACTGCGCTCGATGATGCGGCTGGAGGAATCGCGCTCGACGCCGCCGGAGCCGACGGCGCCGCAGGTTGATCCACGGACACGTCGACGGTCAGACTGTCTTCGACGCGTTGGACGCCCTCGGTCGCACGCGCCAGATTGAGTGCCTGCGCCCGCTCGTTCTCGCTGGCCACGGCGCCCTGCAGCGTGACGATGCCGCTCGCCGTGTGCACGTCGATGCGCCGCGCCTTGATCGACGGATCAAGGAAGAACTTCGCCTGCACGAGGCTCGTCACCGTCGCGTCATCCAGCGGCGTTCCCGCCGCGACTGTCGGGGTCACACCGCTGGTGGCGACAGGCGACGACGGCGGAGGAGTCGAGGCGGTCTCGAAGGACTGGTTGGCTGGACGGCCGACGAGCAGTTGACTGTCGTCCACCTGCTTGACGCCGTCGGTGTTGCGTGTGATTTCCAGAACCTGGCGGCGGACGTCGTCGCTTTCGACAAACCCGTTCAACTTGACGACACCGTCATGGCTCGACACGTTCACGTAACGCGATTTGATGTCGTTGTCGACAAAGAACTGTGCCTGAATCTTGGTCGTCAGCCAGCTGTCCGCCAGCTTGTTGCCGGCCTGCGCAGCAGCAACTTTCATCTGCGCGGCGGCATGCTCCGCGTCGCGATCGGTGTGCGCGCGGTTGCACGCGACCGCGGCCGACAACGCCAGCGCAACCGTGGTCGGGAACACTCGAGGTTTGGTCATTTGCTGCACCTTTCCACTGTCTACCGCCACGTTTCCGTGCAAGACGCGTACGAGTAGGGATATCGCTGGGGTTTGCGGGTTCTGGGATAGAATCTTCACTCTCTACTGAGGAGATCCTTGGCTGTCCGTCTGTTCATCGGGAACCTCCCTTACGGGGCCAGCGAAGCGGACCTTCGCGCCCACTTCGCGGCCGTCGCTGAACCCTCTCATGTTGTGATGCCGGTCGACCGCGAAACGGGCCGTCCGCGCGGCTTCGCGTTTGTGGAGTTCGTCGACCGCGCGAAGGCGGAAGAGGTCATCAAGCGGTTCGACGCGCAGCCGTTTCAGGGTCGCAATCTGGCGGTCAGCGAAGCTCGCGCACGAGAAGATCGGCCACCGCGGCCACCCGGTCAGGGCTACGGTCCACGTCCGGGCGGAGGCGGCGGCGGTTTCGGTGGACCGCGGCCGTCTGGTGGGGGTTTCGGCGGTCCGCGCCCTGGTGGCGGGGGCGGCGGATTCGGCCCGCGTCCAGGTGCTGGTCCGATGGGACCTGGCGGGCGCGATCGCAGCGCGAACTTCGGTCCTCCAGCGCCGCCCAAGCGGCTGCGCGGGAAGAAGGGCACGAACCAGGAGCACAAACCGCGCGGCCCGATCAAGGAACGCAGCGGCGGCCGGATTTACGCGGTAGACGATCTGGACGACGACAGCTCGGTCGACATCGACGATATCGCAACCAGCGCCAAGGACGATGTCGATGTCGATGTCGAGATCCCGGATGACGACAACGAATCGTAGATAAGTGGAAGAAGTGGAAGAAGTGGAAAAGTGGAAAAGTGGAAGAGTGAAACAAGTAGGTGAAGACGTGCGTTGAGCGCACCTTCCACTTTCCCACTTTCCACTTACTTTTCCACCTTTCCACTTTTCCACTTTTCCACTTTTCCACTTCCTGTGGCTCGATCGGTCCCGCAAATCATCTCAATCGCCGCGATCTGCCTCGGTCTCGGCCTGTTCGTCTTCACCCTCTTCTACATCGACCTCGACGAGACGCTGAGCAGCGCCACGCGACTTGGATTCGCGCTGCCGCTCGTGCTGCTGCCGAGCGCGGTCTGGCAGGTGTTGCGGACCTGGGGTTGGGCCATTTCGTTTCCTGACCATGCGCGCCCCGCGTTCACCCGCCTGCTCCGCGTCCGCCTCGCCGCCGACGCGATCAGCTTCTTCACCGTCCGTGGGGTTGCCGGTGAGCCGCTGAAGGTCCTGCTCCTGATCGATCGCTGCGCGCCGCAGGTGGCCACCGCCTCGATTGCGCTCGAACGTCTCGCGTTCGCGGTGATGAGCATCGTCATCGCCGGGCTGATCTCCTTCTTTGCCGTCACACGGCTGACGCTGCCTCGCGCGTGGGATACGGTGTTCGGCGGCCTGACAGTCATCGCCGTGCTGCTGTTGCCGCTCCTCGGCTTCATCGCTCGCCGGCGCACGGGCGACTACCTGGGCCGGATGGTTGGCGCGTTCGATCGCAGACGGGGCCGCCACCTGGGAACGCGGCGGGTGGTGAAATTCGTCCTTGACGTCGAGGACGTGCTGCTCGACCTGCTGCGCGGAGATCGCCGCCGGCTGGTCATTCTGCTCTGGCTGCCGATTGTGTGCTACGGCGTGATGACGCTGGAGATCTGGATCGTATTCTGGGCAATCGGGCAGCCGATCGGCTTCGTGGAAGGACTCACTATCGAGACCTTTGCGCGGCTGGGCAGTGTGGCCTCGGCGGCCATACCGGCGAACATCGGCGCGCTCGAGGCGTCGAATGCCGCGGTGGTCACGATGCTCGGCCTGACCGGAGGCGGCTCGCTGGCCCTCGCCCGCCGGGTCCGTGTGCTGCTCTGGGCCGCCGTCGGACTGGCCGTGTATCCGAAACCGGTTCGTTCGTCGGACTAGTGCTTTCTGTAATCGAACCAATCGACGGCGAAGTCGATGTTCAGCTTTCTGACGAGCAGGGCGCGTCCGGTGCCCTTGAAGCGGATGGACGTCGGCAGCCAGATACGGTCATCGATTCGTTCACGCTTCAGCGTCACCACCGCCCCTTTGTGCAGTTTGGCGACGAGGCCGAAGCCATACGAAAGGTCGTCCACGGCAGTTGCCTCGACGCGCATGACCTCGCGCGCGGCCTCGTCGACCCAGATCAAACCCTTGAACGACTTCGCCAGCTTGCCTTCACGCGTTTCCGGATCGCCGTCAGGACGCGGCTCGAAACGCACCACGATCGCGCTGCGTCCGTCGAGCATCTCGCGACGGTCGATGGCGAAGTTGAGAGTGGCGACCGTGTCGTCGATCGACGAACGACCCGTGCGGATGCGCCGCTCCACACGTTCGGGCTTGCTATCGGGAACGTCCTTTCCGTCTTTCTGCAGCAGCGTGCGGAACGTCACCGATGGTTCCGGCCCGGGCGTCACGCTATAGACGGCGACCCCGCCGGTGCCAAGGCGGCCGAACGGGTTGGTGTGCAGGTCGGTGCGCCGTTCCTTATAGGCGTAGGCTCCCTGCTCGCGGCTGGCGCGCGCCATGTTGTCGCGCACCGCGCCGAAGAAGGATTGCTCGTCGGGCAGCCCCTCGACTCGTCCTTTCGACTCGCCGCCTGCTTGCGGAGCGGCGCGGAGGATTTCGGCGGGCAGAGGCGGAAACGAGATGAGAACGGTGACAAAGAAGCCGAGAAGCGCGGCCCTTCGCCCCGTCCCCATCCCCCTTCCACCATCCATCAGTTAGCAGCGAAGCAATAGAAATACCCGTTTCCGCCGGTGGCGACGAGATTCTGCTGCGAGCAGCCGCGCGACATGTGGGCTGCATTCCACGAGGTCGCGGCCGCACCGCCACCGCGGCGATCGACATGGCCGAGCATGGCCCCGCCGGTCGTGTCGGCACTGGTCCAGTTGCCGCATGGCGGATCGCCCATCTGCAGCGTGCCATTGGCCTGCGAGCCTGTCAGCATGTCGTGCTGATTCGGCGTATCGCCGACGCCGTTGATGCCGCCGCCCTTTTCGGTCAGCGCCGTCTCCTTGTTCAGATTGTTCATCTCTGAATGGAGGTCGTCCACGCTCTTGGCCACGACGACGCCCTTCGCGTTCATCCACGGGCCCTTGCCGATACGATCCCGTGCATTCACGGCCGGCTGGCCGTTGGCTGCCGCTGCACTCAAATACGCACGCCACGTGCGGTTGCCGGCGCCGGCCGCGGCAGCGAGCGCCTGACAGTGCTTGTCAGCTCCGGCCACGCCGCCGAGATTGGCACCATTGCCCGGGCCGGCGCTGGTTACGAAGAAACTCATCTGGTTCTGCTGCGCAGAGGCGCCAAACGAGGCGACGGCCACGAACACCGCCACGCCGAGGACGCCCGATATCCACTTGGTCATTGCCACTCCTTTGCGGCCTAAGGGCTTAGGCCTTAGGCCTCGCCTTGCCGGCCATCATAGATCGACGCGTATAATCCGCGCGTCATGTCACGCGCATTGTGTTTTACAGCGGCGATTCTTGCGTTGTTGCTCTCGTCGGGAGTAACGACGGGCGGGCAACAGGCCGCGGCAGCACGCCCGGCGAACTCAACCGTCGTCGGCGCGCTGGTGATCGAGCCGGCGACGCTGATCAACCTGGTTCATTCAGGGCGACGCCAACCGCAACGCCAGCGTGACCGTGTCGTTCAGGAAGCAGGGCGACACGATGTGGCGCCAGGCACTGCCGCTTCTTCGGCTCGACAGCGAACGCATCTACGCGGAATCACGCGTCGGACACCCACGGCAACCCTATAATCGGGCGTCATGGCCGATTCAAAGTTACAGATCGCCGAGCGGGACGTTTTTGACGTTACCGTGTTGACCTTGTCCGGGGAAATGCTGCTCGACGATGGCGACCTCGCGTTCGGAAGGCGCATCGACGACCTGGTCGCGCGCGGGCGCCTGAAGATCCTTGTTGATTTGGCCGCCGTGACCTACATCGACAGCTCAGGTGTCGGCATGATGGCCGCGATGCTCAAGACCGTACGGAAGCACGGCGGCGACATACGGCTGATGCGCCTGAACACGCGCGGTCAGCGGCTGCTGAGTGTCGCCAAGTTGCACTCCACATTTGAGCTCTTTACCGACGAAACGATGGCGCTGGTGAGCTTCGGCTATCGGCCGACTGCCTGAGGGCTGCAATCACCGATACCTACACACGTCGCAGACGTTCGGCAGCCGCCGTCAGCGTGTCATCCCGCTTGGCAAAGCAGAACCGCACGACCGGTCCCGGCTGCTCGTCTTCATGCAGGAATGGCGAGATCGGAATCGCCGCGACACCGTGCTCGCGCGTGAGCCGCTTGGCGAAGTCGATGTCCCGTTCGTCGGTGATCGCCGAATAGTCCACCAGCTGAAAGAACGTTCCGTGACAGGCGAGCGGCCGGAACCGCGAGCCGTCGATCAGCGACAGAAACAGATCCCGTCGCCCTTGATAAAACGCGGTGACGTCGGCGGCTGTCGGATCACGATTGACCATATCGGCGTAGGCCATCTGCACGGCACCGTTGACCGCGAACACCACCCATTGATGAATGCCCTGAATCTCCTTCGTCAGCTGCGGCGGCGCCGCGCAGTAACCGACTTTCCATCCCGTCGTGTGGTAGGTCTTGCCGAAGGAACTGATTACGATCGCGCGTTCGGCGATGTCTGGATGCCGCGCCAGACTTTCGTGGCGCACGTCTGAAAACGTGATGTGCTCGTAGACTTCGTCGCTGATCACGATGGCACCGGTGCTGTGGAGGACGCGACGCAGTTCAGCGATGTCGTCAGCGGTCCACACCATCCCCGTCGGATTGTGCGGCGTGTTGACGACGATGGCTCTGGTACGGTCCGAGACCTTGCGGCGGACGTCATCCCAGTCGATGCGATAGTCGGGATAGCGAAGCGTGACGTAGCGCGGGATGCCGCCGCTCAGCACCACTGACGGGGTGTACGAGTCGTAGGCCGGCTGAAAAAGCAGCACTTCATCGCCTGGGTGAACGAGCGCGGTGAGCGCGATGAAGATGCCCTCGGTCGCTCCCGTCGTCACCGTGATCTCGGTCAACGGGTCATAGCGGCGGCCATAGAGGCGCTCGATCTTCATCGCCAGCGCCTCGCGGAGCGCGAGTACGCCTGGCATCGGCGCGTACTGGTTGTGGCCTTCCCGCATGTAGCGGGAGACGGTCTCGATCAGCTCGGGCGCGCAATTGTAGTCGGGGAATCCCTGTGACAGGTTGATGGCGCCGTGCTCGTTGGCCAGGCGCGTCATGATCGCGAAGATGCTCACGTCGCCCGACTGCAGCTTCGGCTGGATGCGTATGCGATTGTCTACTTCACCCATAAATGAGGTTTGAACGACACCAGCGGGTACTTCCGCCGCAAGTCGACCACGCGATCGTAATACCCGGCCTTCGGAATTGCGCCGGTGACGAGCGCCCGGCGCAGACGGCGCAGTTCGTATCGATACAGGTCGTTGACGAACTCGTAGACGAGCTGTGGCGGAGTGTCCGTCGTCGGGCGGACGCCGTGCAGGAGAAGCTGTTCGAGCACTTCCGGCCGGTAGCGATACGGCATCATTTCCGCGCGGGTCGTGCCTGGCACTGTGGCTGTTTCACGTATGTCTGTGCCTCGGTGACCTCGGCGGGCGCGTTCGCACGGTTCGCCCACCAGGCAACGAGCGCCGCGTACTGCACACATGCCTGCGGAACGTCGCGGCGTCCGACAGCCGCACGCGCCGCTCCCAGCATGACGTGCGGCGTCATGCCGATACGCCGCGCGGCGACGTCGAAGGCGCGCGTCGCCTCGTCGTACACGTGCAGCTGGAGCCAGAACTGACCGGCAGCCTCGTGCGCCGTGACCACCGGCAGCCCGGGGAGGCCGGCCTCGAGCTGCAGCCGCTCGAGCCGCAGCATTTCCTCGATGAACAGCGCCATCTCCGCCCGCTCATGCTGGGCAGCCGGCATGGCGGCGCGCAGGACCGCCTGGGCGATTCGTGCCGCCGGATCGTCAGCGACCCGCCGTTCGAGGTCGGCAATGGCCTCCTTCAGCGGCTGCAACGACTCGGCGGAGCCGAACTGCGCGTCAGCGCGATGGGCGGCCACCAATCCGTGCACGTAGGCGGCGGCCACTTGCGCGGCGGCGCACCCGCTCGCGGCGGCGGCGGAATAGGACTCGGCCGCGCCCGCAAGGTTGAACACCTCGCCGAGGCGCATGGCGTTGGCGAGATGCCGTGCGGCGTCGCCGCCGCAGGACGGCGCCTGCAGAAGCATCACCCCGAGCCAGGCGGCAGGCAGCATGACGCATGGTAGCGCGATCGCAGTTCACCTCGACGTGTCGGCTCCGGGTCATGACGATCCGGCGGCTGCGCCACCGACCCGCGTCAGTCTGCTCAGCCGGCGATGCGGATGCGAGCGCGGGCGTCGCCGAGCACGATCTCGTCTCCTGATTCCAGACGGAGACCGCGCGACCCGGCCGGCACGACGAGCGTCCTGCCGTTTCTGACGATGCTCGTGCCGTGAGCGCTGCGATCGTCGCGGAGCCGGTAGTGACGATCGGCTTCGACGTATTCGATGTGGGCATGCCGGCGCGACACGCTGTGGTTCTCCGTCGCCGGACCGTCGGCAAACGCCACGTGATTGGTGCGGACCAAACGACTGAGACTGTCCCGCACTTCCGCGCACCGACCGAGGTTCACGCGCGTCAGTGAAAACACGTAGTCCGGCTTCTCGGCAGTGCCGCGCACAATCGTGATCTGCAGATCACGCCCGCGCGGTTCCGGTGCGGAAGTCGCCGTCACTTCTGTTCGCCCAACCCGCGCAAAGTCGACGTGAAACTCCGGCGCCGCCCAGTCTGCGGCGGCCTGCGGGACATACGTCACCGACAGGTTGACAGCGGAGGGATCGCACCCGGCATCGCGCAGGCGGGTCAGAATCCGATCCCGCAGTGTCGGCTCGCTCTCGAGCACCGCCATGAACCGCGCCCGGACGTCCTTTGCGCCCGCGGCGATCGACACCTGGACGCGGTTGAACGGAAACACATACCGCCCGCGGGCTGCCGGTTCCAGCCGCTCACCGACCGTGTCGACGATCGCCTGTGCGATTTCCAGGGGCTCACGTGCCCCCGATCGGGACCACCGCTCGGCGGCGCGTTCGACGGCGCGCGTCATGTCTGCTTCGAGCCGACGGACTTTGTGGAGGAGGTTCATGTGCTGATCACCGAATCAGGCCGCTGGCTGCGGCCGCACTGACAATCTCACCGGCGGCGGGGGCGGCGATGGCGCCACCGTAGCCGGCGTTCTCCACCAGCACGGCAAACGCAATCTTCTTCTCGCCGCCATAGGGCGCGAATCCCACGAACCAGGCATGCGACGGCGCATCGTGTATCTCCGCCGTGCCCGTTTTGCCGGCAATCCGCCACCGATGCTCGCGCAGCGCGCGGCCGGTGCCTGTCGTCACGGCATCACGCAGGGAGTTCGCGAGCAGCCTCGCCGCACCGGCAGACAAGAGCCGCTGCGGCTCGGTGCTCTTCGTGCCGCGCACGAGCGTCGGCTCACGCAGCCAGCCGCCGCTGGCGACCGCCGCGGCAACTCTCGCCATACGCAGCGGCGTCGCCACGACATCGCCCTGGCCGTAGGCCGCCTGCGGCAGCGTCTCGCGCAGCCTCGCCACCGAGTTATCGCGGGCGACCGAAATACCGGCGAGCGCCGCTGTATCAAACAGCTGGCGCGGCCCGATGCGCACCGCCAGTTGCGCGAAGTACGCGTTGCAGGACTGGACAATGGCATCCCGCATGGCGATCGAACCGTGCGGATGCTCATCCAATGCGTCGTCTCTCACCAGGCCGTAACCCGGCACGACCGCGCCGACGCGGCCGGGTGGCTGGCGCGTACACATGAATTTCGAGTTCCAGCTCGCTGCATCGAGACGCAGCGCCGCTGCCGCCGTGATCAGCTTGAACGTCGATCCAGGAGCGTACAAACCGTAGCGGGCACGATCGAAGACGGCTTCCCCCGCTTCCTCGTCTTCGCCGGCCGGCTCGTCCGGAAACGGATAACTGGCCACGGCGAGCACGTTTCCCGTATCGGCATCGATCACGACCGCCGCCGCGCGGCCGGTTGCCGTGCGGGCGGCGTATTTCGCCAGGACGCGGGCGACACGCGCCTGGAACGGTCCGTCGATGGTCAGGGTGACGTTCCGCTGCCGCGCCAGAAAGGCCTTCACTTCCCGGTGGCCGGGCTGCCGACGATGACGAAGAAGCGGAATGATGTCGCGATAGTCGCGACGAATGGTCGGAGCGTCGCGCCCTGAGCCGTCGGCCACCGGAATCACCGCTTCACGATCGTTGAATCCGCGCAGGCGATCCTGCAGATCCCGTTCGATGTACGACGTGTTGCTGGCGCCCCAGTTCCGCCGGTTCTCGACATTGCCGAGCAGGTGAAAGGCCGCACCGCCGAGCGGATAACAGCGCTCTCGTGGCGTCGCGCACGGCGAGACGTCGACGCCGCGCTCCTTGTATTCGGCAACAGCGCGCGTCGTCGGATCGCCGCTGGTCGCCAGCGGCAGGCCATTGCGATCGAGCACCGTGCCGCGTGGAATTGTTCCCACCACGTCGAGGATGCGCGGGTTGTACTGATAGCGGCGGACTCCGTCGGCCTGCAGACCGAGATGCGGCCGGACGACGTAGGCGTCGGCGTGGACGACCTGGACGTTCGCGAGCACGGCAACCAGGGCGGTGGCAGCGACCGCCAATGTGGCGGTGAGCGATCTCAACCCGCCGCGAAACGGAACAGCCGCAGCGCGGGCGGATGCGGTGCTGCGAATGGCAGCCAGGATGCCAACAGCGGCGAAGTTCGCCACCATCGCCGAACCGCCGTAACTGAGAAACGGCGTGACCACTCCCGTCAGCGGAACAATGCCGAGCATGCCGCCGGCCATGATGAGGACCGGCAGCATGAGAAACAGCGTGACGATCGTCGCCAGGAAGAATCCGTAGTCGTTCGCGGCGTTCATCGCCGTGCGGAAGCCACGCCAGCCGATGATCGCGAATGCGCCCGCCACGCAGAGCAGTCCGACGAAGCCGAGCTCTTCTCCGATCGCGGCGAAAGGCAGATCGGTGAATCCGGCGGGCACGTAGCGCGTATCGCCCAGGCCGAGGCCCGTTCCGAAGACGCCGCCGGTGGACAGCGCCCACATCGCCTGGGCGATCTGATCGCCACCTCGTGCCGCATTGTCCCAGGCCGACTGCCACATGCGCACTCGTGCCGACAGCGTCGATGAGATGTTGAGCACGTAGCCGAGGTAAAAGCCGGCGGTCAGCGTGGCCAGGCCGACAACGGCGAGGCCGACGCGCTTTCGCGCGATCGCGTAGGTGGCGAGGAAGACGCACGAGACGAACAGCGCCGGCCCGAGATCCTTCTGCAGGAAAAAGAACAGCAGGGCACCAGCGATGCCGAGCGCAACCGGCAGCACGTAGTCGAATCGCGGAAGGTGAAGCCAGTCAGGGACCCGGACGTCGCGAACCGTGCGACCCCGGATCTGTCGCAGCACCTCCCAGCGTCGTGCGAAGTAGCCGGCGAGGAAGAGGGCGAGGAGGAGACGAATCGCCTCGATCGGCTGAATCGGTCCGAGATTGACCTTGGCGTTGCTGCCCGCGGGTCCGCCGCCGAACACCATCAGCAGCAGAGACAAAAACAGGGCGCCGGCCAACGGCATGTAGGTGAATGCCGCCAGCGTCGGCCGTCGGAAGTCCACGAACGACACCGCGGCAAAGGCGACGCAGCCGGCAGCGATGCCCTGCGTGTATCGGATGAACAACGCGGTGTCGCGGAGCGGATCCGACCGGCTGAGGACGACGGCGAAACCGACCGCCGTCAGCAGATGCGCAGCAGCCAGCAGGGAGTAGTCTCCAGTCGACCGCCGCACCCACCAGACGAGGGCAACGGCCCAAAGTGCAACGAGATAGACGGCCGTCCACTCCGCCGTGAGACGCCTGAACTCTGTCGGCGTCCGAACGACGAATGACGGTTTGACGGCGACCAGGTCGTCCGCTGTGAAAAGCGGTACCTGGGTCGGCGGCGCCGCGTGGCGCGATGCCGCGCGCTCGACTGCGCGGTGGAGACGGGCCTGATATTCCGTCGAAGAGGCACGCTGCACCGCGTCCGCGGAGACCGTTGCGCCAAGAATCCCCCCTACATTGCGCACGCTTCCACCGTTGCTGCGAAGGGAGCGCAGGTAGGCGTAGAGGTGCGTGGCAGCGAACTTCCGATCGTCCGCCGAGGCGAACGCGGGCTCCAGCGCGGCCTCGAGCGCGGAGGTGCCCGTCACCGTATTGATGTTCACCGCTGGCTGAGCGGCCGGTCCGGGCATGTGCACTGTCCGCATTCGCCCTGCGTAGGCGAGACCGATCGCGAGCATCGCGACCAGCGAGGTGAGCGCGAGCAATTGCTGGTCGCGACCGAAAGGACGTCGACCACCGGTGTTCGCACGGCGATCGCGGTCCGCGGCACGCGTAATCGTGACGCTCACGGCGACACGCTTTCGAACACGGCGCCCTGGACGTCGGACTCTGCGTCAGGTGCGGCCGGTGCTGCGGACGGCGCGTCGCCCGCCGCCACGTCGGTGCCGAGGGTTTCTTCGATCCCGGCGAGTGCCCGTTGGGTGCGGAGGATATTCTGCGCCACGTTCGGCACGTTGCCAGCGTTCGAGTACTGCCCCAACGCCAGCCGGTAGGCCTCGGCGGCGCGATTCAGGTAATCACGCTCCTGCGACAGCCCCGACAGCTGACGGGCGGTGCGGACCAGCGCATTGCCGCGCGCTCGATACCCGTCCGCCAGCTGCGCCGCATCGCGGCCTTTCAGCTCGTAGCCGTTCTGGCTTGCCTTGAGCAGGGCGTCCGCTCCGCTCTCGACGTCCTCGAGGCCAAGAATGAACGTCCGTGCCAGTCCGATGAACGGGTCAGGCCAGTCCCGGCGAAATTCAGCTGCCTGGCGAAACGCGACGACCGCCTCCGTGAAGTCTGTCTGCGCGCCGTCGAGATCGCCTCTCGCCTTTTTCGCTTCGCCGTTAATGCGGGCGAGGTGACCTTCGCAGTACCGCAGTGCTGCAGCAAGCCGGTTGTCGCTGCCGGCGGCGGTCAACGCGCGCACCAGTGCGTCGCGCGCCTCCATCCACTGTGCTTCGCGCACCGTCGGCACTGGCGTGAGGTAGTTATCCGTCACCCGCTTGACCAGCTCGAGCGTCCGGTAGATGAGCGACTCCCGCAGGTCATGGATGCCGAAACCCAAGTGACTGCGCTCAGACAGGCGGTCGTACTCGTTCCAGGCATCCGGCAGCTCGCCGAAATCACGCGTCGCCACTCGGTGCGCCACCCGGTCGGCATCGCTGGCGACCGAGATCTCGTTGGCCGCGAGGCCCAGCGCAATGAGCACCATCGCTGTACGGAACACCTGGTACGACTTACTGCGCGGAGGACGAGGCACATCACGCCTCGCCCGTCGTCCCAGGAAACCCGTGCGCCGTGTCGATGATGCCTCAGCGCCCGCCGCCGAGGGTGAAGGCAGGGCTGCGTCGGGCACTGGTGGTGGCGGCAACAGTGGCGGCAATGGCGGCGGCACGGTGCGGCGAGTCTTCTCGCTGTCCGCATCGTCCAGGCGCGGAACCGGCGCGGTGCGTCGCGTCGCCTCGTCTTCCCAGGCGCGTCCGGGCCAGCCCTGTGCTTCGGCATCCGTCGTCCTGCCGGCCTTGAAGCGTTCGAGGTCGGCGCGGATCTCGCGAGCGGTCGCGTACCGCTCAACCGGACGAGGATCGAGGAGCTTCGCGACAACCGCCGCGAGGCCAACGGGCACTTCGTCCTCGAGAGGCGGCGCCGGACGCCTGGACAGAATCAGCCGTTCGAGGCGGCGCGTGTCGGCGGCCTGGAACGGCGGAGCGCCGCGCAACATCTCATACAGCACGACGCCAAGAGCCCACAGATCGGCGCGGGCGTCAACTTCCCCCGTCTCCAGCCGCTCTGGCGACAAATAGGCGACGCTGCCAAAGTCGTTGCGTGTGACCTTCCGGCTCAACGACAACGCCTTCGCCGTACCGAAGTCGAGCACCTTGACCTGCTGCGACGACGTGATGCGGACATTTCGCGGCTTCAGATCCAGATGCAGCAGCGACTGCAGATTCCGTCCGTTGATGACCGCCTCGAATGCATGCGCGTCGTCGAGGAAACGTGCCAGCTCGATGGCGATGTCGACCGCGCGTTTGGCAGGAAGCGCGCCGCGGGTGATGAGCTCGGACAGGTTCTCACCGTCCAGATACTCCATCGCCACGTAGAAATAGCCGCAGTCCTCGTCGACGCCGTATTCGTAGACCGCGGGAACGTGGGCGCCACGCTCGCTGAACTGCTTCTGCAGCTCGGCGCCAAACGTTTCAGCGTCCACGATTTCTCGGGCTTCGCCGTCGATGGCGTGCTGAACGAGCTTCAACGCCACGAGACGATCGAGGCGCGTGTCCACGGCCAGGAAGACGACGGCCATGCCACCGTGACCGATTTGTCGTTCGATCCGATACGGACCGACTTGCTTGAAGACAGTCGTCATCGTGCAGAAGACGGTCTGGATGCCGCGCGCGCCAGTGCGACGAAGTAATTCTCACGGCTGAGCGCCGACTGCGCGGCGCTGTCGAGCCCCGTGAAGGAGCCGGGGGTCATTCCGGCGAAGACATTGCTCACGAAGATCGGCGCCGCGTCGCCCTGAACCACGATCGGCGCCTTGTCCATGCCGTTGCGGGCGAATTCGTTATGGGTGATTCGAGGAGCGGCTTTACTGCGCACGACGAGCGCGCTGCCGGAGTTGTCGCGGATTTCACTGGCCATCAACGCGGACGTGCCGGTGCCGGCGAACTCAATTGCGGCGCGAGTGGCCCCTGTAATTTCGACGTTGATGATCGAGAGCGAGGAGTCCTCAACCAGGATACCTACCGGCAGCGGTGTCGCCGAATCACCACTGACTTTGAAGTCTACGAATTGCGCGTCGGAGACGTTCCTCGCCAGCACCGCTGGAACGGTCGCGGCGTCAGGCACTGCCGCCGGGAGTCGGATGGTCGCCCCGCCAGGCACCTGACTGACGAGCCGGACGCCCGTCTTCAGCGTCAGTTGTTCCCGGTACTCGCCCGGCTCAACGATGATTGTGGAACCTGGAGCCGCCGCGTCGAGCGCGGCGGCAATCGACCCGCCCGTCTCGACAATCACCGGACCGGCAGCTGCTCGAAATGCGGCAGGGATCGTCATCTTCGCCAGATCACTCCACGACCATCCGAGCGCGCGACCGGCAGCGATACCAATGAGGGCGGCGAGCAGCGCCACTGCGGCGATAGCGATGCCGCGACGCGCGCCGTTTCCAGGTTGCGCTGGCGCCTCGTCCTGACCAGAGGCGACGTTTGGTTGTGAACGGACCGTCGTGCGCCCGTAATTGCTGCTCGCGAAGGCTTCGCCCTCCACGTAGACGACGGTGACGTTGTCCTTGCCACCGGCGGCATTCGCGGCATCGATCAACGCGCGGGCGACACCGTCCGGAGCACCGGCATACTGGCTGACGATCCGCGCGATCGCGGCCGAGTCCACGAGGTCGGTCAGCCCATCGCTGCACAGCAGCAATGCTGCATCGGAGTCGAAGGTCACCTGTCCGATGTCGATGAAATCGCGATCGGCTCGGTCGTGCAGCTCCGATCCGACGTCGCGGTAGACCTCGTTGCGGCGGGCGTGGAGCATCGCCTGGCGCTCGGAGATCTCGTTGGCGTCCTCGCGTTCGCCGACAGGCGAGTGGTCGCGGGTCAGCTTCTCGATGGAATCGCGGTGCAGCTTGTAGAGTCGCGTGTCGCCGACATGTCCAAAGGTCGCCGTGCCATTGTCGACAATGACGACGGTGAGCACGCAGGCCATGCCGTCCCACTCCGGACGCGTAGCCGCGAGCCGGTAGATCTCGTTGTTCGCGGTCGTAATGCCGTCGCGAATCGCATCGGCAATCGACCCGTTCGAACGTCCGAGGCGCTCACGCAACGTGTCGAGTGCAATCTCCGCGGCCCGCCCGCCGGCTGCCTGGCCACCGACGCCGTCGATGACCATGAACAGATTCTGCGCGACGTTGCAGTGGAAGCGGTCCTCATTGACCTCACGCTGGCGACCGGCGTCCGTCGCGCCGGCGGCAAGAAGACCGCCGATTGGAAATTCCCGCGCCGCCGCCGACCCGACGCTAGTCACGATGCGGCAACTCCGCTACCGCAAACAGGACCACCGTCGCGACCAGGGCAGCGAGCAGCACGAAACGGGCCCACAGGAGCAGCGTCACTCTGTCGCCCTCGTGAACTCTAGGAACACGGTCTCGGCGAGGCCGATGCGTGCCTGATCCGGCAGCGGTGTCTCCGCACCTGTGTCCCGTCTGACGCCGTCCACGTCTTCGAGCCCGCGCGGGATGTGACGGTTGTTGAGCGTGGTTCCCAACGTGCTCAGATCAATCAGGAAGAACTTGCCGGTCGCCGCGTCGCGCCGAATGCGCGCGTGCTCGCGCGACACGTCCACCGACGACACGATCTTGACGTCAACCGGCGTCGTGACGCTTCCGCGCCCGATGGTGACCGAGTCGGTGGTGATGTCGTACGCCTGACGGCCGGACTGATCCTCGTAGACGAGCCTGGCTAATATTCGCGGCGCCGGCTGCTCCCGGGTGCGGACCGTTTCCTCGTGTGTGGTGTTCGCCTTTCCGATGTGCGACGTGATGCGCCGTGTCCGTTCGCCGGCCCCCAGCTCCAGCTGCGCCGGCAGCTGCAGTTCGGAGTCGATCAGAATGTCCCCCTCGGCCAGATCGCCATCCGGGTCGGCAACGAACTCGACATGCCACTCCCCTGCTGGCGTCTGTACGGGTGGCGTCGAGGCGCCGAAGAACCGGTTGCTGTAGCGACGCAGCCCCGACCGGTTGTTGAGACGACCGAGTTCATCCGACAGGGCACGAATCGTCTCCGCCTGGAGAATCGGGACGATGCCTTCGAGGCGCGCAAATTCGGCCGGGTGAAGATAGACGACATACCGCCCGGGCGCCAGCGTCGAGTACTTGAGGACTTCGAGGTTATGCCGCATGTTCTCGACGACCGCGGCAATCAGGTCGCGGGCGGGACGGCGGGCCTTCCCCTGCGGCGCGCTGGTGTCGTTAACTACCATGGCAGTGGGCATAGCATTGCAGACACCTGCACGACAGGTCTTAAGGATTGTCTAAAGAATCTCCAAAGGTCGCATTTGGCGACTTCGTGCTCGATGCCGACGCGCGTCAGCTCATGAAAGACGGCAAAGATATCCGTCTTTCGCCAAAGGCGTTCGACCTGCTGCGCACGCTGCTGATCCGGCGGCCGGATGTGATTCCGAAGGCCGAACTGCTGGCTTCCATCTGGCGCGATACCTACGTCGTCGAGGCCAACCTCAACGTCGTCGTTGGCGAAATCCGTCGCGCCCTTGGCGACGATCCCCACACGCCCCGGTTCATCAGGACCGTTCATGCTGTGGGATACGCATTCTGCGCCTCCGCGTTCGAGGTCGAGACCTTTCCGACCGGTCCGGCCGGCTCACGTTGCTGGCTGACCTGGAAGGGCCAGACTTTTACGTTGGGGCCCGGCGACAACGTTATCGGGCGCGATCCGCGTTCCACGGTGTGGCTGGACGATGAGAGCGTGTCGCGCCGGCACGCCAGAATCCTGGTCGAGAATGGAACGGCGCGACTCGAAGATCTGGGCAGCACGAACGGCACGTTCCTCGGTCGCGAGCAGATGACGCTGCCCGCCACGCTGAACGATGGCGATGTTGTCCGCGTCGGCTCTCTACGACTGACGTTTCACTCGTGGTCGGACACGTCGGCGCGAACGCGGCGGCTCCGCGAGAGAGAGCGGCGCCGAAAGGACGGCAGCTAGCTCGTCACGACAATCGTCACGTCGCCGGTCGTCGCGAGCCCGCCGTCATGCGCCTGGCAGCGCAACACATACGTGCCGGGTTCAGCAAAGGTCGCGCGAACAATCCATTTGCCGTCTGGCGGAACTGGTGGTGTTCTCCATCCGTACGACCATGGAGAGTTCGCGTTGTCTCTCGTGTCTTCCCAGACTTTGGTCTGCACCGGATCGAACGCGACCTTCGCTTTACCGCGGTAGACGAACCAGGACAAACGCAGGCCGGTCGCGCTGTCGACGGTAAAGCGGGTGGCGAGGCCAGGATTCAGCGGCGGCATCCCTCGCGTCCTTGGAATTTTGTCGTCGGTCGCGACCGCAGTCAGCGTGACCGGCTCGCCCACCTTCACCATTCGCGTCGCCGGGCCGTCGATCGCGAGGACCGGCGGTTTATTTCCTTTCAGCGAGGGATCGGCGCCACCCATGCCAGCGGCACCGTTGTTCGCCATGATGACCTCGTCGTCGATGAAATAGTCGGGTTTGAGCGTCGCATATGCGCGCTCGGTTTTTCCGTTCGTCATCAGGGTCCACACCAGTTCACGCGTCCCGAAGTCGGCGGGAACGCGGATCCTGAAGACGAATCGGTTCCGTCGCGGCAAAAAGTGCGTCGGCTGACCACGATCCGGCCCACCCGGCTCAATCGTGTTCGCCGGACCCGGCGGCGCATCGATCTCCTCTTCCCAGTTGCGATTGAAGTAGCCGAAGACCAGGTTGAATGAACCGTCGGCGTTCTTCTCCCACCCTTCATACGCCGGGGCGATGTTCTGCCCGGAGGAAAACGATTCCTGCGCGCTGACCGAGAGCACGGCGGCGGCAGCGAACGCGGCGAGAACTGCAATCGTCTTGCGCGCCATCTCAGTTGGGACGCGCTGGCGCCTGATTCCCAGGAGCCGCCGTCGGCTGACTCGCCGGAGCGGCCGTCGCTTTCGGCGGCGCACCGCAGGTCGGACACCCGATGACGGTCTGGCCGGGTTTCAGACCGAGCTTCTGGCGCCGTTTGGCAACCTCGGCATCGAACTGGTCATCGGTCAGCGTAATCGCCTGCATCAGATTGATCATCATGTTGTCTACCGAACGATGACCCGACCCCGACCAGTTTCTCGGGTCCGGAACATTTCTGTTTGCCGGCGTGGTGTCGAAGTAACCGACGACGTGCAGAATCGTTCCCTTCGGCAGCAGCGGTGCCGCATCGTCCTCGTACCAGTAGGCCCTGACCCAGTTGTGATCGTACTTGGAGCAGTTCAGCGTCTGCACCGTGACGCCCCAGATCGCCTCGAGGCACATCCGGACGCCCGGAGCGTGCATGTGCGGCTCGTAGGTGCTGATCTTCGTATGCTGCGGAAGAGTGAAATACGCGTCAACGCGCTGGTTGGCGTCCATCGCTTTTATGTCCAGGTCCGGCCCGTTGCCGACGAACAGCTGACGGAAGTTCATCGTCGGCTTGTATCCACGCGGATGGAACTTGAACCCGATCTCGAGATGCGACTTCGAATCGGCGCCGTTCGCGTGCAGATGAACGGAATTGAACAGGATTGACGAATTGGCCGGCAGCAGCTTGCCCGCTTCCGCGTCGAAGACGTCGGCGTTGCGCCCCACTTCGTGCACCGGAAACACGCCGGCGCCGCCGGCGCGGTCGCCCACGGCGGCGTAGGCGGCATGATGAAACAGATACAGGCCGCCGACCGTGCTGCTGCGTCCCGCACGTGTGCCGGAGTCGCTGACCTCTTTGACTTCAACGGCGGCGACATAGCGATCCTCGGTCAAGCCTGTCGGCGATTGTCCGATTGCGCCGAACCAGTCCGGCTGCTGCGCTTTCATCTCGACGGGTGGCGAAACGACGACTAGGTCAGGAGTGCCGATTCGCCACGACTTCCCGTCCGGGAACGTGAGCGGCGGCGGCAGATCGGCCGGATTGCCCTGCGGCGCCCCGGTGTCGGCCCACGCCGCAATCATCGCGATCTCGTCCTCACTCAGTGAAAAGTCGTCCTTGAAGTGCTGGATGCCGACGTTCTTCTCGATGTACCACGGCGGCATCGCGCCGCGTTTTTCGCGCAAGGCAGTTCGTGCTTTCATCGCCCGCGCGTAGGGTCGCGCCTCTTCGTAGGTCAGGAGCGACATCGGCGCCACAGAGTTCGGGCGGTGGCACTGCTGACAGCTGCGTTGCAGGATCGGGGCGATGTCTTTCGAGAAGGTGACGGGCTGACTGGTCTGCGCGGCGGCCGACAGCGGCGCAGCCACCATTGCCGCGGCGAGAAACCTGGCGAAAGCGTTCATCGAACACCTCGATTGAAGCGAGCCGGTCAAGTGTCTCACCGTTATGCCGGGAGGAGAAGGGCGTTATTGGAGCGACGTCGTCAGCGTGAACGGCACCGGCCCGCGCTCGCCGGCAACCGTCACGCGGTAACTCTGACCACCGGCCACACGCATCGACCCTACGAGCGACGCATCCCGCGCCGCACTGACGGTCGTCGCCGGCAGCGAAAATACCGTGCTGCCAAGCGCGAGGTCGATGTCGCCCTGCCGTCGATCCCAATTGACGAATACGAACAGGTTGCCGCTGATCGCGGGCGTCACGTCGAAGCAGACTTCGGGAACGACGAACGTCGTATGGACGACCTCCCCGACGACGATTGGTTGCGCCGCGACAACTGCAGTTGGAGACGAATGCGCAGGAGGCAGCGGCCCCGTGGAAACGAACAGCACGAAACCGTCGCAGGCTGCCGACCCGCAGGCTATGACGAGGAGAGAAACGAGGGCGCCGAACTGTCGCATCGCAACCGCCCTTCGAGCAACGGTGGCGAGCGATCATCATGACGCTGTTCCGGAGCTGTCAAGGACAGCAATAAAAAGGGCGGGCTCTTCCGAGCCCGCCCAAGTCACAATTCAGAATTCTGATTCCGAATTAGTAACGATAGTGCTCCGGCTTGTACGGTCCCTCGACCGGCACGCCGAGGTAATCGGCCTGTTCCTTCGTCAGCTTCGTCAGCTTCACACCCAGATGATCGAGGTGCAGGCGCGCCACCTCCTCGTCCAGAGCCTTCGGCAGCATCGTCACGGTCTTGCCGTACTTCTCGGCATTCGCGTGCAGCTCGAGCTGTGCCAGCGTCTGGTTGGTGAACGACGACGACATCACGAAGCTCGGGTGGCCGGTGGCGCAGCCGAGGTTCATCAGGCGGCCTTCAGCGAGGACCAGCACGCTGTGGCCATCCGGGAACACCCATTCGTCGTACTGCGGCTTGATGTTGACCTTCCTGACGCCCTTCCACTTCGCCAGGCCGGCCATGTCGATCTCGTTGTCGAAGTGACCGATGTTGGACACGATCGCCTTGTCCTTCATCTTCGACATGTGTTCGGCGGTGATGATGTTGAAGTTGCCGGTCGCGGTCACGAAGATATCCGCGGTCGACAGCGCGTCTTCCAGCGTCTTCACCTCGTAGCCCTGCATCGCTGCCTGCAGCGCGCAGATCGGATCGATTTCCGTCACGATCACGCGGCAGCCCTGACCACGCAGCGCTTCCGCGCAGCCCTTGCCCACCTCACCAAAGCCGAGGACGACGGCGACCTTGCCGCCGAGCATGACGTCGGTGGCGCGGTTCAGGCCGTCGATCACCGAGTGACGGCAGCCATAGATGTTGTCGAACTTGCTCTTGGTGACTGAGTCGTTGACGTTGATCGCCGGGAAGAGCAGCGTCCCCTTCTTCTCCATCTCATACAGACGATGGACGCCGGTGGTCGTCTCTTCGCTGACCCCGCGAATCGCCTTGGCGATCGAGCTCCAGCGTCCCGCATTCGCTTTCAGCTCGCTGTTGATCTTGTTGAGGATGACGCCCCACTCTTCAGGATCCTTGTCCGCGTTGAACGCCGGCACTTTGCCCGCCTTCTCGAACTCGGACGCCTTGTGCACGAACAACGTCGCGTCGCCGCCGTCGTCGACGATCAGCGTCGGACCCTGGCCGTCCGGCCAGACCAGCGCTTCCACCGTGCACCACCAGTACTCCTCGAGCGTCTCGCCCTTCCAGGCGAACACCGGAATGCCCTTCGGATCCTGCGCGGTGCCGCCGGTTTCCGGGCGGCCGACGACGACGGCCGCGGCGGCGTGGTCCTGCGTCGAGAAGATGTTGCACGACACCCAGCGCACGTCGGCGCCGAGCTCGGCGAGCGTCTCGATGAGCACGCCGGTCTGAATCGTCATGTGCAGGCTGCCCATGATGCGCGCGCCGGCGAGCGGCTGCTTGCCCGCGTAGCGCTTGCGGATCGCCATCAGGCCAGGCATTTCACCTTCGGCCAGACGAAGCTCCTTGCGGCCCCATTCGGC
>Ga0111539_10001831_pt1 | contig 28271 bp, 49 predicted proteins | sample RhiMethybrSRZTD1_FD_79667 | JGI IMG/M metagenome (GOLD analysis project Ga0111539, IMG submission 79667) | Populus rhizosphere microbial communities from Tennessee, USA - Rhizosphere MetaG P. TD hybrid SRZTD1 (version 2) (version 2) | ecosystem: Host-associated > Plants > Roots > Rhizosphere >...
CACGCGACACTCCTCTTGGTCTTGGCGTCTCCTAAACTGTTTGGCCGGTGGGCGACGCGATTGCCGATTGCCGCGCGCTCACGCCACGTGATGCCGCTTTTAGGATAGCCCGCGTGGTCTAGCCCCACCGAGCCCATGGGCCTTACCGCGAGGCGTATAGGCCGGCTAACGGGTAGGGGCATCGTGATGCCCGTATACCTACATGGTGGGTGGTAGGTCGGCCTATCCGCTCGGGGCATCACGATGCCCGTGTGATGACAAGCGCGCCCGATTTCTCTTGACAACGGATCGGCACGGCCCTTGAAATCGGGGGGAGCGGTTAGGCAGGCGAGGCCGGGCCCGGTGCTCATGGTTGCGCCCCCGCCCTCGACGCACACGCCGCTAGGAATGCCTCGCACCATGGGCACGGGGTGACATGCCGGGTGCAAGCACCGACCCCGCGCCCCCCGTCGCGTACGAGTCGCACGGCTTCGAGCGCCTCACGCACCGAGCGCACCACGACGTAGATCCCCCCGTGGGCTTCGAGGTCGGCACGCCAAGTGATTTGAGCCGGGCGCGCCTTGCCCTTGGGGCTCTTGGCCTCGATGGCAAGAAAGCTCCCCATGGGGCCGACGCAAGCGATAATGTCCGCGCTGCCCGTGCCGAGCCCGCCGCGCACCGGGCGCCCACTTCGACGCGCCGTGATTTGGGCGTTGCGCCAAGCGATAACCCCGGGCTCAAGGGCGAGGGCTTCGAGGATCGCGATAACGAGATCCGTTTCGCTCATGGCCCCCCTTGGCTATCGAGCTCGCACCGGCACCACTCGCCGGGCCCCGTGTACCGGCAGCAATGTCGGCAGAACCAACAGAAGATCGCCGCGCGATCGTCGGGGGTTAGGGCTTTCAAGAGTTGCAAGGCCGTGGCGACGGCCCGCGGGTCGCTTCGGCGTGTATCGATTTGCTTCGGCCGATCGCTCATGCTTGGCCCGTGGGGGTGCGGATCATGGTTCTACTTTTCCTGGTACTCACGGCAACGGGGGGCGCGCTTTGTTACGCGTTCTCGACGAACGGCAAGGCGGCCGAAATGGGACGCCTCGTATTTGCGTGCGCTTTTCTTGTGCTCGCTTTCACGTTCGCCCGGATGCCGCATTTGCTGCCCTAACTGGCCGCCTTAGGGATCATGTGCTCATAGGATCGGCCGTAGGAGTCACGAAGCCGAAAGAGGATCCCACACGGCGCGTGCACCTCGACGAATGCGAGCGTGCGCGCCGTGGTGGCATCTTCGTCGAAGTCCGGCGTATTGCCGTCGGTGGGATCGACGACGATTTCGGCCGCGCACCCTTCGCACGCGAGCCAAATCATGGCTCATCCCCGATTTGAATGTCGATCGGCGCTTCGTCTTCGATTGCGACGAGCACCGCTTGCACCGAGGCGATCCACGCTTCGCGAATCTTCTCGGGCAGCATCGCCCACGAGGGCACCGAGCCCCAAAAGTTTTTCCAGGATGTGTGCTCGGCGTAAGTCTCGTATGCGATCTTGGCGAGCTCGGGGGTATTCATGAGCGCACCGGGTACGGTGGGGGCTCGCTCGTCGCGGGGGGCGGGGGGACCGCTGCCGCCTTGATTTTCTTTTCGATGGCCGCCGCGACGAGATACCGATCGGCGAGGTATTGCAAGATCCGCTTGTGAGCTTCGGGCGGTAGCGTGTCGAATGCTTCGCAGCAGATCCCCATGGCATTCAATTCCGATTGTGTGTCGCTCATGATCTCAGCCCCCCTAGGTTAAAAAACGACGTCGACGGTCCATGAAAGCCCACCTTGACCGATCCGGTGGGCCCGTTGCGTTGCTTGGCTACAATCAATTCGGCCTTGCCCGCGTCTTCGCTCTTATCGCCGTTGTAATACTCGTCGCGATAGATGAAAACCACGGCGTCGGCATCTTGCTCGATGCCCCCCGACTCGCGAAGATGCGCAAGGCGCGGGCGCTTGTCGCGCTCGGCTTCGCATTCGCGATTCAATTGGGAAAGCAAGAGCACGGCGCAATCGAGCTCTTTGGCGAGTTGCTTGGCGCCCGCCGTGATGAGCGACACTTCGCGATCACGCGTTTGCCGCCCGCCGCCATCTTGCCCGCGCATGAGCTGCAAATAATCGACGACGATAAGACCGAGACGGCCCCCCGCCTTGGCCGCGAGCATGCGCGCCTTGGATCGGAGTTGCGTGATCGTCATGGTCGGGCACGCGTCGATCCAAATCGGCAGCTTGCCGAGCTCATCGCCGGCGCGAAGCACCCGCGCGCGCGCTTCGGCGTCGAGCCACCCGTTTAACCCATAGTGCACGCTCGCCCGCGCCCTTGAGCACGCCATACGCAACGCCAATTGCCAACGGGGCATTTCGAGTGAAAAGAACGCGACCGGATCGCCTTGCATGGCGACCGTTTCGGCCGCGAGCGTGGCAAGCGTGGTCTTTCCCATGCCCGGCCGCGCGGCCATGACGGTAACCCCCGAGCGTCCGAGCCCGCCGATTTTCTTATCGAGGTCGTCGAGCCCCGTTGGTAATTCGACCTCGCCGCTTCGCGCTTCGGCAATCACCATGCGCTCGTACGCCTCGCCGCAAACGACGCTCATCGGCGCGGCCTCGGTGCGACTTTCGCGCGCGGCGATTTGGTAGATCCGTTGCTCGGCTTCGTCGAGAAAGGCTTGGACGTCGCCCGCGACGGCGTAGCCCTCGGCCGCGATGCGTTGACACTCGGCCACGAGATCCCGCAAGCGCGCAAGATCGATCACGCGCTCGGCGTGGTCTTCGACGTTCGCCGGTACGCCGGTCACGTCGACGATTTCGGCGAGCGCGCTAGCGCCTCCGACCTGTGCAAGGCGCTCGTGGTCGCGAAGCCACCCAGCGACTGCTACGACGTCGATCGCGCGGCCTTGGCCATGAAGCCCCACGATCGCCTCGAAGACGCGCCGGTGGGGCTCGTGGAAGAAATGGCGGGGCTCCACGGCGCCCGCGACGAGCGCGAGTTGCATGGGCGACGAGAGACACTCCGAAAGCACGACCCGCTCGGCGCCGATGTCATGTTGGGGGACGCGGCCGTTCATTGGGGATCCTTCTCGTATTTTTTGCGGCGCGCTTCGCCGTCGCGGATCGCAGCGGCAAGGATCTCGGGGTCGTCGCGTGACTCGATCACTTTGACCGGCTCGGCGTCGGCGCGCGGCGCTCGCGCGTGCCGCATGAAACCCACAAGCCGGCTTTGCAGCGCGGCCGGCATGAGCCCTAAGCCGTCGTGCTTGGCGGCACAGAGCTCGATCGCGTCGACGACCCATGACACGCGTTGCGAGTCGGTAAGCATGCGCCCGGCGTGGTGCTCGGCGAGGGCGGGCGCGTCGAGCGGATCGAAAAGTCGAAAGCGTCGGATCGCGCGTTCGATGTCTTCGGCCGGGCTCGGTGGTTTGTTCGCTGCCGTTGCCGTCGTGGGTTTGTCACGCACCGGCACAGCACGGCTAGGTACAGCACGGCTAGGCACGGCTAGGGGTGACGATTTCTCACGCAAGCCGTTTGCGTCGTGACCGTGTGTCACGCCTTGTGACGTCTCCGTCACGCCAAGTGACGAAGCGTTCGAAAAGTCGCGTGCTCGCTCACGCATGGCCCTTTGACGCGCACGGTCACTCGCGTGTGCCTCTTGGGCCGCTAGGAAGTTCGGCACCACGAGGCACTTCATTTCGTCACGGTGCGTGACGCATCCGTCTAAGATCAATTCAGACAAGGGTTTTTCTATCTCGTCCCACGTTGCGCGCACGGCGACGGCCACGGCCTTTAAGCCGAGCTTGCCCGTCGGCAAAATGCCCGCTCGATCGACCTCGCGAAGGATGAGCCCGAAGAGCCCGCGGGCTTGCCATGAGAGCAAGCACCACTCGGGGGAGTTGCGCGTGTAAAAACGCACATAACGCTCGTCTCCCCATCGCATTACATTGCCCCCCCGCCGATATTCAATAGCGGCGCGTCGCCGATGATCCGCGCGCGTGCAATCTCCGCAAACGCGTCGTCGGCCTCGAAGCCCACGAAGCGAAAGCCCTCGGCCGAGCACGCGACCCCGGTGGATCCCGAGCCCGTAAACATATCGAGCACCACGCCCCCCGGCGGGCAGACCAAGCGGCAAAGCCACCGCATGAGGTCGAGGCTTTTGACGGTGGGATGGAAGTTACGCCGCTTGCTCTTGCGACCCGCGCCCGCGCGGGGGCTATTGGCGCCAAGGGACCCCGGCGGGTGGGCTTCGTCGACGACGGTGGGCGTTAGATACTCGCACCCCCGCTCGCGCTCTTGGCGGCCCGCCTTGGGCCCGTAAAAGAACGGCGCGAACGTCGAGAAAAACCGCGAAGCGTCGCCCCCCTCGAGCCCATCGAGCGCCTTGACCGGGCAGCCGTCGACGCATGCCCACGCCTCGACCGTCTCGAAGCCGTCGCCGTCGCCGTGGATAATTTCCGAGCATTCCGCGCCGGTGAATAGGGCCGGCTCGCGATCGGTCGCATACCAAGAGGGCGCCGCCTTGACCTTGCGCGTGCCCGTGAGCTCGCACCCCGGCGCGTGGCTCAAGAGCAAGTGACTCGGCCACCGGCCCGCCGCGCTTACGTCGTTCGCTCCGGATAGGTCCGAGTCATTGGCCCACGAGTTATCGAAGACCCCGCCGCGCGCCTTAATCGCGTCGACGCCGGCCGTGTGGTCGGCGAGGTCGGCCGGGCTCGCGTGGGGCACGCGGCAGCCCTCGACGTTGATTAGGCCGGTGCCGAGCGCCCGCGCATTCTTGATAACCGGGCCGCGCGGTGGCTTTCGAACGAGGTGCCAATCCTCGCACGCGGGCTTAAGCGCCGTGCCCCACCCGGCGCGCTCGGTCTTCGCCCAATCGATGAGCTCATAGGCCGCGGGGTCGGGGTTGGGGTACGGGCGCCCGGCCAAAGTCGCGGCCGTCTCGGGGTCGAGCGATTTGGGAAAGCCCGACCCGAACCAATGCGCAAGCCGATCGCGTACCTCGAAGCCGGCGTTTTCGAGCGCGGTGGCCGTCCAATGCGACGTACGCGGCAAGCCCCACACGACGGCGTACCCGCCGGGTTTGAGCACGCGAAAGGCTTCGGCGAAGCGCTCGGCGAGCCACGCGATCCACAGGTCGCGCCCGCCCTTGTCGCTATCCCAATCGGATCCCATGAAGGCCACACCGGCCGGCGGATCGGTCACGATCGCGTCCATGCTTTCGTCGGGCAGTGTGCGCATAAGGTCGAGGCAATCGCCTCGCTCGACGACCCACCGACGCTCGCCCGCGACGACCTTAGCGGCCGTCATGGTCACCCCTATCGCGCCGGTAGAGCTTGGCGACGGCCTTGGCTAGGCGTTGCCGTTTGAGCTCGCTTGCTACGATAAGGACCACCACCACAAGGCCAAGCCCCCACGCGATCACGGGGCCACCCCGCCACAAGCACGGCACCGGCGCGGGCCGCGCGCGGGCTTTACCCAATCGACTAAGGCGATCTTGTAACCGGTGAGCTCGGCGATCGTGTCGCGCGTGTCGGGGGCAGCCGAGCGCCGACCCGTGCGGAGTCGCCAGAGCACCGTCCGGTGGTACCGGCGAAGAAGCGCCGCCGCGACGGGCCCCCCTTTGGCTAAGACCGCGTCTAGCTTATCCGAAGCAACGGATCGGGTCGTCTCCGTCATGGCCCCCCCTAGCCCGCTTTTCTAACCCCGTCGGCATCACGATGTCAAGCCGGCGACACGATGCCCGCTAGGCCCACCGCTGCCGTCTTCGATCGCACGCGGGGGCGCTTCGGGCCAAGGGCGGGCCCCTAACTAAGGTGGGTTATCCACAGATTTTGCACTTGGTAACGGGTTGCCACCCGGACTACACTAAGCCGCGACATGCACGAACTATCCACGCTCGCCGATCGCGTTTGGTACCTCTACCACTGCTTACCCCGTGACCTCGCGGGCGAGCCCCCCAAGTTCCGCGCCTTAGAGCGAGCCTATGCGCTCCCCCTCTCGACTTTCTCGAAGACGATCCGCGGGGTCCGCTCGCACCACGAAGACGAGACTTTCGCAAGGCTCGCCGAAGCCTTGCGCGTGACCCCGGCGCTTCTTCGCTATGGCGAGGGCAGACTACCGAAGCCGACGGGCGACATTCCCCCGCGCCGTGGAACCAAACGCCGTAAGCACAGTGAGCTCGCCGGGTGGGCCACCGTGGTGGCCGAAGTGCGAGCCAACGATCCGCATTTATTCCCCCCGGCCGCTTTCCGCGCGGGGGCAGAGCTGCCGGTATTTCGGCACGTCTCCAAAGTGACGCGCGAGCTTGTTTTATCGGTGTCGTGGTACGCGTGGGAGACGGCCACCGAGGTCGATCGGATCCGTTATTCCACCCTCGAAGGGCGCGCCGCATCCCCCGGCCGTCGCCCTTCTGATTTGCGTATGCGCGCCGCAAAATGATATGAGCACGGCGGCAACATGAAGCCAGCCCCCGAAAGGGGGGATTTCATCATGCAAGAGCCGACCACCGACGACGCTAGAGCGACGCTCTATCCCCGCGCTGAGAAGAAAGCGCCCTGAAATGCCGCCCGCTCCCCCCACCACGCGGATCATGGTGCGAGGCGAGCCTATCGGCCGGGTTGGAAAAAACGGCGCACACTGCGCGGCCCACATTGCGCGGGCTGCCCACTCTTGCCCCACGTTCGTGGGGCACTTGCGATAATTGAACGCGAAAGGAGCGCCCGTGTGGTTTGGCAAAAGAGAATGAGCCCCGAAGAATTCGCCGAATTCCATCAAGCCTACAAAGCATTTGGATCCTTACCCGGTGCCATGCGCACCCTCTCGAAAGAGATGGGCGTTGCGGAGACGACGCTTTATCACTACCGCACCGGTAACGCGGTGCCGTCGAGCCCCCGCGCGGCGGAAATCCGCGGGGCCATCGCCAAGATCATGGAGCGCGGGGGCCCGGTGGCGCCACCTCGTGGCGGCGCGACACGCGGCAATCATGCCCCACGTCGAGGCCGGCCACCGAAGAAGATGGGCCGGCCACCGAAGATCGCCCGCGAGAAGCGGGGGGCGAATCACCTGTTAACACCGGCGGAGAATGACGCCTTACGGCGCCGCTTGGCGGCCGTGCTGACGCGCCACAAGCTTTCCATCCCGAAGTTCGCGGCCCAGTATGGCTTTGCCACATCGTCGGCGCTCTATCTCTTTCTCAACAAAACCGGCGGCATCACGTCACGAACACAAGAAAAACTTGAAAAGGCCCTCGCCCACTTGGAGGGCCCGGGCACCGGCCTCGCCGTGGTGCCGCGGCAGCGCGAGCTACCCTTGGGCGTGAGCCCGACCCCGACCCCGCGCGAACCGTCTAACCACACGATGCGAATCCGCGCCGTGCTCGAAGCTTCGAACCACCACCACGGATCGGGCGAGGCCGGCGAGCCGGTGCCGGCGAGCGCCGATGAGCTACTAAGGAAATGGGGCGCCGAAGCAATTCGCTTCGTCGTGAGTCAAGCAACGCAAACCAGTAAGGGGAGATCCGAACCATGAAGATCGACACGACCAAACTAACAGCGACCCAAGCGGACGCGCTCCGCTTGGCCGCGCGCGAGGCGATGGGCAAATACACGGCCACAAATCTCGACCTCGCGAAAATTCTTTACACCGTCTATCACGCGTCGATCGACAAGAGCGGATCCGAAACCTCGCTCGTAAACGCGTGGGGGCACGATAATTTTGACGAATGGGCCGAGCATGAGGTGGGCATCCATCAAGGGCCGGCGCGTCGGCTTGTGCTCTTGCACGAAGAGCTATTTGTGCACAGGTCGCTTGACCCCGAGCAATTGCCGAAGAGCCCGACGAAGCTTCGGCAGCTCGCACGGATTTCCAAGCATGCCAAGGACGGCCGCGAGTTCAGCCGGTGGCAAGCCAAGGCCCTCGAAATGTCGCCGTGCGAATTCCAAGCCGCCGTCGACGAAGCGCTAGGGAGCGAGTCGAGCCGTCTTCGGCATATCGGTATCGGCGTAAAATTCGGGCAATTCAACGCGCTCATGAAACGACTCCGCGAGGCGAAGCAATCTTTCGGCGTGCAAACGAACGGCGAGGCGCTTACCCGGATCGTGACGGAATGGTCACAATTGCACCACGGCACCGATCGCGTACGAGCGCGCGCGCGCGCGTCGTAAAGAAAAAAACCGCCGCGAACAAATTGCGCCGATCGAGCTCTTCGATCGGCGCAATTCTTTTTGTCATTTTGCTATATCCAATCGCGTCGCTTTTTGGGAATGTTCGCAAAATGTACGCAAGCCGCGAAGTGCTTACCGCGGCCCTATCTCGCGCGTGGGGGGCCGGCTTTCAAATCGAGGCGTTAGCGACCGAGACGCTAGCGCGCGCCCGTATCGAGGGCCTAGTGGAACCTGACCCCACTAAGCTCGGCACGCGCCTCGGGTACAGTTTGGATGCCGACGAGCGCCTTGATTGCCGCGCGCGCATCCTTCGCAAGCCGCGACGGTTTCGGCGCGGGTGCATTCGCTATCTTTGGACCGCCGAAGAATGGGGAATCAATGCCTTCCTTGGGTGCGCCATGGCCGTGCTCGATGAGAGGGGCTATTCGTGGGTTTCCGATACCGATCCGAATGTGCTCCACCTCGCGGGGCTTCTCGCCTTGCCCGGGCTCGGTCGCAACGATCCGACCACGGCCAAGTTTGTCGTGGGGTGGTTCGTCGACGCGTACCAACGTGGCCGCTCGGCTTCTTCCAATAATTCGGGGCTTCGCATCGCGGCCAAGTAATGTCCTAGCGACTCCATGCAGCCGGCTTGACATCGTGATGCCAGCTGGATACCGTGCTCGCTTATGGGGGAGCCGGACGATCGCGACGTCGCCGACCAAGTGGCCGCCGCGGAAAAACTGATCGCCGCATTCGATCGCGCCGACGAAGACGAGCGCCGGTGTCGCGCCGAGCTCGCCCCGCTCATCGAAGAAGCCGAGCGCCTTGCTAAGGCGGGTGAGTACGAGCCCGCGTCACGTCTCTTTGACCGGATCGCGGCCGGCTTCTTACTCGCCGGTATCGGTGGCTACAAGCGGGTTTATTGGATCCAGCGGGCCGCGGATTGCCGCGCCGCGATGGCACTTGGCGAGCGTCGCAAGCGAAAGACGAGGGGGGGGGCCAAATGACCTATGCGCAATTTCATGAAGCGGTAAGGGCGATCCTTGTCGGCCGGCACGCGAGCTTTTACACCGAGCTCGCGACGGCCGAGCACCACCCCGAGCGGATCGACGTGCAATGGTGGATCCGCGTGCCCTCGCTCGCCCATGGGGATTTCGGCCCCCACGGGTTTGCGTGTCACTCGGCCGATCCCAATCGGGTGCTCGCTTGGCTTCGCGGCGCGATCCGCGACGAAGCGGCCACCGGGCCCGCCCTCGCCCACGCGAAGCTCTTGGCGACCGGTGGGGCCCCTAGTCTTAGGCGGGTCAAGTGACCGCGCTTCGCGCAAGCCGCGTGCCGCTCGCGCTTCGCTGCCCGGGCTCGACGCGCGAGACGTTGCTGGCCTTGTCCGAAGAGACGGGCCCGGCCGCCCTCGGCACGGCCGTCCACGAGGCTTTGCGCGCGCTTGTCGAACGGGGGGCCGTCGATTGGGATGGGGTGCCCGCGCTCGCCTCGTTCCACGGTGTGAACCCCGACGACGTTTTCGTACTCTGTCGTTTGGCCACGAAGCTATGGCAATCGCTTAAGGCGTCCTTTCCGGACGCGCTAACCGAGGTGCCGCTATCGGCCGAAGTGTGGCCGGGCTTTCATCTCACCGGCACGGCGGATCTCTTGACCGTGAGCGACCACGCGGCCCGCGTCGCCGATTGGAAAACCGGCCGGGTGGATTACGACTATGCCGGTCAAATGCGCGCTTACGCCGCGCTCGCGCTCATGGAGAACGCGGACATTGTGGAAGCGACGTCGACGATCATTTGGGTACGCGATAACGAGATTGAGAATTACACGATGCGCCGATCCGAGCTCGGCGTTTGGCTCGCCGACTTGCGCACGCGGATCCTAGCGTGGGACGGCGTGTACCACCCGGGCAAGCATTGCACCTATTGCCCCCGTTCCCACGAATGCGACGCGCGTACGGCGCTCGTACGGCGCGACGTGGCCGCCTTGTCGGAAGGGCGCGACGTGGCCACCTCGCTCGCCGTCATGCCGCCCGATCAAATCCTCGAATTGCACCGGCGGGCCGATAGCGTGATCGCCGTCGCCGAAAATGTGCGCTTCGCTATCAAGTCGCATGTCGAGGCGTTTGGCGACGTCGTGGCCGACGGGCAGCGGCTTACCATCGAGACGCAAAACCGGCGCGAGCTTCGGGCGCGCGAAGCTTGGCCGGTCCTCGAGCTCGCGGGCTTTACCTCGCCCGACCTCGCGGAGTGCATTGATCTACACGTCTCGCGCGTCGAAAAAATCGCGGCGCGTAAAGCCGGGCGCGGCAAGGGCGCGGCGGCCGTTCGCGAGCTCGCCGAGAAATTGGAGACGGCGGGGGCCGTCTCGGTAAGGCAGTCAAAGTATCTGCGTTCGAAACGGGTTTAACAGAAAAAGCGGGGTACCCCAAATGTCCGACGAATTGATGTCGCTCGACGACGAGCGTACGAGCATCAGTGTATCCGCGCCCGGCGCGATCGGCGCCATCGCGCGAAGCGAGGTCGAGGCACAGTTAGACGCGGCCCACAAATACAAGCGATCGGTTTCGCGCTTTCTCACCGAGGCGCTTTCACTCGCGACGATTTCGCAAGAGGTCGCGGAGTCGTGCATTTACTCGCTCCCCCGCCAAGGGAAAATGATTACGGGGCCGAGCGTCCGACTCGCCGAGATTTGTGCGAGCGCGTACGGCAATCTCCACGTCGGTGGGCGCGTGCTCGAAGAAGAGGATCGCGAAATCGTGGCCCAAGGCGGCGCGTGGGATCTCGAGAAAAATCTCCGGGTGACCGTCGAGGCGCGGCGCCGCATCACGAACCGAAACGGCACCCGTTACAATGACGATATGATCACGACCACGGGTAACGCGGCCGTGTCGATCGCGCTTCGCAATGCGATCCTTCGCGTGATCCCGCGCGCGTACGTCGACACGATTTACGCCAAGGTGCGACTCGTCGCCGTGGGCGATGCGAAGACGCTTGGCGCGCGGCGCGTCGAGATCCTAGGCCGGCTCGGTAAGATCGGCGTGACTACCGATCGCGTGCTCGCTCGGCTCGGCAAGGCGGGGTCCGATGATATCGGCCTCGACGACCTCGAGGTTTTGATCGGGCTCGGCACGGCGATCAAAAATAACGAGCTGCCGATCGACGACGCTTTCCCCGCGCCCACGGCCGCCCCCGCGGCGCCCGCCGACGACGGTAAGCGCATCTCGCTTAAGCCCACCCCGGCGACCCCGCCGGCCACGCGCGAGCCGGGCGCCGATGGGTAAGAGCTCGGCCGACTATGCGATCCGCGTCGGCGGGCGCTTCTTCGTCGGATGCTTCGGCGGTAACCCGATCTACGCGCGGCGCCCTTGCTTCGCGGCGCGCTTCGTCGTGTGGGGGGAGGCTCGTAAATTCGTTCGCGGGGATCTCAGTTTGTTCGCGCCGTGCATCGATTCGATCCGGATCGTTCGCATGGTGCCAAGAAAGGCTAGACCATGAGTTACCGACACGCCCGCCGTACCGTCAAGCGAGAGATGCCGCCCGCCCAACCCCCGCCCCCCACATTCTTCGAGCCAAATGGCGCCTCCGACGAAACCACGATCGCCGCTCGGGTCATGGTCGTAACGCCGGAGAAAGCCGAGCTATGGCTTACGAAGAATCACCCGGAAAACCGCCCTATTAGTTGGCGGGTCGTCGAGTCGTACGCGGGTGACATGCGTAACGGCGCTTGGCGTCTCACCCATCAAGCCATTTGTTTCGACGGGGCCGGCTTGCTCATCGATGGCCAGCACAGGTTACACGCCTTGAAGGCGGCCGGCGTGGCCGTGACCATGCTAGTTATCAAAAACTCGAAGGGCGGGTTTCACGATCCGATCGATCGTCTCCGGCCCCGTTCGATCGGCGTCATCATGGGATCGCACCCCCGCGACGTGGCGGCCCTTAACACGCTACGCATGTTTGAGGCCGGCTATCACTTGCACACATCCATGACGCTCGCCGACGCCGAAGCCGTCGCCGAGCGACACAAGGCCGATTGGAACGAGGTGCAAAAAATCCCCAATCGCTCGAAGCTGCCCGGCCCCGTGATCGGGGCATGCGTGTGGGCGTGGCCGTGCCATCCCGTTGCAACGGCAGCATTTATGCGTTCGGCGATTTCGGGCGAGCATATCGGCCGCGGTGATCCGGCGTATGCATTCCGAGTTTGGCGCGAGCGAAACACCGAGAAAATTCGCGCTTGGGAAGCCGGGCTCGCGGCGCTCAATTGTCTTCGCTACCAACTAACCGGCATGACGCTCGCGACGGTTTACACCGGTGACAACGGGTACCGTGCGATTTGCTCGCAACGGCGCGCGCTCGGCGCCCCCCACACGCCCGGTGAGGATGTCGTGCCGCGCGAGCGGTGGATCCCGAAGCAAGATGGCCCGCCACCGGTGCCCAGGGGGGGCAGTGATGAAAAATCCTAGTGACCGGTCACCGGTAACCAACCGGTTACACGTTGCCGAAACGGCGAGGGATTACAGCGATTTGCTGACGAAGCGCGAAGCCGCGTCGTTCTGTCGCGTGTGCGTCCGTACCTTCGAGCGCAAGATCCAGCCACATCTCGCCTATATACTGATCGGTTCTAAGGTCGTCTTCGACCGAAAGGACCTAATCGCATGGCTCGACACGAAGAGGGTTGGAAGCTCAAACAAGATAAACGATCCGGCATCTACTCGGTACGGTTCCGCCACAAGAGCGCGCGCAACGGCCGTTACGATGTCTCCACGGGCACAAGAGATCCTTCGGAGGCTACGGAGCACGCGAAAAGGATCTATGCCGAAATTGTCTCGGGTCGGTACCGGTACGGGTTGATCAAATCGCCCGCGCGGCCGGGTCAACCCCTCGACGAAGTGGCGGCACTCTGGCTCGACGCCAAGGCGTCGACGCTCGACCCGAAGACGATCCGCACGTACGAGACGATCTATGTCAAACGCCACTGGCAACCTTTCTTTGTTTCGCTCGACGCGTTGATCGAACCACGGATCGACGCCTACCGCGAGAAGCGTCTATCCAAGGTCAAGGCGAAGACCGTTAAAAAAGAGCTTTCGGCCTTGCGCGGGTTTCTCGCGTGGGCCCACACCAATGGGCACCTCGCCGATTTGCCCCTCGTCAAGAGCCCGGGCAAGTCGGTGACCGGCACGTCCGACACCTCGCGCCCGCACAAGGCCGGCCCCGTGGAACTTTCCGAAGAAGAAGTAGCCCGGTTTCTTAAGGCGCTTCCCTTGTGGTCGGCGGGCAAGGGCAAACGGCGACGCTTTCGGGTACGCGAGGCGATGGAGGTTTCTTACGAGACGGGGCTTCGCGCCGAATCGATCCGATTGATCGTCGGTGCCGATTTTAAAGGCGGCAAGCTACGACTCCGCGGCGAAGCCGATAAAGCCCGGTGGTCGCGTACGCTCCCCTTGAGCGCTCGCGCCCGCGCCATCTTCGAAAGCATCGGCGCCAAGGATCTAGAGCCCTTCTTTGGTAGCCACGACTATCGCGCCTATATCGATCCCGCGTGCGTCGCGGCCAAGATCCCCCGGATCTCCCCCCACGACCTAAGGCACGCTCGGGGCTCGCATCTTGTCGATCGTACGGCCGACCTACGCGGAGCCGCTTTCCTACTCGGTCACAAGGAAATCACCACCATGAATAAGTACGCCAAGCCCACCGAGCGGGCAGCGGAGCGCGCCCTTAGGACCGAGAAGAAGCGTGGGGCCCGCTAGCGCGCCCGTGCCCGCGCGGCGAGGCGTCGGAGCACGAAGCGCCGATCGCCCGTATAGCCTCGCATGGTTTGATCGAATTCTTCGATCAACGTGCGAGCGTGGTCTAACGGCAGCTCACGGCCGATCGTTACCGGGTCGTCGGCAGTACAAACGAGCACGGTGTACACCCCTTTTCGACCGGCTCGGCTATCGAGCATCACTACGTAATGCGCGAAACCGGAATGCTCGAAGCATTGGGTGGATCGCATTCGTTTCGGGTGGGATACGGGTGGGGATTGGGTGGGGGCGATCGGGTGGGATCTCAAAAAGACCGTGCGAAAGAGGAGATTTGAACTCCTACACCCTTGCGGGTACTGGAACCTGAACCCATTGGGGAATAGGCTAACTATGCGATTTGTATTGCTTGGGGTGCGCAAACAAACGCATAGTTAGCCACCGTCGCGACCCTTTTGGGTGGGGGCCCCACCCGTATTTTGCCCCCCCGAAAGCCTCGCCACCCACCGAATAAACGCACGCGCGGCGAAGAATTCCCACGCCGGCCGAGCTCGCGCCCATTGCGCGGCCGTGACCTCGGGGATTTCGTCGGCTTCGTCGAGCGCCTCATGGATCCGCGCCCACGCGTGCAAGGCACACGCGCTCGAAAAGTGGCCCGTCGATGCCCACCGGTAGCGCTCGTGGGGGCACCCCTCGACGTCGCACTTGCCGGGCCCGTGGTCGAAGACGCTTAGCCGGCTTAGGGCGCGTTGCCGAAGAAGCGAGATTAGCTCGCGACGCGTGCCGGCGAGCGTCACAGGAAAGCACCCGTTTGGTAAGCGTCTTCTAGCGCGTCACCCAAGCGCCGCGCGAGCAAACGGATCAAGTCGCGCCGCTTCTCGTTCATGAGGTACGGATCGGCGTGGCCCTCGCCCGGGCACGGGCACGGCCCGTTAACGTGCACGTCGCAGCCAAGCGGGGGGTGCTTGTCGCACTGCCAATGCCCGTGAGTGCATTCGAGCAAAGCACTGTGCTCGGAGACGCAAATCTCCATTTGATCCTCGATGCCGCAATCAAGGCACCACGCGCCCGGCCACCCGCTCCACCGGTGCTCGGCCATTACCCGGGTGGGGCCACGTTCGTCGCTTCCCATTTAACCCTCCGTTGCTCGGCCCACACGCCGGCCGTAAAGCCCACGCAAAAGAGAACGAGAAAGACCACCCCGCCGAAAAGAAAGGACCACGCGAGCTCGGCCACCGGGCAGCTCATCGCCGGCCTTTCGCGTGGGCGATCATGAGCGCGAAGCATACCGCTTGCACGATGAGCGCGCCGAGCGAGATCATTTTGAACCACGGGAAAGCGGCGAGCTCATAGGTTCCGAACGGGATCATTCGGCCCCCGGGTTAGGTCGTGGACGCACGGCGCGTGCATGCATGAGCACCCCGGCCCCCGATCGTCCGCTAGCCCCTCGCATAGGTCGCACGGCACAAGCACCGGCACCGGTGGCCGCGCGTCGCGTGCAATCGCCACCATGTTCGCCGTGCCCCTGCCGCCCATGAACGCCACCACGAGATCCGGCCTCCCCTTGGCGAGCATGGCCCGATTGCGGATCATCCCCGCCGCACTGCCATGGGTGGCCCACTTGGCCGGAAAGGGCAACTGTGTGATCGCTCGCGCGAGCGCCCACCGCTTGGCGAGCGTATCGGCCCCGCGCGCGTCGCCGTGGATAACGAGCGTGATCGGTTCCGCCGCGTGCAATGCGTCAAGCACGCGCGCGACGTGCACATAATCGGCAAAGTCGCGCCCGCCGCAAACGAGCACTCTCACGGCGCTACCTGCCGAGCACGCGTAGTGCTTCGTTGATTTGCGCAACGGCCGCCACCCTCGAGCCCACGCGAAGCCGCGCGCAATCCTCGCACCCACAAGCGTCGCTCCCCCACCGCGTCGGCCCCGTGGTGAGAATGTTGATCGCCATGCGAAGCCGATCGTTGACCGTCGGCAGAAATAGCAAGTCGCGATCGTCCGGCATCGGGCGCGCACCCCCGGCTTCGTGTGACCGGCTTAGGTCGCAGCGTCAAGGCCGCCCCCGTCGCCGATGCTGCGCGGCGTTAGGGCACGTCGCAAAATGCGAGACGTGGCCGAGCGGCAGCGGCGCCCGATGCACCCGCGCGACCTCGCCGGGCAAAACCTCGACGTTGCCGCCCCTGATAGGTTCGGGGTCGAGCGGCATGGGCCGCCCGTTCTTTTCGGTCTTCGTCCACAGAATGCACGCCCCACACGATCCACATTCCCGCATCGCCATGGGCGCGCACACTATCACAAGCTGACAACATGTTGCCAGCCAATCGTTAGCCGTGCTAAGCCGCCGTCTCGGGAGGTGGGGATCATGATCGATGGGCTACACATTGACGTGCCAGGCATCGAAGTGCAGGCGTTATTACGCGCGAAATCCGCGCACCACGCCGAACGACTCGAGAGGTACGAGCGCGAGCTAGCTGCGATCGAAACGGCGCTCTTGGGTGAGCCCGGCGATCTAAGGTTCGCCGGGTCGCGTCGCTCGCCGGCCGACGAGACGAAGACGAAGATCGAAGAGCACCGCAACGCGCTCGCGTATGCCGATTTTATGGCGGCGCACGTTGTGACGGCCGAGACGTATCGCATTTCCGAAAGCGAGCTACACAAGCTCGGCGTGCGCGGGGCCGCGCGGGGGTGGTGAGCCATGCCCGATTGGAAGAAACAAGCGGCGCGGCGGCGCGATTACCGCCAAGCCAAGGCCGACGAATGCATCGCGCGAACGTGGCCGGGCAAAAAAGATTTACACAAGTGGTGCCGAGGGCGCGAGGGGGTGGAGCACTCCCCCCGGTGCATGCCATACGCCGGGCACCCCTTACTCAAGGAATGGCGCGAGCTCGTTTGTACGGTGTGCGGCAAGCGCCTCGCGTGGTGGTCGCCGTCGCTCGATCCGGTACGATGCCCCCGACCTAAGCCGGATTGGGTGACGGAATGAAATTGCATTTCAGATACGAGACGCGTGGCGATCGGGTTATGTGCAATGTGTATGTGGCAAATGGGCCCCCGTTCTCGGGGGCCGGCCCGCCGGGCCCGCGTCTTCTCGGCCGGCTCTTGATGACACTCGAAGAATTCGGCGAGCTCTTCGGCGCGCTCGGAATGGGCGGCCCACCGGGGTGGGAGGGCGCCCGCGATTTCGACATCGCCGAGCTAGGCCAGTTACGCGCGCGACTCGCGGCGGCCGAAGAGCTCGCGGCCAAATACAAACCCTTTTACGATGATTACTACCGATGATCGCCCGGGGGGTGGTGCGCAAGTGGTTCGGCGAAGAGGCGTGGATCGATAGCCTCCAAGAAAGGGATCGCGTGCCCGTGCCCGACGGTGTCGCGTGCGCCTATTGCGACGACGCGATCGAGCCCCGCGACTCCGGCGCGCTCGTGAGCGCGGCAGAGATTGACCGCGGCGGCGCCGCTTCGGGGTGGCACTTCGAGGCGATCCACGCCGAGTGTCTGATTCGGATCGTCGTCGGGGGGATCGCTCATTTACAAGAGCGGTGCTCATGCTTCGGGGGCCCGCCCGACGAGCTACCCGCCGGCATGAGTCGCCACCACGAGGCGCTCTTGGTCGTGGAGCTTCTCTCGCGGCGCCCGCCGAAACGGTCGCTCAATTGATCGCGCATGCCGGCCCCCCGTGGTGGGTCGCGCCCGCGCTTCTCTTGGCCGTGTGGTGCTTCGCCGGGTGGCACCTTATCGCGTGCGTCATACGGATCCACGAGAGTGGCCGCATCCTTCGCAAGCTCGATCGGCTAAGCGAACTTATGCGCCGAGCCGACGCACTCACGCTCGACGAAAAGACCGAGCTACGGGATCTCACCGGGTGGTTTCGTCGTCTGCCACCGCCACCCGGTCACGAGTAGTCAAGAAAAAGCGCGAAGCGCCGTCTAAGGGATCGATGAAACCTTTTCTCCTACTCGCGCTCGCTTGCTTCGTTGGTTGCTCCGCTGCCGATCCCTTGCCCCCGCCCCCGTCGGACGGCGCCGCCCCCGTCGGCGACGCGGGGCCCACATCGGACACCCACACTTCGGACGTAGCCCCCGACGCCGAGCCGAGCTCGGACGCGACCCCCGACGCCGGCACGCCGGGCGAAGATGGGGCGGCCGACGCGCTACCCCCGCCGGGCGCCGACGCCGGGCATCACGATGCCAGCGACGGGGCCCCCACCCAAGAGGGCGGCGCCGACGGCGGCGCGCGTAGCGACGCGATAGACGCGACGGCGGCCGATCGGGTCGTCGACGTCATGAGCACCGCCGATGCCATCTCGGGTGGAGACGTCCGAGACGGTGGAGACGGTGGGCTTGTCTGTCAAGCCGAGCCGGCCCAATGCACGAACGCGCAAAAGGCGGCCGATGCCATTGCCACGACGTTCGCCGGCCGAACTTGCACGGGCACCGAGACGAAATGCGGCGGGGTCTTGATCGGGGGCGTAACCGCTACCTACCCGCTTGTATGTTCGGGCGGCACTTGGGTTTACGCGTGGTGCGTAACGGCCGTTTGTTACACATGCTCGGTGGGGTGCGCGGCCGGGCAACTGTGCGGGCCGTGATCCAAGGCGAGTTATAAAGACCTTATCGGGTTAGCTAATCGCCCCCCTAGTGGTACCGATCGGGCTTGCAAACGGGGCACCCCGGGCAAGGTAGGACGGCGCGCATAAAGCAATCAATGTGGGTCGGCTCTAGGCTGGCCACGTGCGCGCCGTTTTCCGTTCGTACGAATGGGCTCACTAGCCCTTGGTCGCTCGCCTCGATGGGCTTACCGCAATGCATGCACGGCCGGCCCACCGGCGTGGCTACTTGGTCCGCCGGTTCGCAGCAAGGCGCGCCCCACGACTTGCCAAACCACCCGGTGCTCATAGCCACGTTTCGACGATCGTAAAATCGTCTTCGGGGTGGCGCGGCATGCGAACGAGGCCGGGGGGGATCCTCTCGCGTAACGGTTCGATGTCGTGATCGACGTGGGCCACGAGGTCGATCACTTCTTCCACTTCTTCGCCCACCGCGCGCGTCCAATGGCGCCGCAATACGTAGTAACCCGGGTGGTCGAGCGTGAGCCGGTTATGGATCACCCACATAACTAGATCCGTCGCCGGGTCGGGGCTTTCGCCGAGTAGGCCCAAACGCCTTGACGTCATGCGATTTACTTGACTACAACGTTGCCGAGATGGCAACCCGAAAACCCCGATCGAAAGAAGCGCGGGCGCTCGACATCGCCACGAAGATCGCGCAAATCCGAGCCGAGCTCGCCCCGCTGCAAGAGATGTTGCGGCAGCTCGAAGCCGAGTTTAAGCGCATCGTGGGCGAGGCCGACGCGCCGCCCGCCGCGCCCGCGAAGAAAGCGGCGCCCGCCGTCCAGCTTGTGCACGTCCGTAAGGGAACGATCGCCGATCGTGTTCTCGGCTTTCTCGGCCGCGAGCGCGCAGAGCACACCGTCCAAGATATCGCCGAGGGCGCGGGGGGCGTGAATGTTGGCACCGTGCGATCGGTGCTCATGCAACTAGCGAAAGACGGCCGCGTGGAGCGCGTCCGGCACGGCGTCTATGTGATGCGCCGGATCATCGAAAGCCCGGCCGCGGTCTAGCATGGTCGGCGACGTACGCGGCAAGGCGAATCACTGGACACAATGGGGGGGCAATGGCCTCCTATCCTGCGAGAGGTGCGGGCAGTCTTATCAAATGGCCTTACCCGCGCCGATCGCGATCGTGGCCGCGATCGTTCGCGCGTGGGCCGAGTTGCACGCCGCATGTCGGGGGGCCGGAGAATGAAGCGGCCCCCGGAATCCCTGGCCGATCGCGTTTGGTACCTATTGCACTGCCTTCCACGCGATAATTTTGGCCGCCCGCCGAGCTTGCGCGAGCTTGAGAAATCGGCGGGCCTCTCGCAAGCGACGTTGTCCAAAACGATCACGGGGGTCCGGACGCATCACGAATATGAAACCTTTTTGCTGATGGCCGAAGTGTTGCGCGTAACGCCCAATTTTCTTTGGACGGGGCAAGGGGTACGTCCGGCGCTTACGGGTGACCTCCCCCCCAAGGGATTCATCATGCCACGGCGCGGCAAAAACAATCTAGAACCTACCGAAGGGTGGCCCCATGGGAACGGAAACGGGCGACGACGAAGACGATAGGCCGCGCTACCCGCTAACGTGGGATCTGCGAAAGGAGGATCCCCCCGGCGTCTCTTACCGATTTTGCGAGACGACGGGCCGCGGTGGGTGCGACGCGGCCGTGCTTTTCTCGATAACTCACGAGCGCGGTGGTTTTGGCTTGGCCATTGTGTCGCTCGACGGGCGCACCGGTGAGCTTGTCGAAGACGGCGAGCTTTTCAAGGCGTGAGCCATTCTCGCCCACCGACTCGCGGAGTCGGCGACGCTCGCGCCCGGTCAAAAAGAGCTCGCCCACGCCGTCCATGAGTACGTACGGCGGATCGTAACGGCGCACTAAGGCGGATCGTCGTCGAGCGGGGGCGGGGGCGCGGGCTCGGTGTCGTGCCGCTCCTCGCTCGCCGCGAGCTCATGGGCCAGCCACAGGTAAAGAGCGCGCTTCGCTACCTTGGGAACGAATGCGACCTCTAGCCCGGTGGGGCCTTGCCAAGTGATCCTTAGGTCGCCGTCGCCGTCGGCCTCGATGGTAATGGGGGGATCAGACATTGCCATGCATCTCCGTTAAGGCTTCGAATAGTGCCCACCTTGAGCCGACGCGCGGATCGTCGAGGCGAGCCCCAACGTAGCGCGCGAAAACCTTATCCATGCGCGTGGGGTAGCGGCGCCGAAGCGACACGAGCGCCGCCGCGGCGAGCTCGGTGGCGAGCCGGTTCGATCGGCAAACCTCCGCGCTCGTGTGCCCGCGTAGCCAATGCTTATGCAGCTGGTAAAGGCCGAAAGCCTTGCCCCCGTCGCATTCCCACGCGGCACAGTGGCACCGTTCGATCGTCGAGCGAAAGCCCGACTCCACCGCGGCCGTGGCCACGAGCGCGAGCCCCGTCTCCATATCGTCGACGACGGCCGCAATGTCTTCGGCGTACCGCTCGCGCGTCTCGGGGGGCACGGCGGGCGCCGCTTGCAGAATCGCCGCGACGATCACACCGACGGGGATCATTTTGCACCCCCATCGCTTGGGGGCGCGGCGCCCGCGTCGCGGGTGAGTCGTATCGAAGTGGCGCCGTCGTCGCGCTGAATCACCACCGTCGGGGGGCAAAGCTCGGCGCCGATCTTGAGGCACCCGACCACGATCGCAGCGCACCCTAACAAAAGAACTTGGCTTAGCTTCATTTGCCCCCCCTCTCTTGGGTGTTTTCAAACAGCTATTTTTTCTTCGACGCGTGGGCCTTAGAGGTATTGGTTTCCACCTCGGGCGGCGGCGGCGGGGGTGGATTGATCAGATAATAGATCGCGTCACTCATGGCGCTTTGCGCTTGCCCCGTTGCCGACGTCGCCTCTTGTGCCGTTTCCTGCTTTATCTTCGACGCTTGTCCGGAGTCGACGACGGCTTGTAGCAGTGTCGTTAGCTTCGCCGTGTCAGTCTCTCCATCATTGACAACAGCGTCCCACGCTTGGCCGGCTTCGACGGCGCGCGCGCTCGCTGTCGTGGCGAGCGCCGACGCCTCATCGCTCAACGCTTTACTCTGTTGGTACGCTGTAGCCTTGGCCAAAACGTCATCAATTTCCGGTTGCGTAAGAGCCATGTTGATATCCACCCTTTCGAAAACTGTTCCGCCCTAGGCCAATGCGATCCCATGCCACGCCTTGAGGTATCGGCGAAGCCTTGCCGCCGCGGTCTTTGATAGCGCGTTACCGTAAAACATCAGCTCTGCATAGGCCGAATTGCACAGTTGCACCCCGCTCCAGTCTCCGCCGATTGCGGCCGGGTTTGTGCGTAACGGATAGCCCGTCCCGCTTGTGCGATTAACGACGGTCCCGTTAACGCCCATGTCGACATCGTTGGCGGCGCGATCGATAAGCTCGACGATCGCTAGGGTCGTCGGAATAGCAAGGCCCGACGAGACTCCTAGATTTAGGTATGCGTGGAACGCATTGACCGAAGCCATGCGCGAGAGGTATCCCTTTTCTCGCGTGACGAAGAACGTGCTTTCGGCCGTCGTGTCCGCGATCTTATTGAGCACCGCGAAAAAGGTTGATGGCCCAGCAGACGCGCCCCCCACCGTGAGATTTGAGACGAATTGCAACAGATCGTTTACGCCGTCGAATGTCATCGTCGGACGGCCCTTAGGCCCGCTGCCCGTCGTTTGATAGGTTGGCCGTTTCGTCGTATCCGCTTGCGTCGCTGTATGATTGTTCGACCCGCTCAAATCGTTACACGACGCAACGGCGCCCGATGCCACTACGGCCGAACGATCGAGACGAATCCAAACCCCGGACGGTCCAAACGCAAATAACCTAGGGTTTCCTCGCTCGAGATCCGAGATCCCGCACCCTCTTCGACGTCCCGATCGCAACGGCATTGGGTCACTCCGCGATGTAGACGGTCAACGTGCCGGCAATCGGACCGCCGAGAATATTTAGCCAGGCAGTGCCGAACGGCGCGCGCTCGGGCGACTCTGCCCCGTCGAACATGGGAGCGCCTTGCAGTTGCGGATTTGAGGCAGCAGTCGCAGCGGCAGAGATAGCGACGGAGCCCGTTCCCCAGTTGTAGTGACAAAAATTTGCAGCCTTAACGACGAGCATCTTGCCAGCGTCGATCGCAGTTTTCAGCCCGGTATAAGAAGCGCCGGTTAAATCAAAGCTGGACGTCGCGCCTGCAGAAAATGCAAAGCCGAAAATCTTCGACGCGCTAGCCGTTGCCGATCCTTGCCCTGGCCCCATTGTAACCCCCTGCTGATCTGAGAACGAACGCGCAAGCCATGTCGTGCTTACGGCTGTGACAACGACGCACGCATTTGCGTAAGGCACGACGTAGTCGGCCACAACGCCATTGATCGGATTTGCCCCCGCGCGCTTGATCGTCACGGGATAAGCGCCAACGATCATAAAGACGAACGTACGGCCCGCGGCAAGCGCCGGTAGCGTGACGTTTCGCGCCGCCGCGGTGGCGTTCACATAAACAACCGTTTCTTTCGTCGAGGCGTCGAGCGTCGTGTCGGCTGCAATGGTGCGCGTATCGAATAGCGTGCCCCCATGCAGCTTGCTAATTCCTGCCGCATTGCCAAGCTCCGGAGCGTCCTTGTGCCCGACGAGCGCATTGACCCCGCCGTGGGAGATAACCAACGCCTCCCCGAAACCGACGGCGATTTTTGCGCCAACGATCGATCCCGGGCCAGCAAATGATAGCTCGGTCGCGGGGACCGCCACCACACCCGAAAAGTCACCCGAGATCGTCGTAACGGCATTGTCGGACGCCTCTCCGGTAACGTCGCCGGAAAGGGTGACGCCATTGCGGATCGTGCGCGCAACCCAGTTGGTACCATCGGAGAATGCGATACCTAGACCACCGGCCGCGTCGCCTTGCATCTCATAATCAGCGGCGGCGCCGTTGATCAATTCGGATCCCGCACGTTGGAGGGTTGGCGGGTTATCTCCGACGAAAGGAAAAAAGAGGGCCCGCCCTTGGGTAGCGGGCGGCAGTGTCGCCGACGTTCCCTCGGTGCTCGCGTCGAGCCAGCAAATAGCATCGGTGGTCGTTTCGTCGATCGCGCCGTCGACGTCTCGAAGGGTGAGCCGTAGTCCGCCGCGCAAACGAGCTTGCGAAAAATCCGTTCCAAACTCCGGCGCGGTGCTACTCGCCGTAAGCACGTTCGATCCGTCATGCGTTACGACGATCGCGCCATCCGTCTCGGCCGATGATTCGATCGACGCGTCGCCCCCCGCGGAAAAAATGAGCATCTCGGCCGTAACGAGGACTTCGCCACCGCTGCCCGAAATTTGCGTGATGTAGTTGGCGTCGGTGTCGCCCTCGACGTCGCCACCGAGCGCGAGCGCGGTTACCGTTCCGCCAATCGTGCGCGCAACCCAGTTGGTACCGTCGCAAACCGCGAACGTTAGTCCGCCGTGAGTGTCGCCGCCCTCCATCGCATAGTGGCCCGCGACACCGTTAATAAGCTCGGTGCCGAGCCGGCGAAGCGTGGGAGTCGTTGGCCCGACAAACGGGAGAACCAAGAGGCGCCCCACCGACGCGGGCGGCAAAGTAACCTGTCTTTCGGCGACCGCTGAGATCCACGCGATTGCGTCTTTCGCCGTCGCGTCAAGCGAAACGTTGCTCGCGATCGGCCGCGTCGTGAGACGGAGCCCACCGGTAAGGCGATTGATCCCCGCGTCATTGCCGAGCACGGGCCCCGCGCCGAGCGCGAGTAGCGCCCGCTGGCCATTGTGGACGAATTGCAATGCGCCCGCGTCAAGCTCGCCCGCCGAAATACTGATCTCGGCCTCGCCCTCGGATACTGTTGGATCCCAAAAGAGCGACGACGCGAAGAGTTGAACTTCGGCATTTTCTTCGTCGCCGCTTATCGCGACGACGCGGGTGGCGTCAGCCTCGCCCACGACGTCGCCCGCCAAGGTGCCGCCCCCCCCGGCGCCCCCCGAGACATTGATCCGATTGTTGGCCGGATCGTCGGTGAGCGAGAAGCCGATGAAATTGAGCGCGTGCCGCGTCGCAAATGAAACCCCATCCTCTTGCACGAGTAGCGCCAAGAGCGGATCCAACAAACTGCCCGGCATGGTTCTCCCCCCTCTTTCCCTTACGGACCGTTACCCGTTACGCATTGTGTTGCCGCCCTCGGCCCAATCGTCGACCACCCATTGGGTGCCATCCGAGACAAGCTCGATCACGACAGTAAAACCGGTGGCGTTACGCATAAACCACCCGCCCCCCCCAGAAATATAAACGTGGTAATTGTTTGCGCCGGTGACCTTTTGGGCATTGAAACGGATCCGCCACCCGGCCGGCGCGGCGCCGCCCACAATCGCAACGGCGCGATTTGTGGATGGGTTATTAAATAGATATTCGAAAGCGTCGGAACCGTCCACGCTCGCGTCGGCATCGGGGAGCGCGTACGTGGCAACCCGGAGCGCACCATTCAAATACGTTGGGCCGACATGCTCGATCCCGTCGCCGGTGATCGTGACCAAATCGCCGGCTAGTCCTAGCGCGACGTCGCCCGCGCCGACCACGAGGCGACCCGTTTGTACATTCAAATGTTGCGTATCAACTAGGACGTCACCACCGGCGAGAATGGTAAGATCCGACGCACAGGTAATTCCAACGGTCGAGCCCGACCCGATCACCATGGCGCCGCCGTCGGCCGTTAAAACGACGTCGCCGGCAACGGTGAGTTGAAAGAGATCGATCGCACCGGTAATGCTGCCGTCGGGGAACGTCGTGCTACCGTGGAGGATCGCGTTCGTAAATTCGGGCACGACGGGCCCCCCGGCCTCCACCGCGGCCTTGAGGTAAGCCGTGCGATCACTGAGTTGCTGGATCGGTACCGCTGCCGTGGCCGCGTCGTCGTGATCGCTGCCGACCGGCGACGAGATGTTAACGGGATAGATCGGATTGCCCGGGTACGGCGTCGGCATCTAAGCCCCCTCCCAAAATGTCGCCGTCGTGGGACGGCTTGCTTGCTGCGATGGACTATCCCAATAGTTAGACCAAGTGCCGTCCGGCAGCGGCGGCGCCGTATCGTACGGATCGAAAGACGCCGGATCGAAAGCGACGATTACGTTAACGCAGCGCGAGTGTGGGGCTCGCCACTCGGCGATAATGCCGCGCACTGTTTCCACTTGGCCGAGCGTCGCCGTGCAACCCCACGCCAAGCCGTCGCCGTTCCACCGCTCGGTACTTGTCCACGCGCCCTTCTGTGTCCATAACTCGGGGGGCGGATACATGACCACCCAAAAGCGGGACCACGGTATGGTTTGGGTATCCCAATTCCAGTTACCACCGAAGTGGTAAGAGGGCTCGCCGGTGCCGCTTAAAGAGAACCACGCGCCCGCATTGTTGACCACCCGCATGGGCACGGGAAACGGCGACAGATACCCTTGCAGCTGCCGCAAGAGCGTATAGGGATTGGCCCGGCGTCGGTGGTCGTCGAGCCATCGCATAAGCCGGACGGCGTAAGCTTCGTCCGTTTCGGAAAACCCACGGATGATCCCGCGCTCGCGGCCGATGTAAGAAAGCGACTCCGGCGAATGCACGTTCGGAAAGCGAAGCTTGACCCCGTCGGTGGTCGCGTCGCCGAGCGCGTCGAGGTGGACCCCGAAGCTATACATAACGCGGCTGCCCCAATAGCCTTGCAGCCACCTCACCGAGATCCGGCGGATCGTGTCGCGAAATTTCGTTATCACGATGGCACCGCGTTGATCCCCGTGGGGATAACCGTTCCCAAGATCGGGACTTGTGTTTCGGACACATTCACGTCGGACGGTGGGATCGTCACCACGACGTGGAAGATCTCCGGCCTCACCGAGGCGATGGCCGCGATTATCGCCTCTTTAAAGACCTTGCCCGTGGCCGGGGGAATGATGTTGCCCCCGACGGGTTGGCTCGCCATAAAGTCGGTGAGGCGCTCGGCAATGGCTTCCTCGAGTTGCTCCACCGTGACCGAAGCCGACGCGTAGATCCAAACCTCATAGACCACCGGAATGGCCAGCGGGGTCGCACTTTGAACGACGGCCGTTATTCCGTCCGGCACGACGTTCGTTTGGATATTCATATTCACGGCACCGAGATCGGTTAGCGGATCGTCGACGTCGCCGGTGACCTCGCCGGTGGCCGTCGCGACCGTGACCGTTACGAATCCGATGTCGGAGTCGGGCGAGACGCGCACGCGCGTGATCCCGATCGTCTCCCCGCTCGCACGCGTTGCGCCCTTGGCAAAAAACTCGTAAGCGCCGCGCGGCCCATTCGGCGAAAGGCTCGATAGCTTCTCGTAACAGCGAAGCCGATAGGCCGGATCTTGCTCGGCATCGAGCCCCACTACGGCCGCTTCGTTCGAGACGACCACCCCGAGCATGGGGGTTTCGAGCGCGTCGATCGCGCCGGGTGGGGCCGTGCTATCCGAGCCTTGCTCTAGCGCCTCGATGTCGATCCGAAGCCCGGTTTGTAGCGCGCCGAGCGAGAAGGGCTCGGCATTCGCGTAGGTCCTACCCGATCCGGTATTCAGAAACACGACGTCGCCGGGGTCGAATGGGCCATAAACCCCGCCGGCCGTATTGTTCAGCGTGACCTCACCGGTCGCGAAAGTCGCCTCGATGCGCTCGACCCCGTACACGTATTTGCCGACGAGCGAAAGCCAATCACCCGCGGCGAGCTCAAGAAAACCGCTCTTGGCAATCTCGGCCATGAGCACGGTAAAAGCGGCCATGACGGCCGACACCGCGGCGACCACCGCGCGCATGGCCGCAATCTCTTTCCAGCTTGTGACCGGCACGCCGATCCGTGAAAGGATGTAGTAAACCGACGCCTTGACCTCTTCGGTGGTCATCGGCGTAGTAAGCGCGGCGAGCGACAGTGCCATTAGGCCGACATCTCCTTAAGTAAAACGTCTTCGTCGGTGAGCGCGAACGTGAGTGAGAACGGCCCCGCGCCCGTCGTGCCGCGCACGCGTAGCTCGAAAGAACCGGCCGTTGATTCGGTGATCGAGACTTCGTCGATCGTCTCGTTCCGATCGTCCTTGCCGAGCTCGTTTCGGATTTGCCCGGTCATCGCCGCGACCTGTGTGGGGGTCATCGCCTTATTCAGAAAAGAGCGAACGTCGATCCCGTCGTCGGGCGCATCGATGAGCGTGCCGCGCGGGGTGCGGAGTCGGCGGTAATTCGCTTGGGCTACGATCGTGACATCATCGCCCCCGACCTCGGCCATTGTCGGGGTGAGGTCGTCGACGCAATCGAGATCCACGCCGAAGCCGAGATCGCCGGTGGGGGGCGGCACGACCTGTGTAAACTCGGCCGCCTTTTTGGCTATCTCATCGGTGAGAAAGCTCATGCTTTCACCTTGCTTGGAAGGATGGGGGGCGCCCCCGCGGTAAGCGCAATCGCGCCGGTGACCGGCCCCGCACCATTGCCCGGCGAAATCGTGATCGTGTCGCCTTGTCGGATCACGGTGCCGACGGCCGCGCCGAGCTCGATCGCGCCTACCGCGTCGATCGTGAGCTTGGCCGGGCGAAACCCCGGGCCGCCCTTGGGCTCGAAGTTCGTTACGATGGGTTGCGCCGGATCGCCCTCGATGAAAGCGACGATCACATTCGCGCCCGGCACAAGCTCGGCCCAATGGCCCGGCGATCCGGGGTACATCGAGAGGGGGATAAGGTCCGGTAGCCCCGTGATTTTGCGTACGGCTTGCAGCTTGACCCGGCCGTCGCTTGCCATCTCGACGACGCGGTAGCGGTAAAGCCCGTGATAGTC
>Ga0111539_10001833_pt1 | contig 28260 bp, 20 predicted proteins | sample RhiMethybrSRZTD1_FD_79667 | JGI IMG/M metagenome (GOLD analysis project Ga0111539, IMG submission 79667) | Populus rhizosphere microbial communities from Tennessee, USA - Rhizosphere MetaG P. TD hybrid SRZTD1 (version 2) (version 2) | ecosystem: Host-associated > Plants > Roots > Rhizosphere >...
CAGCCCCGCGAACTCCTGCGCGGCGGCGAGCGTGGTGTAGGCGAGCGAGGCGTCGTGCTCGTACATCCCGATCTCGATGTAGCCGGCCACCGTGAAGCGCCGCATCTTGGGCACGAGCCCCACTGCGGTCATCGCGCCCTGCGGGGAGATCACCGTGACCTGATCGCCCGGCACCACGCCGAGCGTCCGCGCCAGCTCGCGCCCGAGGAGGACGGCCGGCTCTCCCCCGCCCGCAAGGAGAGGGTCAAGGCTCCCGCCCTTCAGCGACTGCTGCAGCGTCCCCCGCACCACCGGCGAGGAGAGATCCGCGCCCCGCAGGAGGCCGCCGGTCGCGCCGCCGCCCGGCGAGGTGAAGAGGGCCTGCTGGAGCACGAAGGGGGTCGCGGAATGCACGCCCTTGACCGGGGCGAGGCGCGCCGCCACCGCGGCACCGTCCGCCATGCCGCGCCCGCCGCCCTCCACCACCAGCACGTGCGGCTGGGCCGCGATGATCTTTTCCTTGATGCCGTCCTGGAAACCGGTCATGGTCGCGAGCACCACGATCAGCGCGCTCACCCCCAGGAACACGCCGCCGATACCGATCCAGACGAAGAGCGAGAGGTTGCTCCGCTGCCCGCGCGCACGGAGGTACTTGAGGCCGAGGAACAGCTCGAACGGCAGCCCTCGCTTCGGCATCAGGGCTCCTCGTCCTCGTCGCGGTCGGCATCGTTCGCGCTCGGCCCGCCCGCGCGCTCCAGCCGGAGATGGGGGAAGAGGATCACGTCACGGATGGACGGCGCATCGCTGAACAGCATGGCCACGCGGTCGATGCCAATCCCCTCTCCCGCGGTCGGCGGCATGCCGTATTCGAGCGCGCGCACGTAGTCCTCGTCGAGCCACTGCGCCTCCTCGTCGCCCCGCGCGCGCTGCGCCTCCTGGTCGACGAATCGCTGGCGCTGATCGATGGGATCGTTGAGCTCGGAATACGCGTTGGCGAGCTCCCGCCGGCACACGTAGAGCTCGAAGCGGTCGACGAGCCGGGGGTTCTCGCGCTTCCGCTTCGACAGCGGCGAGATCTCGATGGGGAAGTCCGTGATGAACGTGGGCTGCACGAGCCCGGGCTCGATCAGCCGATCGAACACCTCGTGCCAGATGTCCACCGCGCTCGCCCCCGGCGCTAGCGGCACTCCGCGGGCCGCGGCCGCCCGGGCGAGGGTCTCCGCGGGGGTGTCCGGCGCCGCGGCCACGCCGAGGGCATCACCGATGGCGGTGAAGAAGGGCAGGCGCCGCCAGGGCGGAGCGAGCGACACCCCCTCACCCTGGTACGTGAGGTCGAGGCGGCCCAGCAGCGTCTGCCCGAGCTGGACGAAGAGGTCTTCGGTGAGCTGCATGAGGTCGTTGTAGTCCGCGTAGGCCTGATAGAACTCCAGCATCGTGAACTCGGGATTGTGCTGCGTCGACACGCCCTCGTTCCGGAACGAGCGATTGATCTCATAGACGCGCTCGAGCCCACCCACCACGAGGCGCTTGAGGTAGAGCTCGGGGGCGATGCGGAGATAGAGCGGCATGTCGAGGGCATTGTGGTGCGTGACGAAGGGCCGCGCGGTTGCTCCGCCCGGGATCGGCTGCATCATGGGCGTCTCGACCTCGAGGAAGCCGCGTGCGTCGAGGAAGGTTCGCATCTCCCGGATGATCCGGCTCTTCAGGACGAACGTGTCCCGCACGTGCGGATTCACCACCAGGTCCACGTAGCGGCGCCGGTAGCGCGTCTCGACGTCCTTGAGCCCGTGCCACTTCGCCGGCAGCGGCCGCAGCGACTTCGCCAGGAACTCGAGCTCCTTCACCGCCACCGTGAGCTCGCCGGTACGCGTCCGCATGAGCTCACCCGTCACCCCGACGAAGTCGCCCACGTCGAGGTCGCGGAAGATGGCGAAGCGCTCGCCGAGAGCGTCGCCCCGCGCGTAGAGCTGGATCGCCCCGGTGCGATCACGGAGGTGGGCGAAGCAGGTCTTGCCGTGATCGCGGAAGGAGACGATGCGCCCGGCCAGGCTCACCGGCCCCGCGCTCTTGAGCTCGTCCTCGGCCGCGCTCCCGAAGCGCGCGGCGAGCTCTCCCGCCCAGTGCGACACGGGGAAGCGCGTTCCGAAGGGGTCCACCCCCCGCGCGCGCAGGGCGGCCAGCTTCTCGTGGCGTCGGCGAATCAGCTCGTTGGTATCGGGGGCGGGACCGGGCGCGGGCGGCTGGGCCATCGCGCTCACTCGCTTCCCTTGGCCGCCCGCACTCCGGTCAGGAAGGCGCGGATGAAGGGGTCGATGTCACCGTCCATCACCGCCTCCACGTTGCCGACCTCCACGCCGGTGCGATGATCCTTGATGATCTGATAGGGGTGGAACGTGTAGGTCCGGATCTGGCTGCCGAATGCGATCTCCTTCTTCTCGCCGGTCAGCTCGGCGAGCTCTTCGCGCTGCTTCTTCTCGTACACCTGGTAGAGGCGGGCCCGCAGGATGCGGAGCGCGGTGTCGCGGTTGCGCAGCTGCGAGCGCTCGTTCTGGCACGCGACCACGATGCCGGTGGGCAAATGGGTGATGCGCACCGCGGAGTCCGCCGTGTTGACGCCCTGCCCGCCCGGGCCGGACGACCGATACACATCTACCCGGATCTCGTCGTCGCGGACCACGACCTCCACGTCCTCCACCTCGGGGATCACCGCCACCGACGCGAACGACGTGTGCCGTCGCTTCGAGGCATCGAAGGGCGAGATGCGAATGAGGCGGTGCACGCCGATCTCGCTCTTGAGATAGCCGTAGGCGTACTCCCCGGTCATCGTGATAGTGGCCGACTTTATGCCCGCCTCTTCACCGGGGAGCAGGTCCACCACCTCGGCCTTGAAGCCCGCGCGCTCGGCCCAGCGCAGGTACATGCGCATGAGCATTTGCGCCCAATCCTGGGATTCGGTGCCGCCTGCGCCGGGATGGATGGAGAGGATCGCGTTCTTGCCGTCCTGGGGCGCGGAGAGAATGACCTTGATCTCGAACGCCTCGATGGCGTCGCGAAGAGCGGCCAGGCTCGCGGAGATCTCGGCGCCGTGACTCTCGTCCCCCGCCTCGGTGGCCATCTCCCACAGAAGCCGCGCCTCCTCCGCTTGAGTGGCCAGCTCCTTGAAGCGGGTTACCGTGCGGTTGAGCTCGGCCCGCTCCTGGACGACGGTCTGCGCGCGACGGGTGTCGTCCCAGAACGTCGGGCGCGACATCTCTTCGTCGATGGCGGCGAGGTGGGTTTCCTTGGCGGGCAGGTCAAAGATGACCTCGAAGATCGTCGAGGCGCCGCTCCACGTCCGCCATGTCCCGCTTCAGCTCGCTCAGCACGAGGACCTCCGGAAGTAGGTGAAGCCGGCCGTCGCTCCGACCAGCGCCAGACACGCGTACACGAACCAGTCGCCCCAGCGCGCGTAGAGCGTCGCGCGCTGGCGCAGCGGCACCCGATCGACCAGCACCCCGCGCTCTCCCAGCGGCAGCATCCGGCGGACCCGTCCGCTGGGATCGACGAAGGCCGAGACGCCCGTATTCGCCGCGCGGGCGATGGCCACCCGGTTCTCGACCGCGCGCAGCGGGACCGTGCTCAGGTGCTGCCACGGTCCGCTCGTCTCACCGAACCAGGCGTCGTTGGTGATGTTCGCCATGAACGCCGCGCCTGCGATCACGCCCCGGCGAAACAACTCCGGGAAGATGATCTCGTAGCAAATCACCGTGCCGAACGGGGCGCCCTCGAGCGGCATGATCACCGGCTCCTCACCCGCCCCGAAATCCGAGATAAACTCGGCCCAGCTCCGCACGAAACCGATCAGCCAGGCCAGTGGGACGTACTCTCCGAAGGGCACCAGGTGAATCTTATCATACTTGGCCCTAATCCCTTGTCCGGTCAGCAAAAATGCGCTGTTCAGGAACTGCGGCCGGGGGGTCTCCCGACGATCGACCGAGCCGATCAGAAGGGGCATGCGGAGCTCCGCGGACAGGCGCGTCAGCCGGCCCAGGAGCGCGGGGTCCCCACGGAGGAAAATGGTGGTCGCGGTCTCGGGCCACAGCACCGCGGCCGGGCGCGAGGTGGGATCCGTCACGTCCAGCGGGCGCGCCGCCTCGCGCGTGAGGGCCTCGTAGATGTCCATGATCTCGGCGTGCCGCTGGGGATCCCACTTGAGCGTCTGGGCGATGTTGGGCTGGATCACTGCAATGCGGACCTGGGTGCCGGGGGCGGGTGTCCCGCCGAGGGCGGTCCATCCAAAGGCCAGCGTGCCCAGGACCAGCGCGCCCGCGCCGACGAGTCCGGGGAGCGCCCGGCGCCCGCCGAGGCCGAGCATCGCGGCGAGAGCAGAATTCACCGCGACGAGGAGAAACGACACCCCGTAGACGCCGGTGAGCTCGGCGATCTGGATGACGGGCAGCACGCCGTGCTGCGAATAACCGGCGAGTCCCCAGGGGAATCCGCCCATGAGCCAGCCGCGCAGCCACTCGCCGGCGACCCAGAGGGGGGGCACGGTGGCCAGGGCCCAAGCGGGTCCGAGGCGCAGCCGCATCCAGGCCACCCACGCTCCGGCGAGGCCCACGTAGAGCGCGCAGTACGCCGCCAGCAAGGCGATGGGTGCCCACGTGAGGGGCCACGGGATCGCGCTGTAGTGGCGGAAGGTGTGATCGAGCCAGCGGAGCAGCACGACGAAGAACACCGCGCCTTCGAGCCAGGCCTCGCGAAACGCGGCGCGCGGCGGCAGGACGAGGGCCCAGGCGAGCGCAGGCACGAGCCAGACCCAGGCCAGCGGCCACCAGTTCGCCGTGGGATACGCGAGGGCGCCCAGCACGCCGCCCGCGATGAGCACCGGCACCCGCACCATCGCTGGCGCGAGCCCGGCCACCCGCTCAGAATCCACCGGCGAGACGCTCGGCGAGGACGCGGGGCAAGCCTGCGGCGAGAATGCGGCGCGCCGCCTCCTGGTGATCGTAGGCCACGCGGCGGATGTCGACCCGCCGCGCCTCCACGTCCCACACCGCGTAGGCGGCCCGCGGGTCGCGGTCACGCGGTTGACCCACGCTGCCGACGTTGATCAGATAGCGGCGGCCGGTTTCGAGCGCCACGTCGACGGGCCACGCGGTGAAGCGAGCGGCGTGCGCGGGCCCGCTGGAGCCCAGCGACCAAACGCCGGGCCGGTGCGAGTGTCCCACGAAGCAGAGACGCGTCGTGAAGTCCCCGAATACCGCGAAGCCCTCCTCGGCGGAGAGCAGGTAACCCCACTCCTCCGGCCGATGGGGGCTCGCGTGGGCGAGGGTCGCGTCCTCAACGGTGACGGTCAGGGGGCGCGCGCCGAGCCAGGCGAGCGCGTCGGGCGCCAGCTGCTCCCGCGTCCACGATGCCGCCGCGCGCGCCGCGGGATTGAACCAGGTGAGATCGAGGAGGCCGGCGACACCGTACTCGTGATTGCCGCTCACCAGCGCGGTCGCGCGCTCGCCCACGATGTCGATGCAGGCCGCGGGGTCGGCCCCATAGCCGACGAGGTCGCCCAGACACAGCACGGCCTGCGCTCCCTGCCCGGCCGCGTCGGCGAGCACGGCATCCAGGGCGGGACGGTTGGCGTGTATGTCCGACAGGACGGCGTAGCGAATGGCGGGGACCGTGACCGCTAGTCGGGCGGTCGGTGCTCTTTGTGCACGCGGTCGAGGAGCCCGTTGATGAAGCGGCTCGACTCGCGCGTGCTGAACTTCTTCGCGACCTCAAGCGCCTCGTTGATCGCCACCTTCGGCGGGATGTCCGCCCGCCACAGGAGCTCGAAGACGCCCTCGCGGAGGATGTTGCGGTCGACCACGGCCATGCGGTCCATGTCCCAGTTCTCCGCGTAGTGGGCGATGACCTCGTCGATCTTCTCCTGGTGGAGGGTGGTGCCGCGAACGAGTGACTCGACGAACGCCCGCACTTCGGCGTCGACCGGATGGCGGGCCCAGAACTCGTCGAAATACGGCTCGGCGCTCGGCGCCCCCTGGAGGTCCAGCTGGTAGAGGAGCTGCAAGGCCAGCTCCCGCGACTTGCGGCGCTTGCCCATTCAGCGCCGCCGGCGGAAATGCGAGCGACCGCGGAGCCACTCCGCCATCTCGAGCGTCGCGAGCGCGGCTTCCTCGCCGCGATTGCCGACAGACCCGCCCGCGCGCTCCCATGCCTGCTCCTCTGTGAGCGCGGTGATCACGCCGAATCCGATGGGCACCCCGGTGGCGAGCGACGCTTCCCGGATTCCCGCGGCCGCCTCACGGCAGATGAAGTCGAAGTGGGGGGTGCCCCCCTTGATGACGACCCCCACGCAGGCGATGCCGGCGAAGCGCCCCGACCGGGCAAGGGTGAGTGCAGCCAAGGGAAGCTCGAAGGAGCCGGGCACCCAGTGCACCTCGACGCGGCCGGCGCCCACGCCGGCTCCGGTGAAGGCGGCCAGCGCGCCGTCAGCGAGCTTCTTCGAGATCGCTTCGTTGAAGCGCGCAGCGACGACGGCGAAGCGCGCCGTGGCCGAGCCGCCGGCGACACCGTGGCGCGGCCGCGGCGTGGGAGCGCGGCCCGCCATCTCAGTCCGGGAACGCCGAGAAGAGGTGACCCATCTTCTCGCGCTTGGTGGTGAGGTACCGGCGGTTGGCGTCGGTGGGCGGGATCTCCAGCGGCACGCGCTCGACCACGCGCAGGCCATAGCCCTCGATGCCGACGATCTTCTTCGGGTTGTTCGTCAGGTAACGAAGGTTCTTGATGCCGAGGTCCACCAGGATTTGCGCGCCGATGCCGTAGTGCCGAAGATCCGCGCCGAAGCCGAGGGCGTGATTGGCCTCGACCGTATCCTTGCCCTGGTCCTGGAGCTCGTAGGCGCGGAGCTTGTTGACAAGGCCGATCCCCCGCCCCTCCTGCCGCATGTACACGAGCACGCCGCGGCCCTCGCGCGCGATGATGGCGAGGGCCCGATGGAGCTGGGAGCCGCAGTCGCAGCGCTCGGACCCGAACACGTCGCCGGTGAGGCACTCGGAGTGCACCCGCATCAGGACCGGCGCGTCGCCCGACACTTCGCCCATCACGAGGGCCACCGGCACGCGATCGTCGACGGTGGTGTCGTAGGCGATGCACAGAAACTCGCCGAATTCGGTGGGCAGGCGGGTCTCCGCGGCGCGTCGGACCAGCTTCTCCTTCTGCATCCGGTATTCGATGAGGTCCTTGATCGTGATGACCTTCAGCCCGTGCGTGCGCGCGGTTTTGAAGAGCTCGGGCAAGCGCGCCATTCCGCCTTCCTCGTCGAGGATCTCGCAGATCACGCCCATCGGGGCTGAGCCCGCCATGCGGGCGAGGTCGACCGCAGCCTCGGTGTGCCCGGCCCGGCGCAGGACGCCGCCGGGCAGCGCGCGAAGCGGGAAGATGTGGCCGGGGCGGTTCAGATCTTCCGGGCGCGAGACGGGATCGACCAGCGTCCGGATGGTGACGGCTCGGTCGTAGGCCGAGATGCCGGTGGTCACGCCCCGCCGCGCGTCGACCGTGGTGGTGAACGCGGTACCGTGGGGCTCGGTGTTGTCCCGCACCATGAGCCCGATCTCGAGCTCGTCCAGCCGCTCCCCCAGCATCGGCACGCAGATCAGGCCGCGCCCGTACCGGGCCATGAAGTTGATGGCCTCCGGGGTCACCCGGTCCGCGGCCATGACGAGATCGCCCTCGTTCTCGCGGTCCTCGTCGTCGACGACGACGAGGATCCGCCCGGCGCGGATCTCCTCGATGGCCTCTTCGATGGTCGCGAACTGTCCGACGCTCACGTCCCCACGGTCGCTGGTCACGAGCGAGTACCTCCCGGCTCTCCGGCGGGTCGCCCGCCGAGGCTCCACGCGCGCAGCACGTACTTACCGATCATGTCCGTCTCGAGGTTGACGCGCCGCCCCCGCCGCATCGCCCCGAGCGTCGTGACGGCGAGCGTGTGGGGAATCACCATCACCTCGAACGCCCCTTCCTCGAGCGCCGCCACCGTGAGGCTCACGCCGTCCACCGCCACCGAACCCTTCGCGATCAGGTACGGCGCCAGCCTTGGGTCCTGCCATTCTACCCTGATCCGGGAGGTGTCCGCCGCGCGCTCCACCGCCGTCACGAGGCCGATGCCGTCGACGTGGCCCTGCACGATGTGGCCGCCCAGAAAGTCACCCATTCGGAGCGGACGCTCGAGGTTCACGGGATCGCCCGCCGCCAGGTCGCCGAGCGTGGTGACCGTGAGCGTCTCCGGGCCCATGTCGAAGCCGAGTGTGTCGCTGCCGCGCTCGACCACGGTGAGGCAGACGCCGTTCACCGCCACGCTCGACCCGAGATCGGCGCCGTCCAGGGCCTTGCTCGCGGTGACGACGAGGCGCGCACCCCGCCGGTCGAGCACGCGCCCCAATTCCTCGACGATTCCGGTGAACAGGGCTAGCCCCCGTCAGTGTGAATGACGTCACCTTCGATGAGCCAGTCGTCGCCCACCGCGCGCGCCCTCGTGCGGGTGAGCGCGACGGCCTCGCCAAGGCTCCGGCCGGGGCCTCCCACCGGGGTGGGCGTTTCGCGGCCGCCCACGAGCTTCGGCGCGACGAACACCGCAACCCGATCCACCAGGTCCGCGGCGATGAAGCCTGCGTTCAGCTCCGCCCCGCCTTCCAGGAGCATGGCGACGACATCGAGCGCGAACAGGCGGCCGGCGAGATCGACGAGGTCCACGTGGCCGTTCGCGCTCTTGCAGGCGAGCACGGTGGCGCCGGTGGCCTCGAGCGCGGCGAGCCGCTCCGCGGGTGCCGCGTCGGTCACCGCGACGAGGGCGCGTGCGGGCGTGCCGGTGGTGAGCACGCGGGCGGTGCCGGGCAGGCGCGCCTGGCTGTCGACCACGACGCGCCAGGGCTCACGCGGCCACGGCCGGTCGAGGCGCACGTCCAGCGCGGGATCGTCGGCGAGCGCGGTGCCGATGCCCACCACCACCGCGTCGGACTCGCTGCGGAGCCGGTGCGCCTCCCGTCGCGCGGCCTCGCCGGTGATCCAGCGCGAGGCGCCGTCGTAGGCCGCGATCTTGCCGTCGAGCGTCATCGCCGCCTTGAGGGTCACGTGGGGCCGGTGGCGGGTCATGGCCGTGAAGAAGGCGCGGTTGAGATCGCGCGCCTCGTCCTCTCGTACCCCGACCGACACCTCCACGCCGGCGGTGCGCAGAGACTCGGCACCTCCGCCGGGCACGCGCGGGTTGGGATCGCGCACCGCGCTCACGACCCGCGTCACCCCCGCGGCAATCACCGCCGGCGCGCACGGCGGTGTCCGGCCCTGGTGATTGCAGGGCTCGAGGGTCACGTAGAGTGTGGCGCCGCGCGCCCGGCCCCCCGCCTCGTCGAGGGCGACCACTTCGGCGTGGGGGCCCCCTGCCCCCGCGTGGAAACCCTCGCCCACGACCGCGCCGCCCGCCACCACTACCGCCCCCACCATGGGGTTCGGCGAGGTGAGTCCGCGACCCTTCGCCGCCAGCTCGAGCGCCCGGGCCATCCAGCGCGCGTCGTCGGCCGGGCTCATGCGTCAGGCAGGAGTGCCGCGGCGAAGGCCTTGGCGTCGAACGGCTGGAGGTCCTCGACTTTCTCCCCCACGCCGACCAGCTTGATGGGTACGCCCAGCTCGCGCCATATGCGAACCACGATTCCACCCTTCGCGGTGCCGTCGAGCTTCGTGAGCACGATACCCGTGAGCCCCACCGCTTCGTGAAAGAGCCGCGCCTGCGTGAGGCCGTTCTGCCCCGTCGGGGCCTCCAGCACCATGAGGCATTCCTGCGGCGCGCCCGGGAGCTGCCGCTCGATCACGCGCTTGAGCTTGACCAGCTCGTCCATGAGGTTGGACTTGGTGTGCAGCCGTCCGGCGGTATCCACCAGCAGCACATCGGTGCCGCGGGCGGCCGCTCCCTTCACGGCATCGAACACCACTGCGGCGGGATCGGCGCCGGCGGCCTGCCGGATCACCGGCGCGTCGGCTCGGCGGCCCCACTCCTCGAGCTGCTCGATGGCGGCGGCGCGAAACGTATCGGCGGCGGCGAGGGCCACCGACTTTCCCTGTCCCCGGAGCGCCGCGGCGAGCTTGCCGGTGGTGGTGGTCTTGCCCGCGCCATTGACTCCGAGCATGAGGGCCACGGCAGGCCGCCCGTGGAGAGCCAGCGGCGCGGCGGCGGGCTCGAGCGTCTCCTCGAACAGGCGACGAAGGACGGCGCGCACGTCGGCGGCGCTGCTGACCCGGCCGCGCTTGACGTCCGCGCGCACGCGGTCCACGAACTCCGCGGCGGTGGCCGCGCCGACGTCCGCGGTGAGGAGCACCTCCTCCAGCTCCTCGAGGAGGGCCTCGTCGACCGGGCGCCCCACGGCGAGCAGCGTGTCGAGGCCCTCGTCGAAAAGCTGCCGCGAGCGTCGTAGGCCGTCCTTGAGTCGGTCCGCAAGCGAGCCGAAGAGGCTCATGACGTGCCTCAGCCGCCGTCGGCGGGAAGGACGAGCTCGCGGATCACCATGCCCGGCGCGCCGATGGGCGGCAGCGGGCGGCCGTTCAGCTCGAGGGAGATCCCACCGGCATTTCCTACGGTGAGGACAAAGCGCTTCTCCGCACTCCACTCGCGCGTGGCCCCGGCGGGCAAGAGCTCCTCGACGCTTCGGATCCCGTCGATCTGTACCCGGATCCATGTGGGCTCGATGGCCTTGGCCACCAGGTGCTGGCCGCCGCGGGGCGCCGCGGCGGTGGGCGCCGAGGTCGCTGCCGGAGGCGGAGGAGCGGGCGTGGCTGCGGGGGCCGCGGGGGCCACGACCGGGACTGGGACCGGCGCGGTCGATACTTCCTGTGCGCGGGGCATCTCGGCGGCGCGAGGCGCCGAGGTGGCCGTGGGCGACGGGGCGGCGGGGGCCGCGGGATTGGCAGGAGCGCGCGGGGCGCGTGACGAGGAGTCCCGCCCCGAGTTCAGGATGAACAGCGCCGTGGCGAGCACGACGAGCAGGATCACGCTCACGAAGACCGGGCCGCGTCCCAGGCCACCGCCGCGCGCCTCGAGGTGGCCGGGGCTTGAGGCATGGGAGCGGTCGCCGGTCAACTCGCGATACCGCGACAGCGCCTCGGCCGGGTCAGTCTGCATGAACTCGCAGTAGGCGCGAATGAAGCCCTTCACGAAGACCGGCGCCGGCAAGGAGGCCAGATCTTCGGCCTCGAGCGCCTCGAGGTGCGCCCGCCCGACGCGGGTGGCGCGGGTGACCTCGTCCAGGGACACGTCCTTGGCCGAGCGTAGCTCGCGTAAATATATGCCGAGGGAGCCCATGGAAGCCTCTCCGCTACTCTAAGCCGCGGGCAGCGGAACAGTCAACGAGGAGGCGAAGTTAGGCTTCGGTCAGCTGGACGGATACCAGCCGGGAGAGACCGGGCTCCTCCATGGTGACGCCGTAGAGCACATCGGCGGCTTCCATGGTCTTTCGGTTGTGGGTGATCACGATGAACTGGGTCTGGGTGCAGAGCTCGCGCAGCACCCGGAGGAACCGATGGATGTTGGCGTCGTCCAACGGTGCGTCGACCTCGTCGAGCACGCAGAACGGGCTCGGGCGGTAGTAGAAGATCGCGAACAGCAGCGCCAGACCGGTCAGCGCCTTCTCGCCGCCTGACATGAGCGTCACGGCCTGCAGCCGCTTGCCGCGCGGCTGGGCCATGAGCTCGACCCCCTGCTCCAGAGGATCGTCGTCGCCTTCCTCTGGCTCGACCATGCGCAGCTCGGCTCGGCCGCCCTCGAAGAGCCGGCCGAAGATCTCGCCGAAGTGCCGGTTGATCTGATCGAAGGCCTCCTGGAACCGGTCCTGGGCGGTGCGGGTCATGCCCCGAAGCGCGCGCTCCAGATCCTTGATGGAGCCCGTGAGGTCGTCGTACTGGGCGCGCAGGAAGCCCAGGCGCTCCTCCAGCTCGCGGTACTCTTCGTCGGCGACGAGGTTCACCGGCCCCAGCGCCTCGAGCTTCTGGCTAAGCTCGACGTGGCGATCGCGGAGCGTAAGGGGATCGCGCTCAGGGTCGTGGGCGGCGAGCAGCGCCTCCGGGCTCTCCACCCCGTGAGTCCGGCGCGCCTCCTGGACAAGCTCCTCACGGCGCACTCGGCCCTCGGTGTCCTGGAGCTCCAGATCGTGGACGCGGGCAACCAGGCGCTGCCGTTCGGCCTCAGTCAGCCGGAGCTCACTCTCGACGGTCTGCCGCTCGGCGACCTGCGTCTGATGGATCTCGGCGGCGGTGCGGACCTCGCCCTCCAAGCGGTCCCGATCGAGGACGGCCTCGCGCGCACGCGCGTCCGCCCGAGTGACCTCGGCGGCCAGCTCGGCACGGCGCTCCGCGAGCTGCGCCCGCCGCAGGACCGAGCCGTCCAGTCGCTCGCCGGCCTCTCGGCCCAGCTCCTCGAGTCGGTCGATGTCGCGGGCCAGGGCCTCGACGCGCTCCGCCACCGCAGCGACCTCCACGCGATGATCACCGATCTCCGCCGCGAGCGCGGCATCCGCCCGCTCGGCCGCTTCCACTTCCTCGCGGAGCGTGCTCAGCGCGCCCTCGAAGCCCGCCTCGCGGTCGCGCGCATCGGCGAGAGCCGCGCCCACCTCGGCGATGCGCCGCGCCGTCTCGGCGTGCTCGGCCTCGATCTGGGCGCGCTCGTCGCCGAGGGTGGCCAGATAGCGCTCGAGCCGATCCGCCTCGCGCTGCGCGGCCTCGAGGTCCTTGTCACCGGTCAGGCGCTCCGCCTCGCGGCTCTGAACGGAAGAGACGAGCGTCGACTCCCGCCCCCGGAGCGCGGCGAGCGTGGCGTCGAGCTCCTCAAGTCGTATGCGCTCCTGCTCGACGGCAGCGACCCCCGCCGTGACCTCGTCGCGCAGCTGACGGATGGCACGCTTGCGGCGAAGCAGCGAGTGATCCTGGGCCTCGCGATCTCCGTCACGGCGACCGCCGGTGAGCCGGCCGGTGGGCGAGAGCACCTCGCCGGCGGGCGTCACGTAGGTCGCGACCACGCCGTTCCGCCGCCACAGGCGTTCGGCCTGGTCCAGGTGGTCCACCACGCCGACCCGCCCCAGCAGGTAGCTGAGTAGCGCCGGCCGGGGACCGCCGACCAGCCGCGAGGCCCATCGCACCTCGCTCGAGTCGTCGGGCGTCGACCCGTTAGACGGCAGCGTATCGAGCGGCACGAAGGTGGCCGCCCCCGCGTTCTCCCGCTCCAGATACCCGAGAGCCGCGCGCGCGTGCTCGAAGCGCTCCACCACCACCCACTGAAGCCGGTCACCGAGCACGCCTTCCACCGCCGCCTCGAGCCCGGTCGGGACATCGAGGAGATCGGCGACCGTCCCGACGACGCCGTGGAGTGTGCTCGTGCCCGCCGTGAACACGGCGCGCACTCCCGTCCCGTACCCCTCGCGCTCGCGCTCGAGCTGCTCGAGCGCCTCCAGCTGGGACTCACGCGCGGCGAGGGTGAGCCGCCGATCACCGAGCGTGACCTGGGACCGCTCGCGTGCGGCTTCGCCCGCCTCGCGGTCGCTCTGCACCTGGCGCCGCTCCGCCTCGAGGAGTGAGAGCTGCTGTCCCGTGGCCTGGCGCCGCTCCTCGACGCGGAAGCGGCGGGCCGCCACCGCGTCAGCTTCAGCCTCGGCCTGAGCCGCCTCGGCAGCCAGCCGGGCCAGCGCGCGCTCGCGGTTGAGCTCGCGCTCGCGCAGCTCGCCCTCCTCGCGGGTCAGCTCCGCCCGCCGGCCTGCCGCGGCGACCTGTTCGAGACGGAGCGCCTCGAGCCGGACACGACGGGCGTCCACGTCCAGACGCGCGGCCGCCGCGCGCTCCTCCAGATGGGCCAGGCGCGCGATCCAGTCGGCGTGCCGCTCGCGCCCCTCGCCGAGCCCCCGAATCTTGTCCTCGCGCTCGGCTTCCAGCGCGACGCGGCGCTCGCCGATCACGGTGATCTCGCCGCCCAGCCGCCCGTCCTCCTCATCGAGCTCGCGGATCTGCACGAGCAGTTGCTCGCGGCGCTCGATCAGGCGCTCCGCTTCACCCTGGATCTTCTGTACCAGCTGACGGAGGTCGGCGAGCCGGAATTCCGTCTCCTGGATGGCGGCGCTCTGGATCGCCTGCCGGGATTGGAGGCCGGCCTGCTGGACGACACGCGCCTCCTGCTCGAGGCGGAGCCGCTCCAGCTCGGCGGCGAGCGCGTCGCGCTTCGCGGTCAAGGCGGCGAAGTCGGCGGCAAGCATCGCGAGGGCCAGGCCCTGCTTCTCGGCGTGCAGCGCCTTGTACTGCTGCGCCTTGCGCGCCTGGCGCTCGAGCGAGCCGAGCTGGCGCCGCACCTCGTCCATTACGTCGCGGACGCGCTGGAGGTTCTGGCGGGTGGCGTCGAGCTTGCCCTGAGTCTCCGCACGCTGCTGCTTGTAGCGGGCAATCCCCGCCGCCTCCTCGATGAAGACCCGTCGCTCCCACGGCTTCGCCGTCAGCACGTGGTTGAGCCGTTCCTGGTCCATGAGGGCGTAGGCTTTGGGATTGACTCCGGTGCCCGCGAAGAGATCCTGGATGTCGCGAAGTCGGCACCCCGACTTGTTCAGGAGATATTCGCTCTCCCCCGTCCGGTAGAGGCGCCGCGCCACCGCGACCTCGCTCCAAGGCACACCGAGGCTGCCGTCGTTCGCGAAGATGAGGCTGACCTCGGCCATGCCGGTCGACTTCCGCGAGGCGGCGCCGTGGAAGATGACGTCTTCCATTTTGGCGCCGCGTAGAGTCTTGGGGCTCTGCTCGCCGAGCGCCCAGCGGATGGCGTCGGCCACGTTCGACTTGCCGCAGCCGTTGGGACCGACGATGCAAGTGATGCCGGGGAGAACCCGAACGTCCGCCTTCTCGGCGAAGGACTTGAAGCCATGGAGCACGATCTGTTCGAGCCGCATGTATGCGCCCGCAGGCGCTACTTACTGTTACCACACGGCTCGCGGGGCCACCAAGAAAAAAACCCCAGGTGTGGGGGTTGCCCGGGGGGGCGCCACCAGATGTCGACGGGGGCCTTTCGCTCAGCTCGTCATGAGGGCGTGGCACTTCTTGTACTTCTTGCCAGAGCCGCACGGGCACGGGTCATTGCGGCCGACCTTCGCGCCGTTGACGGAGCGCGTCTCCCGACCGGCCGGCGCGCGGCCGGCGCCGATGTCGCCCGATGCGTGGTTCTCCTGCCAGCGCGGCGCGGGTGCCGGCGCCGGGGCGGCGGCGACGCGGACGGGCGCGGCCTCCTCCCGCACCATGCGCACCTTGAAGAGCTGCTCCAGGACCACTTCCTTCAGGTGATCGACCATCTCCTGGAACATCTCGAACGCTTCCTTCTTGTACTCGGTGAGCGGATCGCGCTGACCGTAGCCGCGGAGCCCGATGCCTTCCTTGAGGTGATCCATGCTCAGGAGGTGATCTTTCCAGAGCTGATCGATCCCCCGGAATTCGCCGTCCTCCCACCGGAGGCCCAACACGATCCATCGCTCGAGGCGGTGGAACATCTCCGGTCCCATCTGCGCCTCGCGCTCTCGGTACGCCTTCACCGCGAGCTCGGTGATCTCCTCCACGAGCTCCTCGGGCGCGCGCATCTCCATCACGTCGAGCTCGGCGGGCAGGCGAAAGTCGAACTGGCGGTGCAGTGCCTCGTTGAGTCCGGCCACGTCCCACGTCTCGGGGTGCGTGCCCTCCGGCGCGTAGCGCGCCACCGTGGCCCCCACCACCTCGTCGATCCATTCGAGCACCGTCTCTTCCTGGCTCTCCCCTTCCAGGATTTCCCGGCGCATTCCGTAGACGATCTCGCGCTGCTTGTTCATGACGTCGTCGTACTCGAGGAGGTGCTTCCGGATTTCGAAGTTCCGGGTCTCTACGCGTTTCTGCGCGGTGCCGATGGCCCGGGTCACCATGCCGTGCTCGATGGGCTCGCCTTCCTCCATGCCGAGGCGGTCCATGATCTTCTGGATCCGCTCCGAGCCGAAGATCCGGAGAAGGTCGTCCTCGAGCGAGAGGTAGAAGCGCGAGGAGCCGGGGTCGCCCTGGCGGCCCGAGCGGCCACGCAGCTGGTTGTCGATGCGGCGCGACTCGTGGCGCTCGGTGCCGATGATGTGCAAGCCGCCGAGGCCCACCACGCGGTCGTGCTCGGGATCGGTCAGGCGCTTGGCCTCGTTCCAGGCGGCTTCACGGGCGTCGGGCGGCGCGGTGGCGGGGTCCAGGCCTTTCTTCCGAACCAGCTCCTTGGCGAGGAAGTCCGGGTTGCCGCCGAGGAGGATGTCGGTGCCTCGGCCGGCCATGTTAGTGGCGATGGTGACCGACTTCTCGCGCCCGGCCTGGGCCACGATCTCCGCTTCCCGCTCGTGGTACTTGGCGTTGAGCACCTGGTGCGGAATGCCGCGCTTCTTGAGGAGCCGGGAAAGGTGCTCGGAGATCTCGATGGACACCGTGCCCACCAGGATGGGCTGGCCCTTGGTGTGGCGCTCGGCGATCTCGTTGGACACCGCCTCGAATTTCTCCCGCGCGGTCTTGTAGACCACGTCGGGGTAGTTGACGCGAGTGAGGGGGCGGTTGGTGGGGACCACCGTCACGTCGAGTTCGTAGATCTTGGCGAACTCCTCCGACTCGGTCGCGGCGGTGCCGGTCATGCCCGCGAGCTTGTCGTACATCCTGAAGTAATTCTGAAGGGTGATCGTCGCAAGCGTCTGATTCTCCGACTCGATCTTGACGCCTTCCTTGGCTTCCACTGCCTGGTGGAGACCATCGGACCAGCGCCGGCCCGGCATGAGGCGCCCCGTGAACTCGTCGACGATCACCACCTGCCCGTCCTTCACGACGTAGTCCACATCTTTCTTGAAGAGCGCGTGCGCCTTGAGCGCCTGGTGGATGTGGTGCAGCAGCTCCATCTGCGAGGGGTCGTACAGGTTCTCGACGCCGAGGAGTTTTTCGCAGCGCGAGATCCCCTGCTCGGTGAGCGACACCGCCCGCGACTTCTCGTCAACGATGTAGTCGCCGTCGGCGGTGGCCTCGATCTCGGAGAGCTTACCCTCGACGATGGTGGCGGCTCGGGAAAGCTTCGGGATGATCCGGTCGATCTTGTAGTACTTGTCCGTCGAGCCTTCCGCCGGCCCCGAGATGATCAGCGGGGTCCGCGCTTCGTCGATGAGGATGGAGTCAACCTCGTCGACGATCGCGTAGTGATGCTCCCGCTGCACCATCTCCTCGAGGGAGAAGCGCATGTTGTCGCGCAGGTAGTCGAAGCCGAACTCGTTGTTGGTGCCGTAGGTGATGTCCGCCTGGTACGCCTCGCGCCGCGTACACGGGCGGAGGGAGGCGAGCCTGATGTCGGTCTGCACGAAGGTCGGATCGAACAGATAGGACACTTCGTGCTGGATCACGCCCACGGTGAGGCCGAGCGAATGGTAGACCGGGCCCATCCACTGCGCGTCGCGCCGCGCGAGGTAGTCGTTGACGGTGACGATGTGGGTCCCGAGGCCGGGCAGCGCGTTGAGATAGGCGGGCAGGGTCGCCACCAGTGTCTTGCCTTCGCCGGTGGCCATCTCGGCAATCGTCCCCGCGTGCAGGACCATGCCGCCCATGAGCTGCACGTCGAAGTGCCGCATCCGCACGGTGCGGCGGGCCGCCTCTCGGCACACCGCGAAGGCCAGCTCGAGCACGTCATCGAGCTCGGCGCCGCCGGCGAGCCGCGCGCGGAGCTCGTCGGTCTTGGCCCGCAGCGCGGCGTCGTCGAGCGCCTGCATCGCGGGCTCGAGCGCGTTGATCGCGTCCACAGCGGGGCGCATGCGCTTGGCGTCGCGCTCGTGCTTGGTGCCGAAGACCGCGCGGAAGAGCGAACCCAGCATGTCAATCGCTATCTTACACTATCCGTCGCGCCGTCCTTCGCGACGCGCCTCGCGGAGCAGCTCGCGCGCGGCCCGGCGGGTCGCATCGGTGACGCGCTCCCCCCCGAGCATGCGCGCCAGCTCCTCCACACGGGCGGCGCCCTCGAGCGTGGTCACCGTGGTTCGCGTGGCCGTCCGGCTCGCTGTTTTTTCCACCCGCAGTTGGCGGTCAGCGTAGACCGCGATCGGCGCCAGATGCGTGACGCACAGCACCTGCCGCCCTGCGGCAATCTGTCCGAGCTTTTGCCCCACCACCTCGGCCACCCGCCCTCCGATTCCGGCGTCCACCTCGTCGAACACCATGGTGGGCACGTCACCCGCGGCGGAGAGCACGGCGCGAACCGCCAGCATCGTGCGAGAGAGCTCGCCGCCCGACACCACCTTGGCCAGCGGGCGCGGATCCTCGCCGGGATTCGCCGAGAACAGGATCTCGGCGTGGTCCGCGCCCCGACGCCCCACGCGCCACCGGGCGGGTCCCGCGGACAGATCACCCTCTCCGGCCGGCTCTCGGCGAAGCCCGATTCGGAAGCGCGCCTGCTCCATGCCGAGCCCGCGGAGTTCCCTCTGGACCTGCCGCTCCAGGCGAACCGCGGCGGCGGTCCGCGTCTCGGCCAACTCGAGGGCCGCCTGGCCTGCCGCCTCGGCGGTCCGCGCCACACGCCCCTCGAGCTCCGCCACCACATCGTCGTGCCGCTCGAGCCGGTCGAGCGTGGCCGCGATCCGCGCTCGATAGACGCCCACCGCGTCCGCGGTTTCCCCGTATTTGCGCGTGAGGCGGGTGATCGCGTCCAGCCGCTCGTCGATCTCGGCGAGTCGGTCGGGATCGAAGGGCGCGCGATCCCGCAGCGCCCGGGCCCGGCCAATGGCGTCCTCAAGGTAAGCCTCGGCCTCGCCCAGAGCCGCCGCAGGCGCGCCGAGCTCGCGATCGTACCCGGCCAGCTCGCGAAGCAGGGCGCCGGCACGCTGGAGCCGGGCGGCCGCGGAACGCTCGTCGTCATAGAGAAGCGTGGTGACCTCCGCGAGGCCCGCGGCGATGCGCTCGGCATGCTGGAGGCGGCGGCGCTCGGCGCGGAGCTCCTCCTCCTCGCCCTCGCGCAGCCGGACGGCGTCGATCTCGGAGAGCTGGAACCGAAGGAGGTCCTCCTGCCGCTTCCCCTCGCGCGCTTCCTCGGCGAGGCGCCTGAGCTCGTCCCGGGCGGCCTCCCACTCCGCGACGCGCTCGGCCACGCGGTCCCGTGCTTCCTCCGCGCCCGCGTAACGGTCCAGAAGATCGAGCTGGCGGCCCGCCTCCATCAAGCGCTGATGCTCGTGCTGCCCGTGCAGCTCCACCAGCGTCTCGCCGAGCCGCTCGAGGAGCGCCACCGTCGCCGGTGAGTCGTTCACGAAGACCCGATGTCGTCCGGCCCGGGAGATCTCACGCTTGACGACCAGTATTCCATCCGGCGCGGGGTGCCCGGCTTCCTCGAGGAGCGCCCCGGCAGCGCTCTCGGGCTCGAGCTCGAATACCGCCTCGATGACCGCGCTGTCCGCGCCGGTGCGGATGAGATCGGGCTGGGCACGCGCCCCCATGACGAGGAGGATCGCGTCGACCACGATCGACTTCCCCGCTCCGGTCTCGCCGGTGACCGCATTGAGGCCGGGACCGAGGGAGACGGTCACCGCTTCGATCACCGCGAGGTTCTTGAGGCGCAGCTCGCTCAGCATGCGTGGGAATTCCCGGCCGCCTGCTCGCATCCTACGGCCGGCGAGCCCGATACCGCCACTCGTATCCGGGTGGAGACGTCCCGCGCCCGGCCTACCGCTCGCCCCACTTGAGCTTGGTCCGCAACACCGAGAAGAAATGCTTCTGCGGAACTCGGAGAAGGCGAATGCGGGCCGCGGCCTGGCGAATCTCGACGCGGTCGCCGCGCTTGAGATGGAAACCGACCTGGCCGTCCATCGTGAGCATCACGTCCTGGTCCGACTGCAGCGTCACGTCGATGGGCTGGCTGCCCGGCAGCACGATCGGCCGGTTGGTCAGCGTATGGGAGCAGATGGGTGTCAACACGATCGCGTCCATGGTGGGGAACACGATCGGCCCCCCAGCCGAGAGGCAGTAGGCGGTGGACCCGGTCGGCGTCGAGACGATGAGCCCATCGGCGCGGTAGGCGGTGGCGAACTGCCCCTGCACCGACACGTCGAGGTTGATGATGCGGCTCATCGCCGATTTAGTGATGACCACGTCGTTGAGGGCGACATACTCGCTCAGTCGCTCCCCCTGGCGGGTGACTCGGGCGGCCAGCATCATCCGCTCCTCCACCAGCAGATCTCCGCGGAGCAGCGCCTCGAGGGCCGGGAACAGCTCTTCGATGGTGAGCGCGGTGAGGAAGCCCAGCCCGCCCAGGTTGACGCCGAGAATCGGCACGTTGAGATCACCGACCAGCCGCGCCATCGAGAGGAGCGTCCCGTCTCCGCCGAGCACGAGCAGGAGGTCCACCTGGCCGGGCAGCTCCGGCTTGGCCGCCACCGGCGCGACGGCGGCCGCCACGAGCCCCGCCGTTTCTTTCTCCAGCACGGGCAAGAGCTGGCGCTCCGCGCACCATTCTAGGATGCGAGGAAGCGCGGTTCGGGCCTCCTCGCGATCGGTCTTCGCCACGATGCCGACGCGCTTCATGTGTCCATCCCGCTTACGCGAGTCTCGGCCTCGATGCGCGCGTCCAAATCGCTCACGCTGTCTCCTTGCACGAGGTGAAGGAAGAATTCACGATTACCGGCCGGGCCGCGCAGGGGTGACCGGGTGACGCCCCGCGCGCCCCAGCCCGCGCGCGACGCGAACGCGGCGACGCGCTCGAGCACGCGGCGGTGCTGACTCGGATCGCGCACCACCCCCCCTTTGCCGACCTCACCCTTGCCGACCTCGAATTGAGGCTTGACCAGCGCCACCGCCTCGCCCCCCGCGACGAGCACGCCGAGCACGGCGGGCAGGACCTTCTCCAGAGAGATGAAGGAGACGTCCATCGTGGCGAGCCCTGGTGGCTCGGGAAAGTCCGCCCGCGCGAGATTCCGCGCGTTGGTCCGGTCCCGGACCTCCACGCGCGGGTCGGCGCGGAGGGTTGCATCCAGCTGGTGGCTGCCCACGTCCACGGCGATCACGTGCGCCGCGCCGGCCTCGAGCAGGCAGTGGGTGAAGCCCCCGGTGGAGGCGCCCGCGTCCAGGCACACACGCCCGCGCACATCGATGCCGAACACGTCGAGTGCGTGGGCCAGCTTGTCCCCGCCGCGGCTCACGAAGCGCGGGGACGTCACTACCTCGATGCGGCTGGTCTCGGCCACGAGCGCGCCGACCTTGTCCGCCCGACGGCCGTCCACCAGCACCCCGCCGGCCAGGATGAGCCGCGCCGCCTTCTCGCGCGTGGGGGCGAGGCCGCGCGCCGCGAGCGCGGCGTCCAGGCGTGTCTTGGCGCGGCGGGCGGTCGCCATGCTCATGCCCGGGTGTAGTCCCCGGTCATGCGGACTCCCGGCGCCACTCGCTGATCCGATCGCGGAACTCCTCGGTGAGGGCGCGGGCCCGCTCCCGGTCCGGCGCTTCCGCGACCACGTGAAAGCAGGCGCGGTCCGCGTCCGGAATCGCGGCCACCCACTCGTCCGGCCGCCGCACGCGCACGCCCTCGATGAGCTCCACGTCCTCGCCCTTGGTGGCTTCCATGAGCCGGCGCATGACCGTCCCTTTGCGCTCGTTTGGGCACGGCACCTCGAGCCGGGCGATGTGGCTTTCCGGAACCGCTCGCGTGAGCTGGTGCAGGCGCACGTCGAGGCGCGCCATCATCTCGAGGATGCACACCACCGCGGCCATGCCGTCGAAGGCGGGCTGGAAGCGCGGGAAGATGAAGCCGCCCTGCTCCTCCCCGACCAGCACCACGTCCTCGCCAAGCGCCGCCTCGGTCAGCGCCCGGGGCGTACCGCGCGATCGCGTGAGGGCGAAGCCGTGCTCCTCGGCGAGCCGGTCGAGAGTGCGCGACGCGGTGACGGGCACCACGATGCGGCCGGTGGGCTGCGTGCGCATCACGAGGAGCGAGACGAGCGCGAGGGCCAGGTCTCCGGGGAGGATCTCGCCCTTTTCGTCGACCAGAAAGACCTTCTCCGCCCCCGTGTCCATGAGGACGCCGAGGTCCGCACCCAGCGTGCGTCCGATGTTGGAGAGCTGGCTCAGCGAGCGCTGGAACTCCTCGGTGGTCTTGCTGATGCGGCTTTCGTCCAGATAGGCGTTGAGGGAGATCACGTCCACGCCGAGCGCGCCGAGCACCCCCGGGAAGATCGCGGATGCCGAGCCGAACGCGTAATCCAGCACCATGCGGAGACTGGCCCGCCGGATGACCTCGGCGTCCACCGACTTTAGCAGGCCGTCCCGATACCGGTCGGTGCCCGCGTGGGGGAAGGTGAGCACCCCAGTCTCCTCCATGGGGGCGCGGTAGAAATCCTCCATGAAGAAGAGCCGCTCCACCGACTTCTCGCGATCGGGCGGGACTTCGATGCCCCGCGGATCGTAGAACTTGATGTCGACGAGCTGCGGGTCGTACGGCGACTTCCGCACGTGCACGCCGCCGGCGTGTCCCAGCGCGGAGATCTGGTACCGCACGACCGACACCGGGGCCACGCCGAGATCCTGCACGTCAACGCCCACCGACAGTAGCCCCGCCATGAGGGCCCGGTTGATCATGCGTGAGGCCTTGTGGTGGTCGCGGCTGGTGATCATGGTGCGCCGCTTCCCCACCGTGGCGCCGAACGCGGCGCCCAGCTTGGCCGCGAACTCCGGCGAGATCTCGATGTTGGCCAGGCCGGAGACCCCGTAACGCCCGAAGATGGAGCGGCTCCAGCGCTCCGACCAGACGAGGCTCATCGCGAGCGTCGCGCCGTCCTCCACCTCCTTGTAGGGCCAGACCTTGGCGTTGGCCTTGACGGTGCTCGACTCGCCGATGCGCGCGTAGTCGCCGATGACCACACCCTCGGCCACGAAGGCATTGGCGCGGATCTGGGCGCGGGTGCCCACGATCGCCTCCTTGATCCGCGCGCTCGGTCCCACGTCCACGTGGTCCCAGAGCACGCTGCCCTCGATGTCCGCGCCCGCTCCGATCACGCACCCCGGGCCCACCACGCAATTAACCAGGCGCACGCCCGGCGCCACCTGGGCGCCCGCCCCGATGATGACCGAGCCGGAAAGCTTGGTGAGGAAGTCCACGCGCGCGCCCTCCCCCACCCAGACGCTATGCTCGGGCCCCTGGGTGTGGGTGCCGGGAATCTCGACGCCCACCCGGCCCTGAAGCAGATCGAGGTGGGCGATCCGGTATTCGGTGAGGTCGCCCACGTCGCGCCAGTAGCCCTCTGCCACGTGCCCGTAGAGCCGGCGGCCGGAGGCGAGGAGCGCGGGGAAGAGCTCACGGCCGAAGTCGTAGGGACGGCCGGCGGGGACGGCGGCCAGCACGCTCGGATCCAGGATGTAGATTCCGGTGTTGATCGTGTCGCTGAACACCTCGCCCCAGGACGGCTTCTCGAGGAAGCGGACGATGCGGCCGGACTCGTCGATGATCACGATGCCGTAGGCGAGGGGCGAGTCCACTCGCGTGAGCACGATGCTCGCCTCGGCGCCGCGCTGCTGGTGCGATCGCACCGCGGCCTGGAGATCGAAGTCGGTCAGGACGTCGCCCGAGATCACGAGCACGGGCTCTCCCAGCTCGCCGGCGGCGAACTTCACCGCGCCCGCCGTGCCCAGGTCGGCGGTGGGCGTCGCGTACGTCATACGCACTCCCCATTGGCTGCCGTCACCAAAGTGTCCCGTGATCGTCTCGGGAAGGAAATAGAGGAGCACGAGGAGATCGGTGAAGCCATGACGCTTCAGCAGCCGGACGGTGTGCTCCATGATCGGCACGTTGCCGACCGGCACGAGCGGCTTCGGGATGTGCGTGGTCAGCGGACGCAGACGGGTTCCGAAGCCGCCGGCCATGATGACTGCTTTCATACCCGTCTCCTCGCCCTGGAGGGTCGGTGCGGTCTGGCCGCGCCGACGTTGGGGAGCGTCGTCAGTATAGCGGAAGAGTCCGCGGCCGGGAAACTACGCGCCGCGGGGATCGCCGCGAGGACGCAGGACGAACAGCAGCACGATGCCCGCGATGAATCCGCCCACGTGAGCCCAGAAGGCCACGCCCCCACCGGGCTCGCCTCCGGTGGCCAGACCGAGGGTCATGAAGCCGCTGAAGAACTGCACGACCGCCCAGAACCCCAGCACGACGAGCGCCGGAATGTACACGAGGCGGACGAAGAACCCGATGATCAGCAAGGTGAGGATGCGCGCGTGGGGGAACAGGAGGAGGTAGGCCCCCAGGACCCCGGCAACCGCCCCGCTGGCGCCGATCATGGGGACCTGCGAGCTGGGGGCGATGGCGGTCTGCCCCAGGGCGGCGGCGAGCCCGCTCAGCAGGTAGAAGGCGATGAAGCGGAAGTGCCCGAGCGTGTCCTCGACGTTGTCGCCGAAGATCCAGAGGTAGAGCATGTTTCCGCCCACGTGCAGGAGCCCACCGTGGAGGAACATGGAGCTCAGGATTGTCACGTACGGCGACGGGAGACCGGCCACCGGATCTATGCAGGCGCCGGTAAGTCGGCACGGGACGAGGCCGAATTCGGCGATGAATTCTTGGGCGGCCCTCGCCGCCTCGGAGCTCCCGATGCCCAGGGAGACCTGATAGAGGAAGGCGATGACATTGAGGGCGATGAGCAGCAGCGTGATGAACGGAACGGTGCGGCTGGGAATGTCGTCCTTGAGGGGAAACATGCGGTCGGGGCCCGACTGCGCCGCCTCAGCGGGGGGCCGGGCGAAGGCTGACGATGGCGGGCATCGCGAGGTACGTCTGCGCGACGCGCAACAGGTCGTCGGCCGTCACGCTCGCCACCGCCTTGGCGTATCGGTCGGCGAAGTCGTAGCCCACCCCCGCGGCCTCGAAGAAGGCCTGATACCACGCCAGGCGGGCGTTCGTACGCCGGTCCAGATTGAACTGACCCAGGAGGAACGACTTCGCGCGCGTCAGCTCCTCTGTGGTCACGCGCTCGCGGCCCATGCGCCCGAGCTCGCGGAGCATGCCCTCCTCGGCCCGGTCCGCATTGGCGGGGGCGGTGCCGAGGTAGGCGACAAGGACGCTCGGATCCACCCGGGAGGGATTGATGGCGCCGGTCGAGTACGCAAGTCCCTGCTTGTCTCGGAGCTCGGTGAAGAGTCGGCCCGCCATGCCACCCCCCAGCGCCACCGAGAGCACCTTCATGGCTGCGTAGTCCTTGCTGGCGATGCCCGGTCCCAGGAAAGCCACCATCACCTGCGCTTGGGCCGCGGGATAGGAGACGAGGTCCCGGCCGCCCGCGGACGCCGCCACGACGGGGCGCTCCGGTATGGTCCCCTCGCCCGGCGGCATCGCCGCGAACAGACGGCGCACCTCGTCCACCACTTCACGCGCGGACACCTCACCGCTCACCGAGACGATAGTGCGGTCTCCGCGATAAAAGCGGCGATAGTGCTCGAGGAGTGCGGCACGATCGACACGAGCCACCACCGGACTGCGGCCGAGCACCGGAAGCGCGTAGGCGTGCGGCCCGTAGACACGCTCCATCATCGTGTCGTACGCGCGCTGGAAGGGCTGATCCGCTCGGCTTCGGATCGCACTCTGGACCGAGCGCCGCTCGGACTCGATTTCCCGTTCGGGTAGTGCCGGGCGCAGGGTGACGTCGGCCATCAGTTCGAGGAGCCGGCGCCAGTTCCGAGCGAGGGCCACGCCACGCACCTCCGAGTTGTCGACGTCGCCCGAGGCGCTGACCCCGCCGCCGAGCTCCTCCGCCTCTTCGGCGATCTGAAGGGCGGTGCGTCCGGCCGTGCCTTTCACCAGCACCTGCTGGAGGAGATTGGTGATGCCGGCGGTCTCCGGGGTTTCCCACCGCGAGCCGACCCGGACCATCACGGAGACCGCCACCACCGGAACGCTGGCGTTCTCACGGACGAGCACTGTGACACCGTTGTCCAGGAGGGCCCGCTGGATCGGCTCTGCCGCACGCGCCGGCGCGGCTACGCCCACGGTCAGGACGAGGGCCAGCACGAGACCGACGAGGCTCGGGCTCATCGTGCCCTGTCTCGCGGCACGAGAGCGAGGCGCGCGTGCTGCGCGCCGAGGTATCGGCGGGCGGCCGCCTGGATCTGTTCCCGTGTCACCCTGCGGATGCCCTCGAGGTACTCGAGCTCGCCCTGGAGAGTCCAGAGGGTCTCCGCCATCCCGTAGGCGTAGGCGCGGCCCTCGGCGGTCTCGATCGAGAAGACATGCCGACTCTCCGCCGCCGTCACCGCGCGGTCGCGCTCGGCTTGGGTCACGCCCTCGTCCTGGATGCGCTTGACCTCGGTCAGCACCGCGGCTTCCACCTTGTCGAGATCGTCAGGCTCGAACAGGGCGCTGACCCCAATCATGCCGGCGCCCTGCAGCGCGCTGTACGAGGCTCGCACCGAGCTGACCAGCTGCTGACGCTCGCGCAGCGCCTGGTTCAATCGGGAGGTCTGTGAGCCACCGAGGATGTGCGCGAGAAGATCGGCGGCGAACATGTCGGACGCGCCCAAGGCCGGCGCGAGCCAACCGAGGCCGAGGGAGCCCTGGCGCTCCGGTCGTGCGCGCACCTCGCGATACGAGTCATCCAAAGGACGAGGTGCGGGAGGCGTCGCGCGCTGATGGCCCTGGGCTGGAACGCTGCCGAAGGCCTTCAGCGCGGCGACCCGGACCTGAGCGGGGTCGACGGCGCCGACGACGACCAAGGTCATGTTGTCGGGAACATAGTGCTTCTTGTAGTAGCCGCGCAGGGTCTCCTGAGACGACGCCTGCAACATCTCACGATCTCCGAGGACCGGCTGACCGTAAGGCCCCCCCCGGAACGTCAGGTAGAAAAGACGGCGCCCCAGGAAATTGCGGAGGTTGTCTTCCCCTAGGCGCATTTCCTCGAAGACAACCTCTCGCTCCCGACTCAGCTCAGCGGGGTCGAACACGGAATTGAAGGCCATGTCGGCGAGGATCTCGATGCCCTGGGCGGCGCGAGAGGCGGGCAGCAGGATGTAGTAGAAGGTGTAGTCCCATGAGGTGCCCGCGTTGGTGCGGCCCCCGACGGACTCGATGTCCCGGTCCACGAAGCCCGGCCCGCGCGTTGCAGTGCCCTTGAAGAGCATATGCTCCGCGAAGTGCGAGAAACCGCGCTCGGCCGGGAGCTCATCGCGGCCTCCAACGCCAACCCATAAGTGCAGCGCGACTACGTCACTCACCCGATGTTCCTGAAGGATGAGGCGCATCCCGTTGGGGAGCACTTCCCGCGTGGGCCCTTTCGGGGTTGATCCCTTGCTTAACGAGACTTTGCCGGCGGGCGCGGTGGCGCAGGAACCGGCCAAGGCCGCCGCTGCGACGATGAGGGCAAGGCGCATGCCGCGGCGGAATTTCATTTTCCTGAAGCCTAACAGAGTCGACTACCCCTCTCAAGGACGGGAGGGAGGAGCTTCTCCCCGGGTCTCGCGAGACACTTTGGTGAAATGCCGCGAGCTGTAAGCCGGGCAGAACGCCCCTCGGCAACAGGGCTGCGGGGGGGACAAGGGGCTCTAAATAGCTAACATCAAAGACAAGATGACCCTGAAAGCCCACTGGCATCCCTCCTGCACTCTTGTCAGGCGATTCGCCGGAAGGTTCGGCAGAGCTCGGTGGAGGAGTGGCCGTACGGCAGTTAACCAGTCGGAAAAGAAAGGGTGCAATCAGATGAAGAAGGTCTTGGCGACAGTGACCAGCGCGGTGTTCCTGGCGTCGCTTTCGGTGTCGGTCAGCTCGGCGCAGACGAGCTGCCCCCCCGAGGTGGCCCAGGCGAAGACCATGCTCGAGCAGCGTCAGCAGGTCTCGCGCACGCAGGACGTGAACGCCCCCCGCTCGCTGGCTGGCGCGCGGACCCAGGACGTGAACGCCCCCCGTACGCAGGACGTCAACGCTCCGCGTGTCCAGGAAGTCCAGGCTCCCCGCTCGCTGGCTGGTGCGCGGACGCAGGACGTGAACGCCCCGCGGACGCAGGATGTGAACGCGCCTCGGACGCAGAACGTTAACGCCCCGCGGACGCAGGACGTGAACGCCCCGCGCACGCAGGATGTGAACGCGCCCCGGACGCAGAACGTCAACGCCCCGCGGACGCAGGATGTGAACGCGCCGCGCACGCAGGATGTGAACGCCCCGCGGACGCAGAACGTCAACGCCCCGCGGACGCAGGATGTGAACGCGCCGCGCACGCAGGATGTGAACGCCCCGCGGACCCAGGACGTGAACGCGCCCCGCACGCAGGATGTGAA
>Ga0111539_10001834_pt1 | contig 28251 bp, 28 predicted proteins | sample RhiMethybrSRZTD1_FD_79667 | JGI IMG/M metagenome (GOLD analysis project Ga0111539, IMG submission 79667) | Populus rhizosphere microbial communities from Tennessee, USA - Rhizosphere MetaG P. TD hybrid SRZTD1 (version 2) (version 2) | ecosystem: Host-associated > Plants > Roots > Rhizosphere >...
CGTCCAGCACGCAGAAATGGCTGGTGCCGTGATCCTCCGGAATCGTCTGCGTTCCGTACCTGTCCGATTCGCCGGCATGCTGCATGTCGATGGCGGCGGCGCGATCATCGAGATACGGCCCCGACAGCAGCGCTGCCACCGGCACCTTCGCGAACGACGGATCAGCCAGCCAGCGCGATCGGTCCGCGAAGGCGTGCTTCATCGCCTCGGTCGTCAGATGCACGTAGTCGGCAGAGTTGTGGGCCGCCCGGTCCAGGTCAGCCGTCCGGCGATCGAGGATGCCGAAGACCTGCTGCATCGCGATTCCACCGGACGACGGCGGGGGCATCGAGATCAGTTGCCAGTCGCGGAACTCGCATGTGAGCGGCTTGGCCGGCAGCGCCTGGTACCAGCCGAAATCTCCCAGCGTCAGCGAGCCGACCTGTTTGCGCATGGTTGCGTCGATGGCTTGTGCGATGTCGCCGGCATAGAACGCGGCCTTGCCTTGGGCCGCTATCAGTCGCAAAGCCTTGGCCTGATCGGGATTGCGCAAACGATCGCCCACCCGCACACGACCCTCGCGGCAGAGATCGGTCCAGATCGTCCCCAGCGCGGCTCGAAGTTCCGGGCGCTTCTCGGTCGTACGCGCGATTTCGCCGACCGCGGCCACGAACGCGGCGTCGGCCTCAAAGCCCTCCTCGGCGGCGCGGATCGCCGGCTCCAACACAACCGCCAACTCCAGCGTGCCGAATTCCTCCAGCGCGCGGCAGAGGCCGGCGACCGTGCCCGGCGTGCCGCTGGCCTGCCAGCCGTACCTGCTCGCTTCCTTGTCAGCAAGGCCGGCGTAGAAATCGGGCCCCACCGCCGCCGGGCACGTTTCGCGATAGTTGAGGGCAACGGCTCGGCCCGGCTCATCGGGCTTGGCGCCGGGGATGTAGATCACCATGAATCCACCCCCGCCGATGCCGCAACTGAACGGCCGCACCACGCTCAGGCAGAAACTCGTCGCCACGGCGGCATCGACCGCGTTGCCACCTCGTTGCAGCATCTCCAGCCCGGCCTGCGAAGCAAGGGGGTGATCGGCAGCCACCGCGGCGTGTCGGTAGACGACACCGCTCTCGCGAGCCGGCACCGCATCCTGCACGCTGGCGCATGCGCCGGCAAGGATCGACGAAGCAAGCAGTGTGATCGCGATGACTGCGCGAGCACGCACGCCACGAGTTCCGACATCGGTCACTCCGTTCCTCCCAGCCTGCGCTGTTGCCAACGGCCTACCACTTGCACCAACTCTGGCCGATCTCCTGATAACTGATCAGCGTCACGACTCCCGCCGCATCGACGTCGATGACGTAGTACCGGTGGCAATCGCAACCATCGAAGCAATCCCAAAACCCGTCATCGATATTCCAACGCCAGGTTCCATTGCCCATGTCGGTCGGAACCCAGAAGTTCTCTCCGCCGATCAGGCCATTCGGCTCGGCGAAGCTGATCTCGGGCAGATCCGTGTAAATCGCGCACAGCCCGGCGATGTTGATCTTGCCCGCGAGCGTGACGACCTTGTAGTCGATCCCACCCGACGAGAACAGCGGGTCGATGTCGATTACCTGGTAATAGGTGTTCAGGCACCCAAACTCGGTGACGGGCATGCCTTGGATGATCGCTGCGATGAACTGCGTGGGGGCCCACGCCATGGTGTGCGTCTGGCCGACGAGGTTGGGATAGGCCGTCCTGATCAGACCGAGGTCGCGGTCGATCCGGGTATACGTCGCCGGCGGCAATGCGAGCGGTCCGCCCGCTCCCAGCATCTCCAGGCCGATCTGGTGGGCCTCGGCGTTGGCGAAGGCCGGGCCGAAGTTGAACAGGCACGGCCCCCATGTCGTGATCACCGCGAGCAGGTCGTTGACCTCCACGGTGCCCGAGTCGTCGATGTCGGCGATCGGATCCGATGAACCCCAGGCGGCGATCACCGTCAGCAGGTCATTGACGTCGACAGCCCCGGAACAGTTGGTGTCGGGTGGGCATGGCCGGTCGGCGATGGCCTCGAAGGCAGGGACGGACGCGAGTGCCACCGCCACAACAATCGCAAGACGAGTCGATCGAGCCATGACGATCACTCCTTCTGCAGACGTGCACGGGCGATGCCATCAGCATATCCCGAAGGGCGCTCCATACCAAGAGTACGGAATGGGTGTACGCGGTCCATCGTGTCCGGTGACCCCACCATCGATGATCGACATCCATCCGTCGCATCGAGTGCAGTCGCGCCATCCAGACCCCTTGACAGTCGGCGCGGCAGAGTTCATTCGCTATGATCTCAACTGCGTCACGGTTGCGATCGATATCGCGTGTATGAAAGTCACGGTGCTCACACATCTCGAGCGCGAGGACGACGAGAAGTCGTACGACGTGGTCATTGATCAGGTGACCGCCGCGCTGCGTGAACTCGGGCACGAGGCGAACATCCTCGGCTCGCGGGGTGATCTGCGCAAGCTCGTCGACGGCGTGAAGGCGCAGCAGCCCGATGTCGTCTTCAATCTCATGGAGAGTTTCGGCTCGACGCTCTTCGGGGCCGTCGGCGTTGCCGGTCTGCTCGATCTCATGGAGATTCCTCACACCGGCGGCGGGCCGGGCGAGTATTACCTGCAGGAAGACAAGGCCCTCACCAAGAAGCTGCTGAAGTACGAGGACATTCTCTTCCCCGACTTCGCGGTGTTCGCGATCAACGCCGACATGGAGACCGGCGGTAACCTGCGCATGCCGCTGATCGTCAAGCCATTGCGCATGGATGCGTCGATCGGCATCCACGCCAAGAGCATCGTGCACTCGACCAAGGAGTTAATGCAGCGCGTGGCGACGATTCACAAGCTGCCAGATTCGGCCCTGGCCGAGGAGTACATTGAGGGCCGCGAGTTCTTCGTCAGCATCATCGGCAACAGCCGGCCGCAGGCGTTCCCGCTGGTGGAGGTGGATTTCTCCGGATTGCCCGACGGCATGCCGAAAGTGCTGGATTCCAAGGCCAAATGGAATCCGCGCAGCCGCGAGTACAAGGGCACCAAGACCATTCTGGCGGACATTCCCGACCAGTTGCGGCACCAGTTGCAGCGCGTCGCGCTGGATGCCTACCGCGCGCTGCGCGTGCGCGACTACGGCCGCATCGATCTGCGCATGGCCAACACTGGCGAGATCTACGTCATCGAGGTCAACGCCAGTTGCTACCTGGAAAGCGGCAGCGAGTTCGCGATGGCCGCTGGCGCGGCCGGCTATGAGTATCCGCAACTGATCCAGCGCGTGCTTGACCTGACGATGGAGCGCTACGGCCGCAAATGCGCGCCCGCGCCGGTTAATGGCAACGGGACTGCCGCAACCAGGCCGGCGGCGGCGGCCGTTCCCCAGCCGTCCGCTCCGACAACTTGAGTGAATGACGGAAATCAGGGCAGGTAGGTGCCGCGATGGACGTAGTTCATCGCCAAGGCGGTCACCAGCGTCGTGATGGCCACGGTGACCTCGCTCTCGCGATCGGCGGGATAGACCTGCTTGAGTTCATCCGCCAGTTTCGCCAGGTGCCGCAGCAGGGGGCGCGTCTGCTCGGGGAAGTGCCCGGTCCAGCGGAAGACGTTCACCGCCAGTTCGCGTTCGATCTTGCGAATCAGCGTGCCGCCATTCTTTCGTTGCACGTCGGGCTTTGAGTCATCCGGAACGCCAAACTGCTCGAAGATGGCCGTCAGCGCGCCTTCGACACCCGCGGGCAGCTCCTCATCGCCCACGCGCAGGCGCTTCTTGTAGAAATCCTCGACCGAGAACGACAGGTCCGACACATCCTCATCGCGCTCTTCTGTATGAACCAGCGGCTCCTTGTCGCGCACCTCGGCGATGACGCGGTCGCAGTACTCCAGTTTCGACAGCGCTGTCGGCCAGTTCACGTAGACCTCGCGCCAGGTCCGCATGGTCGCCGCAGTATCACCGTCGCTGGCTGGCGCAGATTGCCCGTCACCGTCCGAGTGCGCCTGTCTGTTCGTCTCGTGTGAAGCGATCGGCGTCGCCGGCGTCATCCACACCGCGAACGTCTCAGCCCAGTCCTCATCCGGATGCTTCTGCGCATACCACCCAGGCAGATGACGCACATAGCGGCGGCTGAAGGGCGAGGGGCGATAGTCCTCCAGGTACGGCTGCGTGATTGAGCCGAAGCACTTGATCCAATCCTCGCGCTCATAGAGCCGGTACGCGTAGTTCACCACGTGCCCCATCTCGTGGCGCAGATATCGAAGGATGTCCTCTTCGCTGGCGCCTTCGACCAGCACGGCCTGCTCGGCCTGAATGGCGACGAGTTCTGGCCGCGCGAGATAGAACGGAATGCCGATGCTCACCGTCTGAAACGGCACGCCCCATTCGGTGGATAGATAGAAGTGCGGATGCAGATTCTTGAAGCCGATGGCGTCCAGTTCGGATTCAAAGCGCGCGATGATCGGCTCCAGCGGCGTGCCTTCGATCTTCAGCCCCAGGTCGCGAATCTGCGTGTTGCGCAGGTTCGACTCCTGGAAGCGAGGATCGGGCGTGGCCATGGGGACGAATGATACGCATCGCTTGATTGCGCATGGCCCCGGCCCTGGCTGAGATGCTTGCAGCTAGTTTCGCCGCAGCGAATCGATCAGGTCTCGATCTGTCCGTCCGTCATGCTTGGGGCTGTTGGTGTGCCACTCGCCGCTGTGGCAGCCTTCGGGCGAAAGCAGCGTGATGCGCGTCATCAGGTTGTTGCTGGTGTCATGACCGAGCCTGCCGACAGCGATGCGCGGCGTGGGGCGCAGCACATTCTCCTGCTCCCATTCCCAGTCCAGGCCGATCTCGATTCTCGATTCGTGATCGACGAGGTTCGTCTTCCCGTTGGTCGGTGAGCCGGTCGCAGCGATCGTCAGGCCGGACTTATCCAGCGTGATCGTGCCCTTGTCGGTCGAGACTTTGAAGGTCTCAGCGGTGATCGTGCCGCAGTTGATTTCGTCTGCGGACAGACGGCGATTGGGCGGCGCCTGGAAGCCGGCCACCGCGCCAATGCCAATGATCGCAAGCAGCCCGCTGCCGATGATCCGCAGTCGGCGATTCTGTTTCTCGAGTCTTTCGATGCGTGCAATGATGGCGGGCTGGACGTTGACGACGTCATTCGACGACTTATGCATGGCAATTCTCGTTTGTTGGATGGACTACGGCGTAGTCCACCGGACACCTGCCCGGGCGCTGGCATTCCCCAATCACACAAGCCTATTCACGCCGGAGCATTCCCCACGCAAGAAACACGGCTACCGGCGGCACAAGCCACGGGGTCTGGCCGAACAGGAATCCCTTTGCGTATAGCGGCGCACCGAGCACGATGAGCCCGGCGAACGCCAGCCATGCCGTGCGCGATCGCAGCGGCGAACCGGTTGCCATCGCCACTATCACGTACGCAGGGAACAGCAATCCGTAGCAGGCAAGGAACGTCAGGTACGTCCACTCGCCCGCGACCGACTCATCAAGCAGAAGCCGCGCGATGGGCAGGGCGGGAACGGCGATCAGGGGTGCAAGCATCGCGGCGGTGCGTCGCCCGGCGCTGTCGAACATCCCGGACAATCGCACCTCGCGCGCGTGCGCGCCGATCGTGAAGATCAGTTGCGCCAGCACGTGGCCAACCGCCAGTTGCGCCGTCAGTCTGCGATACCACACATCGGGACTGAACCACAGCATCACAGTCAACCCAAGCATGATGGCGAAGGCGATTCCGAAGAGCACGAACGATACGCGCGGCTGCGACGAGGCCTGCACCGCGCGGTGGAACGTCAGATCGAGGTACGGACAGAGCAGGAAACCGAAGCACAGCGTCGGCAGCAGCCACCACAACTTCTGCTGCGCGAGCGAGCCGCTCATCGGCACCCGATCGAACCCGCCCGTGCCGATCGCGAAGATCGCCGCCAGCGAGATGAGGTAGGTCACGATCGCCAGCGCCAGCCAGTCGCGATCGCTGAGGAAGCCGAACACCATGCCGAGCAGGCAGACGACGGCTCCGACCGTCAGAGGCGCCCACTGCGGCTGCGGCATCTTCGGAATCAGTTCGCTGGTCAGCCAGACGGCGAAGAAGACCTGGTAGGCGATCGTCACCAGCGAGAACGCGACCATCATCCGCTTGTGCGTCGCGACCGATGCCTCGCTGCAAACACGCGCGCTCTGCTGACCGCCCCTTCGTGAAAGCACGAATGCCATCGTGCTGCAGCCGATGATGTTCGGCGCGGCAAAGGCCAGAAAACCCGGCCAGCCGAAGCGATTGATCAGCAACACCGGCAGGTACATGCCGATGCACCATGTCCAACTACACGCGCAGAACAGTCCCCACAGCAGGGGTGAACGTGGCGGACTCTGCGCTGGGATCGCATCGGTCACGCGCGAAGCGTAACACGAACCACCAAGCCCAGGGACGCTGTCCTTGGGACCGTCGCGCGCCGCCGCTTTACTCCTTGCTGCGCCGCCGCTCCAACTTCGCCTTCAGCATTGCCTTGGGCGTGCAGTGGAAGGTGATGTCGCATCTTCCCACGCGCAACTCGCGCCCCTTCTGCTTGAGTTGCTGGCGTATCTCCATCTCCAGATCGATGTTGAACTCGGCGCCCGACGCCACCTTCTGCTGCAGGTCCTCGGAGTTCACGACCTCGTACACTGCCGGACCCAGGCATGGGCGCAGGAAGCGGTATTTCATCTCCTTGCACACGACGATGTACTCGCCGCCGATCTCGCCGAAGAGGAACATACCCGCCGCCACCTCGCTGTTCCCCAGCAGCGCCGCGCCCGCCATCGCGTTGTACCAGTTCCGGTTGACGCGCTTGAATGGCAGCACCGCCCGGAAGCGCGTGTTGTCCAGCCGCTTCATGCTGATGCCCGAGCGGAAGGCGTACGGCAGCCAGATCAGGCTGCACACCTTGTGCCAGAACCAATTGCGCGTCGAGAGCCGGCTGACGAACGCCTCCAGACGCTCCCAACGCGTGAGTTTCCGCGGCGCCTCGAGGTCAGCCGGCGATTCGAACGTTGAATCGCTCGCGATCACATCGCCCGATTCCGCGCCATTGATCGCGCCTTGCGAAGCACCGTTCAGGGCCAGCGTCGCCTGAGCGCCACCGCCGCGCTCGCCGCGTGTGTGCAGGCCTGGCGATGGAAATTTGGATTCAGCCAGCGTCAAGGTCGAATCAGTGTGAGTCCAGGGCATCGTCAAGTGCGAACGGTATAGTAAGTTCGGGCGCAGGCTCATTCCACCGGATTCCCCTCGCCAGTCGCCGGCCTGCTCGCCTCGCCCGCCTCGCACATGGCCGCCCCAAATCAGGTCAGTTTCCCAAGCGCCGGCCCGCCCGGAACCGGCGTCCGCCATCGCATCGGCGTGTGCAGTTGGAGCCTGCAACCTGCTTCGCCGGCTGACCTGGTTGCCTCGCTCAAGCCGCTGCGGGTCGACGCTGTGCAACTGGCCCTCTCGCCCATCGCAAGCGGCGATGCGAAGTGGAAGGACTCGATCGCGCACCTCCGTGACGCCGGCATCGACATCCTCTCCGGCATGGTGGCCATGCGCGGCGAGGACTACTCCACCCTGCAATCCATCGCCCGCACCGGCGGCGTGCGGCCCGATGAGCACTGGGACGCCAACCTTGCGCTCGCTCGCAGCGTCGCCGAAATTGCCGCGCGGCATCGCATCGGCCTGGTCACCTTCCACGCCGGTTTCATTCCGCACGATTCCGCCGATCACAGCCGCGGGCGCATGCTCGATCGCCTGGGTACGATCGCCGACGTTTTCCGGGCCGCGGGTGTGAACATCGCATTCGAGACTGGTCAGGAGACGGCGCTCACGCTGCTCGATGCCCTTGAAGCGCTCAATCGCCTCAACGTCGGCGTGAACTTCGACCCCGCCAACATGATCCTCTACGGTATGGGCGATCCAGCCGAAGCGCTGCGCTTGCTCGCGCCGCGCGTGAGACAGATTCACATCAAGGATGCGCTGCCGACTCGCAAGCCCGGCACATGGGGCAGTGAGACTGCCGCGGGCGCGGGCGCTGTCGATTGGCCGCGATTCTTCGACATCGCGCTGCAGATTCAACCGCCGGTGAACTTCATCATCGAACGCGAAGCAGGGGAAGTGGGGGGCCGCGAGCGCGACATCGCCGCCGCTCGCGAACTCATCGCCAAACACCTTCAAGCGGGCCGCTGCCAGGCTGCCCATTAGCCAGGTAGTACGGGGCCTTTACGAAACGGCAAACCGCTGCCCGTGCGTGAGTTGCGCCGTTCCGCCGCGCGTCCCGCCTGGCCGCCATCATGCTTCTCTCAATCGGGACTTACAATGCGCATGCCGTTCGCTCACGCGGCGGCACCTCAATTCGCTGCCACGGAGGAACTTCGATGCTGATCCTGACGGGCGTGTTCGACTTCCCCGCGAGCCGAGGGTCCGGGCCTCGCAGCATGGGTACGACGTTCACGGTCGCCCGCCGCGTGGGCCAGGCGAGCGCAGTCCTCACTGGCTACACCGCCGAGTACACCACCGGCGACCACAATTTCGGCCGGCTGATCGTCACGCTCGAAACGCAGATCATCAGCAACTCCGCGAACGGCGCCCAGATCCGGGTCACAGCCTTCTATGGTCTGCGCGATTTCAGCGGCAACTGGGACGACACCTACCAAGGCCAGGTTCGATTCGCGCTGCTGGTCGAATTCGCGGCGCGCATCGAGCCGCCGATCGTGCTGGCGCGCCGCAAGGCTGGGCGGGGCCGGGCCTTGCGTTCGTCAGGAACTGCGACGGGGATGACGAGATCGTCACGTCGTTCCCGCCGCCGCTCATCTCGCTCGCGCTGAGGTCAGGAGGTCTTGAACAATGCAAATCGTTGAAGGCACCCTCGGCGACCGCGACACGCTCATCAGCCCGCACCAACTGGCGTTGCGAACCACTGTTCGGCTCGCACGTCCCCCGACCGGCGGAGGCGGCGTGCCTGGCGGCTGCGGTAAGGTGCAGGCCCTGCTCCGCGGCTTCGATCTCGCCTACTGGGATGGCGATCGCAACCTCGCGCGAGTCGAGGTGAATCTTGAAGCCGTCTCGCGCGGCAACTCGCCTGACGTCGATGTCATCGCCTACATCTACATCGCCGACGAGAGCCCGTCGGGCGACCTGATCATGGCCGAGGTGCACTTCACGCTGCTCGCCGAGTAATCCGCGTTCTTACGCCGGGCTGGGCATGACGCCCTCGCCTGGGCCTTCGAACTCGCGCTGCTTGCCGCCAGGGGCGGGGCGGTTCGATTCCGGCGCGGCGGTCTTGCCGTGCGCTGCGTTGGCGGCGGCTTGGAGCAGTTCGCTGACCGTGGGCTTGCCCAGCGATTCGCCTCGCATCAGGCGCTTGACGTCCTCGCCTTGCAGCGTTTCATACTTGAGCAACGCTTCGGCGATCGCGACGGTTTTATCCCAGTGCTGATCGATCAATCGCTGCGTGTCGTTGTACGCGGCGTCGATGATCGACTTGATTTCTTCATCGATAATGCGGGCCGTGGTGTCGGAGTAGTCTTTCTCCGGCATGAAGTACTCGCGATTGTCGACGCCGGCGTAGTTGACGAAGCCGAGTTTGTCAGACATGCCCCATTCCAGCACCATGTGCCGCGCGTACTGCGTGACCATCTGGATGTCCATGGCGGCGCCAGAGGAGATCTCGCCGGTCTTGCGATGCTCGGCGAGGCGGCCGCCGCACAGGACGCGCATGGTGGCCTGGAGGTACTTGAAGCCGAATCCGTAGCGGTCTTTGTCGGGGAGGCTGAAGGTGGCGCCGCCCATGTTGCCGCGCGGGATGATGGTGACCTTGTGCAGCGGGTCAGCGTCGGGCATGAGGCACTGGATGACGGCGTGGCCGGCCTCGTGATAGGCGGTGGCGATGCGCTCCTGCTCCTCGATCTTGCGGGATTTTCGGGCGCGGCCGTAGCGAATCTTGTCGCGGGCTTCCTCGAGATCGGTCTGCTCGACGAAATCCTTTACGGCCATGGTGGCGAGGATGGCGGCCTCGTTCATGAGCGCGGCGAGATCAGCGCCGGAGAACATGGGCGTGCCGCGCGCGAGGCGTTCGAGGTCGACATCCGGGCCGAGTTTGACCTTGCGCGAGTGGACTTCGAGGATCTGCCGCCGGCCGACGAGATCGGGCAGCGGGACCAGGACCTGGCGATCAAAGCGGCCTGGTCGCGTGAGCGCAGGATCGAGGACATCGGCGCGGTTGGTGGCGGCGATGACGATAACCTGATCGTTGGCCTCGAAGCCGTCCATCTCGACGAGGATGGCGTTCAGGGTCTGCTCGCGCTCGTCGTGACCACCGGTGGTGAATCCGCCGCCGCGCTTGCGACCGACCGCGTCGATCTCATCGAGGAAGATGATGCATGGCGAGTTCTCCTTGGCCTGCTTGAAGAGATCGCGCACGCGCGATGCCCCGACGCCGACGAACATCTCGACGAAATCTGAGCCGCTGATGCTGAAGAACGGAACATCGGCCTCGCCGGCGATGGCTTTTGCCAAGAGCGTTTTGCCGCAACCGGGGCTGCCGACCAGCAGCACACCGCGCGGGATTCGTCCGCCCAAGCGCTGGAACTTCTTTGGATTCTTGAGGAACTCGACGATCTCGGAGACTTCCTCCTTGGCTTCATCCACGCCCGCGACGTCGTCGAAGGTGACGTTGACCGTGTCCTTGGAGGAAATGCGATGTCGCGACTTGCCGAACGAGCCGAGCATGCCGCCCGGGCCGGCTCCTGCGGAGCGCATCGAGCGTGCGATGAAGAACCAGATCAGCGCGATGATGAGCACGAACGGGGCGAGCGTCACCAGCAACTGCATCCAGATGCTGGTGCCGGTGTTGGCCTCGAAGCCGACGTTCATCGACTTCAGTTCATTGAGGTACCACTCGCGGTTGTTGCCGTCGATGCGCGTGTAGATGACGGTGCCGTCCTCGCTGGGAGGGAAGCCCGCTTCGCCAGGCTTGACCACGGCGAGGATGCGCGTGTCCTCGATGACCACCGGCCCCTTGATCTTGTCCTGCTTGGGATCGATGTAGGCTGCGAATTCGCGCCAGTTCTTGATCTCGCGCCCGCGCTGCGAGCCGCTGAGGACGACGAACAGCAGGATCAGCAGGCCCAGGGTGATGAACCACCCGAGCAGGCCGCGCGTGAAGCGCACGGGCGGCGGGACCTGCGGGCCGCCCTTGCCGTTGCGGCCGACCGGTTCGCGGTCTTCCGAGGGGCTGTCGAAGCGGGCGCCCCCGTTCTTACTGTTGCGTGGTTCCTGAGGCATGGACTGGGGTTTCGAGCCGTTCTTCATTATTCGCAGCGAGGTTGCCTATTTCTTCAACGTCGGGCGATGAGGGCGTGCGAATCAATCCAAGGCCGCGATTTCGCAGCCTTGCACCGTCCGGTCACCATTCCGCCTGCAGTTCTGCTACGACATCCCGCGCCAGGTGTTGTACGACCGAGAACTGGCCGAGTTCGATCGACTCTGACGACGGCCTTGACGGCACGAACAGGGAGTTCCCGGTGAAGCCCTTTCGCTCCAGCAGCGGCTTGCCGGAGCGCTGGTCCTTCCACTGGAAATCGATCGTCACGCTCAGGATCACCTCTTCACTCAATCCGGTCAGGCGGCTCTTGGAGAGTTGATCCAGTTCCACCTTGCGGATCTGTCCGAGAAGCACTGTGTCGGCATGATCCGCAGCCACCACCTTGTACGGCGTGCGGGCTTCGATCTCCTTGATGAGCGCATCGGTCAGTTGAAACTCGACATCGCGCGTGTACGAGTTGCTGGTGAAGATCGGAATCGCGATGGTGCTGATGTTCGTGGGATAGATCGACGCCGTCGAATACCCCTGTGAGGGATCGCTGGCGCAGCCGGAGAGCAGCGATGCTGCGGCGAGGGCGGTGATCGCAACCGCGTGCCGCATCACGATCCCTCCCTTGATGGAGGCTCGGCGGGTTGCGAAGCAGCCGGCGCACTGGCAGCCGGCTGATCCAGCAATCCGGCCGCGATCAACTTGTAATCGGGGGCCGCCTTGCGCACGCTTTCGGGCAGGCGCTCCAGCACCTGCGGCACGAATCGCAGCGCTTCGGCCGTCGCCGATGTCCTCGGATAGCGCTTCACCAGCCGGCGGATCGTGAACTCGGCCGAGATCGGCTCGCCGGTGCGCATGTAGTACTGGGCGATTGACAGCAACTTCTGGGCATCGGATTCGTCGATGCGTGTCAGCAGCGCGTCGGCCCCCATTCGCTGAGCCTCGGCCGGCTTCTGCACCTCAAGTTGCTCGAGCCGCGCCTTCGCCTCGTACAGTCCCTGCGCGCCGAATTCTGGTCCCTTGAACGTGGCAAGGTGGGAGTAGATCAGCCTCCGCCGCGCCTTGTCGATCAGTGTGCTGCGCGGGTAGTTCTCGATGAACAGTTCGTACGCCTCGGCCGCGAGGGCCATCTGCCGGCGATTGAAGTAGTAGTCGGCAAGTTCAATCCCCGCCTCCTCAGCGACGCGCGAGCCCGGCAAGCGCTCCTGGATCCGGATGAGCAGTTCCTCAGCATCGGCTGATGCATCGGACCAGCGAAGTCCCCATTGCTTGCGCTTGCGTCCGGCTGCGTACTGCTTGGCGATGGCCAGTTCCCGCTGGCAGGCGGTGACGAACGTCTCCGAGCCGGGATACATGCGGGCCACGTATTCATAGTCGAAGAGCGCCTTGTACTCATCGCCCCCCGCGGCCTTAGCGTCGCCGCGAAGCAGATACGCCTCGGCGATGAGCGGATGCCGCTCGTTGCGCTCGATCCACTGCGTCGCCATCGTTTCTGCGCGCTCGGGGTCGCCGGCCGCAAGCGCCTTCTTGGCCTCGGCAAGTTGGCCCTCCGGGCTGGCCGGATCGATCGCCTTCTCGGGCTTCCATTCATCGGTCTTGTCGAGAATGTACGACTGCTGGGCAGGCGCCGGCGACGCCAGGATTCCTGTCGATGCCACGGCTGCCAAAGCCAGCGACTGCGCAAGCCTCACACGCGGGCGCGGCCGGTGCGAAGGCTCAAGGCGTCGTAGCATGGCGGCATGGTACGGCGGAACCATCGAAGGCTCAATCGGCCGCAATCCAGCGACGGCATCAGGAGTGCCGACGATGTCTGGCCGGAACGAGCATCGTGCGCATCGTGATCATGTACAACCCGGTCTCGGGCGCCGGCCGCGCGACCCAGGCTGCTGAAAGCACGCTGGCCGCATTGCGGGAGAGGGGCCATGACGTCGCGACTGTCGCCAGCCGGCTTGAATCGACTGCGGAGTGGCTCGATCCCGCCCTGAAGGGCGCTGAAGCGCTCGTTATCGCGGGCGGCGATGGCGCCATGCGCCTGGCCGCGCCGGCCGCTTGTCGCACGCAGACGCCGGTCTTTCACCTGCCACTGGGGACGGAGAATCTGTTTGCCCGCGAGTTCGAGATGCGCGGCGGGATCGAGACGCTGCTGCAGGCGCTTCAGGCCCGTCGGGTTCGGCGTGTTGACGTCGGCGTCGCCAACGGGCGCCTGTTCCTGCTCATGGCTTCAGTGGGCTTTGACGCTGAGGTCGTGCACACGCTGGCGGCATCGCGCGGCGGTCGCATCTCGCATTTCACCTACATCAAGCCCATCCTCTCGACCATGCGCACGTGGACGCCTCCGGCGCTGTCGATCGAGATCGATGGCCGAACCGTCATCGACGGGCAAACGGGCATGGTCGTCGTCGCCAACTCGCGGCAATACGGGTGGCGGATCGATCCGGCCGTCAACGCCGACATGGCTGATGGCGTGCTCGATGTGATCTTCATGCCGGCGCGATCGCTGATGCAGTTGGTCGCTTGGGCTGTGCGCTGCCGCATGCGCCGGCAACTGGCGCACGCATCGACCGTCACGGCGCGAGGCCGCAGCATCGTCATCAGGAGCGATCGTCCGCAGCACTTTCAACTGGATGGCGATCCGCCCGGCTTCGTGAAGGAACTGCTGCCGGACGGCTTCGAGGCCGCGGGCTGGCCGGCCGCGGAGAGCGCCGATGGTCAGCCGCTTGAACTTCGCGTCGGCATCGTGCCGCAACGGCTGCCGGTGTTGACGGCCGGTTGAACGGCGCGGGTTCGCTGCCGCGCACTCTTTGCGCACAGCCCATCTTCAAACGATGACAGGCGATCTGCCGATGGACGAATGTTCGTCGGCGGCTGGAGCCGCCATGACGCGCGGCTGTTGGTTCGCCTGCGCATCGGTCAGGAGCTATGGATGGCTGAAGATGAATCGATTCTCGACACGACACAAGGGGCGGATGCTGCGCCCGACGCTGTTGAAGCGCGTCCGGGCAAGAGCAAGGTCGTCGAGGTGTTTGTAGACGACATGCCTTCGGCCCGCGCGACCGAGCGTGAAATCGGCGTCGCCAGCGAAGACGACGCTGCCGATGCCCTTGACCTGCCGGAGTTGGCTGTTCAGAAGGCGCGCAGCGAACCAGCTCTCAGCCTCGGGCTGCTGGATGATGTGTCACTGCACGTGCGCGTTGAACTGGGCCGCACACAGATGTATCTCGAAGACATCCTGCGGCTGAACACCTCGTCCGTGGTGGAGTTGGACCGGGCCGCGGGCGATCCCGTGGACGTGTACGTCAACGATCGTCTGGTGGCGCGCGGCGAGGTGCTGGTGCTCAACGACAACTTTTGCGTGCGCATCAGCGAGATCGTGACGCCGACAACGGTGAACAGGAACGGGTAAGGCACAGCTGCTGTGGGGCGCGGCAAACCCGCCGGAGGATCCGGCGGATCAGCGCGAGTTGGATATGCCAAGGATTGGCGATATTTCTGGTCATCGATGGAAGCGCTGCGCATGCGCCGCCCTCTGGGCGGCTATGGCAATGGCGACGACCGCGTTCGCCGACTCGCCGCAACAGGAATCAGCGGGTGATGCAGGCAGGGCCATTGAGGGGCCGGCTTCCGAGTCGCGCGCGATCGGCAAACCCAACGGCGCATTCTCAGCCAGGCCTTCCGCCTCCGGCGGACATGCGAGCGCTCAAGGCGATTCGGAATCCGGCAGCGTGCTTCGAGCAATTGACCCGCGCTCCAACGACATCGTTCGCGTTCTCGTGGCGCTCGCGGCGGTGGTGGGCGTGATCCTGCTGCTTCGTGCTGCTGCCGGCCGCTTCATTCCATCGCTGACGGGCGGGGGAGGCGCGCGGCCATCGGGCATGCTTGAAATCCTGGCGCGATATCCATTGGGGCGCGGACAGCAACTGATCGTGCTCAAGTTCGCGCGCCGCATCCTGCTCGTGCACCAGGCCGGCACGACCGCCCGCACGCTGACTGAGATGACCGATAGCGAGGAAGTCGCCGCCGCGCTTGCGCGCATGGAGGCGGGCGCCTCGCCGCGCAGCGCCGGCACGTTCAGAGCCGCGCTCCAGGCATTCGAGAACGAGCATGATCAAGCCCTGATGCAGATGAGCCGAAGCGATGGGCCGCTGGCCAGCGGCGAGAGCGAGATCATCGACCTGACGCGTGCGCATGCTCGCAGTGCGGGGAGGATGTCGCGATGAAGGCGCATCTAGCCTTGCTGCGTCAGGTCCTGTTGCTGGCGATCGTCATCGCCGTCGCAAGCGGCGCGACAGCCGTGCACGCGCAGGCGGTGCAGTCGAATCCAGCAGTAGATGTCGACCCGTCCACGGCACTGTCGAATCCGATTGCGCTCCTTGAGGAAGCGGCGCGAGCGCTGCCTGGCGATCAATCGCCCTCACAAGCCGGCAAGCCGTTGTCCACGGCTTTGAACTTCGTTCTCCTGCTGACGGTGATGACGCTCGCGCCGGCAATCCTGATGCTGTGCACGTGCTTCACACGCATCGTCATCGTCCTGAGCCTGCTGCGGCAGGCGCTCGGGACGCAGACGCTGCCGCCCAGCCAGGTCATTGTCGGGTTGAGCCTTTTCATAACCGCCGTGGTCATGGCGCCGACGGCCCAGCGCATGTATGCGAATGGCATCGGGCCGTACGTGCGCGGCGAGCAGACCGATCATGAAGTTGCGTGGAGCAGGACCAAACAGCCGCTGCGGGATTTCATGTTCGCGCAACTGGAAGCGACAGGCAACTGGTCGGGCCTGCACATGATGCTCAATTATCGCGGCATCGACACGTCCGATCCTGAGGGCGTCAAGCGGTCCGACGTCGACATGCTGTCGCTGGTTCCGGCATTCATCCTGAGCGAACTGAAGGTCGCGTTTCTCATCGGCTTCCGCATTTACCTTCCATTTCTCGTCATCGACATGGTGATCTCGAGCATGCTCATTTCGATGGGCATGATCATGCTGCCGCCAGTGTTGATCTCGCTGCCGTTCAAACTGCTGCTGTTCGTGCTGGTCGACGGCTGGCAACTGGTCGTCGGCTCGCTGATGACGAGCGTCGTGCAGCCGGATTTCACATCGCAGGCCCGGACAGTTCTGTCCTTTGCATTCGCATAGGTGCGTCATGGATTTCGACTCAATTGAACTTGTTCGCAGCGCGCTGTTCGAGGCGCTGATCCTGGCGCTGCCGATTCTCGGAGCCGGGCTGGTCGTTGGCTTGATCGTCAGCATCTTTCAGGCCGTGACGCAGATCCAGGAACAGACGCTGGTGTTCGTGCCCAAGATCCTTGCCATGGTGGTTGTCACGCTCCTGCTGCTGGGCTGGCTGACCATGCGGCTTGTCGAATTTGCCGGCGCCATGTTCACGTGGTGATGCACTCAAGTGTCGCTCATCGCACACATCCCGCCCGCCGTTCTGGTCGCGACGCGTATCGGCGGCCTGACGTTCTACGCGCCCGTCATCGGCTCATCGGCGATTCCGGCCCGCGTGAAAGCGCTGCTTGCGCTGGTCCTGGGAGCGGCGATCTATCCAATGCTGGCGGCACGGCATGAGTTCCCAGGTGGAACCGAACTGAACTTGTGGCTTCTCGCGCCGTTGATGGTGATGGAAGTCCTCATCGGTGCGCTCATCGGATTCCTCGCGAGTCTGCCGCTGAGCGCGCTGCAGGTGGGCGGCGTCGTCATCAGCCAGCAGATGGGTCTGAGTTTCGGGCAAATCTACAACCCGCAGACTGGCGAGGATTCCGACATCGTCTCGCAGCTGCTGTACTTCATGGCGGTCGCGATCTTCATTACATGCGGCGGCCTCGATGCGACGTTGCTGGCGCTGCTCCACACCTTTGATCGCATTCCCATGGGCGGTGTGATCGAGATCGGCGACATTGTGCCGGTGATCACAGGTCTGATGATTTCGGCTCTCGAACTGGCGTTGCGCATCGCCGCACCGCTGCTGTGCATTGTGTTTCTGGAAACGGTGGCGCTCGGGTTCCTCTCGCGGTCGGTGCCGCAACTCAACGTTCTCAGTCTTGGATTTCCCATTCGGATTCTTGTTGGCCTGACGGCTCTCGGCCTGAGCGCCACCGTGATCAACGACGTGGTGCTGGACGAGATTGATGCAGGCGCCGCAGCGATTTCCGACTGGGTCGATGCCCAGTCACGGGCGGTGATGCCGCATGATTGAGGATCTTGGCGAACGCACCGAAGCCGCAACGCCGCGACGCCGGCAGGAGGCGCGCGAGCAGGGCCTCGTGGCCAGAAGCCACGATCTCGGCGGAGCGGTCGTGTTGTTGATCGCAACTCTGCTGATTTGGGGGCTGGCCATGTGGATGCTTGGCCAAGGACGACTGTTGATCATGAGTGGCCTTGCCCATGCCGGCGGAGTGAATCTGGACACGGATGGCGCGGGCGCGATGCTGCGGCTGATGAGCGCCGCGGCGTTGCGGATCGCGCTGCCGGTGCTGGCGATCGTGTGGCTGGCGGCATTCGCGTCCCAGTTTGTTCAGATCGGCTGGCTGTTTGCGCCTAAGGCCGCCGCGCCCGATCTCGGAAGGCTGAGTCCAATCAAGGGACTCAGCCGCGTCTTTGGTTTCGCCAACACCGTGAAATCCAGCCTGGATGTGTTGAAGGTGTCCCTGGTTCTTGCCATTGCCGCGATCTCACTCACGGGGTGTTCATCGCGGATCGCGGCTCTGCCCTACATGAGCGCGCTGCAGGCGCTGCGAGAAGGAGGATTGATTGTTCTCAACCTGGCGCTGCGCATCGCGGCGGCCCTACTGATGTTGGGCATTCTTGATTGCATGTATCAACGATGGCGGCTCGGCCGCAACCTGCGCATGACGCGACAGCAGATCAAGGATGAGTTGAAGCAGGCCGAAGGCGACCCCGAGACCAGGCGCCGACGAATTCATGCCCAGCAACCATCAGGGTTGCATCGTCTCCCGGCGTCAGTATCGAAGGCCGACGTCGTGCTCGTTGACGATGAGCGCATCGCGATCGCGCTTGCATTCGATGAATCAACAATGGCAGCACCCAAAGTGGTTGGCAAGGGTGTGTCGAAACGTGCGCAGCGAATTCGCGCGCTGGCCATGCAACACAACATCCCGATCATCGAGCGCCAATCACTTGCTCGCGCTCTCTACAAGCGTACTGACATCGATCGCGAGATCCAGACAGAGCACTACAAGGACATGGCTGAAGTCCTTGCGTGCGCATGTCGCCTGCGACGGGGGGCTGCATGAGCGCCACGCCGACGCTGGCGGTTCAGGAGTCCGGCTTGCCGGCACTGCTGCACGCCGTTGCGCGCTATCGACACCTGCTGGTGCCGGTGTCGCTGCTGGCGATGATCATCGTGCTGGTGGCGCCGCTGCCGCCGGCTCTGCTGGACATTCTGATCGCGGCCAACATCTCGCTGGCGGCGGTGATCCTGCTGACGACGGTGTACATGGCGCGGCCGCTGGATTTCAGCGTCTTTCCCGCGCTGCTGCTGGCGACGACGCTGCTACGGCTGGTGCTCAACGTCGCGACCACGCGGCTGATTCTGACAGCCGATGCCGCCACGCCGCAGGAGGCGGCGTCCGTCGCCGGCCACGTAATCCAGGCATTTGCTCACGTCGTGGCGGGCGAATCTGTGATCGTCGGCGCGATCGTCTTCATCATCATCGTCGTCGTGCAGTTCGTGGTGATCACCAAGGGCGCGACGCGCATGAGCGAGGTCGCGGCGCGGTTCACGCTCGACGCCATGCCCGGCAAGCAGATGGCGATCGACGCGGATCTCGCGGCGGGCCTGATCGATGAGGCCACGGCGCGGCAGCGGCGCGAGGGCATCATGCGCGAGGCCGACTTCTATGGCGCGATGGACGGCGCCAGCAAGTTCGTGCGCGGCGACGCCATCGCGGGCGTGATCATCATCATCATCAACATCGTCGGCGGCTTCGCCATCGGCTGGTTGCACAAGGGCTGGTCGCCCGCCGAATCGGTCAAGGTGTTCACGGTCCTGACGATCGGCGACGGCCTGGTGACGCAGCTGCCGGCCTTCATCATCGCCATCGCGGCGGGCCTCATCGTCGCTCGCACCGGCGGAGAGCAGACCATCGGCAATGAGATTCCGCGGCAACTCGCTTCGCAGCCCGCCGCGCTCTATCTCATCAGCGGCTTCCTCGCGCTGCTGGCGTTCACCGGATTGCCGTTCGTGCCGCTGCTGAGCGCCGCAGCGATGGTGGGGGGCTTGGCATGGTGCGTCGGCTACTTGGCGCGGCATGATGAAGAGCGCACGAGGCAGGAGCAATCGCGCCTCGAAGTCGCCTCTACTCCCGCCGCGCCGCAGGCAGTCGAGGAACTGCTCAGCGTCGATGCGATGGAGTTCGAGATCGGCTACGGGCTGGTGGGGCTGGTCGATTCAGCGCGCGGCGGCGACCTGCTCGAGCGCATCGCGATGATCCGCAGGCAGATCGCCCTCGATCTTGGCATCGTCGTGCCGCCCATCCGCATTCGAGACAACATGCAACTCGAGGCCAGCGCCTATCGCGTCAAGTTGCGCGGCGCGGTGATCGGCGAAGGCGCTGTTCATCCGCACCTGCTGCTGGCGATCGATGGCGGCCTCGCCAGCGAACGTCTCGATGGCTTGTCGGGTCGCGAGCCAGCCTTCGGCCTCGACGCCACGTGGATCGAGCCGAGCATGAAGCACCGGGCGGAGTCGCTGCACTACACCGTGGTCGATCCCATCAGCGTCCTCGCGACGCACCTGACCGAACTCGTCAAGGGCCATGCCCACGAACTTCTCAGCCGCCAGGATGTCACGCACCTGCTTGATCAACTCCGCAAGCAGTCGCCGCGGCTGGTGGACGAACTGGTTCCCGCCGTCGTGAAGGTCGGCGAGCTGCAGAAAGTGCTGCAGAACCTGCTCCGCGAGCGCGTGCCGATTCGCGATCTCGGCGCGATTCTCGAGACGCTCGGTGAATGCATCGTTCATACACGCGACGCCGCGGTCCTCACCGAGTATGCCCGGCACGCATTGAGGCGAACGATCTCGGCCATGCATGCCGAGGCCGACGAACGCGGCCGGCAGCGGCTGTACTGCGTCACGACCGATCCGACGCTCGAGGAGGTCATTAGCGGCTACGTCGAGCAGGGGCCCGGCGGCATGACGCTGTCGATTCCGCCGGTCCTGGCCAAACGCATCGCCGGGGCTGTCAGCAAGGCTGCCGAGCCGCTGGCGGTGGGCGGGCATCAACTGGTGATCCTGGCCTCGCCCAGCGTACGGGCCCAGGTGAGCCAGATCCTCGATGCCCAGGTGCCCGGGGCCACGGTGATGGGCTACAACGAGGTGGTCAAGGGGCTGGAAGTCGAGTCGCTTGGGATGGTGCAGTTGCCCGTTGAGGCGGCTGCTTCAATGGCCGGCGCGGCCTGATGCCGATGAACAAGTACATGTCGCTGCGCGCGGCAGGATGCCGGCGGCGACAACCGATCGATGACGCGGCGGCTGCCCAATGTCCGCTGCGTGATGTCGTTTCGACGGAGGTCACGTTTGCAAATCGGCGACATCGCCGGTACACCTAGTCCTGATCCCCTTTGCCAAGGAGGGCAACGCGGTGAGCGGAACTCGAACATATCAGGCGTACACGATGGCCGAGGCTCTCGCCGCCGTGAAGTACGACCTAGGGCCCGAGGCGATCATCCTGAGCACGCGCACATTCAAGCGCGGCGGACTCCTGGGACTGGGGCGACGCACCATTGTCGAGGTCATCGCCTCCAACTCGCGCGAGCGACCGTCTCCGAAGCCGACGGGCGCGCCGGCATCGCAGACCACAACCGCCAAGGCACCCGCACCCAAGCCAGCCGCAACGCCTGGGAGCGATCCTGAACGCAATCGACAGCGTCGACTCGCCCAGGCGCTCGAGGAGAAGCAGCGACGTCTTGCGGAAGTGAAGCCGATCGACGGCAGCAAGGCGATTCCGCAATCAGAATTCGTGACGCCGGCGCCGGCGCCGGTGCCGCCGGTCGCCGCACCGCTCGCCGCCGCCACCGGAGGCGCAAGCGCGTTGGTTGTGACTCTGCCGCCGTCTGCGCCGCCAAACCAGCCGCCGCGTACCGCTGGCAATGGCCATTCGCTGCTCGTGACCGTGCCCGCGACGCCGATGTCGGTCGCGGCCAAGCGGTTCATCCTGCGCTCGGCCGATGGGCCAGCACGACCGCCATCCGACATCTCGTCGCTGGCGGCAGTTGATGAACCGCTCATTGCTGTGCCGCCGGCAAGGCCATCGCCGACTCCGGCTGCGTCGAACCCGGCCGGCATCGTGTCCATCGGCGCGCCGGCGCCTGTCTCGCCGGCCTACTCGGCGCCGGCACGACCGGGTTTGAGCGGCCGTACGCATTTCGCCAACATCGAGATCGATCCGCAGGTGCAGAACGAACTGGCGGCGATCAAGAGCATGGTCGGCCAAGTATTGCAACGGCAGACGGTGGCGTCCCGGCAGCACACGCTCGCAATGCCGCCGCGGCTGTTCGATGTGTACCTGCGACTTGTCGGGCTCGATGTGCCCGATGATCTTGCGGACGCGATCGTCAACGAACTTCGTTCGAGCCTGACATCGGATGGCCTCGACGATGAAGCGATCCTGCATGCGGCGGCGATCGAGCAACTTGCCGAGCACATTCCCGTTTCCCCCACGCCGCTCACCCAGGACGCGACCGACGGCCGGCCGTTCACCATCGCGCTCGTCGGACCGACGGGCGTAGGCAAGACCACGACGCTGGCGAAACTGGCGGCTTCGTTCAAGCTGAAGGCGGGTCGCAAGGTGGGGTTGATCACCTCCGACACCTACAGGATCGCGGCGGTCGAGCAACTCCGAACGTATGCCAACATCATCGGCCTGCCCTTGCACGTGGCGCTGACCGCGGCCGACATGCGGCAGGCCATCACCAACATGAGCGACTGCGAGGTCGTGCTCGTCGATACCGCCGGGCGGAGCCAGAACGACGCCATGCGAATCGCAGAGTTGCGCCTGTTCATCGAGGCCGCCGCGCCGCACGAAGTCCACATGGTGCTGGCGGCGACGGCGGGCGAGAAGGTGCTGGCCAGCGAGGCCGAATCGTTCGGCCGAGTCGGCGTCGACAAGCTGATTCTGACCAAGGTGGACGAGGCTGCCAGCCTCGGCGGGCTCATGAACCTGCTGCGTCAGGTGGATCGACCGATCAGTTTCATCACCACCGGGCAGGAGGTGCCCGACCATCTCGAGCCCGCGACGGCCCGAAGGCTGGCGGAACTGGTGTTCGGAGGCCCGGTCCACGAGTGAATGACCAGGCCTCGCAACTTCGGGGACTGGTCGATGCCGCCCGCGCCCGCGACGGCGGGCCCGCTTCCATCGTGCCCGAGAGCGTGCCCAGCGGCATGGTGAGTTACGCGCCGCCCGCGTCGCGCCGCAGCGATCGAGGCGTCATCGAGGCGAAGATAATACCGCCGCGATCGACGCTCGTGTCGGCGGCTGCGGCGGCCATCGCGCAGCCTGCATCGCCGGCCAGTCCCGTGCGCCTCGCGCGGGCGATCGCCGTCACATCGGGCAAGGGAGGCGTGGGCAAGAGCAATCTCGCGGTCAATCTCGCGGTGCTGTTGGCGCATCGCGATCTGAAGGTCTGCCTGCTCGATGCGGACCTAGGAATGGCCAACGCCGACGTCTTGTGCAACCTGCAGCCGAGGCTGACGCTTGAGCATGTGGTGGGCGGCCGCTGCCGGCTCGCCGACGCGATGCTGCTGGCGCCGGGGGGCTTCCGGCTGATTCCGGGGGCTTCGGGCGTAGCCCGCATCGCCGACCTGCGTTCAGCCCAACGCGGCGAACTGCTGGCGCAACTGTCAGCCCTGGAACGCATCGCAGATGTCATCCTCATCGACTGCGGCGCGGGCATCAGCGCCAACGTCGTGGGGTTCGCGGCTTCGGCTCACACCGTGGTGGTCGCGACCACGCCCGAGCCCACAGCCATCACCGACGGCTACGGCATGATCAAGTCGTTGCTGAGGCAGTCGCCGGACGCGGTGATCCAGGTCGTGGTGAACATGGCCGCCAGCGAGACCGAGGCGCAAGGCGTGTTCAATCGCATCAATCGTGTGACGCAGACGTTCCTGAACCGCCCGCTGCAGTACGGCGGGGCCGTGCCGATCGATCCGGCCGTGCCTGCGGCGGTCCGCCAGCGGCTGCCGTTCACACTCCTGGCGCCCGACGCCCCATCGACGCTGGCCTTGAAGCGCCTGGCGGCGCGGCTGGTGCCCGGAGGCGAGGAGCGGCTCGAGGAATCGGCAATAGATGCGCCTGTTCGAACGGGATTCTTCTCGCGGCTTGCATCGTGGCTCGGCATTTCCGATCAGGCCGGCGTTGATTGACCGATGGCTGGCGCGTGCGGGGACTTGGAATCGACATACGTGGGACCGATATCCAGATTCGTCTCAAGTTCGCCGCCCGGGCCGCCGGTATGCCCGGTGCATGAGCACCTGCATGACAAGTCCTGTTGAAACCCGGCGCACCCTCGCATCGTCCTTCGCGCTGGCGGCATTCGCCGTGGCAGTGCTGGCAGGCTTGGCGCGCGATGTCGATGCAGCGCAAATTCTGCTTCGGGCGATCGCGGCGATGATCGTCTGCTACGGCGTCGGCAGAATCGCCGGGAGGATGTGCGACTACGCAATTCGTAGCCAGCCACCGGCAAAATCCGGCGATGGGTCCGATTCCTCCGTCGCCGGCGCATCGTGGTCGGCGTCGTCCAACATGTCTTCGGTCGAGAGCGAGCGCGCGCCGGCGGAGCCGGCGTCGTTGCGAACTGTAAAGTCGCGCGCCGCCGCGTAAGCGGCGCGCGAGAAAAAGTTCAGACGCAAGATTTTCCGGATTCACGCGTGACAGCCACTTGTGCGTCCCATATCGCGCGGTATAGTGTTCACGAACCGTCATGGATTGATGGTTCGAGGCATTGACGCGGCCCCTGTCGCGTCACCGGTCAAGGAGACGACCATGCCCAAGAGCAAGATGAAGTCCGGCGCCGCGAATCGCAAGGCTGCGGCTGGCGCCACGACAGCGTGTTCCGACACACCACTTCAGGACATGCCGATCGAGGAAGTGTGGGCCGAGTTCAGAAAGACCGGCTCGGACACCATCCGCAACTTCTTCCTCGAGAAGTATCTCGACATCGTGAAGTACACCGCGGAGCGCATGCACATGCGGCTTCCATCGGAAGTCGACGTGGAGGATCTGCGTTCCGCCGGCGTCTTCGGCCTCAAGGACGCCATCGAGGCTTTCGACCCCGATCGCGGCGTGAAGTTCGAGACCTTCTGCACGCAGCGCATTCGCGGCGCGATCTTCGATGAACTGCGCTCCATGGACTGGGTGCCGCGGCTGGTGCGGGCCCGCACCGCCAAGGTCGAAAGGGCCCGTAAGGCCTTGGAGATGGAACTCGGCCGCAAGCCCACCGACAAGGAAATCACCTCGCGCCTCGGCGTGGGCGGCGCGGAATACCAGAAACTGCTGAAGGACTCGCGCCCCACCGGCGTCGTGTCGCTCAACCGTAAGTGGTTCGAGACGGACTCGAGCAAGGACGTGCGCGAGATCGACGTCATCCACGACACGCGGCAGGAGAATCCGCTGACCGAAGTGCAGCGGACCGACCTGAAACTCCTTATCACCAAGGGCCTCTCGCGTGCCGAGCGCCTCATCGTCATCCTGTACTACTACGAGGAGATGACGATGAAGGAGATCGGCATGACGCTCGATCTCTCCGAGTCGCGCGTCAGCCAGATGCATTCATCGATCCTGGCGCGGCTGAAGGCCCAGATGCAGCACCGCGACAAGGACGTGTGAACGGCCGCCGTCATCATTCGTGAATCCCGTCAAGGCACGCGTTTCGACGCGTGCCTTGTTCGTTGGCGGCCCCACGCGGCGGTACGATGCCGGCGATGACGGCAACGCCCGCACATGCGATCGACGCCTCGGCCGCCGAGCGCGCCGTGCGGCGAATCCTCATGGCGACGCTGCTGCTGGGAGTCGCTGGCATCACGACTGATCTCTTGTTGCTGAACCACATCGAGGATCGCACGCAACTGATCCCGTTTGCGGCGCTGGGACTGACGCTGCTGTCGCTGCTGGCCCATGCTGCCCTTCGCAGCGCGGCGACTGTGCGACTGGTCCAGGTCCTCACGCTCGTGCTGCTGTCGTGCGGTGCGCTCGGCGTGTATCTGCATTTCCAGGGCAACGCCGCGTTCCAGCGGGAACTGGCGCCGGAAATCAGCGGCGGCGACCTGTTCTGGAAGTCGATGCGGGCCAAGGCTCCGCCCGCACTGGCGCCCCTGGCGTTTGTACAATTGGCCTTCGTGGGCTGGGCGTGGTCGTTCCGCCATCCGCTGCTTCGTGCTGCGAACCAGCGACATTGAGGGTTTCCCGAGGAGAATCCGATGTTCACACATCATGTGCGATCGGTGGTTGTGTCTGTCGTCGTGTGCCTCAGCGCGATCGCTCTGCCGGCGCACGCGCAGGTCGGCAAGTCGCAGGGCGTCGTGGACGCCAACACCGCCAGCGAGAAGGACCTGCTCGCGATGCCGCACATGAACGCCGAGATCGTCAAGGCGATCATGGACAAACGGCCGTTCGAGAGCATCACCGATCTGAACAAACTCCTGCTCGAGCAGAAACTCACGCCGGAGCAGGCGACGGCGTTCTACGCCAAGGCGTTCGTGCACATCAATCTCAACACCGCCTCCAGCGAGGAGATCATGCTCATTCCCGGCGCGGGCAGGAAGATGGCACACGAGTTCCATGAATACCGCCCGTGGAAGTCCTGGGCCCAGTTCGACAAGGAGATCGGCAAGTACGCGGGCAAGGACGAAGTGGCGCGGCTGGCTCAGTACGGCTTCATCCCGATCAACCTCAACACCGCCAGCGATGAAGACATCCTCTCCATTCCCGGCGTCGGGCAGAAGATGCTGCACGAGTTCAAGGAGTACCGGCCGTACAAGAGCATGGAGCAGTTCAACAAGGAGATCGGGAAGTACGTCGACGCCAAGGAGGTCAAGCGACTGGCGCGGTACGTGACGGTCGAGGGTGGGTGAATCGCTGCAGCCGCGTTCGCCGCCCTGTTTTCCGGCGTGCCGATAATGTCGCGATTCCAGCGAGGTGGCGCGTTGCGAGCGTTCCGCGCAACGACTAGGGCAATGACTGTAAAGTCGGCCTGAGATTTGAACCGGCGGGGGCGGCTGTCCGATGACGTTGATGTTGGACGGTTATCTCCTCTCGCGCGCCGCGATGCGCGGTGAGTGGAGAGATGCTGAATCTGTCCGGTCCATGCCGGCAGAGTCTGTGCGCCGCGTCGCGCCGAACGGAATTGCTCCCTGTGGGACGGGTCTCCCCTCGGCGGACGTTGTCTGATTGATCGTTGAAAGGACGCACACGTCATGTTCGGTTCCATTCGCACGTTCCGCCGCCGCGCGTTCACGCTGATCGAACTGATCGCGGTGGTCGTCGTGCTGGCGATTCTCGCCGGCGTCGCGCTGCCGAAGTTTCTCAACTATGCGGCCCAGGCCAAGTCGTCTTCGTGCAAGGGCGCTCTGGCCATCGTTCGCTCGGGCATCGCCAACTATCGCACGAATGCGGCGGCCCGGGGTGAGACCGAGTTCCCCTCACTTGCGCAACTCGAATTGACCCACGCGGTGCTGGTCGAGTCGATTCCGGAGAACCCCTACAACGGCTCGAACGATGTCGTGGCGGCAAGATGGAACGCCGTGGCGCCGCCTGTCAATGGGGCCGCTGGCTGGAACTATGACCCGCTTACGGGCAAGTTCTGGGCCAATAGCAACACCGCGGGCGAGAACGGCTTCTGATCGCGATTCCGGCCCGACGGCATTCACGGGCGCCCTGCGCAGGTGGCGCTCTCGATGTTGCGTTTCCCTCGCGATGAGGGCGTGCGCATCAGCCCATACCTCCCGGCGAGGCATGAGGCCCGCGAGGCTTGAACGCCGAGAGCGCCAGCAGCATGGCGAAACAGATCATCGCGATGGCGGTGGCGATGCACACGCACCATGCCTCGGCGTCACCGTAGTCCAGTTCGCCGCCCCCGCGCATCTCCGCCAGTCGCCAGAACGTCGCGCGCCATCCGTTGGCCGCGGCCCAGCCGTACGCGCCGCACAGCACGCCCGGTGCGCAGAGCGGCCGGGCACGCAGCGAATGCACCACGCCCCAGCCCAGCAGCACCATCGCGATCGCATCCACCAGATAGAACGGATTCCACAGCCCGTACGGCCATGAAACGTACGTCTCCACCGGCACATACACGATCAGCGCTCCGATCGTGAACCAGGCGATGGCACTCTCAACGCGGCGGCGGTTCATCGCTGTGCTCCGATCGAAAAGTTGAAATCGGCCTCCCTGCCGCATCGTACAATGCCGACCCTCTCCGCACAGAAACGAAAGGAGCCTGCCAGCCATGACCGCAGTACGAGTCCTCGTCGGCACCAAGAAGGGCGCGTTCGTCCTCACATCCGATGGCAAGCGTGACAAGTGGAAGGTCGAAGGCCCGCACTTCGCCGGCTGGGAGATCTACCACCTCAAGGCATCGCCCGTGGATCCCAATCGCATCTACGCCTCGCAGACCAGCGGCTGGTTCGGGCAGATCATGCAGCGCTCCGACGACGGTGGCAAGACATGGCATGCGCCTGGCAGCAAGCCGGAAGACCTCATGGGCGAGATGGGGATGCCCAAGGGCGAGAGCAACAAGTTCGTCTACAACGACGATCCGAAGAAGGGCGGCAAGCCGCTCACCACGCACCAGTTCTACGACGGCACGCAGAAGCCATGGGTCTTCAAGCGCGTCTGGCACATCGAACCATCGCTCAACGATCCCGACACCGCGTATGCCGGTGTGGAGGATGCGGCGATCTTCAAGACCACCGATGGCGGCAAGACCTGGAAC
>Ga0111539_10001837_pt1 | contig 28233 bp, 26 predicted proteins | sample RhiMethybrSRZTD1_FD_79667 | JGI IMG/M metagenome (GOLD analysis project Ga0111539, IMG submission 79667) | Populus rhizosphere microbial communities from Tennessee, USA - Rhizosphere MetaG P. TD hybrid SRZTD1 (version 2) (version 2) | ecosystem: Host-associated > Plants > Roots > Rhizosphere >...
CCTCCAAAAAGAGAACGCGAAAATTATCACAAAGCCGAAAAGAGGGTCAAGCAGTTTTCCAGAAGGCGATGCATCCGTTGACTTTGACTCAAAAATCTGGGAAGCTCGGAATGAAGTTTGGTTAATGAATTTGGGTTCACTCTCGATGTTCAAATTGCTGTCATCTTCCGCCGCACTTGGTTCGGCCTTGATTGTGAGCCTGACGCTCCTGGTTGGTGGTCAAACAGGCCCAGCTGGGATCCTTCGGCCACACTACCCTCACCAGACATTACCTTCTGGACTTGAAGGGAAGTTGCATGTCGAACTAGCGGTTAAAGACGGATTCAAGGTAGCCAAGCGCCCGGCTCCGAAGCTTCAGATTAACCCTACCACTCAGTTTGACGTGGTGGTGGGTGGTTTCAATGAAAGCATTGCCGGCGAGGACGCTGATTACTTTGGAGGCTTCAAGCCGCTTGAGTTGAGAATTGCGCCAGCGAAGACAACCCCGGCTGGAAAATACTCATTAGACGCAAAGTTGACATACTTTTATTGCTCTGAACGGGACAAATATTGCAGTCGTTCGGTTGAGGCAGTGGCAATTCCAGTCGAAGTCGCAAAGAAGTGAGCCAAGTGGAGTTCAGACCGATCATGTACTTTAGGCGTTTGAAAGCGGTGGTATTGTTCGCGTGTGGATGGAGCTTCCTGATAGGGGCGCTCTGCCTGGGCAGCGACAGGTCCGACTTGTCTGCTTACGATCACGAAGAATTACTCGGGCGGGCTGATCGTGCTTTTCGGATGAGAAATTTTCTGGCCTCGGAAAAGTACTACCGCGAGCTGGACCGGCGGCTGGCTCTGCAGCTATCCAAACTGCCTGCCAATGACAAATTGGAGCAGATTGAGATCGAAGAGGAACTTATCCTGGCACCCTTCGGGCTTGGTCACAGTTTGATCTATCTTCATCGTTATGCTGAAGCTCTGGAAGCGCTGGAGAAGGGTTTGAAGACCTACCCGGATTGGGCGAATAGTCATCCGTCTCTGCTTTTTTTTCAGGACCCTCTCTTCACAGGCCCTGTGGTCAGCGATCTTGAGGAACGGATGAAAGCGTCGCCAGATCCGGTTCACTGGCTGATTCACGGATACATTCAGTTCTTCGGCGAGAACTTCCGCCAGGCTTCCCGCTCGTTTTCACAGGCCCTGAGTGCCGACAAGGGCAGCTTCATGGCGGGTTACTTTTCAGGTCAAATCCCCATTGCGCAACGAAGAACAGAATCCGCCAAACTGCAGCAATTCAAGGATCTCGACGCCGACAAACTTGAACCGGACGCGTTGATCGATTACGGGTCCTCCTTCTTCAAGAATGCGGACTACCAAACTGCCGCAAAGCTGTTCAAGAAGGCCATCGATCTCGATCAGAAATTGCCTGTCGTGCATATTGCTTATGGGGATTCCTTGTTCGCCCTTGGTCGATTCGACGAAGCGACCCAAGCCATTCTGACCGGTCTCCAGATTTACCCGAAGTATGCTGAAAATCCGATCAACCGTCGGGAGTTCTATAACAACCCTTCGGAGTTTGACCGTCAGCTTAGAAACCTCGAAAACTACGTTAGCACCCACCCTTCCAATCTGAACGCGAGGTTCCTCTTGGGGTACAATTACTTTTTCACTCAGGCGTATGAGAAGGCTGAAGAGCAGCTCAAAGCGGTCCTCTCCAGTGAATCCTTGCATTCTTCAGCGCAGTACCTGAGTGGTCTCATCCAGCGATTCAACACTCAAAAACCCGGAAAATCTTTGTAAGGCGGCATGGTCTAAACCGCCGACTCAGCACCCACCTCGACAGTCGTGGTGTGGGGTCCTAGCCGAGCGCACGAATCATCGGGCTAAGGTTCTGTCTTAAGGGAAACGATAAGCAGGGCATGGTCTAGGAGTTCCGCCATGCACCCAGACAACCTGGAAGCCATAGTCCACCGATTGCGCGACTTGGTCGATGAGAAGCCCGAACAGGCGATGGATGAGCTTGAATTGCTCGTGAAACAGCGTTCTGTCCGCGAACTGGCCGAGATCCTGCGTGCGGTCTACGTTGAGATCTCTGGAGAAACGGGGATCGACTGGCACTTCACGGCATTGCAATGGAAACTAGGGAGCGGCATACGGGAACAGGGCAGGATGGCTGCCGAGTCCCGGTTTACGGTTTGGTCCTTTGTGGCAGAGAGTCGGTCTGGTTCCGAAACGCGATACACCACTTGCTTGCCGTTTTCCTTCAAACCGGAGTGGCTACGGACCGATGCGAAGGCAGCACGCACCACCCCAACTTAATCAAACTTCTGTTTCAAGAAAACACTCGTCAACGAGGAAAAACTGGAGGGAATGGTGGGCGCTACAGGATTTGAACCTGTGACTTCCACCGTGTGAAGGTGGCACTCTACCGCTGAGTTAAGCGCCCGCCGTGGTAGAATCAGGCTGCCTTTTGTAGCACGCAGCAACCTGTTTGACAAGACGAAAAAGTCAACCGTACTGCCTGTTTTCAGCCCGCCCTGAGGGTTTGGCAGTGAACCCCAAAAGCCGCAAGGATTGCTTTGCCACAGGTTCAGCCACAAGAAAAAATCGGCCTCCTGGTTGAAGCCATTGAGACTGTGATCAAAGGCAAACGGGAGGTGATCGAACAAGCGTTGATCGCTCTCTTCGCCGGGGGTCACCTCCTTGTCGAAGATGTGCCCGGTGTTGGCAAGACTACGCTGGCGCATGCGTTGGCCTTGATTTTGGAGTGCAGATTCCATCGAATTCAGTTTACCAGCGATCTGTTGCCTTCGGACATTGTCGGGATTTCCATCTACAACCAGCCACGACAGGCGTTCGAATTCAAGCCAGGCCCCATTTTTGCCAACGTCATTCTGGCCGATGAAATCAATCGAACCACACCCAAGACTCAAAGCGCGCTGCTGGAAGCCATGAGCGAAGGCCAAGTGACGGCTGACAATCAGACGATTGAATTGCCTAAACCATTTCTGGTTCTTGCAACCCAGAATCCCGTGGAGCATCACGGAACCTATCCCCTGCCGGAGTCGCAGCTGGACCGATTTCTCATGCGCATCAAGATGGGCTATCCGTCAGCGGAGGATGAGAAGGAGATTTTTCGCAGCCAAAGCCAAGCCCATCCCTTGTCGAGTCTACGGGCAGTCATCAGTTCCGGTGAAGTGCTTCAAATTCAAGAAACCGTTCGCGGAATCCATATTGATGAATCCATCATCGACTATGCGCTCCAGATCGTCGAGAAGACCAGAAACTCGGAGTTCCTGAGCCTGGGAGTCAGTCCGAGGGGATCGCTCGCCTTATTGAGAGCGTGCCAATCTCGAGCCTATGTGCAGGGCCGCGACTATTGTTTGCCAGACGACGTGAAGAGACTCACCGCTCCCGTTTTAGCCCACCGTGTTGTTGCGAACCAGAGGGCTGCTTCCACGCTCCGGCGCAATGAAGAGGCTGAAAAGGTTCTGCAAGACATCCTGGATTCTGTTGAAGTCCCGCTCTAGATCGTCAAACCCAATACCGTTGGAGAGGACGCGATGCTGACGCATGACCCCGGACACTTCCATTGGCGGCAGCTCCGGGCCAGTCTGGCGGCAACGCTGGCGCTGGGCCTGGCCTTGGGGGCAGCGCTCGCCTCGTCCCTGGCAGCGGTCGAGGGGAACACAGTTGCGGCCATCTCTCTGGCCATCTTCTCGCTGCTACTCGCAGCTGTGGTATCCCTCACGGTCGTGCCTCGGCTCTTTCAGCGGGCTCGCCGTGAATGGTTGCGATTCTCTATCCAGATTGCGCGGGAAGGGTGGGTCTTTCTCTTTACCCTTTCGATCGTTGGCGTCGCGGCATTGAACACAGGAAACAACCTCATCTTCATTATTTTTTCGGCCGCCCTGGGTCTCTTGGTAGTGTCCGAGTGTCTCTCGTATTGGAACCTGCGACGGCTCGCCGCGGAAATCGATCTGCCCGATTGCATTCCGGCAGGTCAACCATTCGTTTCAGTTTTTGCCTTACATAACCAGAGAAACTGCCTCCCGGCATTCTCCTGCTCCCTAACCTGTCTGCTGGATCGGGTTCTGGAACCGTCGACGAGCTCGAAGCAGGAGAGCCAGACTGCAGAGGTGTTCTCGCCATCAGCCTATTTCCCGTTCCTGACTGGGCAGAGCCGTTCCCGGGACAGTCTCTGGCTACAAATGCCGCAACGGGGCCTCTACCGCCTCAATCGACTGGAGGTGAGCACCCAGTTTCCCTTCGGATTCGTCAAGAAGAAACGGGGACTGCCGCGGAGCGTTGAATTGACCGTGCTACCCGAAACCGAACCGCCGAACGAGTTTTTCGAGATGCTGCCGCTGTTGAGTGGCGCTTTTGAGAGCTACTACAAAGGCTCAGGTTCGGATCTGCATTCCATTCGAGATTACCGCACTCAAGATAGTGGACGCTTTCTCGACTGGAAGGCCTCTGCCAAGACCGGGCAACTGATGGTGCGCGAGTTCACCAAGGAAGACGACCGAAAGTGCTGCTTTGTTTTCGACAATACGCTGTCCGATGTCGACGAGCAGGACCGGTCCGCCTTTGAGAAGGCTGTCAAGCTTTGTGCCAGCGCATTGCGTCACTTTCAAGAGATGGACTGCGAAACCCGGTTGGTGACGCCCATTCAGTCCACCCGTTACGGCCAGAGTGAATCTGCCATGATTGAGAACCTCAAGATTCTGGCGGTGATTCAGCCACAAAAGACCGTAGCTACAGACCTGTTGGCTCTTGCCTCCGAGGCTTCCTTCAAGATTATCTTTACCGCCAGCCGTCGTGGCCAGGTTCCCACAGCGGTCTGGAATTCTGCCCACATCGTGTTCTGGCGTGAAATGTGACGATCGGACAAACGGGTGCCCGCTGATGACAAAGACTCCAGTAAACACGTCTCCCGTTCGGCGGGTTGCAGGAAACTCGCTCGTGCAACGGTTTCAAATCTTGATCGACTTGCTAACGGTCATCGGTTTCGGGATGTTGGCGGCCGCAGGACAGATTTCTGCGCCGATGGGCGTTCTGTTTCTCGCTTTCTTTCTTCCTCTCTTCCACCCGAGATTCAGACTCCGATTTCAACTTGCGCACCGGCTTGGGAACCTGTTGACGTGGATTTATGTTCCGGTCTTTGTACTCGACATCTTTCTGTTCTCCGGCTCCTTCGTTCCCGCCACACTTCACCTCATTCTTTTCGTACAGCTTGTGAAGAGCTACCAACCTTCAAAACAAGACCGCGATCAGGTCTATCTGCTGATCCTGAGCTTTCTACAGGTGCTGGCAGCGTCATCCCTCACCATTGACGCTTCCTTTCTCATTCTGTTTGGAATCTACCTACTGGTCTGTCTGGCTACTCTCATGGTGTTCGAGATGAAGCGTGCCGCCGCGCGCGCCGGCCTTCAAGACTTAACCGGGGCCCACACAAAGTCAGTCCGGCCTCGGGCAGGGGCTCTGGGTGTCCTGTCAAAGACGGAGAGTAGCAGAGCGGTCCGCGGCTTGGCGTTGCTTTCATTAGGGAGTTTGTTAGCCATCGCTGTTCTTGGGACCGGCCTTTTCTTTGCGATTCCGCGTTCCGGATCGGGTTACTTTCATCGGGCCGCACGATCCTCGAGCCTGAGCGGTTTCTCGGATAGCATTCGGCTAGGCGGCATTGGAACCATCCAACTCGATCCGGCGGTCGTTATGCGGGTGCGTGTCAAGGGTGATCCAGCCTTGCTGAAGACGGCGAAGTGGCGCGGCGTGACCTTGGACTACTTTGATGGACGAAGTTGGTCGAAACGAGCCCGCGGAGCGCCGATTAACTTTGACTCTGGAAGGGATTTTCGCATCCAGGAATCCGCAGGTTCAGACACCGTTGATTATCAGGTGTGGCTTGAACCGAGTGCGACAGGCTACCTTTTTGCGGTTGCTCACACCCTTCGCCTCAAGGGACAGTTGGCTCCGCTCTCTTGGGATCCGGCCGACGATTCGTTCATGGCGCGGGCGCACCCTTCGCGACGGCTGACCTACGATGTCTTGTCACATTTGACCCAGCCTGGAGGACCCGCGCGAGAAGCAGACCTGCCGCCTGCTGACCGAAAGTTCTATCTTCAGCTTCCGTCACTCGACCCCCGAGTCTTCAATCTCGCCTTGAACATCGGTGCGGGAGCCAGCAGCAACCAGGAGATGGCGGCTCGAGTTGAAAAGTATCTCCAGACTAACTATTTCTATGCGCTCGATCAATCCCAGCTTGAGAATCCCCAGCCGCTCACGGCGTTCTTGTTGCAGACCCGTCGAGGGCATTGCGAGTATTTCGCAACCTCGATGGTCGTGCTCCTGCGAGCTCTGAAGGTCCCGGCGCGCATCGTCAATGGGTTTCAGGCCGGCGAATATAACGAGATTGGAGAGAACTATGTCATTCGCGGCCGTGATGCTCACAGCTGGGTGGAAGTGTGGATGCAAGGGACAGGATGGACACCGTATGACCCGACACCGGCTTCGGCCGAGCCATTGTTGCGAAGCCATCTCTCGATCGTCTTGGGCAACTATCTGGACGCCTTTGAACTGTTCTGGGCGGAATGGGTGGTTGGTTACGACGATGTCATCCAGGTTTCGCTGTTCCGCGATTTGCAAGACAAAGCCGCACAATTGAGTTGGATGGGACAGAGAAGGTTGTATCGCACCATGGTTCATCTGCAACAGAAATTGCAAGCAGTAACGGCCATCATCGTTCAGACGGTCAGAGAATCGCCAGGCTCGATCGTGATATACACCGTGGTTGCATTTATCCCCGGTATTCTGTTCGTCGCGGCCCGGCAGGCACAGCGGAGGCTATGGATAAAAAGATCGCTGCGAACCAACCCGGTTCGTCTGGCCGTGCTGTTCTATGGTGACTTCCTCACGCTGGCTGCAAAGCACGGAAATCCCAAGCCAGCTGCGGCAACACCGGGCGAATTTGCCGCAACCTTCAGGAAGTCCGATCTTCAACGACAGGTGGAAGAACTTACTGGCATCTATCAGCTCGTGCGGTTTTGCCCGGATCCAACGGCCCAAAGGAATGAGATTAGGCGAGCTGGTGATCTCTTGCGCGAGATCCGACTGCATGCACGCACACACAAGACGCTGTGATAGACCACCGGTCTTTCTTTGCGTCTTTCCGGCGAAGGGCGGAATCTGGAGGTCCCAGATACTTTGTCCCCTTTTTTGGAAGGGGGACACCGCATTTTTTTTGCGGCAGGGGGCCTCGAATTCGCCGCTGAAGACCCCCTAATCTCCCCTTCTCAAGGGGGACAAGTGAACCGCCAGACCGAGGTGCTTTGAATCCCGGCGAAAGGCGGAATCCCAGCCACCAAGGAGAAGTCTGAATCCCGGACTAGCAAGGTTGTAAGTCAAATTTCTTTTTTGGAAAGGAACCCATGCCTGACTACGGAATCAACGATCCGCGTTCCCGCATTCATGAAGAGAAGCGTCCTTGGGGAGGGTTTCGCCGATACACACATAATGAGGTGAGTACGGTAAAGGTGATCACCGTGAAGCCCGGCGAGTTGCTTTCACTGCAGTACCATCACCACCGTGACGAGTTGTGGGTCGCACTCGATCCAGGCCTGCGCGTGACGCTGGACGACCGAGTTTGGGAACCAGCTCCCTACGAAGAGATCTTCATTCCTCACGGAGCACACCACCGGATGGCCGGAACAGGCGTTCAACCCAGCCGCTGGCTGGAGATTTCTTTCGGAGAGTTTGACGAGAACGACATCGTACGCCTCGAAGACCAATATGGACGGAAATAGCAACGTCAGAAAGCCGGATGTATTTCACGATGGAGAGAAAGAGAACGATTCCTTGCCTGTCGAAGAAGAACTCGTGGTGGCACTGCCGATCGAAGACTCACTTGATCTCCACACCTTCTCTCCGAAAGAGATCAAACCGCTCGTTGAAGAGTATCTCTTCCAGTGCCAGCAGCGGGAATTTCGTGAGGTGCGCATCATTCACGGGCGTGGAACTGGCACGCAAAGGAACATAGTCCATTCACTATTGGCCAGAAATCCATACGTTACAGAATTCAAAGACGCCCCGCCAGAGTCCGGCGGCTGGGGCGCCACGATAGTGATGCTGAAGCCGAAGGAGCTCCTCTAGGGACTTTTGAAGCACCTCCCGCTCTCTTATGAGGAGACGTGCCTGAAGGCCGGGTGAGGGGTCAGGTCCAAAACGAAGGTGCAAGCTGGCCTAATCACAAGTACGCGGCCACCGCTTTCGCCATCTCAAGAGTTGAAGTCGTTCCTCCCATGTCATAAGTTTTTGTCTGACCTTCCTTGATGACGCGTGCTACCGCAGTTTCAATCTGTACCGCTTTTTCGGTTTCTCCCACCCAGTCGAGCATCATCTTTGCTGCCAGAATCGTGGCAAGCGGGTTCACTTTGAACTGACCGGCGTATTTGGGCGCCGAGCCATGAGTGGGCTCGAACACGGCCAGCTTCTCTCCGATGTTGCCGGAGCAACCAAATCCGAGTCCGCCCACCATCTGGGCACACAGGTCAGAAATAATGTCTCCGTAAAGATTCGGCGCAACCAGAACGTCGTAGTTGAACGGGTTCTTCAGCAGCCACATGACGAGCGCGTCGATATTGGCTTCATCCATGGTAATGCCTGGAAAGTCGCGGGCAACCTCTTTGGCAGTCTCCAGAAACAATCCGTCGGTGGCGCGCACGACGTTTGCTTTGTGCACGACGGTCACCTTTTTCCGGCCAAACTTGCGAGCGAACTCGAAGGCGGCCCGCACGATGCGCTCCGAACCTGCGCGGGTATTGATCTTGCAAGAGAGCGCATAGGCGTCGCCGGGCAAGGAACTGAACGTGCTGAAAGGCTTGGAGACTCGTGACAATAGATCCGACAGTTCCTTGGGCACTGGATTGAACTCCACACCCGCATAAAGGTCTTCCGTGTTTTCTCGGAAGACCACCAGATCGACGCCGGGCTTGTAGTTCAGTGCATTGCCCGCATAGGCCTTGCAGGGCCGCAAACAGACATAGAGATCGAAGAGCTGTCTCATCCGAACGATGGGCGAGCGGTAAATGAGGCCTTTGCGCTGGAGTGCTGGTGAGAGTTCAGCTTCGGCGGCTTTCACTGGCTTGGAAGTAATCGCGCCGAACATGGCGGCATCGACACGCGACAGCAGGTCGATCGTGCGCTGAGGGAAAGCATCGCCTTCCTGACGCCAAAACTCCCAGCCAATGTCACCTGGGAGATATTCCGCATCCAGGCTGGCTGCGTCCAGCACGATGCGTGCTGCCTGCAGAACCTCGATGCCGATGCCGTCGCCCGGCAGCCAGGCAATTCTGTGCTTAGCCATGAAAGCTCCTCGTTCTAAACCCTTCAATGGGGGCAGTTCCCTATTTGCAGGCGGCAGTTTATGCTGGAAATCAAAGGGCGTGAAGCGTGAAACGTGTCTAGTGAAAAACGTCTGATCTGTCTCATATCAGATTTCATCCCTTACGTTTCACGAATCAAGAATCACTTTTCGCACCTCATGGCTGTCTTCAGCCGTTTGCAAACTTCACACCGCTATGCTAAAAAGGCTTGCTTGCTCAACGAGGTATGGAGAGGAACAATGCCGCGTACGCGAAATGTTATGACAGGATTGGCAGCGACTCTGATCGTGGCCTGCTTGTTGTTTCTTGCAGCGCCTTTGGCCCAGCAAGCTCCGTCGACGCCGAATCCTGACGATCCCAATTTCGATTTCAGTATTTATTACACCGGCAATGTTCGAGGCAACCTCGAACCTTGTGGCTGACCGCGCAACCCAGCGGGCGGTCTGGCTCGCCGAGCTCAAGTCCTGGAGGAGAACCACGCAAAGTTTTCCGACAAGCCCCAGCTGCATGTTGAGATTGGAAACTACATGCAGGGCATGGGCGACGATCGCAGTATCAAGAACCGCTGGCTTTGGCAGGGAATGGAGCGACTGGGCATTCAGGTACTGAATGTTGCCGAAGACGACATCGCGGAGCTTCAGGCTCTGGGTGTCAAACTCAAGGACGGTGACCGGTTCATCTCGGCGAATCTCATATCGACCAAAACCGGCGAGCCGCTGCTGAAGCCTTATGTTGTGAGGCAGATCGCACTCAAGGGGAGCAACCAGAAGTACCGTGTGGGCTTTTTCGGTCTGTCGAGCCGGGAAAGTTTTTTGAAGACAGAGGCAGCAGGCTACACGTGGGCGGATCCGCAGGCGAGCGCGAAGAAATGGCTGCCTGAGCTTCGGAAGGAATGCGATTTTCTGATCGTTCTCGCCTGCCTCCCGGCAAGGGAAGCGGTTCAACTGGCGGTAGACAACAGCAACATCGACATCATCATGTGTGGATTCAAGCACCAGATGAGCGGGCTTCCGGCCCGGATCAACCAGTCGACCATCCTGTACGCCGAGGATGAAGGAAAACTCCTGGGCGAGTTGCGCTTTTCAGTGACTCGCGGTCAAAAGGTGGATGTCCAGCCACTAAACCACCCGCTGACCCGCAACGTCAAGGATGAACCGAAGATGGCGGCGCTCATCAACCAAGCCAAGGCCGCTATTTCACAGGAACAACGCGCCTTGGTGAGCCAGAGCGCTTCGCCTCCTGTCAGCGCCGGAAGTCTGTCCTTCGCCACATCGAACCGTTGCGCTCCGTGCCATGCCGCCGCGTTCGATGTTTGGCAGAGGAGCCAGCACGCGCATGCCATCGAGATCCTGAAGAAGGAAAAGAAGGAATTCGATTCGTCCTGCGTCGGCTGCCACGTCACCGGCAACGGCCAGCAGGGCGGATTCATCAACCTGAACCTGACACCTCAGCTCGCGAATGTTCAATGTGAAGCCTGTCACGGACCAGGAGTTCGGCACGTCGAGAGGCCCACGGAAGCGAAAATGGCCCGGTTGACCGCTGAGGCGTGTCTTACCTGCCACACGAAGTCCAACAGTCCCGAGTTCGAGTTTGCTTCCTACTGGTCCAAGATCAAGCACTGACAGACATTGTGAACGATCTTTCTTCTTTGCTGCCTGGATTTTTGCGACAGCTGCACTTCAGTGAGGAATTGACGGGAGAGCTTGTCACAGAGCTTTGGAAGAACGTTGTCGGAGAAACCCTGGCTCAGAATGTCCGGCCTCTGCGGATGCGCGGGTCCACTCTGGTTCTAACCATCTCGTCCGAAGCGTGGAAGAAGGAATTGTTTTCGTTGCGCTTCGAGATTCTCAAGCGTCTGGAAAGACTCCTCGGAACGTCGATAGTTTCGGGTCTGGAGCTGCGAGTGGATCCCTGGATGACTGCAGTTAGCATGCCCGTTGCCGAGCCGCCGCCCGGCCAGCCCGCTGAGGAGCCTACTGGGCTGGAGCTGGACTCGATCTCAGATCCGCAACTGAGCCGTAGCCTGGCCGCTGCGGCCGCTAGTTATTTTGGCCGGAAGACTAGGTAAAGGTCGGAGTCTTTGGAGTTCAAACGTTCTTTGGTTCCAAGTACAGCTAGACGGCCCTCACAATTTGTCTGCATCCCGGTTCTGTCGTAGTTCACGTTAGGTAGATTCCATGAAAATTGGTGTCAAGGAAGTTGAGTATGTCGGCAAGCTGGCTCAGCTTGGGATTACTGAAGAAGAGAAAAACCTGTTCATCGGCCAGTTGAACTCGATCCTTGAGTTCGTCGAGCAACTCAATCAGCTCGATACCTCAAATGTTGAGCCAACGGCACATGCAGTGCAGTCTGCTGACCTGAGCCTTAACATGAGGCCCGATGAACCCGTGCCAACATTCAGTCAAGAACAATCTCTGACGAACGGTCCCGAAACGGGTTCAGGACACTTCAAGGTTCCGAAGGTGATCGCGGACCGATAGCGATGGTAGTGTCAAAGCCGCAGCCTTCCTGGAGAGGCGGAAGGTCTGCGCTACGCGATCACTTGCCCAAGGAGCATTGTGGAACTTAAGGAACTCACGATCGATAAAGTCAGGTCACTGCTGGAACGGGGCGAGGCGTCGGCCGTCGAAATTTGCCAGGCTCATCTTGATTCCGTCGAGCGAAGAAATCCTGAAGTCAAGGCGTTTATCCATTCAGATGCTTCGCGGGCTTTGGATCAGGCAGCGCGAGTCGACCAGCTGAAAAAGACAGGGCAGCCGCTTCCCGCTCTGGCTGGTGTGCCTCTTGCCATCAAAGACAACATCTCTATTCAGGGTCAACGGTGTACTTGCGCTTCGAAGATTCTGGAGAATTACACCGCGCTCTATGACGCAACCGTCATCGAAAAACTCAGAACAGCCGGCGCCGTATTTGTGGGCAAGGCCAACATGGACGAATTTGCGATGGGCTCGTCCACTGAAAACTCGGCGTTCTTTCAGACGCGGAACCCGCATGCAATCGACTATGTTCCCGGCGGGTCGAGCGGTGGGTCGGCGGCCGCAGTAGCGGGTGGGATGGCGGTTGGGGCTTTGGGTTCGGACACCGGAGGCTCAATTCGTCAGCCGGCATCGTTCTGTGGTGTTGTAGGGCTGAAGCCTACCTATGGGCGAGTCTCTCGCTACGGCTTAGTGGCGTTCGGCTCATCGCTCGATCAGATCGGCCCATTGACCCGCACGGTCAAGGATGCCGCCAGAGTATTGGGGGTGATCGCCGGCCGAGACGTGCATGACGCGACCTCTGTGGCGGTGCCAGTGTCCGATTATGTTGCTGCCATCGAGAGTCCAGTCAAAGGCCTCAAGGTAGGGTTGCCCAAGCAGTATTTCAAATCGGGTATCGCTCCCGAGGTGAACGGCAAGATTCAAGCAGGGCTGAAGCTGCTTGAGCGACTGGGTTGTGAGCTGGTGGAAGTAGAGTTGCCGCATACTGAGTACGCCATTGCCTGCTATTACGTGGTTGCCATGGCTGAAGCGAGTTCCAATCTCGCTCGGTTCGACGGAGTACGTTATGGCCTGCGGGTTCATGGAGAAGGAACGCTCACCGGGATGTACCGTGAGACCCGCGACGCAGGGTTTGGGAATGAAGTGAAACGCCGCATCATCCTTGGCACTTTTGTTCTAAGCTCTGGCTACTACGACGCCTATTATCTGAGGGCCCAGAAAGTGCGGACGCTCATCAAACAGGACTTCGAAAAGGCTCTAGCCCAAGTGGATGTCATTGCTTCTCCCACGTCGCCAACGCCACCATTCCGGTTGGGAGAGAAGAGCAGCGACCCATTGGCCATGTACCTTTCGGATATCTTCACCATCACGGCCAATCTGGCGGGAATTCCCGGCATCTCGGTTCCATGCGGAAACACAGCGGAAGGCCTCCCAATAGGCCTGCAACTTCTCGGAAAGCACTTCGATGAATCGACCTTGCTCCGCATCGGTCACGCGTTTGAGACGGCGGGCGGATTCACGATCTAAGGTACGCGTTGGCTGCACGGGTTTCAGGTCGCGAGCGGCAGTGAAAAGACTGGATTCCCGCTTTCGCGGGGACGACCGGAATACCATAGGACCCGGCTTGTTCGCCTTGCGGGCCCCATGTCCGGTGTAGTGCTCGAGGCTGCCGAGTTGGATCCTTCTGCTGCTGTTCTCTCCTTGTCCTTTCCGATCTCGCCGTCATGGAATTCACAGCGCTCAGGCTGTTCGGTTTTGCCATCAGCGCTGCTCTCCAGGGTTCCCTACTCACCTTCATTCGACGCGACCGCAAGCTCGAGAAACTCGAGATCCTCTTTCTCGGTCTGATCGCATGTCTCTTTTGTTGGAACCTTGCCAATTTCCTGCTGCTCTTTTTTGAGAAAGCTACCTCCGAACTGAGTCGCGTGCTGCTTTCACTCGTTGTGGCACCCGTCGCTTTTGGGGTTCTGGCTTTTCTTCCACCACTACTGCTCCATATTCACCTCGTGTTTCAGTTGCGAGTCTTGCAGAAGCCAATCGTTCCGGTGTCCCGGATGCTGGAATGGGCTCTGTATCTTCCATTGATGATACTGCCGTCGGCAATTGCCGATTTCCTGCCGAACTACCATCCGTCGAAATCCATCCTAGTCGTTTCGCGGTTCTCTGAGGCCTATGCGGTCTGGTTTTCTTTCGCACTGTTGGTCTCTGCGTTCTTTGAGTGGAATATGCTGCGGCAGAGCCGAAAGCGTGAGGACCGCGCACTATTTGGAATTCTGTTGACGCTCTTTCTGGCGATCATGTGCCTGGTCGTCTATACCTATTTCATCCAGGATCAGGATTCGCTCGAACCCGGGCGACCGCTTGAGACGGTATTGATGCTCTGGTCGGTTGTCCCCAGTGCCCTGCTCGGGTACTTCATTTTCCGCCACAATTTCCTGGAAATCGCCATCCAGCGCAGCTTTGGCTATCCCATTGCCGCGGTCCTGCTGCTACTTGTTTACCTCGTGAGTGTCCGCTACCTCCCCGACTACTTCAGTGAGATTCCGAATGAAGTGGTTCAGGCCGGCATGATCCTGGTTCTGCTTCCGTTTCTACAACCGCTGAGGCGATGGATTGACCACTCCATTGACAACCTCTTTTCCCGAGAGATAGATCGATTTGAGAAACTCGCTTCGGGTTTGGATGAGATCTCACGATCGACCGTGGACTTGAATCAGTTGCTGCGGCTGACAGAAGAGAGGCTTCGAAAGGAACTGAACCTTAGATCGATCCGTCTCACCGTCAACGATGAAACAGACGAAGCCTCAGACACTCTCGCGCGTAGCCAGAACTGTGAGCGCGTTCCTCTCCAAAAAGGAGACCTCTCGTTCGGTGTGATGCTTGTCGAAGGGTACAACGCCGCGGTGCCTAGCGAGCAGCACGCGGCGCTCCGGTATGTGATCCCTCAGATCGTGGCGGCGATTGAAACCTGCCGACTCGTGGAAGGTAAAATTCAATTGGAGCGAGAGCTGGCCGAACGCACCCGCCTGGCCAGTCTGGGGCAGATGGCGGCCACCGTCGCTCATAACATCAAGAATCCGCTCAGCTCGATCAAAACAATTGTCCAGCTGATGCAGGAAGACGGAGAACTGGCCATCAAGTACGGACAGGATATGTCTCTGATCAAGAGCGAAATTGATCGATTGACAGAGAGCGTCACTCAGCTGCTCAGATTCTCGAAACCTACAGTGACCTCCTCGGCGACAGTCGATCTAGCTTCGGTCCTGGAGAAGATCTTTCTCATCTTTCGGCCGGACGCCGAACGGCGCGACATCCGTCTGGATCTGCATCCGAGTGCGAAGCCTCTCAGGGTGCGTGGAAGTGAAGAGCTTTTCCTGGAGATTTTCCAGAATCTGTTCGTCAATGCATTGGAAGTTTCCAAATCACATGATGCAGTTGTGGTGCGCGCCTCGGTAACAGAAGGTGAAAGGCAGCGTCGAGTGGTGGTCCAGATCGAAGATGAAGGGCCCGGAGTTCCCGAGGAGATTCAGTCGAAGGTATTCATGCCGTTCTTCACCACCAAACAAAAGGGCACAGGTTTAGGCTTGGCGGTGGTGCAGCGTCGGGTGATGGATTTGGGAGGCGAAGTGACCTGCGTGAGCCCGATTTCTGCCAAAGGCGGAACGCGGTTTGAGGTAACATTGCCGCTGGTCGAGGAATAGCAGATTGAAGCGACGGGACATAGACAGAGGTTCGCCGCATGCATAAGATCCTGATCGTTGATGACGAGGAAGCGGCGCGGTACGGCATCCGCCGGGCCCTGGAAGGCCGCACCAGCCGGATCTTTGAAGCGGCCAGCGCGAAGGCGGCGCGCAGCCTGATTCAGGAGCATCAGCCTCAAGTAATGCTCGTGGATATCAATATGCCCGAGGAGGACGGCATCAGCCTGGTGAAAAGCCTGGCCGAGCTGCCGATTCGCCCAGTCGCCATCATGATCACGGCATACTCCACAGCCAAGGTTGCCGTGGACGCAATGAAGGCCGGGGCTTACGACTACCTCACCAAGCCTTTCGAAATCGACGAGCTGCGTTTGGTGGTGAATCGTGCTCTTGAGAAGGTAGACCTCGAGCTTGAGAATCGCGATCTCCGCAAGCAGATTGCGGCGGAAGGACAATTTGGGCGGCTGCTCGGAAAGAGCTCCCTGATGCAGCAACTCTTTGCCACCGCCGATCAGGTGGCTGCGGCGGACGTCACGGTGCTGATTTATGGCGAGAGCGGAACGGGCAAAGAGTTGCTGGCGCACGAAATGCACGACCGCAGCCCGCGCAAGAAAGCTGCGTTCGTCGCGGTAAACTGCGCAGCGTTGCCGGACACCCTCATCGAGAGCGAGCTTTTCGGACATGAGAGGGGCGCCTTCACGGGCGCAAGCGAACAGCGCAAGGGCAAGTTTGAGCTGGCGCATGGGGGCACCCTCTTCTTGGATGAGATCGGCGACATGAACCCGCTCACTCAGGCGAAGGTGCTGCGAGCCATCGAAGAGAGGCGCATTGAACGTCTCGGTGGTTCTGCCAGCATTGCGTGCGACGTCCGCCTGATCAGCGCGACGCACAAAGACTTGAGCGCAGAGGTGGAAGCCGGGCGTTTCCGGCAGGACCTCTTCTACCGGCTGAAAGTGGTGACACTGGATATTCCCGCTCTGCGCCAGCACCGGGAAGACTTGCCGCTGCTGATCCAGTCTTTCGTCTCTATGTTTGCGGCCCGCCACAAGAAGCCTGATCTGACTGTGTCGCCCCAAGCGCTCGAGCGACTCTCGGAACATGTTTGGCCGGGAAACGTTCGCGAGTTGCGGAACGTGATTGAAGGCTGCGTCGTTTTGAACCGGTCAGGCACTATTCAAGCTGCTGACCTGCCGGTGGAAGTACGTTTGCCCGCTCGTGCAGGCGTCTCGCAGGTTGGCGCCGCAGCGGGTGCTGGCTCATTACTTGAATTGCCGTACAAAGAGGCGAAGCGCAAGTTTGAAGTGGACTACATCGCAGCTCGCTTGCAGGAAAATAACGGCAACGTCAGCCGAACTGCCGTCCAGATTGGACTCCACCGCCAGAGCTTGCAACAAAAGTTGCGTGAGCTGGGAATCGAGCGATGAACGATCGAGGAACAACCGTCGCCAGGGAGGACTCTTTCCTGGACGAAGTTGGGAGGCGCTGTCCCCAGCGACGATTGGTTGGGTCTTCGTCTGCCGCCGAAAAAAACATGCGCGGTGTTCATCTTGACCCTTGGTCGTTGGTCATCGTCCTCTTCCTCCTTCTTTTTTCTCCTGCATCTGTCGCTCATGCTCAAACTCAGTTCGATTTCACCTCAGAAATCGATCGACTGCTGCGCAACGGCTTGAACAAGATGTACAGGTATGATCTCCAGGAAGCCGACGAATCCTTTGACGAACTAGTGCGCCGCTTTCCAGAGCATCCCATTGGTTATATGCACAAAGCCGAGGTGGTTTGGTGGTATGCCCTTCGCGACAACAAGAACCCAAAACTGGAAGCAGACTTTGAACGCTACACTGAACTTGCCATCAACAAGGGGCATAGCTTGCTGAAGAAAGACCCAGAGAACTTTTACGCTCTTCTCTATGTGGCCGGCGCATACGGCAACCGGACTCGCTACAATGCGTACGTCAGCAAGAGCTATTACCGGGCAATGCGTGCTGGCATCAAAGGCTACGACTTCGTTGGACCAGCGCAAGCGCTAAGACCCAACTACGTGGACTGTTTGATTGGCACGGGCGCTTACAATTACTTTGCCGGGTCGATCCCCACACTAATGAAGATCTTTGCGTGGATGTTTACGCAGGGCGGCGACAAGGACAAAGGTATCCAACAACTGGAACTGGCAGCGCAGAAGGGCGAGTACGGCCAAATTGCAGCCAAAATGATTCTGCTTGGAGTCTATTACAATGAGAAGCGTTTCGATGACTACCAGCGCTTGACTTCAGGATTGATCGAGCAGTTTCCAACCAATCCCGTCTTTGTTATGTGGCTTGCTGATTTTTACATCCGCCAGGGAAGGCTGGATGAAGGGAATCAGAAAATGACTCTCTTACTCGACAAAGGCAAAACAGCCTCGCGCTCGAGGCTTTCCCTGGCCCAGATTAGCTATGAGAAGGGCAGAGTGCTGCTGGAAAAGCAAAATGCGGACGATGCAGCGGCCAGTCTCACTCCTGTCATTGATAGTGATCTGCCAGGAGGCGATCCGCTGCGCGCCAAGGCTCGATTGTTGAGAGGTTGCGCTTGGGATTTGAAGGGCAAGCGCGAGCAAGCCTTGGCCGACTACCAGGCAGTATTGCAGCTGCGTGACACCGACGACTGCCAGCGCAAAGCTCGAGGGTTCTTGAAACAACCCTATCGAGGGCGAACGAGATCGTGAGCGGGCGGTAAACAGTCGGGAAGCAGCACAGAGACGCGGAGTTAGCTCGCCGTTACCCAGGTAACACCATGTCCACAATCTGGAACCAACCATGCCGTCGGAAATTCGCCGCAGTCCGGTTTCGCAAGAATCGCTCTGCGTCTCAGCGCCTCTGCGGTTGTCTTTGTTTGCATTGGATCAGATGGTTGAACCATGACATCAAGCCATCATGGCACATCTTAATCCTTTACGTTGCCTTGAGCCTTTTCGGCAGTCACGCGGAGCCGCTTCTTGCCCTGCCAGCCGCCCAGGCAACCCGAAACTTGAAGCTCGCCAGGTTACCGGGTGCCAAGCCTCGCAATGTGATCTTCATACTTGCTGACGACCACCGCTACGATGCCATGGGTTTTCTGGGGCATCCGTTTCTCGAAACACCGCAGATGGATGCGATAGCGAGAAACGGTGTTCATCTGCAAAACGCGTTTGTCACCACGGCGTTGTGTTCGCCCAGTCGGGCCTCCATCCTCACGGGGCTTTACGCGCATCGGCATCGTGTGGTTGATAACAACAACCCTGTTCCTGCAGGAACGGTTTTCTTTCCCCAGTACTTGCAGCAGGCCGGATACGAGACGGCCTTTGTCGGCAAGTGGCACATGGGAGGAGAACGCGATGATCCTCAGCCGGGGTTTGACTACTGGGTAAGCTTTAAGGGACAGGGCACCTATCTACCTGGCGCCAATGGGCTCAATGTCAACGGCAACCATGTCCCGCAAAAAGGATACATTACAGACGAACTGACGGACTATGCACTCGACTGGCTGAAAGGCCGCCAGAGTGGGAAGCCGTTCATGCTGTACTTGTCGCACAAAGCCGTTCACTCCGAATTTATTCCCGCCGACCGGCACAAGGATCGCTACAAGAGCAAGCCATTCGCCGCTCCGAAGACCATGGATCCCACCAACCACGTTGGTAGCCCCATGTGGATGCGCAATCAGCGCAATAGTTTTCATGGCGTGGACTTTCCTTACCACGGCAATCTGAACATTGAGCAGTACTACAAACGTTATGCAGAAACATTGCTCGCAGTGGATGACAGCATCGGCCGGGTGATGGCATTTCTTCGCGACCGCAAGCTGCTCAATTCAACGCTGGTGATTTACATGGGCGACAACGGCTTTGCCTTTGGCGAGCACGGGCTGATTGATAAGCGCACGGCCTACGAAGAGTCTATGCGTGTACCGATGTTGATGCAGTGTCCAGACCTCTTCAAGGGCGGCTCCAAGGTCAGCCAGCTTGTGGCAAATATCGACATTGCCCCAACCATTCTCGAAGCGGCAGGATTGAAAGCGCCTGCTGGTTTGGACGGTCAAAGCTTCCTTCCTGTCGCGCAGGGGAACCCGGTTACCTGGCGGCAGACGCTGCTCTACGAGTACTACTGGGAACGCAATTTCCCACAGACTCCGACAGTGCACGCGCTTCGCGGCAATCGCTACAAGTACATTCACTACCACGGCATCTGGGACGTCGATGAGTTGTACGATCTGGAAGCCGATCCATTGGAAAGCCGGAACCTGATTCACAGTCAGGAACATCAGCAGACCGCAAAAGATCTCAACCGGCAGTTATTTGAAGTGCTCCAGAAAACGGATGGATTGTACATTCCGCTCTATCCTGACAAAGGGAACCAGCAGAACCTGCGTCGCCATGGCGCTGCGAAACCTGCCGAGTTTCCTCAGGAGTTAATGCGGGACTGACTCCGGTGGGTGAGGAAGGGATACGAGCGTGGGAAGCATCCTCCCGGTCGGCGACTTTGTTGGTCAACCCACCAAGCTCGCCGCGCAGAGCGTGCCTCCTACACTATTGAGATGAAAATTTCGAGTGTTGAAACCTACATCCTCCAAGCACCACTGCAGCAGCCGTTTGCCTACTCCCAGGGCTGGTTTCGTGCTCGAACGGCGATGATCGTGCGCGTGTTGACGGATGAAGGCATCGAAGGCATTGGGGAGTGTTTCGGGCCGCCGGACTTAACCGCCGCCGTCGTTGAGAAGGCGTACGCACCACTGCTGATTGCTCGCGACGCTCTAGACAACGAAGTGATCTGGGAGGAGCTTTATAACCGCCTGCGAGATCACGGACAGAAAGGGATTGTTATTGAAGCGCTCAGCGGCATTGACATTGCGCTATGGGACATCAAAGGGAAAGCCTTGGGATTGCCAATCTACAAGCTGCTGGGGGGCGCTTTCCGTACCCGAGTTCAGCCCTACGCCACGGGCTTTTATCGCCGGGGAGGACTAGCAGCTCAGGAGGATGCACTGATCCTCGAAGCGGAGACACATGTCCGGTCAGGCTTTCGGGCAATGAAACTCAAGCTGGGCTTCGGACTTGAGGAAGACCAACGCTGTGCTCGTGCGGTGCGACGCGCGCTCGGTAACGACATGCGCTGGATGGCCGACGCCAATCACGCCTACGATGCCTCGACTGCGTTGCGGCTGGGACGAGTTCTGGAAGAGAACGGTTATGAATGGTTTGAAGAGCCGGTAACGCCGGAAGACATCGAGGGCTACCGAAGACTCCACGATGCTCTCGACATTCCCATTGCCGGCGGCGAAGCTGAATTTACCCGCTTCGGGATGAAGACCCTGCTCAAGGAGCGCCTACTGGACATCGTTCAGCCCGACTGCTGTGGAGTGGGTGGCCTGACCGAAGCCAAAAGAGTTGCCACTCTAGCCAATACCCTTGGCATCCGTTGCATTCCGCACGTTTGGGGAACCCGCATTGCCACTGCGGCGGCGCTGCACTTGATCGCGGCCTTGCCTCCTACACCGCCCGCCTTGGTGCCCATTGAGCCGCTACTGGAGTTCGACTGTTCCGAACATCCACTCCGCGAAGAGGTGGTGAAAGAAAAGATCGCGCTCGATTCTGACGGTGCGGTGGCAGTGCCCGATGCTCCAGGACTCGGAGTGACTCTCAATCTGGAGTTCGTCCAGAAGGTTGCCAGAGGATGAGGCCCCAGGCACGCAGTGGCGAAGTTAGTCCCGCAACGCGTTCGGCGATTCTATTTCCGCTCGAAAAGACGCAGAAACCGAGCCTTGCCTTGCGCATGCCGTAGACGCTTCTTCTCAAAACTCTTGCTCGCGAGCTTCAGGCCAACCCAATCGATGTTCTGGAGGTCGAGAGCTTCCTCGGGGCTCAATCCAGCTCGTTGTGCTTCGCGCAATGGATCAGCCAAGAACTTTGTCCGCGCCTTAGCATTGACGTAGATTTTTGCCAGAAAGGCTTCGAAGAGCGTGGAACTCACGCGACCCCCCGGTGGCACGCTTGAAATGCTCGGCCCTCCGCGAGCGCGGTTCGGGCCAGTTGCAGTTGCGCTATGAGTTCCCGGATAGGAGGATACAAGCCGTCTCGCTCCAAGATCACCGTTAGAGGATGAAGGGCCCGAGTGCCCGCGGCTCTCAGAAGATCGTAGACCGACACCGGAACATCGTGGAGGTGGTCATCGAGCATTCGGGGAGTTTCAGAACTCGAATCACTTTTAATCCATTCCCCGCCCGCAATGTGGATAGTAGTTACCCGGTTCCAAGGGATGCGAGCCAGAAAATCCAGCGGGTCAAATCCAAAATTGACTGCGTTTGTGTACACATTGTGAAGATCGAGGAGAAGCTCAGTCCCTGACAAGGAGAGAATCTCGGAGATCCAGCCGGGCTCGTCGTAGCGGCTGCCGGGAGGATCGATAAGGCTGGCAATATTCTCAACAGCAGGGAGAGCCCCCACAATCTGGCGTGCCGCAGCGAGGTTCTTGGCTGCACCTTCTATCGTTGCTTCTGTGCGCGGTGGAGAAGCCAAATGCCCAATCTCATATCCACCACCCCGAACGAATGCCAGGTGCTCCGACCAGCTCTCAGCCTTTGTGATTTCCACGAGCCGCGCCAGTCGATCCAACCGCGGCATGTCCACTGGAACGGCTGAGGCCAAACCTAAGGACACACCGTGAAGAACGACGGGAACCTGTCCGGACAATGTTCGCAGGGCGCGTACTTTGTTTCTCGGAGCCGAGAAATAGTCGTCCGCGATGACTTCAACGACATCGATGTCGTGAAGATTGCACAGTATCCCTGCGGCTAGCTCCGGCCGCCAACCGATTCCAAACCGATCCATCATCTTAGCTCCCGCACCCGCCGCATCCTCCGCCACAACCGCCCCCACCGCATGACGAGCCACAAGAGGATCCGCAGGATGACCCGCATGAGGATCCCCAGGAGGAAGAACCCGATGCGGCAGCTTTGGGGTAGAGCGCCTTGGCGTGTGGAAAAACGCTTGTCGGAAGTGCTGCCATTCCAAAGACTGCTGCCAACAGCGCAAGTTCTCCAGTAGCGCCGCCGGGAGAGATGCCGGAGGCCCGGTCCTTCAGCGCTCCAAACAGAGTCCGAAGGTCGGCAAGCAACTGGCTGCCTTTGAGAGTCCGAAACGGGTTCGAAACTTTGTATGCCACAACGATTGCCAGGAGCGTCAGGAACACCAGAAAGAGAATATTGTGGCGTCCCCGCGCCAGGGCAATCATGATTTTCGTGAAGGCAACAAAAAAAAGAATTGCGCCTCCGATGATGAAGCGAGTCATCCGAGTTGTGCGGGTAGCTTCGTCGGGCAGCAGGCCCTGTCTTGTCAAGGTCGCCAAGTACGGCTGGCAAGCGGCCTCGAGCGCTGAATCTTTGTAGATGGAAGTGGCTTCGTCTTCAGAAAGAAACTTCTGCAGAAGTGCCTTCTCAATCGGGTTGGTGATGATGTCGGTTGCCTGCTGCCAATCCGACCGAAGCCGCGATCCTTTCACTACGAGCAAACCTCGGTCTATTAGGGAGACCGTCCCAAGTCGGAGCACTTCGTTCTTGCCGCCGCGCAAATACGCAATCAGATAGGGGTCCGTGAGATTGACTTTCAAGGTATCACTGGATTCGCGAGCCCGGCGCAGCAGGCCCAGCATGAGGATGACACCACCGCCGAGAATAAGATAAAAGAGCAGGAACTGAGGCCCTAAGAGATCGAAGGGATTCATGACTCTTTGGGCAGATTGCTGACGCGCGACAAAAGGAGCTCTGTCAGATTCATGAGTCGAAAGACAGTCTTGCCGGCTACACCTGCCTGCATTCTACGTGTTTCTCGAACTTCTGAGAGGTGGCTGGCGACTTCGTGCCAAGCTGGATCGCCAAGCGATGAGATGATCTTCTCCAGAGCCTCCTTGGGTGATGAGGCCGGGTGACCTTCCAACTCCAAAATGGTTGCTGCGCACGAACGCAACGGGCCTGTTGCGTCGGCGCCAACCAGGGCCAACTGTTCTTCATTCAGACCACGCAGGACATAAAGATTGCGAAGCCGCAGCCTCAAGTTGAGCAGCACTTGCTTCAGGCGAAACACAGAAGCGTCGCGAGAAACCGAGAGGCCCGAGAATGGGTCGCTACCGTACAAGACTCGATGCCGGTGCATAATGTCCAGAAATTTCACCGGGTAGGCATTGACTGCAGTGGAGACCTCGGACTCGAGAAGAAACATCACCGCTAGCCGTGCAGCCGCTTGGCCAGCGCGTAAGGGTTCACGCAGGGCGTCGGCGATCTGAGGTGTGAATTCAGTTAACGTCAAAACCAGATTGACATCCGAAGTCGCTCGCAGCTTACCCTCGGCACCGCTGCCATAGAGCACGACAGAACGCAGCGTGTCGCCACAAATCTGGCGAGCTACTGCGACAAACTCTTCCAGGACACGTTGGACGTGAGTCGGCAAATCATGGGTTGTCAACATGGCTTTAACTGGCTTGCTCTGATGAAAGGGAACCAGTGCGATTCTAGTCGGTCTGCCCAATCTGTGTCGAGGTGTTCTCTGGGTGATTGTAGCGAAGGACTTCTCGAAACCACGGCCAGCAAACAGGCCCTTGCAAGACTCTGTTAAGCCCAATCAGCGTGCGGCAGGAATACTCAACGGATCGTTGAAATTCCTGGGCAGGATTGTTTTTTAGGAAGACCACTCCAGGAGTGGCGTATTATTGGCCAACTCTGAAATCTGCGGCGTTGCCAAGAGCCAGCCTGTGAACCGACAATGAGCAGGAAATCCAGCCTTCTCAGCGCGCGCGTGTGAATCATGTCCGACCTCAGAACTCAGTTCGGTCAGATTGACATCTACCTGTTCGATCAGCTCCTGCGTGGGCGCATTCGGCCTGGAATGCGGGTTCTTGAAGCTGGATGTGGATCGGGTCGCAACCTGACCTATTTCATTCAGGCTGGCTACGAGGTAGCCGCGGTTGACTCGGATGCTGAGAGTGTGGCGCAGCTACGGTCCTTCGCGACTTCATGCTCACCCAAGCTCGCCGAGGACAATTTTCGTGCTGAGGCCATCGAATCGATGTCATTTCCGGAAGGCTTCGCAGACGTCGTGCTCAGCATCGCTGTGCTTCATTTCGCGCGGGACGAAACCCAGTTTGACGCAATGCTCGCAAGCCTGTGGCGGGTTCTGCGGCCAGGCGGACTTCTCTTCTGCCGTCTGGCCTCCAGCATCGGCATGGCGGAGCGGATGGTTCCGCGAGGTGGCCGCCGTTTCTTGCTGCCTGATGGCTCGGAGCGCTACCTGGTGGATGAAGCGCTGTTGCTGGATCTGACTGAAAGGCTGCATGGCGAGTTGCTTGACCCGCTCAAGACGACCATTGTCCAAGACCAGCGTTGCATGACGACCTGGGTGTTGCGCAAGAATGCGGATGAGCGTTCCAGATCTGCAATTGTCTAGGGTACAAAACGAGGCTTCAGTATCCAGACTCGCGGACGCTCAATGCCCGGCAATCGAGTTGGCGACAGAAACCACGTAAAGATCGGGTATTGAACATGGAAACACAGAACACCCCATTTCCTGGCGCGGCGGAAGCGGCGCTGCTCAAAGGCAACAAGATTGAAGCGATTAAGATTGTCAGGAAAGACCGAGGTGTCGATTTGAAGGAAGCCAAGGACATCGTCGAACAGCACGTGGCGACTCATCCTGGGCTTCAGATGCAGATGGAAAGTGCTCAAGCCGCGTCCCGCCAAGGATTTCTGCCGTGGTTCATGGCGGTGATTATCATTGGCGCGTTGGTTTACTACTTTTTGGCGGGTAAGTAGCTATGGAGGTGTCCATGGTGAAACAGATTCGGCTTCGAGGGATCGTCGTAATAGGCTTGGCCGGGCTGACTTGGGTCGTGCTCGCTCTGGCGGCCGCACCGACACAAGTGGAGGAGATCACAACAACCCGCAATCCACGCACGTCGTTCGCCGATGTAGCTGCCGGTGCAAAAACCTTTCGCTCGCATTGCGCTTCCTGTCACGGTGTGAATGGTGAAGGGGGCCGGGGACCTAATCTGACCAGTGGAGTTTTCTTTCATGGCAGTTCTGATCTTGATCTCTTGAACAACATTTCGGACGGCATTCAGGGTACAGAAATGCCCGGTTTGTTTTATTCCCCCGACCGCGTCTGGCAGGTTGTGGCCTTCCTTCGTTCGCTGAGCGCGGGAACAGCAGCAAAACCCACAGCCGATGTGGCACGGGGCGCGGAGCTGTTCACGAGCAGAGGATGTCGGCAATGCCATCGTGTCAATGGCGAGGGTGGTCGACTCGGTCCGGACCTGAGCGACATCGGCAGGACCCGTTCGGTGGAGCATCTGCGTGCCGCCCTGGTCGATCCACAGGCGGACGTACGGCAGCGCTACTGGGTTGTCAGCTTTGTGGATACTTCCGGCAAAAACCACGAGGGCTTTCTGATGAACGAGGACAGCTACACCGTTCAGTTCATGGACATGAATGAGCGTCTTCACTCCGTGAGTAAGTCTGCAATCAAGGGCTACAAGGTGGAGAAGACTTCAAGGATGCCGTCTTTTAAGGATTCACTCAATAACAGCGATCTCGAGCAGTTGGTAGGCTACCTGTCTTCATTGCGGCCGAAGGGAGGTGCTCAATGAAACGCATCTGGGTTGCATCAGTGGTGATCATGTTGGCCTGCGCGGCGACACCGCTTCACGCCCAGCTTACCTATGAGCGGCTGCTCAAGGCGGAACAAGATCCGGGGAACTGGCTCACCTATTCCGGCAACTACCGAAGTTGGCGCTACAGCCCGTTGAACGAGGTTACCCGCGACAACGCTCGCAAACTGAAGCTGAAGTGGGTTTACCAAATGCAGACGACGCACACCGTGGAAACCACGCCACTCGTGGCGGACGGAGTCATGTACTTTACGGAGCCACCAAGCAACGTCGTTGCCGTTGATGCGGCCACCGGACGCCAATTCTGGCGTTATCGCCGCGTGATGCCAAAGAAGGTGAACGCCTGCTGTGGACAGGTGAACCGGGGCATTGCCCTTCTGGGCGATCGGGTGTTTGTGGGGACTGTGGACGCTCACCTGGTGGCTCTCGACGCGAAAACCGGCGCTGTACTATGGGACATCGAAGTTGCTGACTATCGCACCGGACACAGCATCACGGTGGCGCCATTGATCGTGAAAGATATGGTGATCTGCGGCATCAGTGGCGGCGAATACGGCATCCGAGGCTTTCTCGACGCCTACGACGTGGCTTCGGGTAAACGACGCTGGCGATACTGGACGATCCCTGCGCCCGGCGAACCCGGCAGCCAGACCTGGCCCGGTGATTCGTGGAAGACCGGTGGAGCCCCCACGTGGGTTACCGGCTCGTTTGACCCAGAACAGAACCTCATCATCTGGGGAACGGGCAATCCCTCACCCGATTGGAACGGTGACAGCCGCAAGGGAGACAATCTCTACTCGGACAGTGCGATCGCGCTCGATGTAGACACTGGGAAACTCAAATGGTATTTCCAGCACGTACCGCACGACGTGCACGACTGGGATTCGGTTCAGGTGCCAGTACTGGTAGATGACGAGTTCCTGGGCCGTCCTCGGAAGCTGATCTATTGGGCGCATCGCAACGCTTTTTACTATGTGCTGGACCGCGAGACGGGGCAGTTTCTGCTGGGGAAACCATTCGCGACGCAGACCTGGGCCAAGGGTTTGGACGAAAAAGGTCGGCCCATCCGGTTGCCCAATATCGACCCGTCGCTGGAGGGGACCTATGTCTGGCCTGGAGTGCAGGGCGCAACCAACTGGTTCTCCCCCAGCTATAGTCCCCTGACTAAGCTGCTTTACGTCTCAGTTTGGGAGAACCAGGGCCTCTATCGAAAAGGCGAACAGGAGTACAGCCCAGGCAACCGCTACATTGGCAGCGTTCCGATGATTGACCTCCCAGATGACCCAGGTCATGGCGCTATCCGAGCCTTGAATCCCAAAACTGGCGACAGGCTCTGGGAATACAAGCTACAGACCAAACCGTGGGCGGGAGTGTTATCAACGGCGGGGCAATTGGTGTTTGGAGGCAGCGATGAAGGTCATGTCTTTGCGCTGGATGCCACCAATGGAAAGGAGATCTGGAGGCAGAACCTGGGAGGTATTATTCGAACTAACCCGATCAGCTATCAGAGCCAGGGAAAGCAAGTCATAGCAATCGCGGCAGGCAACAGCATGTTCACCTTTGAGCTGGGTGATTGAAGCGGACTAACCGGCCTTTCAAAGACCGACATGTTGAACTTGGGAGCCCAAGGTCCCTAGCGGCGATTGGCCTACGGTTCATCAATCAACCCTATCGCCTCTGAGGACAGCTGCTCCACGTTCCCTAGGTCTCAAATTTCCAAGACCCCGGTGGAGCCGGGAATCGGCCGTATCGCGGAGTCGCCGAATACCATTTCCAATCAGACTCAGCCTGCGCCAAGCCTGCCTTGACAAGGTTCTCCTCGACATAGGCACACACAAAGAGAAATTGCTTCGAAGACTGGATCCTTGTCTCTGATAGACCCTTGCTACCAGCTACACAGATACTGGGGAGCCGATCTTTGTGTAGGGAGGTTGGGATAAGAGATAGCTTGCCAATTCTCCTGCAATAGAATCTCTGCTGGTGCCCGGAAGCCTAAGCTATAATGGCTGCTCTTATGAATGCACCTTCGACGATTCCGACCTCC
>Ga0111539_10001838_pt1 | contig 28225 bp, 26 predicted proteins | sample RhiMethybrSRZTD1_FD_79667 | JGI IMG/M metagenome (GOLD analysis project Ga0111539, IMG submission 79667) | Populus rhizosphere microbial communities from Tennessee, USA - Rhizosphere MetaG P. TD hybrid SRZTD1 (version 2) (version 2) | ecosystem: Host-associated > Plants > Roots > Rhizosphere >...
GCTGCGTGCCGATGCCGCCGATCATGTTGCGCTCGTGCGTGAGCAGGTACTTGGCGATCGTCCAGCCCTTGTTGAGCTCGCCGACCAGGTTCTCCTTCGGCACCTGCACGTTGTCGAAGAACGTCTGCGTGAACGGCGAGTACCCGGAGATCAGGCGGATCGGCCGCGTCGAGATGCCGGGCGACTGCATGTCGAACAGCACGAAGCTGATGCCTTCCTGCTTCTTCGCGCTGAAGTCGGTGCGCACCAGGCAGAAGATCCAGTCGGCCTTGTCGCCGTAGCTGGTCCAGATCTTCGAGCCGTTGATCACGAAGCGCGCGCCCTGATCCTCGGCACGCGTCTTGAGCGACGCGAGGTCGGAGCCGGCGCCGGGCTCGGAATACCCCTGGCACCAGCGGATCTCGCCGCGCACGATCTTCGGCAGGTGCTCGCGCTTCTGCTGCTCGTTGCCGTACTTGAGCAGCGCCGGGCCGAGCATCGAGATGCCGAACGAGTTCAGCGGCGAGCGACACGTGAGACGCGCCATCTCTTCGCGCAGTACCCGCGCCTCCTCCTTGCTCAAGCCGCCGCCGCCGTATTCCTTCGGCCATTCCGGCACGGTCCAGCCCCGCTCGGCCATGCGCTCCAGCCAGACGCGCTGCGCGTCGTTCTTGAATTTCCAGCGGCGTCCGCCCCAGCAGACATCGCCTTCCTCTGCGATCGGCTGACGCATCTCGGCGGGACAGTTGGCCTCGAGCCACGCGCGCGTCTCGCGACGGAAGCTCTCGAGCTGGTCGACGGATTTGAGTTGTGCGGACATTTTCGTGCCTCAAATTCATCTGTCGGGCTGAAGCCCGACCTACGTGCTGCGAGCGGCCAGATTCAGGCCGGTCGCGGCGAAACTCTTCGCGATGCCGCCGTACGTGAGCGCACGCGGATCGGCGGCGTTGCCCTGCAGCCCGCGCGCGTACACGCCCTGCGTGATCGCCGCCATGCGGAAACAGGAGAACGCCAGGAAGAACGGCCAGTTGTCGATGCGCGAGCGGCCTGCGTGCCGGCAATAGCACGCGATGAATTCGTTCTCGTCCGGAATGCCGAGCTCGCGCAGGTTCACGTCCGCCAGTCCGCCGCGGCCCTCGCCGGCCGGCAGGTGGTAGTACATGCACGCGTACGCGAGATCGCTGAGCGGATGGCCGAGCGTCGCGAGTTCCCAGTCGAGCACCGCGACGATGCGCGGCTGTGTCGGATGGATGATGGTGTTGCCGATGCGGTAGTCGCCGTGGACGATCGCCGTCTCCTCGGTCGCCGGCAGGTGCGCGGCGAGCCAGGCGATCAGCCGCTCCATGTCGGCATTCTCTTCGGTCTTCGACGCCAGGTATTGCTTGGTCCAGCGATCGAGCTGGCGTGCAATGTAGCCCTCCGGCTTGCCGAAATCGCTCAAGCCGACGGCGCGAAAATCGACTGCGTGCAGTCGCGCGCCGATGCGCGCGTAATCATCGTAGACGCTTGCACGCTCGGCCGGATTCAGTTGCGGCAGCGTGACGCCGGTGATGACCCGGCCCTCGACGTGATCCATCACGTAGAACGGCGTGCCGATGATCGAAGCGTCTTCGCACAACAGGCGCGCATTCGGCACCGGCACATCGGTGCCCGGCAGCGCGCGCAGCACGCGATATTCGCGCTCGACCAGATGCGCCGAAGGCAGGAGCTTGCCCGGCGGCTTTTTGCGCAGCACGTACTTTTTTGCGGGCGTCTCGATCAGGAACGTCGGGTTCGACTGGCCGCCCTGGAACTGGCGCAGCTGCGCGGGCCCGGAAAAATCCTCGAGCTGCGCTTCCAGATGGCGCCACAGCGGCTGCTCGTCGAACCGATGCTGCGGCAGCACGTCGACGATCGCGACATCCGAGCGTGGCGCCTGGACTGCTGACATTTCCGCTCGTCCCCCTCCTCGATACCGCCGATTCTAAGCGTTCGGCAGCGACCGGATCATTCGATCGTCAGCTTGCCGAAAGCGATGCCGAGGTCCCAGCCGCGGCCGGTTCCGCTCAGCGCCAGCGACACCTCGCCCTTGGTCATGACCTGCGCCTGCGACGACTTGACCGCGCCGGCGTGCGCTTCGGCCGCGACATACGAGCCGAGCAGTTCGTCGATGCTCTTTACCCCGGAGAACTCGCCGTGGCCGTCTTCGATCGTGGATTTGCCGACGGTCAGTCCGCCGCCCTTGGCGCTCAGCTTGACGTTCTTTGACTGTCCGTTGCTGCACTTGATCGTGCCGGTGCCGCTGGCGGTCTTGTAAAACGCCGACCATCCCGACATGGTGAACGAGAGCTTGCAGGTGACGTTCGCGGCGCTGGCCGCGTGCGCGGCCGTCGTGCCCAATGCCGACATCAGCAAGAGCGCAAAGATGCGTGAACCGAGCGTGCGCATGAGAATCTCCTTCAACGACTGGCAGCGCGCCGTCAGGCGCGATCGCCGGAAAACTGGAAGTTGCCGAACTGCGTGCGGCAGGTCCCGCCGATCTTGTCGCCGGTGACAGCACCCTCGAAGGTCACGTCGACCGTTCCGAGCGGCGTGCTCACGCGCGCGTTGCAGCCGACGGAGGCGCCGGAAACCTGTACGTTGCTCAGCTCCGAGGAGCCGTTCGGCGCGGTCATGGTGCCCTTCCATGCCGCCCCCGCCCCCGCCTGCTGCAGGTCCCAGGTAAACTTCTGCGTGCCGATCGGGGTGTCCATCGAAATCTGCCACTTGCCTGCTACGCTCATATGCAACTCCCGCGCCGTGAAATCGGGCAGCACTGTCTGCAGTCCGCTTGGGCCGGAAGGATACCGTAGCGCATGAATCACAGCGGCTTTTCGCTCGGCGATTTCTTCCGCGCCCGTCGCGACCGCGGCGAGCCGCTGGTGCTGGCCACCGTAGCCCGCACGCTCGGCTCGACGTACCGCAAAGCAGGCGCACAGATGCTGATCGCAGCGGATGGCAGCGCGGCCGGGCTGCTGAGCGGCGGCTGCCTGGAGTCGGATCTGATGGAGCGCGCGCGCTCGGTGCTGACCGGCAAGCCGATCGTCGCGGAATACGACACGCGCAGCTCGGACGATCTGATCTGGGGGATCGGCCTCGGCTGTGAAGGCGCGATGACGATCCTGCTGACGCGACTGGATCGCGCGAATGACTATCAACCCTTTGCATTCGTCGAGGACTGCCGGCGGCGCGGCGTGCAGGGAAATTTCGCGCTCGTGACCCAATCGACGAGCGCCGCCTTCCCGCTCGGCGCCGCATTCCGCTCGGCTTCGGCGACCGAGCTGCCGGCTGGCGTCGCCGAGGTGCTGCATGGAACCACGAGCCTGCGTGCGGCGACGACCGTGGAAACCGGTGGCGCGACGTTCCTGATCGTGCCGGTGGAGTTGCCCCCTCGCCTGCTGGTGCTCGGCGCGGGCCCGGATGCCATGCCGCTCGTCGAAATTGCCGGATTGATGAACTGGCACGTGACCGTGCTCGACCATCGTCCGGCCTACGCTGTTGCCGAGCGCTTTCCGCGCGCGCAGCGAGTCGCGCTGAATCCGGCGGGCGACCTGCCAAGGGAGCTGCGCGCGGCGCGCTATGACGCGGCGATCGTGATGAGCCATCACCTGTTGTCGGATCAGGCGTATCTCGCAGCGCTCTGCGAGCACGACGCGGTTCCTTATGTCGGGCTGCTCGGTCCGGCTCCGCGACGCGCGCGCTTGATGCAGGAGCTCGGCGAATTGTCGCAGCGACTGGCCGGCCGGCTGCACGGACCGATAGGCCTCGACATCGGTGCGCGCACGCCGGAGACGATCGCACTCGCGATCGTCAGCGAGATTCAGGCCGTCCTCGCCGGCCGCCCGGGCGGATCGTTCAAACCCTGACTGGCAGCGTCCGGGCTCGTTTCCCCGTCAGCGCAAACACCGCGTTCGCGATCGCGGGCGCGATCGGCGGCACACCCGGTTCGCCGAGCCCGCCCAGCGCCGCGCCGGAGCGAATGAACTCGACGCTGATGCTCGGCGCATCGGCCAGCTTCGGCATCGGCAAATCGTGGAAGTTGGTCTGCGCGACGCGGCCCTCGGCGATCGTCACTTCATTGAAGAGCGCGGCCGAGAGACCGTAGATGATTCCGCCCTCGACCTGCGCGGTCGCGGTATCCGGATTGACGACGTCGCCGCAATCGACGGCAGCGCAGACGCGGTGCACTTTCACGCGCCCTTCCACGACCTCTACCTCCGCGACTTCGGCGACGATCGAGCCGAAGCTCTCGACCAGCGCGATGCCCCGCGCGCGGCCAGCAGGCGCCGGCGTACTCCAGTCCGCCATCGCAGCCGCCTTGTCGAGAACGGCGAGATGTCGCGGCGCATGCGCGAGCAGATCGCGGCGATACTGCAGTGGATCCTTGCCCGCTGCGTGCGCCAGCTCATCGACGAACGATTCGGTGAAGAACCCGTGCTGAGTGTGCGCCACCGAGCGCCAGGCCCCGGTGCGGACATGCGTCGGCGCTGCGACTGCGCGAATGTCCTGATTCGCGATTGCATACGGCAGCAGCGCCGCATCGTCCTTGATGTTGAACTTCGCGACCCACGCGGTCGGCGCGCCGCTGTCGGCGAGTGTTGCCCGGTAGCGGCCGACGACGGCCGGCCGATAGAAGTCGTGCTGGATGTCCTCTTCGCGGCTCCAGATCAGTTTCACCGGCGCGGGCGAGGTCTCCTTCGCGATGCGCACGGCCTGGTCGACGAAGTCCATCACGCCCGGCAAGCGACGGCCGAAACCGCCGCCGAGCTGCTGATTGTGGATCGTCACCTGTTCGGGCTTGAGGCCCGAGGCTTTCGCCGCCGTCGCGCGCGCGGCCAGTGGATCCTGCACGCCGGTCCACACTTCGCAGCGGCCATCGGCGATGCGCGCCGTCGCATTCATCGGCTCCATTGTCGCGTGCGCGAGGAATGGCACGCGATACTCGGCCTCGATGACGTTCGCGGCGCCTTGTAATGCGTCGCCGCCCTTGCCTGACGAGAACACCTTGTCGCCCTTCTCACGCTCGATCGCAGCGCCGATCGCGCTGTAGATCGTGTCGCTCGTGTCCGCGCCCTTGCCGGTGTCCTCGAACTTCGGCGCGAGAGCGCGGACGCCCTTGAGCGCTCGCCAATAGCCGTCGGCGACGACTGCGACCGCGTTGTCGAGCTTCACGACTTTCTTGACGCCGGGCAGCGCCTCAGCCGGCGCGGTGTCGACCGACACCAGCTTCGCGCCGTGCACAGGCGAGGCAGCGATAGTCGCGTACACCATTTCGGGCAGCGTCACATCGACGCCATAGGTCGCGGATCCGTTGACCTTGGACGGAATGTCGATGCGCGGCGTCGGCTTGCCGACGATCGTATAGTCGTCGCGCGACTTGAGCGTCGGGTGCACGGGCGGCTTGAGCAACGCAGCCTGGGTTGCGAGCTCGCCGTAAGTGGCCGACTTGCCCGATCCCGAATGCGTCACTCGCGAAAGCTTCGCGCTGCATTCCGCGGCAGGCACGTTCCACTGTTGCGCAGCGGCTTCGATCAACATCGCTTTCGCCGCTGCGCCTGCGACACGCATGCCAAGGTGACCGGTGCCTCGGACGGCGCTGCTGCCGCCGGTCACTTGCAGATCCATCATCTGCGTGAGCTTGTACGTCCAGAAATCGATGCCGCGCTCCATGGACTTCGGCACGGTCGCAACGGCAGGCACGAAGGTGCGCACCAGGTAGCCGTTCGAATAGTCGTCGGTGCCGGGCGCTTCCTCGATGCGCACGAGGTTCCAGTCGGCCTCCAGCTCCTCCGCGCACATCATCGCAAGCGCGGTATGGACGCCCGTGCCCATCTCGCAATGAGGCACGATCACCGACACGGTATTGTCGGTGCCGACCTTGACCCAGGTCGTGAGCTGCGGCGTGCCGTCGCGACTGTCCGGCGTGACGCGCAGGCGGTTCGGCGCGAACGCGATGCCGGCGACGCCGAGTGCCAGGCCGCCGCCGACCAGGCTGCCGGTGGCGATGAAGGTGCGGCGGGTCCACTTGTTCATGGCGCACCTCCTTCCGTCGGACCCTGCGCAGCGGCATGGATCGCACGACGCACACGCTCGTACGTCCCGCAGCGGCAGATGTTGGTCACTTCAGCCGAGATGTCGGCATCGCTGGGATGCGGATTGCGCGCCAGGAGCGCAGCGGCCGCCATGATCATGCCCGACTGACAGTAGCCGCACTGCGGAACCTGATGCGTGACCCACGCAGCCTGCAGCGGATGCGGCTGCTCCTTCGGCGCGAGCCCCTCGATCGTCGTGATCTTCTGTCCCTGCATCGCCGAGGCGGGCACCGAGCAGGAGCGCACCGCGGTGCCGCCAATGTGCACCGTGCACGCTCCGCAGGCCGCGACGCCGCAGCCGAACTTGGTGCCGGTCAAGCCGAAGGTTTCCCGCAGCACCCACAGCAGGGGCGTGTCTTCGTCCACGTCGGCGGTGCGCGACTCGCCGTTCACATCGAGCGTGATCTGCATGGAGGATCCCCCTACTCTTCTCGTCGTCGTAGCGGCATTCTGCGCTTTTGCGGAGTCAGGCTAAAGCCTGACCCACACTACTGTTGCAGGTCGGGTTTCAGCCCGACTAACCGCGGCGCAGATCGCGCAGCAACCGGCGGGCGTGCTTGTCGGGGCGGCCTTCCGGCGCTGGCGGAGCGAGTCGCGACCGCTCGCGCTGCTGTTCGCGCGCCGCGATGCTCGCTTCGGTCTCGACATAATGGCTGCGCGCTTCCGGCGCAGGACCGCGCCGCGCGGGCAGGCCGCGGATCAGCACCTCGAATCGCAACTCGTCGCGCGTGATCTCGATCCGATCGTCGACGTGCACGGCGCGCGAGGGTTTGACTCGCTCGCCGTTGACGTGCACGAGACCGCCCGCGACTGCCGCAGTGGCCTGGGATCGACTCTTGAAGAAGCGCGCGCACCACAGCCACTTGTCGATGCGCAGGCCTGCCGCGGCGGGCTGCTGTTCCATTAGATGAGTCTACGCCCTCTCCCTTGTATCATTGCAGCACTCGTTCATCGCTAAACATCAAGAGGTTGGCGTGGCGGCCAGCGACTGCGTCGATCTTCTCATCGTGGGCGGCGGCATCAACGGCGCCGGCATTGCACGCGACGCCGCGGGACGCGGTCTCAAGGTCGCCCTGGTCGAGCAGGCGGATCTCGCGTCCGGCACCTCGTCGAAAGCCACCAAGCTGATTCACGGCGGGCTGCGCTACCTGGAATTCTTCGAGTTCCGGCTGGTGCGCGAATCGCTGATCGAACGCGAGCGGCTGCTGCGCATCGCTCCGCACATCGTGCGGCCGATGCAGTTCATCCTGCCGCACGTGCCGGGCCTGCGGCCGCGCTGGCAGATCCGCTTCGGGCTGTTCTTCTACGACTACTTCAGCGGGCGGCGCACTTTGCAGCCCTCGCGCAGCGTGCGCGTCGGCTCGGGCAGCTACGGCGCGCTGCGTCCCGGAATCGACCACGCGTTTTCTTATTCCGACTGCTGGGTCGACGACAGCCGGATGGTCGTGCTCAATGCCGTGGACGCGGCACTGCGCGGCGCCTCGATACACACACGCACGCGCTTCGCATCGGCGACGGCCGAAAACGGGCTCTGGCGTGCGCGCTGTATCCGCCTGGGCAGCAGCGAGCCGCTCGAGATCCGCGCCCGCGCGATCGTGAACGCGGCGGGCCCGTGGGTGGAGCAGGTGCTGAAGTGCCTGCCGACCGTGCAGGTCGAGGCTGGCGTGCGGCTCGTGAAGGGCAGCCACATCGTCGTGCCGCGGCTGTTCGCGGGCAAGCATGCGTTCATGCTGCAGAATCCCGACGGCCGCATCGTGTTTGCGATTCCGTACGAACAGAAGTGGACGCTGGTCGGCACGACCGACGTGCCGTTCTCCGGCGACCCGGCGCACGTGCGCATCGCCGACGACGAGATCCGCTACCTCTGCGACACCATCAACAGCTACTTCCGGCGCCAGATCGCGCCGAGCGACGTGCGCTGGAGCTTCGCGGGCGTGCGGCCGCTGTGGAACGACGACTCGGCGAGCGCCTCGCGCGTCACTCGCGACTATCGCCTCGAGCTCACGCAGACCCGCGACCATCCCCCGCTCCTGTCGATCTTCGGCGGCAAGCTCACGACTTATCGCCGCCTTGCAGAGACAGTGCTCGAGAAGCTGCAGGAGCCGCTCGGTATCAACCCGCACCGCTGGACGCATCGCTCGCCGCTGCCCGGCGGCGACTTGCCGGGCCGGCACTTCCGGCGCTTCGTCATCGATGTGCGCAGGCGCTGGCGGTTCCTGCCCATCACCGTCGCACGACGTCTCGCGCGTGCGTACGGCACGCGCGTCGAAGCAATCATCGGCGGCGCCAAGTCCTTTGCCGATCTCGGCGAGCATTTCGGTGCCGGCCTCACTGCCGCAGAAGTCGACTACCTCACGCGCCACGAGTGGGCGATGACCGACGAGGACATTCTCTGGCGTCGAAGCAAGCTGGGGTTGCACATGTCCGACGCCGAGCTCAGCCGGTTTGCCGCAGCCTTCGATGCAGGGTCGAGCGCTTGCGCCTGAGCGGCATCCACTATCGCGTCGGGTCCGAGCTGTGGCTGGAGGACATCGACCTGTCGCTGGCCAAGGGCGGAATCAACGTGCTGCTCGGCGCGACGCTCGCCGGCAAGACCACGCTGCTGCGGATCATGGCCGGACTCGATCGGCCGACGGCGGGTCGACTGCTCGCTGGCGACATTGACCTCACGGGCGTGCCGGTACGCCAGCGCAACGTGGCGATGGTCTATCAGCAGTTCATCAACTATCCGTCGCTGACCGTTTACGAGAACATCGCCTCGCCCCTGCGAGTCGCGCGCAGGAACGAAGCCGAGATCAGGACGCGCGTGACGGCGCTCGCGGAAACCTTGCGACTCACACCTTTTCTCTCGCGCTACCCCGCCGAGTTGTCCGGCGGCCAGCAACAGCGCACGGCGTTGGCGCGTGCCCTTGCGAAGGATGCGGAGCTGCTGCTGCTGGACGAGCCGCTGATCAATCTCGATTACAAGCTGCGTGAGGAACTGCGTGCGGAGCTGGCGCAACTGTTCGCCGATGGCCGGACGACTGTGGTTTACGCGACGACCGAGCCGCTCGAAGCGCTGCAGCTCGGCGGATACACGACGCTGCTCGCCGCAGGCCGGGTTCTGCAATCGGGACCGACGATGCAGGTGTTCCGTCGTCCCGCAACGCTTGCCGCGGCACGCGCGTTCAGCGATCCGCCGTTGAACGTGATTCCCGCGCGCGTCGATGCCCGGAACCACGAAGCTGTGCTCCCGGACGGCGTGCGGCTCCCCATCGCACCCACGCAGGCAAGCGAGATCGTGCTGGGAATTCGCGCGCATGAGTTCTCGCTCGCCGGCGCCAGCGGACTCACCGCACTCAGCGGACGCGTCGAGCTCGCGGAGATCAGCGGCTCCGAAACGTTCATTCACCTCGCGCGCGACGACGCACGGCTGGTCGCGCTGATCCCGGGCGTGCACGATCTCGCGCTCAACGAGCCGTGCACGCTGTACGTCCGCCCCGCGAGCCTGTACGGCTTCGATAGCAGCGGCCGCCTGCTGTTCGCGCCGGAGAGCTGAGCATGGCGCGCATCGATCTCGAGGACGTCGGTCATCGCTACGCGGGCGCAGCCGATGCGTGGGCGCTGCGACCGATGACGATGACCTGGAGCGACGGCGGCGCGTATGCACTGCTCGGTCCCTCGGGATGCGGCAAGACCACGCTGCTCAACATCATCTCCGGATTGATCGCTCCGTCGCGCGGCCGGGTGTCGTTCGACGGCCGCGACGTCACAGCGCTGGCGCCGGAAGCGCGCAACATCGCGCAGGTGTTCCAGTTTCCCGTCGTCTACGACACGATGACGGTGTTCGACAATCTCGCCTTCCCCTTGCGCAATCGCGGCTGGAGCGGCGCACGGCTGCGACAGCGCGTGGAAGAAGTCGCGGACATCCTCGAGCTGCGCCCGGATCTCCCGCGGCGCGCTCGCGCGTTGTCGGCGGATCAGAAGCAGAAGATCTCACTCGGCCGCGGCCTGGTGCGCCCGGACGTCGCGGCCGTGCTGTTCGACGAGCCGCTGACCGTGATCGATCCGCACCTGAAGTGGCTGTTGCGACGCAAGCTCAAGCAGATCCACCAGCAGCTCAAGCTTTCGCTGCTGTATGTCACGCACGACCAGACCGAAGCGCTGACGTTCGCCGACCAGGTCGTGGTGATGAGCCAGGGCGAGATCGTGCAGGTCGGCACGCCCGAGGCGCTGTTCGAAACGCCGGCGCATCGTTTCGTCGGACACTTCATCGGCTCGCCGGGCATGAACTTCCTTGCGTGCGACTGGACCGCAGGCGCGGCCACGATTGGCGGCGTGCGCGTCGAGACGAGCAGCAAGCAGGCGCCGCCCGCGGGTGCGAAATTGTCGATCGGCGTGCGGCCCGAGTACCTCGAGCTGGCGCCGACGCCCGGCGCGAATTGCGTTCCCGTGCGCGTCGCGGCGATCCAGGATCAGGGAATCCACACCATGGTGCGGCTCGAAGTGGGCGCTTCGTTCGCCTGGGCCAAATTGCGTACGACGAGCGCCGCCCCGACGCCGGGTAGCGCCTTCGCTCGTCTGCCCCCCGCGCGCTGCGCGCTGTACGCCGATGAGCGGAGAGTAGCGTGAGCTCCGCGAAGCCGGTCAATCAGCGCGCGTGGTGGTTCGTGCTGCCGGTCCTGATCAGCGTCGCGTTCTCGGCGCTCGTCCCGCTGATGACGATCGTCAACTACTCGGTGCAGGACATCCTCGGCCCGGACCAGGCCGTATTCGTCGGCATGGAGTGGTACCAGGAAATCCTGCGCGATCCGGACCTGCACGGCGCGCTCTATCGACAGCTGGTGTTCACGGCCGCCGTGCTCGCGCTGGAAATCCCGCTCGGAATCGCGCTGGCGCTGACGATTCCGGCACGCGGCTGGCGCGCCTCGCTGGTCCTCGTGCTGCTCGCGATGCCGCTGCTGATCCCGTGGAACGTGGTCGGCACGATCTGGCAGATCTTCGCGCGGGGCGATATCGGGTTGCTGGGCTACGTGCTCACGCGGCTCGGCGTCGACTACAACTACAGCCAGCACCCGATGGATGCGTGGGTCACGGTTCTGGTGATGGACGTGTGGCACTGGACGCCGCTGGTCGCGTTGCTCTCGTACGCTGCCCTGCGCGCTATCCCGGAACCGTTCTATCAGGCTGCACGCATCGACGGCGCCTCGCGCTGGGCGGTGTTTCGCCACATCGAGCTGCCCAAGATGCGCGGCGTGCTCACCATCGCGCTGCTGCTGCGGCTCATGGACAGCTTCATGATCTACACCGAGCCGTTCGTGCTGACGGGCGGCGGCCCGGGCACCGCGACGACGTTTCTGTCGCAATATCTCACGCAAAAGGCCGTCGGCCAGTTCGATCTCGGGCCCGCTGCCGCGTTCTCGCTGGTGTACTTCCTGATCATCCTGCTGCTGTGTTTCGTGCTGTACAACTTCATGAAGGACTCGCGATGAAGCGGCAGCGCAGCTGGCTGCTGCTCGCTGCCTACCTGGTGTTCACGCTCGCGCCCATCTACTGGATGGTGCACATGAGCCTGCGCAGCAACCTCGCGATCACCGGCACGTTCGCCTGGCTGCCGGAGTCGCTCTCGTTCGCGAACTACGCGACGATTTTCACCGACCCGGCGTGGTACGACGGGTACCTGAATTCGATCATCTACGTCGTGCTCAACACGATCCTCTCGGTCGCGGTCGCGCTGCCCGCGGCGTACGCTTTTTCGCGCTACTCGTTTCTGGGCGACAAGCACCTGTTCTTCTGGCTGCTGACCAATCGCATGACGCCGCCGGCGGTATTCCTGCTGCCGTTCTTCCAGCTCTACACCGCGATCGGCCTGATGGACACGCACCTCGCGGTGGCGCTCGCGCACATGGTGTTCAACGTGCCGCTGGCCGTGTGGATTCTGGAAGGATTCATGTCGGCCGTGCCGCGCGAGATCGACGAGACCGCGTACATCGATGGCTATGGGTTCCCCCGCTTCTTCCTCAGGCTGTTCCTGCCGCTGATCAAGGCCGGCATCGGCGTCACGGCGTTCTTCTGCTTCATGTTCTCCTGGGTCGAGCTGCTGCTGGCACGCACGCTGACCTCTGTCGACGCGAAGCCGATCGCCGCGACCATGACGCGCACCGTCTCGGCAGCCGGCATGGACTGGGGAACGCTCGCAGCCGCCGGCGTGCTGACGATCGTGCCCGGCGCCCTGGTGATCTACTTCGTTCGTCACTACATCGCGAAGGGCTTCGCGATGGGGAGAGTGTGATGTCGCTGCTGTCGTGGATGGCGTGGACGCCGCCGGTCGCGGTCTTCTTCGTGTGCATCGGCCTGCTGCTGGTCGGCATGACGGTATGGGAGTTGCGCTCGCCGACAATCGCGCGCAAAGGCCTGCTGCCGCTGGTGACCACGCGCGGCGATCGGCTGTTCATCGGTCTGCTCGCCGCGGCGTACGTGAATCTCGCATGGGCCGGGCTGACGGACCAGCCGCAGTGGTGGGGCGCCGGCTTGAGCGCCGCCGCGCTGGTTGCGATCATGCGGTGGGCGTAGGTCGGGCTTTAGCCCGACAGCAAAGAGTCGGGCTGAAGCCCGACCTACAGGGGGAATGATGAGAGCATTGTTTGTCTCGCTGCTGCTCGCGCTGGCTGCCGCGCCGGCGCTCGCCGACGAAGCCGCCGCGAGGCGCTGGATCGACCAGGAGTTTCAGCCCTCGACGCTCTCGAAAGAGCAGCAGCTCGCCGAGCTGAAGTGGTTCATCAACGCCGCCGCGCAGCTCAAGGCGCAGGGCGTCGGCGAGATCAGCGTCGTGTCCGAAACCATCACGACGCACGAGTACGAGGCAAAGACGCTGGCGCGCGCGTTCGCCGAGATCACCGGCATCAAGGTCAAGCACGACCTGATCCAGGAAGGCGACGTGGTCGAGAAGCTGCAGACCTCGATGCAGTCGGGACGCTCGATCTACGACGGCTGGATCACCGACTCCGACCTGATCGGCACGCACTACCGCTACGGCGCCGTGCTGCCGCTCTCGGACTTCATGGCCGGCGCGGGCAAGGCGTACACCAACCCCGGCCTGGACCTGAAGGATTTCATCGGTGCGAAGTTCGTCACCGCGCCGGACGGCAAGCTGTATCAGCTGCCCGATCAGCAGTTCGCAAATCTCTACTGGTTCCGCGCCGACTGGTTCGCGCGCAAGGACCTGCAGGACCAGTTCCGCAAGAAGTACGGCTACGAGCTCGGTGTGCCGCTCAACTGGAGCGCCTACGAGGACATCGCCGCATTCTTCAGCAACGATGTGAAGCAGCTCGACGGCAAGCGCGTGTACGGCCACATGGACTACGGCAAGAAGGATCCGTCGCTCGGCTGGCGTTTCACCGACGCGTGGCTGTCAATGGCCGGCTCCGCGGACCAAGGCATTCCGAACGGCATGCCGGTCGACGAGTGGGGCATCCGCGTCGCAGCCGACAAGTGCACGCCGGTCGGCGCGTCGGTGGCGCGCGGCGGCGCGACCAACTCGCCGGCCGCGGTGTTCGCTCTCACCAAGTACATCGACTGGATGAAAAAGTACGCGCCGCCGCAGGCGATGGGCATGACGTTCTCGGAGTCCGGCCCGGTGCCGGCGCAGGGCGAGGTCGCACAGCAGATTTTCTGGTACACGGCGTTCACCGCCGACATGACCAAGCCCGGACTGCCGGTCGTCAACGCGGACGGCACGCCGAAGTGGCGCATGGCGCCGTCGCCGCACGGACCTTATTGGAAGGACGGCATGCAGAACGGCTACCAGGACGTCGGCTCGTGGACGTTCCTGCGCGGCGGCGACGCCAAGCGCATGGCGGCCGCGTGGCTGTATGCGCAGTTCGTCACGTCGAAGTCCGTGTCGCTGAAAAAATCGATCACCGGCCTCACGTTCATCCGCGACAGCGACATCCGCCACGAGTACTTCACGAAGAATGCGGCGAAATACGGCGGCCTGATCGAGTTCTATCGCAGCCCGGCGCGCATCGCGTGGACGCCGACCGGCACGAACGTGCCGGACTATCCGAAGCTCGCGCAGCTGTGGTGGCAGAACGTCGCGACCGCCGTGACCGGCGAGAAGACGCCGCAGGCAGCGATGGACAACCTGGCCGACCAGATGGATCGCATCCTCGCGAGGCTGGAGCGCGCCGGCATGAAGAACTGCCCGCCGCAGCTCAACGAGAAGAAGGATCCGTCGGCGTGGCTGTCAACCAAGGCAGCGCCTTGGTCGAAGCTCGCCAACGAGAAACCGAAGGGCGAGACGATCGCATACGAGAAGCTGCTGCAGGCGTGGAAGGAAGGCAGAGCGCACTAAAGAGGAAGGCCGGCTGATTCGCACCAGCCGGCCTTCCGGATCACCCCAGGGACGAATCGATCAGAACCGGTACTGCAGCTCCATGCCGTAGGTGCGCGGGAAGTTCAGCGACACTTCCTTCCGCACGCCGACCAGGGTCGGCGAGCTCGGCGTGACGCTGCCGTAGCCGACTTCGTCGAACGCGTTCTTGACGAAGCCGATTACCGTGTAGCGATTCTGGGCGTCGTTCCACAGCACGCGGAAGTCCGCTACCTCGAACGACGGCGCAACGTATGCCGGGTTCGTCCAGATCGAGGACTGCTGATCGTCCGTGTCGGTGTACATGCCGGTGAAGGTCAGCGAGCCCGGCGTGAAGCCCAAGGTGTAGTTGAAGCCGACCGTCCACTTGTTCTCAGGCGACAGCGGCAGCTTGTTGCCGACCACCGACTGTGTCACGCGTCCGTTGGCTACACCGACCGGCTGGGCACCATCTGCGACACCGCCCGGATCGGCGCTGTCGACGAAGCAGCAACCGTCCGTGATCTTCGTGTGCAGGTAGCCATAGTTCAAGAACAGCTGCAGCGAGTCGATCGGCGACCACACGGTCTCGATCTCAGCGCCGTAGGTCTCCGCGTCGAGATTCAGGAAGCGGCTTTCCGTGCTCGCTTCGCGCTGCACGGTGAGCGGTGCCTGGAATCCCTTGTAGTCGTTGAAATACACCGCAGTGTTCAGCTGCAACCGGCCGCTGACGAGCTGCTTCCAGCCGATCTCGTACGAGTTGACGTACTCGGGATCGGCATAGGGATTGAGCGTCAGACCGTTCGAGCCGAGCCAGCCACCGGACTTGTAACCGCGGCTGTAGCGCAAGTAGGTGTTGGTGTTTTCGTTCGGCTGCCAGCGCAGGCCGGCGGTGCCGGTCACTGCATCCCAGTCACCCGACAGATCACGCTCCAGGCCGCCGCGCGCCGAAGCGCGCATGTCCGAAGGACACGCGACAGCGCCGCAGACCTGTTGCTGGGTGACGTCGAGGGCCAGCCCCTGGGTGTTCACCAGGAAGGCGCTGGTGACGCCGCCAGTGATCTGCGCTGCCACAGTGGGATTAGCGCGCAGGAAACCGTCGACCTGTGCGGGCGTCGCATTCGGCAGCCCGTTCGCCGCGAGCACCGCTTGCGTCTGCGCGAAGATCGCGGCGTCCAGCGATACCGGCGTCGTGGCCGCGTCCGCCGCGGCGGTCGCCGTGGTCGGTCCGCGCGCAATGAGACGAGCGTAGTCCAACCCGTCCTTCTGGTCCTTCGTGTAGCGGGCACCGAGCGTCAAGGTCCAGGCGTCCGAGAGGCTCCAGTCGATCTGACCGAAGCCGGCGTAGGACTCCGTTTCGAGGTGCCCATCGACGAGCAGGATGTTGCGATCCGGATTCGGGATCGCGCTGTTCACGGGCGTGGCCAGCGCGGGATCGTTCGGAACGCGGATGCCTTGCGGCTGGTCGTAGGTCTGGTTGTATTGATAGAGACCGACGATCCACTGCACGGCGCCGTCGCCATTCGAGGAGAGGTTCACCTCGTTCGACCACCAGCGCTGCGCCTCCGTGTAGAAAGTATGGGAGTCGACGCTGGCGTTGGTGGCGGTGAACGCGGGATTCGCAAATGTGTACGGCGCCAGCGGACCGGCGCCATCGAAATCGACGCTCAACGACGTGATACCGCCCGGCACGGCGACGTTCTGAAAGCCCTCGCGGTTGCCGCCGTCGTAATCGCCGCCCGTGTCGTACGCGTATTCCTGGTAGCCGCCGAGATACTTCAGCGTGCTGCCGCCGAGATCCCAGGTGACGTCGAGGTGGATGCGCTGATGATCGCGCAGCACCCCGGGCGCATCGCGATTCGTGTTCATCGTGTAGGGATCGGTTACGCCGGGATTCGCCTCGGGGTTGCCGCGTGCGGTGTTGTAGTAGAGCGCACCGTTGCCGTTGCCGACCAGGCCGAGCGTGTCGTACGGCGAAATGCTGTTCAGCAGCGTGTTGCCGACGCCGTACGTATCGTCCCAATCGAACTTCGAGTAGCGCAGGCGCGCGACTGCGTTGTCGCCGAGATCGGCTTCCAGCTGTGCTTCGACCATCCAGCGGTCGACAGTTGCGGTGTCCTGAGCGGTGCCGCGGTTGTGGATGAAGCCCTCGTCGCGCTTCACAACGCTGCCGCCGATCAGATAGCGCACGCTGTCGGTCATGGGGCCGCGGAACAGGGCGTCGGTATGCCATTCGCCGTAATTGCCGGCACCGGCGCGCAACTCGCCCTCGAACTTGTCGGTCGGGCGCTTGGAGATGATGTTGAGGGTGCCGCCGATCGAGTTGCGGCCGTACAGAGTGCCCTGCGGGCCGCGCAGGATTTCGGTGCGCTCGATGAACAGCGAGGGCGTCGAAGTATCGGCCATCGAACTCGAGAAGATGCCGTCGGAATACAGTGCGATCGACGGATCGGTGCCGATGCTGTTGGTGAGACGGCCGAAGCCGCGCATCGACAGCCGGTCATTGTTGCGATAAGTCAGGCTCGGCGTGAAACGCGCGAAATCCTCGACCGTATTCAGACCCAGCACGTCGCGCCGCTCGCTGGTATAGGCGGAGACCGCTACGGGCACTTCCTGGATGTTTGCTTCGCGTTTTTCGGCAGTGACGATGACTTCCTCGAGCACCGAAGTCCTGTTCGTTTCCTGCGCGAGCGCTGCTGCGCCGCCAAGGCCCAACACACTGCTGATCGCGCACGACAGCAGCGTTCGCTGTTTCGACTTCAACATGAGAACCCCCACTCGGGCCGAGCGATGAGAGCCCGAAACGTATTTGTGTTGCAGAATCGACGATCGCTCTGCGGTCACGTTCGATGGTAAGAACTCCTGTGCGGAACAGCAATACACGAAGTTGTCCCGCACGACGGAACCCGAAGCTTTAAGCGAAACCCTGAATGCTGGCAGGGGCCGGCGAGCGGCGTGCCAACTGCAGCATCGAAATCGAATCGTCGTGGACACGCGCGCGCAGATCATCAGAGTCTGCCGGCGTCGGTGTGGGCCCGGCCGAGCGCGCCGGGTTCTCACGCTCGACTGTCGATCGCAGCGGCGATCGCAATTGCGATGGCGCGTCGTCGTGAGCGACAGCTTGGACGCGTCATCCTGCGCAGCTTGTCGAACCCCCATTGCCCCGCCACCGCTCTTCGAAATTATTTTGTCCGCAGACCATGCCCGTGCTCTGCAGCCATACCGATGGTAGAAAAATGGGTATGCACTGCACAAGGGCCTCGATGGCTCCGGCAACATTAAATTAGGAGACCCAGTACGGCTGGCGCCGAGCGATCGCTGTGCGGTTCCGCGCGATGGCACAATCCGCCCCTTTCGTGCGCACCTGAGGACACGTCCGTGAAGGCAGAAATCCTGCAGCGGCTGAGCCGCGAGACCGAGCAATTGAAAACGCAGGGGCTGTTCAAGCCCGAGCGGGTGCTGTCGTCGGCGCAGAGCTCCGTGGTCCGCGTCGGCGCCGGTGCGGAAGTCGTCAACCTGTGCGCGAACAACTACCTCGGCCTCGCCAACGATCCTTCCGTGCGCGAGGCGGCGAAGAGCGCGCTCGATCGCTACGGCTACGGCATGGCGTCGGTGCGCTTCATCTGCGGCACGCAGGAAATCCACAAGGACCTGGAGGCGCGGCTGAGCCGCTTCCTCGGCACCGAGGACACGATTCTCTATTCATCGTGTTTCGACGCCAACGGCGGACTGTTCGAGACGTTACTCGACGAGCAGGACGCCGTGATCAGCGACGCGCTGAATCACGCCAGCATCATCGACGGTGTGCGCCTGTGCAAAGCGCAGCGCCTGCGTTATGCCAACAACGATCTCGACGAGTTGGAAGCATGCCTGAAGGAGGCGAGCAAGGCGCGCGTGCGCCTGATTGCGACCGACGGCGTGTTCTCGATGGACGGCGTGATCGCACGCCTGAACGACATCTGCGACCTGGCCGACCGCTACGACGCACTGGTGATGGTCGATGACTCGCACGCGACCGGCTTCGTCGGCGCGCGCGGTCGCGGCACGCACGAACTGCGCGGCGTCATCGATCGCGTCGACATCCTGACCGGCACGCTCGGCAAGGCACTCGGCGGCGGCAGCGGCGGCTACACCTCGGGCCGCAAGGAAATCGTCGCGTGGCTGCGGCAGCGCTCGCGCCCGTACCTGTTCTCCAACAGCATCCCGCCGTTCATCGCCGCTGCGACGCTGCGCGTGCTCGACATGCTCGAGGCGGACACGACGCTGCGCGCCCGCCTGTGCGAGAACGCCGCGCATTTTCGCGCAGGCATGGCGGCGGCCGGCTTCAATCTCGTGCCGGGCGAGCACCCGATCATCCCGGTCATGCTCGGCGACGCGAAGGTCGCCTCCGAGTTCGCGCGCCGCCTGCTCGACGAAGGCGTGTACGTGATCGGCTTCTCTTATCCGGTCGTGCCCCAGGGCAAGGCGCGCATCCGCACGCAAATGTCGGCTGCGCACACGCGGCAGCAACTCGATCGCGCGGTCGCCGCGTTCAGCAAGGTCGGCAAGCAGCTCGGCGTAGTCTAGAATTGCGCGCCTTATGCACGCACTCGTCAAAGCCCGCGCCGCCGTCGGCATCGATCTGCAGGACATTGCCAAGCCGTCGCCCGGTCCGAACGACGTCCTGATCCGCGTCAAGCGCAGCGCCATCTGCGGCACGGACATGCACATCTTCAACTGGGATGCCTGGGCGCAGAAGACCATTCCGGTGCCGATGGCCGTCGGCCACGAATACTGCGGCGAGGTCGTCGAGATCGGCAGTGAAGTCTCCGGCTTCAAGGCCGGCGACCGCGTCTCCGGCGAAGGCCACATCACCTGCGGACACTGCCGCAATTGCCGCGCCGGGCGGCGCCACCTGTGCCGCAACACCGTCGGCGTCGGCGTGAACCGTCCCGGCGCGTTCGCCGAATACGTCGTGATCCCGGCGTTCAACGCCTTCAAGCTGCCCACTGCAATCGACGACGAGATCGCGGCGATCCTCGACCCGCTCGGCAACGCCGTGCACACGGCGCTCGCGTTCGACGTGGTCGGCGAAGACGTGCTGATCACCGGCGCCGGCCCGATCGGCATCATGGCAGTGGCGATCGTGCGCTTCATCGGCGCGCGCAACGTCGTAATCACCGACGTGAACGACTATCGCCTGGATCTCGCACGCAAGATGGGAGCGACGCTCGCGCTCAACGTGACGCGCGACAAGCTCGAGGATGCGATGAAGCAGCTCGGCATGCAGGAAGGCTTCGACGTCGGGCTGGAGATGTCAGGCAACTCGGCCGCGCTGCGCGACATGCTCCGCACGATGCATCACGGCGGCAGCATCGCGATGCTGGGCATTCCGCCGACCGAGGTCGCGATCGACTGGAACGAAGTAATCCTCAAGGGCCTGACGATCAAGGGCATCTACGGCCGGCAGATGTTCGAGACCTGGTACAAGATGGCCGCGCTGCTACAGAGCGGCCTCAACGTGCGGCCGGTCATCACGCACCGCCTGCCCTACACGCAGTACCAGCACGCCTTCGAGATCATGGGCAAAGGCCAGTCGGGCAAGGTCGTGATGGATTGGGAGAGGAAGTAGAAGAAGTCGGGCTAAAGCCCGACCCTCTCACTCCACCGCGCAAGGGCAGTAGTAATACACCTGCTTCGGATCCGTGAACCGCGACAGCCGTGCGAGCTCTTCTTCCAGCGGCGCAAACCAGCGCCGCGCGCCACTGAGCAGCTGGCGCTCCGGCGCCACTGCACGCCCGAAGCGCGCCGCGAGCGCCTGCGACTGCAACGCAATCGCTTCGCGCCAGCCGAGCGGTGGCTCGATGTACTCCACCTTGTAATCGTCACCGAGCTTGGCGGCCTTGGCGGCCGCTTTCAGCGCATCCTTGTACGAGCCGAGGTGATCGACCAACCCGTGCTCGCGGGCGTCGACGCCGGCCCAGACCCGGCCCTGCGCGACAGCGTCGATATCCTCGAACGACTTCTTGCGCGCCGTCGCGACGTTGTCGACGAACACGCTGTAGGCGTGCTCGACCGAGGCCTGCAGGATCTCCTTCGCCTGGTCGTGCAGCGTGCGATCCAGCCGCAGCGAATCCGCGAGCGGCGTCGTGCCGACGCCGTCGATCGTGATGCCGAACTTGCCGAGCGTGCGCTCGACCGTTGGAAACACCGCGAACACGCCGATCGAGCCGGTCAGCGTCGCCGGGCTCGCCCAGATCTGATCCGCGTCCATCGCGATGTAATAGCCGCCCGATGCAGCGACGCTGCTCATCGAAGCGATGACCGGCTTCTTGGCATCGCGCAGCGCATCGATCTCGCGGCGAATCACCTCTGACGCAAACATGCTGCCGCCCGGGCTGTCGATGCGCAGCACGACTGCCTTGATCGAATCCTCGTGCAGCGCGTCGCGCAACAGACGAGCGAGCGACTCCGAGCCGATCGTGCCGGGCGGCTGCTCGCCATCGAGAATCTCGCCTGACGCCACGACGACGCCGATGTGGTCGCCCTCGCGATGCAGCGCTTTCGACGGCCGCGTTGCTGCGAGATAGTCCCAGTGCTGGATGCCGCGATAGGTGTGCTCCTTCTCGTCCTCGCCCACCATCGCCTTCACCTTGTCCTCGAATTCGCGGCGCGAGATCAGTTCGGTCACGAGCTTGTTCTCGAGCGCCACGGCCGCGAGGTCGCCGTGCTGAGTCTTGGCCGATGCGGCGAAGTTGTTCGCGTAGTCCGCGATCGCGCCCTGGTCGAGCTTGCGCGCCTTGACGATGCCGGCCTGGTACTGTGCCCACAGCGCGTTGAGCCACGCGAGGCTTTCCTCTTCCTCTGTCTCGGACATGTCGCTGCGGCTGAACTGGTCGGTGTACGACTTGAATTTGCCGGCGCGGAACACGTTGACGTCGACCTGCAGCTTGTCGATCACGCCCTTGAGGAACGTGCGGTAGTAGCCGAAGCCATCGATCAGCACCAGGCCCTGCGGATCGAGATAGATCTCGTCGGCCTGTGCGGCGAGGTAGTACTGCGCCTGGTCGTAACCCTCGCCGAACGCGAGCACCTTCTTGCCGGTGCTGCGGAAGTCGCGGATCGCGGCAGCGACCTCCTCCAGCTTGGCGACGCCGCCGCCGGCCATGTGACCGAGATCGAGCACCAGCACCTCGACGCGCTTGTCGGTCTTGGCCGCCTCGATTGCCTCGGTGAGATCGCGCACCAGCGTTTCGGCGCGTTGCTGGCCGTACAACTCTGCGACGGCGCGATCGAACGGATCGCCGGCGAGCTGCTCGACGAGCGAGCCCTGCGGCGCAATCACCAGCGCAGTCTTGTGCGCCACGATCGGCACGCTGGGCGACAGCACCGCTGCGATGATCAGGAACATCACCAGCAGCACGATCAAATGCAGCACTTTGCGCAGCGCGTCCAGTCCGCGCCACACGAAGGAGAAGAAGGTAGCAAGAGCTTTCATGGCGTCGCGTAACTAATGCGGTAGATCGCGTCCGAGGTGTCGTCGGAGACCAGCATCGAGCCGTCCTCCAGCATCAGCAGATCGACCGGGCGCCCGAACACGTCGTCGCCGCGGTTGAAGCCGGTCGCGAATGGCTCGTATTGGACGGCTTTGCTGCCGTCGAGTTTCACGTGGGTGATGCGATAACCGTTCTTCACCTTGCGGTTCCACGAGCCGTGCTCGGCGATGAACACGCCGCCGCGATAGCCTTCCGGAAATTTGCTGGCGGTGTAGAACTTCACGCCGAGTGGCGCGACGTGCGCGCCGAGCGTCTGCACCGGCGGCGTCATGTTGCTGCACTCGCCGAGCTTCGCCAGCTGCGGATCGGGATCCTTGATGCCATTGCCATGGCAGTACGGGAAGCCGAAGTCGAGACCGGCACGCGGTGCGACGTTGAGCTCGCACGGCGGAGCGTCGTCGCCGAGCCAGTCGCGGCCATTATCGGTGAACCAGAGTTGCTTGGTCACCGGATGCCAGGTGAAGCCGACTGAGTTGCGGATGCCGCGCGCGAACACTTCCTGACCGGAGCCGTCGGCGTTCATGCGCGTGATCACGCCGTACTTCGGCTCGTTGCAAACGTTGCACGGCGCGCCTATCGGGAAGTAGAGCTTGCCGTCCGGTCCGAAGGCGATGTAGCGCCAGCCGTGGTGGCCGTCCTTCGGCAGATCGTCGCGCACGACTTTCGGCTGCGGCGCGTTGTCGAGCGCGTTCTCGATATCGTCGAAGCGCAGCAGCCGGTTGATCTCGGCGACATACAGCGCGCCATCGCGGAACGCGACGCCGTTCGGCGTATTGAGGTTGCTGGCGATCGTGTGGATGGTTGGCGTGCCGGCGCCCGGCGTGCCGCTCACCGCGTAAACCTTGCCGCCGCGGGCGCGGGTGCCGACGAACAACGTGCCGCGCTGGCCGAGAGCCATGGAGCGCGCGCCGGGAACCTGGTCGGTGTAGACCTCAATCTTGAAGCCCGTCGGCAGACGAACGTTCTCGAGAACTTTGTCGGTCTTGGGGCTGGCGCTCGCCGCCGTCGCGGCCAGCGTGAGCGCCATCAGAAGAATCGTACGCATGAAGGTTCCTCCTCGGCGCAGTGTACCTGCGCACGGGAAGGAACAGGTGAGGTCACACCTTCTCTTCGATGCGGGCTGCTTTGCCGGTCAGGTCGCGCAGGTAATAGAGCTTGGCGCGACGCACGTTGCCGCGACGCTTGACCGTGATCCCGCCGATCGACGGGCTGTACGTCTGGAACACGCGCTCGACGCCTTCGCCGTGGGAAATCTTGCGCACGGTGAAGGACGAGTTGAAGCCGCGATTGCGGCGCGCGATGACGATGCCTTCGTAAGCCTGCACGCGCTCACGGTCGCCTTCCTTCACTTTCACTTCGACGACTACGGTGTCGCCGGGCGAGAAGTCCGGAATCTTTTTGTCGAGGCCTTCGCTCTCGAGCTTGGCAATGATGTTGCTCATGTTGCTAACCCATTCGCTCCGTTTTGAATTCATCCAGCAGACGCTGCTCTTCGGCACTCAGCGTCAGCTTCTCGATCAGCTCCGGTCGTCGCAGCCACGTGCGACCGAGCGCCTGCTTGGTGCGCCAGCGCCGGATCGCGGCGTGATTGCCGCCCGCGAGCACTTCCGGCACCGCGCGTCCCTCGAACACTTCCGGCCGCGTGTAGTGCGGCCAGTCAAGCAGCCCCGCGGCAAACGAATCCTGCAATGCCGATTCGTCATCGCCGAGCACGCCCGGCAGCAAGCGCACCACGGCGTCGATCAGCACCAGCGCCGGCAGCTCGCCGCCCGACAGCACGTAATCGCCGATCGACACGCTCGCGTCGATCTCCGACTCGATCAGCCGCTCGTCGACGCCTTCGTAGCGTCCGGCCAGCAGCATCAATCCCGGCAGTTGCGCCAGCTCGCGCGCCACTGCATGCGTCAAACGCTGGCCGTCCGCGGCCAGATAGATGCTGCGGCTTCCCGCCGGCAGTCGAGCTTTCGCGGCCCGCATCGCCGTGCGCGCCGGCTCGATCTTCAACACCATCCCCGGACCGCCGCCGTACGGCCGATCATCGACCGTGCGATGAACGTCCGTCGCAAACTCGCGCGGCGTCGTCGCCTGCACCGCGACGCGGCCGGCTTCGATCGCGCGGCCCAGCACGCCGACGCGCACCGCCTGGGCGACGAACTCCGGGAACAGCGTCACCACTTCGATGCGCATGTCCCCTCGCGTGACTCAGGACCACTCGGCGGCCCAGTCGAAGACGACGCGCCCGGCGTCGAGATCGACCTTCACGATCCGCTCCTTGACGAAGGGCACCCAGTGCTGCCGCTCGCCGCGGATCACGACCACCGGGCCGCCCGGCGTCGTCCGGAATTCCTCGATGCGTCCGAGCGGCTGGTCTTCGCGCCCGAACGCTGCCAGTCCCTCGAGATCGCTCCAGTAGTACTCGCCTGGCGCCGGCTCGGGCAGCTCCTCGCGCCCGACTGCAATCTCCGATCCGGTGGCGAGGCGTGCAGCCTCCGGCGTTGCGACGCCGGCCAGCTTGGCGAGCACGCCCTTCGCAGTCACCTTGCCGTCTTCGACTTCGACCTCACGCCACTGCCCCGCTCGTCCGAGCTGCCAGCGGCCGTAATCGAGAATGTTGCCGGGCGGATCGGTGTACGAGGCAATCCTGACCCAGCCCTGGACTCCGAACGCTCCGCCGACCTGGCCCAGGACGACGCGACGCACGGGACGGTTCAGGCCGCGACGGCCTGCTTGCGATGCTTCTTGACCAGCTCGGCGACGCGCTCGGAGGGCCGGGCGCCCTTGCCGACCCAGTAGTCGATGCGGTCCAGGTTCAGCTCCAGACGCTTCTGCTTGCCGGCGGGAATCGGGTTGAAGTAACCCACCTGCTCCAGCGTCGTGCCGCCCTGGCGGATACGGCTGTCCGTGACGACGACATGATAGAAGGGCTGCTTCTTCGCCCCGCGGCGGGTAAGCCGGATCGTGACCATTGCTGCAAAAGCCTCAGGAAAAACGTGCCCGGGAGGCCCTCCCGGTAAAAGGGCGCGAATGTTACCCGAGCCAAAGGGTTATGGCTACGGGCAGCGGCCCGTCTAGCCCGGCGGGAACCGTCCGCCCCCGAAGGCCCCCATCAGGCGCCGCAGGCCCCCGCCCTTCGACATGGCCTTCATCATCTTCTGCATCTGCAGGTAGTTCTTGAGCAGGCGGTTGACCTCCGAGACGTGGACTCCGGACCCGGCCGCAATCCGCCGTTTCCGGGAGGCGTCGATGCTCTTCGGGTAGCGCCGCTCGCCGGGTGTCATCGAACGGATGACAGCGATCTGGCGCTTGATCTCCTTGTCGTTGGCCTGGGGTGCCGCGGCCGCCTTGCCGGCGAGCTGCGCCGGCAGCTTGTCCATCAGCGCGCCCAGCCCGCCCATCTTCTCCACCTGCTGCAGCTGGTCGTGCAGATCCTCGAGATCGAAATCCTTGCCCTTCTTGAGCTTGCGGGCCAGCTTCTCGGCCTGCTCGCGATCGACGCTGCGCGTGACGTTCTCGACCAGCGCCAGCACGTCGCCCATGCCGAGGATGCGCGAAGCGACCCGGTCGGCCTGGAACACTTCCAGCGCCTCGGTCTTCTCGCCCGTGCCCATGAACAGGATCGGCTGCCCGGTGACCTGCCGGACGGAGAGCGCCGCGCCGCCGCGGGCATCGCCGTCGGTCTTGGTCAGCACTACGCCGGTGAGGCTGAGCGCCTGACCGAACGCGCGCGCGGCGTTGACTGCATCCTGGCCGGCCATGCTGTCGACGACGAACAGCGTTTCGGTCGGCGACACCGCGGCGCTGATGTCGCGGATCTCGACCATCATCTCGTCGTCGACGTGCAGGCGGCCCGCGGTGTCGACGATGAGCACGTCGTACAGCGAGCGCCGCGCTTCCGCCAGCGCCTCGCGCGCCAGTACCACTGCGGACTTGCTCGCGTCGGAAGGAAAGAAGCCGATGTCGAGCTGTGTCGCGAGACGCTCCAGCTGCAGGATCGCGGCCGGGCGATACACGTCGGTGCTCGCGAGCAGCACTCGCTTGCGCTCATTCTCCTTGAGCCACTTGCCGAGCTTCGCGGCGGAAGTGGTCTTGCCGGCGCCCTGCAAGCCCGCCAGCAGAATCACCACCGGCGGCTGCGCACGCAGATTGAGCGGCCGCACGCCCTCGCCCATCAGCGCGACAAGCTCGTCGTTGATGATGCGGACCAGCGTCTGGCCCGGCGTCAGGCTCTTGTCGAGCTCCTGGCCGACGACCTTGCCGCGCACCGCGTCGATGAAGGTCTTGACCACCGGCAGCGCGACGTCGGCCTCGAGCAGCGCCATGCGCACCTGGCGCAGCGTGTCCGCGATGTTTTCGTCGGTGAGGCGCCCGCGGCCGCGCAGGCTTTCGATGACGCCCTGCAGGCGCTCGGTCAGTTTGTCGAACATGGGAGATTGAAGCGGTTGGCTTAAGCAGTAGCGGCTAGTTTAGAGTACCTCATCGCCGGCCACCTATCCGTCCAACCCCACCCTCGTGCTGTCCGTCGTCGTTCTTGCGTGCTATCTGGCTTGCGCCGCGTGGCTCGCCTCCAGCGTTTATCGCGCCGGCGAGCACGCTGCCCACGGCCGCCGCCTCGCAGGGCTGGCACTCGGCGTGATTGCACTCGTGCTGCACGCAATTCTGTTGTGGCGCGTGCTGTTCGACCGCCCGGTTCTCGCCTTCACGGTCGCCGAGACCGCATCGCTCATCGGCTGGCCGCTCGGCCTGATCGCCATCGCGCTGTCGTGGCTGCGCCCGCGGTTCGCGGGCATTGGCGCAGTGCTCACCGTCGTTGCCGGCGTCGTTGCCGCCGTGACAGTCGAAGGTGTCAGCAGCGGCTACGCACTCGAGCGTCCGAGCTGGGAAATCGGTGCGCACATCGTGCTCTCGACGCTGGCGTATGCGCTGCTCACGATCGCGGCGGCGCTGGCGCTGGCTCAGACACTGCTTGATCGCCGACTGCGCAGCCGCCAGCCGCTTGGCTGGCTAACGACGCTGCCTTCGGTCGAAGCACTCGAAGCGGGGACGTTCCAGGCACTCGCAGCCGGCTTCGCGATCCTCACGCTGGCACTGTTCAGCGGCTTCGTGTTCGTCCAGAACCTGTTCTCGAACGAGCAGCACCTGCTGCACAAAACGATCCTGTCGTGCCTCGCGTGGGCGGTGTTCGCGATCCTGCTGTTCGGCCGCTGGCGGTTCGGCTGGCGCGGGCGCACTGCGACGACCTGGACGTTGAGCGGCTTCGCGCTGCTCGGGCTCGCGTACTTCGGCTCGAAGATCGTGCTCGAGTCGATTCTCGGCCGGCATTGGGGCTAGCGCTCGCAGCACGGGCCGCGCACTTGCTCACGCTCTCCACCCCGGCTCTGATCCTGACCGTTTTCGCAGCGGCACTGTGCGGCGCCCTGGTCGCGTATGTGTTCGGCGGGCGGCGCACGCGGCCGCGGCACGCGCGGCCGATCACGCCGGGCGGACCCGCGGCGGCGGCCGGGCGCTCGCAGCTCGCGGACAAGGTGCTCGGGCTCGATGCGATCCGCGTCGACGACATCATGATCCCGCGCGGCGAGATCGCGTACGTGGACGTGAGCGATGACTGGGACACGATCCTCGACGTGCTGCGCTCGACGCCGCACACGCGGCTGCCGGTGTGTCAGGGCAACCTCGACAACATCGTCGGCATCCTGCACATGAAGAAGGTCGCACACGCGCTGGTGCGCGGCGCTTTCGACCGCGAGCACCTGCTCGAGCTGGCTCGCCAGCGCGAAGCGTATTTCGTGCCCGAGGGCACGACGCTCGAGGTGCAGCTGCTCAACTTCAAGCGCGACCGCCGCCGCATCGCGCTGGTCGTCGACGAATACGGCGACATCCAGGGGCTGGTGACGCTGGAGGACATCCTCGAGGAAGTCGTCGGCGAATTCACCAGCGCGCCGGCGGCCCTGCACAAGGACATCCATCGCGAAGCAGACGGCAGCTACGTCGTGAACGGAGCGATCAACGCGCGCGTGCTGAATCGCACGCTCGGCTGGAGCCTGCCGACCGACGGCCCGCGCACGCTCAACGGACTGATCGTCGAATACCTGGAGACGCTGCCACAGGCGGGCACGGTGCTGCAGCTCGGCGACCTGACGATCGAGATCCTGCAGACCGTCGACAACAGCGTGAAGACTGCGCGCATCCGCCCCACGCCTCCGGCCGCACTCGACGAGCGCTCAAAAGGCGCTGCGTAGCGCGTCCGCCAGCCGCTCGACGCCGATCACCTGCAA
>Ga0111539_10001839_pt1 | contig 28211 bp, 20 predicted proteins | sample RhiMethybrSRZTD1_FD_79667 | JGI IMG/M metagenome (GOLD analysis project Ga0111539, IMG submission 79667) | Populus rhizosphere microbial communities from Tennessee, USA - Rhizosphere MetaG P. TD hybrid SRZTD1 (version 2) (version 2) | ecosystem: Host-associated > Plants > Roots > Rhizosphere >...
ATGCTCGCCCGCATTGGCGGTGCCGTAGCTGAGCTTGCTGCTGCGCGCGTAGGCGACGAGCTCCTGCGCCGAGCGCACCGGCACCTTCGGGTTCACGAACATCGCATAGGGGAAGCCGCCCACGGTCGAGATGGGCGCGAAGTCCACGAGCGGTTCGAGACCGACGTTCCTCTGGATCAGCGGCGCCGCCAGGCTGGAGCTGGTGGCGAAGAGGAGCGTGTAGCCGTCCGGCGGCGCGCCCTTCACGAACGTCGCCGCGGCGACGCCGTCGCCGCCGGGCCGGTTCTCCACCAGCACCGGCTGGTAGAGCGACTTCTGCAGGGCGCGCGCGATGATGCGCGCCACCGAATCGGCCGGGGTGCCGGCGGCGAACGGAACGATCACCTTGATGGGACGTTCCGGCCAGGGCGCGGTGGCGGCGGGGGCCCAAAGGGAACACGCGAACAGGAGGGAGGCGAGCAGGGCGCGGCGTTTCATGGTCAGTGCAGTGTACGGCGCGACATCGCCTCGGCCTCGCGCCCGCGCAATGTGCGCCCGTGGAGCTGGGCCGGATGGTGGCGCCGGGGCGCGATGAATGCGCCACGAAGTTGTTCGTCGGTGTGTTCCGTCGCAGCCAGCCGCCGCAACTCGCCGCCCTCGAGCGCCGCGATGGGCAAGCCGTCCTCGAGCAGCACGCGGTTGGTGTGCGTCGCCGGCACGCGCGCCTCGGGTGTGAGGATGCCGACGAGGTTCAGGGGATCGGCACCGCAGAGCACGACGCGCTCGCCGATCTTCTCCGACTTGCGCACGGCACGCAGCCGCCCCACGGCATCCTGTGCCGCGAACTGCTCGCCGCCGAAGCCGGCCACGAACCGTCCGCCGCGGATCTCGCCGCGCGCTTCCAGCCGGCGATAGACCTGCACCAGCTCGCGCCACGGCGGCAGGTTGGTCTCCCTCTGGAGCAGCACGCGGAAGACGACGCCGTAGCGCTTGAGCAGCACGCGGGCGACGGCCTCGAAGTCCTCGGTGCGATCGTGGCTGAGCAGCGACCAGCGCCCGGCCGCCTCGACCAGGTCGCGGCGCTTGTCCTGGCGCGCGAGCAGCGCTCGCAGGCCGGCGAAGCTGTCGGCGGTCGCGATGCCGGCGCCAGACAGCTCGGCCAGGCCCCGTTCAACGAACGCCGGCAGCAACCCGGTCGCGTTGACGAGCTCGTGGAAGAACGAGGCGCCGCGCTTGCCGAGGGCCTCGCGCACCGCCGTCGCCTCGGAGCTCAGGGCGGAACCATCGTCTTCGGCCGAGACCCAATGGGCCGCATGCTCACGCTTGAGCAGCGCGATGGGCGACGTGCGCAGCGGCGCCTTCGTGCCCGGGGTCAGCCGGCCCCAGACCACGCGCCCGCTGTAGCAGAGGCGGTCGAGCTGCTCGGCGCCGTAGTCGGACACGCGTGCGGGCAGCACGTCGTGCTCCCAGGCGGTCGCCGCGAGCTCGAAGCCCTCGAGCTGCTCCACGACGGCCGCCACCCCTTCGGCCCCGCGCACCTGGTCCTCGCCCGCCGCGTGCTGCCAGTGGGTGAGGAAGCGCATGAAGTCGGCCGCGGTGACGGGCTCGATCTCGGCCCGGAGGCGCGAGAGCGTGTAGCGATGGATGCGCGCGAGCAGGCGGCGGTCACACCATTCGACGATCGAGGATCCCGGCGTGAACCTGCCCCTGAGGACCCGCCCCTGGCCTTCCAGGACCAGCAGCAAGTCCGTGGGTGCTTCTTCTTCGGTGACCGGCCCCAGGACCTCCAGCCGGCTGGCCGTGATCTCGAGCAACTCGTCGTTCGCCCGCTCCAACGCGTACCACGCATCACCCTTCTTCACCGCCCGCGGCCCCACCTCGGCCAGCAGCTCGCGCCAGCCGACGGCCAGCTCCGACTCCTTTATATATCCCGCCACCATGAGCGCGTCGTACATCTCGTCCGGCGTGCTGGCGATCGGCCAGGCTTCCTGGCGCACGCGCTCGATGGCTTGCGGATCGAGGGCGCCGAGGTCGTCGGCGCTGCGGACCTCGGTAGCCCGCCGCGTGTACACCGCGCGCGTGCGCCGCTCTTCCAGCGGCGCGTCGTCGAGGAACGTGTAGACGGCGGAGTTGAGCAGCTCGTGGCTGAGCACCGAGGGTTCGGGCACGTCCCGCGCGACGGTGGCGATTTCGCCGGCGTACAGCCGCCTCAACTGCTCCTCGAGGCCGGTGGCGTCGACCGCTTCCTCGAGCGCATCCTTCAACGCCTGGTTCACCAGCGGGTGGTCCGGGATCTCGCGCGCGCCCTGCAGGTTGTCCTGGCAGGCGACGGCATCCGGGAACACCGCCTGCAGCACGTCCTCGCTGAACATGCGTTGCAGCTGGTTGGGGACACGCGATCCGCCCCGGTTGCGCGGGACGGCGAGGGCGAGCGTCGAGCTCCAGCGCCAGCGCGTCTCGAAGATCGGCGACTGCAGGATCGCCTGCGTGAGCGTCTCGCGCACCGTGCTCGGGTTGAGGTAGCGGAACACCTCTTCCAGCGGGAACGAGTGGACGGTGCTCAACGACAGGATCAACCCTTCCTCGGTCGCCGCCGCCTGCAGCTCGAAGTTGAAGCCCTGGCAGAACTTCTTGCGCAGCGCCAGGCCCCAGGCCCGGTTGATGCGGCTGCCGAAGGGCGCGTGCAGCACGAGCTGCATGCCGCCGGACTCGTCGAAGAAGCGCTCCAGCGCGATCGTGTCGGTGGTGGGGACCACGCCGAGCATGCGCCTGGCCTGGTCCAGGTAGTTGGCGATCTGCTCGGCAGCGACGCGGGTGAGGCGGTAGTCGCGTTCGAGCAGGTGAATGGCCGCATCGATGTCGGGAAGGACCTCGCCGACCGCCTTGCGCAACCTCGACACCGCCGCGCTCATCTCGGTGCTGCGTGCCGGCGCCTCGCCCAGCCAGAACGGCATCGACGGCGGCTGGCCCTTCGCGTCGGCCACGCGCACCACGCCGTTGCCGATGCGCAGGATCCGCCACGAGGTGTTGCCGAGCTGGAACACGTCGCCCGGCAGCGATTCGATGGCGAAGTCCTCGTTGATCGTTCCGACGAAGTGGCCTTCGGGCTCCAGGACCACGCGGTAGTCGAACACCTCGGGGATCGCGCCGCCGTTCATGATGGCGGTCATGCGGGATCCCTTTCGGGATCGGATCGTGTGGTTGTAGTTGTCGTAGTGCAGCAGGGCGGCACGGCGGCCACGGCGGGTCGCGAAACCCTTCGCGAGCATGTCCACGACTTCGAGATATCGGGTCCTGGATAGTTGACGGTACGGATAGGCGTTGCGGCACATCTCGAACAGCTCTTCCTCGCCGCGTTCCTCCGCCGCCCCGACCTCCGCCACGATCTGCTGCGCGAGCACGTCGAGCGGCTGGTCGGGCACGAAGACACGGTCCAGCTCGCCGTCGTGGACCGCGCGCACCATCGCCGCGCACTCGATGAGGTCGTCGCGGGTGAGCGGGAAGATGCGGCCCTTGGGCACGCCGCCGATGAAGTGCCCCGAGCGGCCGATGCGCTGCAGGAAGGTGGCGATGCGGTGAGGCGAAGAGACCTGGCAGACCAGGTCCACGTGCCCGATGTCGATGCCGAGCTCGAGCGAGGCCGTGGCCACCAGCACTTTGAGCTTGCCCTCGCGCAGGCGGTGCTCGGCATCCAGGCGGACCTCCTTCGAGAGGCTGCCGTGGTGCGCGGCGACGCATCCGGCGCCGAGGCGCTCGGAGAGCTGGTGCGCCATGCGCTCGGCCAGGCGCCGCGTGTTCACCGTGATGAGGGTCGTGCGGTGCGCTTCGACCAGGCCCACGAGGCGGTCGTAGACCTCCTGCCACACCTCGTGCGACATGACCGCCTCGAGCGGCGAGCCGGGCACCTCGACCGCCAGGTCCATGTGCCGCTTGTGCCCGCGATTCACGATCTCGCACGGCTCGCGCGTAAGAAAGCGCGCCACCTCCTCGATCGGCTTCTGCGTGGCCGAAAGGCCGATGCGCTGGAGCTTGCGCCCGCAGGCGTGGTCGAGCCGCTCCAGGGTGAGCGAAAGGTGCGCGCCGCGGCGGCTCTGCAGCACGGCGTGGATCTCGTCCACGATCACCACGCGCGCGGTCCTGAGCATCTCGCGCGAGCGCTGCGCCGTGAGCAGGAGATAGAGCGACTCGGGCGTGGTCACCAGGATGTGCGGGGGCCTGCGCAGCATCGCGGCCCGATCGGACTGGAGGGTGTCCCCGGTGCGCACGGCGGCTGTAATCCGGCCTTCGGCCGCGCGAAGCGGCTCTTCCAGGTTCTTGTGGATGTCGGCCGACAGCGCCTTGAGCGGCGAGACGTAGACGACACGCACCTCGTCCGGCAGGCCGCCCGTCTCCACGTCCTCGCGGAAGAGCTGGTCGATCGAGGTGAGGAAGGCGGCGAGCGTCTTGCCCGAGCCGGTCGGCGCCGCAATGAGCGTGTGCAGGCCCTGGCGGATGGCCTGCCAGCCTTCGGATTGGGCTTCGGTGGGTGGCCCGAACCGGCCATCCCACCAGCGCCGCAGGACGGGGTGGAAGTCTTGGGGGAGCAAGGCGATATTTTGGCAGCTTTGGGACACAATTCATCGCCCGGGTGCCAGAACGGCCGTCTAGGCTGGATCGTGGAGGAAAAACAATGAACGTACCCCGCACGTCCCGCAGGCAGGCCGCCCTCATCGTGGGCGCCGCCGTCGTCGCAACCCTCATCGGTGCCTGGCTCCTTTCCGGGCGAACGGGCGGCGGGCCGATCCCGGTCGCGGGCGCGGGCGAGAAGTTCGACGCGCTCGACTGCCAGGGGCGCTACTTCGAGTCGAGCCCCGCCCTCGCGGTGATGTTCGCCGCGCCGGTGGACTCCCGCCAGCGCTTCTCCGAGCGCATCGCGGTGCTGGACCTGGGCGACGCGCCGCCGAAGAAGCGCGAGGCCGATGCGGCGAAGAAGAAGTCCCGCGGGGCGAACCCGCCCGCCGAGCCCAAGGGCAAGGCCGCGGGCGACAAGGCGAAGGCCGTCAACACCGCGTGGGTGCTGGGCGACAACCCGCGCGCCCTGTACCTGCCGCAGGTCACGCCGGGCCATCGCTACCGCATCGCGCTGCGGGCCGACCTGGCCTCGGCCACGAACGAGTCGCTCGGCCGCAACCTCGAGTGCGAGGTCACGGCCGAGGCGATGCCGCCGGCGTTCTTCTTCGCCAGCCGCGGCACGGTCCTGCCGGCGCGCCTGAACGGCGGGCTGCCGGTGATCACCGTGAACGTCCCCGAGATCGACGTGCAGTTCCTGCGCGTCGAGCCCGCACAGCTGCCGCGCTTCCTCGAGCGCGTGGCGGGGCGCAAGGCCAAGGCCGCCGAGCCGCGCCAGCCCGGGCGCGCGGGCGACGACGACGACGACGACGAGCCCAACTACGAGTACCAGCGCCCGCGCGGGCCGCAGGGCGTGCTGGAGAGCTACGAGCTCGACTCGCTGCGCACCTACGCCCGCAGCGTCTACCTCGGGCGCTTCGTCACCGATCCGAGGGCGAACCGCCGCAACGTCACGCACCTGCCGGTCGAGACCGTCAAGGAGCTGCAGGAACCGGGCATCTACATCGCGGTCATGAGCGAGCCGGGCCGCTTCAAGACCGAGTTCCAGACCACCTACTTCTACGTGAGCGACATCGGGCTGCACGCGCGGCGAAGCCCACGCTCGCTCGACGTCTTCTCCACCTCGCTCGTGAACGGGCGCGCGCTCTCCGGCGTCGAGCTGCAGCTGCTCGACGAGCACGGCAAACCCATGGGCCGCGTGTCCACCGATTCCGACGGGCACGCGCGCTTCGACGCGAAGATGGGCCAGGCGCGCGTGCTGCTCGCCCGCCACGGCGCGCAGTTCTCGGTGCTCTCGCTGGTGGAGCCCGCGCTCGACCTCTCGGAGTTCGACGTCGGCGGTCATCTGCCGCGCAACGTGAAGATCTACGCCTACAGCGGGCGCGACCTCTACCGGCCGGGCGAGACCTTCGAGGCGGCGATCCTGGTGCGCGATGCCGACGGCCAACCGGTTCCCCCCGCGCCGGTGACGGCCACGCTCAAGCGCGCCGACGGCAAGGTGGTGCAGCAGTTCGCCGTCGCTCCCGATCCGAAGCGGGCCGGCTACCTGCAGCGTGCCGTGGCGCTTCCCCAGGACGCGCAGACCGGCACCTGGACGCTCGAGCTGCGCGCCGATCCCGGTGCCGCGGCCGCCGACCACGTGATGAAGTTCCAGGTCGAGGAGTTCCTGCCCGAGCGCATGAAGCTCGCGCTCAAGTTCGAGAAGGCCTATCTCGAGCCCGACGACGACTTCAACGTCGACGTGACCGGCACCTATCTCTATGGCGCGCCTGCGAGCGGCAACCGCCTGATGGGCAACGTCTACACCCAGCGCGGCCGCATTCCTTTCCCGCAGCAGTGGCCGGGGTTCGAGTTCGGCGACTTCGACGACGACGGCTTGAATCGGCGCGAGGACATCGAGGCGGTGACGCTGAACGCGGAGGGGCAGGCCACCGTGACCGTGCCGGTGCCCGAGCAGCAGGCGCGCTCGCCGGTGTCGGTGCGCGCGACCTTCAGCCTGCTCGAGACGGGCGGGCGCCCGGTGGTGCGCAGCATCGAGCGCGTGGTCTTCCCGGCAGGCGAGATGATCGGCGTGCGGCCCACGTGGAGCGGCAAGTTCGCGCGCGAGGGCAGCGTGGCCGAGCTCGAGGTGATCCGCGTCACGCCCGCGGGCCAGTTCGCGCCGCTGCCCAAGGCCACCGCGCGCTTCTATCGCGAGGACCGCGACTGGTACTGGGTGTTCGACGACCAGCGCGGCTGGCACTCGGGCTTCAACGAGTCGGAGGAGCTCCTGGACACGCGCGAGATCGACCTCTCGCGACGCGCGAAGGTGAGCTTCCCGGTGCGCTACGGCCGCTATCGCGTGGAAGTGCTCGACCGCGCCACGGGGCTCACCGCCCGCTACCGCTTCTATGCCGGCTGGGGCGCGCAGGACAACGAGGCGCTGGGCAACAGGCCCGACCGCGTCGCGATCAAGCTCGACCGCGCGGGCTACAAGCCGGGCGAGGAGATGCGCGTCACCATCACGCCGCCGCATGCCGGCGAGGCGCTGGTATTGGTCGAGGGCGACCGCGTGCTCTACAAGCGCCGCGTCATGGTCTCGCCCAACGGCACCGAGGTGAAGATCCCGATCGGGAGCGAGTGGAACCGCCACGACCTGTACGTGACCGCGACCGTCTTCCGGCCGGGCAGCCGGCGCGAGAAGGTGACGCCCGCGCGGGCGCTCGGCATCGCCTACGTCCCGCTCGACAGCGGCGAGCGCAAGCTCGCGGTGAAGCTCACCGCGCCCGACAAGACGCAGCCCGAGCGCGAGCTCAAGGTGAAGGTGAAGGCCGAGGGTCTCTCCAACGAGGCCGCGATCGTGACGCTCTCCGCCGTGGACGTCGGCATCCTCAACATCACCAACTACCGCACGCCCGACGCCTTCGACTTCTTCCTCGGCAAGCACCGCTACGCGCCGGACGTCCTCGACCTCTACGGCAAGTTCATCGAGACCATGGAGGGCTCGAAGGGGCGGCTCAAGTTCGGCGGCGACTCGCGCCAGCGCGACTCGCGCGAGACTCCACGCAAGGTGAAGCTCGTGGACCTCTTCTCGGGCCCGGTCGCGCTCGACGCCAAGGGGGAAGCCGAGATCACGCTGCAGATCCCCGACTTCAACGGAACCCTGCGCTTGATGGCCGTGGTGAACGCGCCGCGCCGCTTCGGCTCCGCGGACAAGGAGGTCGTGAGCGCGGCGCCCATCGTGGCCGAGCTCGCCATGCCACGCTTCGTCTCGCCCGGCGACCAGGCCACGCTCGCGCTCGACCTCGCCAACATGACCGAGCAGGCGCAGTCGCTCAGGGTCGCCGTGACCTCGGGAGGGCCGCTCAAGCTCACGGGGGCGGAGCAGGGCGTGGTGCTGAAGCCGAAGGAGAAGAAGACGATCCGGTTCACGGCCGAGCCCACCGATGCGATCGGGCTGGTGCCGATCCAGGTGAGCGTGAAGAGCGCGGGCGAGGGCGGCATCAGCATCCGCCGCGAGGCCGCGCTCGCCATCTCGCCGCTCACGCCGCCCGAGCGCACGCGCCGCTTCCAGCGCCTGGGCGCCGGCGAGAGCGCGAAGCTCGATGCCGCCCTCGTGGAGGGGCTGCATGGCGGTTCGGCCCTCGCATCGCTCACGTTCTCGACGATGCCGCCGGTCAATGTCGCCGACCACGTGAAGGGCCTGCTCGCCTATCCGTACGGCTGCCTCGAGCAGACGACCAGCCGCGCCTTCCCGCACGTGCTGGTGGACGAGAAGATGGCGCAGTCCCTGGGCCTCAAGGCGTTCTCGCCGGAGAACCGCGAGAAGGCGCTCGGCGACGCGATTTCGCGCATCGCCGGCCTGCAGCGCGCGAGCGGCGCTTTCACGCTCTGGGGCGAAGGCGTGGAGGAGCCGTGGCTCACGGCCTACGTCTCCGATTTCCTGCGCCAGGCGCGCAAGGCCGGGCAGAACGTGCCGGAGAACATGACGAAGAAGGCCGATGAATGGATGCTCGGCCAGCTGCAGAAGTCGGCCACGCTCTTCCCGAAGCTGCCCGCGCGTCCGAAGGACAAGGAAAAGGAGCCCACCGACTCGATCGCGCGCGACGCCTCGTGGTGGGCGCAGTCGCAATGGCGCATCGCGGGCATGGAGGGCCACCGGCGCCTCGGCGCGCTCGCGTACATGGGCTACGTGCTCGCGCAGGACGAGCGCGCGCCCCTGGGCTCGCTCAGGCTCCTTCACGACGACTATCGCGATCGCGCGCTCTCGCCGCTGCCGCTGGTGCACCTCGCGCTGGCATTGAAGCGCATGGGCGACGAGAAGCGCGCGCAGGAGGCGCTCGACCGGGCCTTCTCCGTCGGCTACGGCATGACCGGCTACGAATGGGAGTGGCTGGGCGACTACGGCACGCGGCTGCGCGACACCGCGCTCGCCTACGCCCTGCTCGAGCGCGAGGGCGTGGCCCATCCGCGCCGCGACAACCTGGTCGCCGAGCTGGCAGAGCTCCTGCCGCGCTCGCGCTGGCTCTCCACCCAGGAACAGACGGCGCTCGTCATGGCGGGCCGTGAGCTCGGCCGCGGCGGTGGCAAGGAGTGGAGCGCCAGGCTCGCCGTCGGCAACGAGGCCGAGGCGATGAAGGGTTCGTCCACCGAGATGCGCGAGCTGGACGGCGAGAAGCTGCGCCGCGGTGCCGTGCTCACCAACACAGGGGCGGACTCCATGTTCGTCGCGATCGAGACCTTCGGCTATCCGGTGAAGGCGCGCGCCGGCGGTGACGCCATCACGTTCCGGCGGGCGCTCTACACCCCGACCGGCGCTCCGGTGGGCGAGCGGACGCTGCGCGTCGGCGAGCAGGTGCTGGTGCACGTCGAGGTGACGACCACGCGCAACATTCCCGACGGTCTCGTGGTCGACCGCATCCCCGCGGGCCTCGAGATCGAGAACCTCAACCTCTCGCAGGGCAACCGGCTGGAGGAGTTCAAGGCGCCGCCGGCCGGCGCCAGGCGCAAGCCCGTCCCGCCGGCGCAGGCGATGTCCGACCCGAAGATCAAGCACCGCGAGTTCCGCGACGACCGCTTCGTCGTCGCCGCGCAACTGAACGGCACGATGGACCTGTACTACCTTGCGCGGGTGGTGACGCCGGGGCTGTTCACGCTGCCGCCCTCGTACGCCGAGGACATGTACCGGCCCGAGCTGCGCGGGCTCTCGCCGGTAGCCGGCACGCTGCGCGTCGAGGACGCGGCCAAGTGAGACTCAAGGTCGTCGCCGCGACGCTGCTTTGCGGCTGCGCCTCGATCCTCGCGCTCGACCGCGCGTTCCCGCTCAAGCTGCCCTCGGCCTCGGACGGCGTGGTCGTGCTTGCCGCGGACGGCACGCCGCTGCGCGCCTATCCGACCGCCGACGGCCTCTGGCGCTACCGCGTGACGCCCGAGGAGGTCTCGCCGCGTTACCTGGAGGCGCTGCTGCAATACGAGGATCGCTACTTTCACGTCCATCCCGGGGTCAATCCGATCGCGTTGGCGCGTGCGGCGTGGCAGTGGGCGTTGAACGGGCACGTGGTCTCCGGCGGCTCGACGCTCACCATGCAGGTGGCGCGCATCATCGACGGGCCGGGTGATCGCGGCGTGCTCTTCAAGGGCCGCCAGATCCTGCGCGCGCTCCAGCTGGAAGCGCACCTCACCAAGCGCGAGATCCTCACGATCTACCTCAACCACGCGCCCATGGGCGGCATCGTGGAGGGCGTGGAAATGGCGAGCCGCGCCTACCTCGGCAAGCCGGCGCGCTCGCTCACGCACGCCGAGGCCGCGTTGCTCGCGGTGCTGCCGCAGAGCCCGACGCGCCGCCGCCCGGACCTGCATCCGCAGCGCGCGCAGGAGGCGCGCGACAAGGTGCTCGCGCGCATGGCGGCGCTGGGAGTGTGGACGCCCGCGGTCGCGAGCGACGCGCGCATGGAGAGAGTCCTCGCGCAGGTGCCGCGCGGCAGCTGGCTGGCGCCGCTCGCCGCCGAGCGGTTGCGCCGCGGCGGCGGATCCGGCTCGGGCACGGTGCGCAGCACCATCGACGCCGAGCTGCAGGCGCGCATCGAGTCGCTGCTGCTCGATCGCGTGCGCATGATGCCGGCGCGCATCTCGATCGCCGTCCTCGTGATCGAGAACGACACCCTCGAGGCGCGCGCCTACGCGGGCTCGGCCGACTTCGCCGACGCCGAGCGCGCCTCGCACGTGGACATGATCCGCGCGCCGCGCTCGCCCGGCTCGACGCTGAAGCCCTTCCTCTACGCGCTCGCCCTCGACGAGGGCCTGGTCCACTCCGAGAGCCTGATGGTGGATGCGCCGCAGTCCTTCGGCGGCTACGCGCCGGGCAACTTCCAGGCGTCGTTCTCGGGGGCGGTGAGCGTTTCCGAGGCGCTGCGCCGCTCGCTCAACGTGCCCGCCGTGGACCTGCTCGATCGCCTCGGGCCCGAGCGCTTCGCCTCGACGCTGCGCGCGGGTGGCGTGAGGCTGCGCATGGAGCCGGGCGCCACGGCGAACCTGAGCCTGATCCTGGGCGGCGGCTCGACCACGCTCGAGGAGCTGGTGGGGGCGTATCGCGCGCTCGCGGCGCGGGGAGTGGCGGGGCGCGTGCGCCTCGCCTCCGACGATCCCCGGGTGGAGACGCGGCTCATGAGCCCCGGTTCGGCGTGGATCGTGCGCGAGATCCTGGGCGGCGCCGAAGGGCCGCTCGCGTGGAAGACCGGCACGAGTTTTGGCTTTCGCGACGCATGGGCGCTCGGCGTGACGGATCGCTACACGTTGGGCGTCTGGGTGGGGCGACCCGACGGGACGCCGAACCCCGGCTTCTTCGGCGCGAACGCCGCGGCGCCGATCGCGCGGGAGATCGCCGCGTTCCTGCCCGGCGCGGCCTCGGGCTCCGGTGGCGGCGCGCGGCCCGAAAGCGTCTCGCCGCGGGCGATCTGCTGGCCGCTGGGGCTGGCGAAGGACGCCACGCCGGACGCGATGTGCCATTCGCTGCGCGAAGCATGGCTGCTCGATGGCACCGCACCGCCGACGCTGCCCGACCGCACGCGCCGCGGGAGCCTGCGCTGTGAGTCAGGCAATGCGGCACGGTGGCCAGCGCAACTCGAGGCGTGGGCGCCTGCTGGGCGTGGCTGTGAACCCGTGACCCGGAATGCAGGTGCACTCGTCCGCACGCTCGCGATCCGCGGCCTCGAGGAGGGCAGCATCGTGCGCCGCCCCCCGGGCTCCAACAGCGCTGCCAACGTGCTGGTCGCCGCGGCGGGCTCGGTGGGCCAGGTGCAGTGGCTGCTCGACGGCAAGCTCGCGGCGACGCAAATCGGCTCGCGCCCGTTCACCTTCCCGGTGGCGCGCGATGGCGTGCACTCGGTGACGGCGCTCGACGAGCGCGGGCACTACGCGCGCGTGGAGTTCGTCGCGCGCGGGTTCGAATAGGTCGAACGAGCGCTAGATGGTGTGCGTCGGTCGCGACGAGCCCATCACGCCGGCGAGGATCCCCTCGATCTTCTTGCGCAGCTCGTCCCACACCGGCTCGCCCGCGATCTTCACGCCGATGCCCTGCGGCCGACCGCCCGAGGCATGAGGGGGATTGATCCACGCGACCGTTCCCCGCAGCGGGACCTTCGTGGGCTCCTGCATGAACGACAGCAGCAGGAAGACCTCCTCGCCGAGGACGTGCGTCTTCTGGCTGGCCACGAACAGCCCGCCGCCCGACAGGAACGGCATCCAGGACTGGTAGAGCTCGACCTTGGTGCGCAAGGCGACCGTGATGACGCCGGTGCGCGATTCGACCGGCTGGACGGGAGAGGACATTGCAACTGCCTTTCTGGCTGTCCCGCTGTCGTGGGGCCGCTCGCGCCCTGTAGACCGGAGACTTTGCGTCGCCACCTTTCGGGGGCTTTGCCGTGTTTCAGAAGAGTCGCTTGATGCCAGGCCCAATATTACTCCGTCGGCCGCCGGGTCACTTTTTCGCCGAGGCTTTCTTCACCATCGCGACCGCCGCGGGCCGGTCCTTGTAGCCGTCGAGGTAGCCCTTCACCTTGTCGGGCGGCAGGCGGTAGCCGGCGGCGATGAGCTCGTCCAGCCCGTCGTGTCCCGACCACATGCCCATCTCGAACGGCGTGAGGCCCTGGGCGTTGGTGGCGTTGATCTTCGCGCCCGCCTTGATGAGCATGCCGATCAGCTCCCGGTCGCAACCCTTGCCCGCCGCCTCCATCAACGCGTTGTTGCCCCTTTCATCGCCGGCGTTGACGTCGGCGCCGCGCTCGAGCAGGAGCTTCACGATCGCCTTGGTCTCGGCCTTCGTCGGGCGCTCGTTGGGGGCGCAGGCCCCGCTCGAGAAGAGCATCACTCGGATCGAGGGGCCGAGGCCCTGGATCGACTTGTTGGGCGACATTCCCGCGTCGAGGAACGCGTGCACCAACGGCACGTCGAGGTTGTTCAGCGCCAGGAAAAAGGAGTGGTCGTCGAACTTCACCTTGCGCGATCGCAGGTACGCGAGGCCCTGCCCCTCGTTGCCCGTGGATACCGGAGCGGCGCCCTTGGAGGTGGGCGCTGGCGAGGGCGCGGCGGAAGGCGCCGCCGCGGCCACCGCGGTGCCGCCGCGGCCGATGTTCCGCAGCGCCGACTTCGCCTCGTCGCGCACGTCCTTGTCGGGGTCCTCCATCGCCTTGTCGATCGCGGGGCGCGCGGCGGCCGCGACACGCGCGCGCGTGGCGGCGGGAATCGCCTGGTTCGCCTCGGCCATCTCGCCCAGCGCGCGCACGGCGCTGCGCCGCACGGACGCCTCCGGATCGTTGGTCGCGGCCACGACCTTGTCGATCTCGCTCGCCGCGAGTCCCTGCGCGCTTCCCAGCGCCCAGAGGGCGTTGGAGCGCACCGAGGAATCCGGATCCTGCAGCATCGCGGCGGCGCGCGGCGCCCACACCGCGATCTCCTTCTCCTTCTTCACCGTGCGCAGCTGGCCGAGAGCCTCGTAGCGCACGCGCGGATTCGGGTTCTCCAGCTGGCGCAGGAGCGAGTGCGTCCAGCCCTCGGGCTTGGGATCGAAGAGCCCGAGCGTCTTCATGAGCGGGATCTGGCCGTTCCGGGTCTCGACCAGCGCCTCGAAGAGCGGCTGGATGATGGCGCGGTCCTTGCTCTTCGTCACCAGGTGCGCGAGGCCTTTCTCCGCGAGCTCGACGTTGTCGCGGTTCTTGTCGGTGACGCTGCCGGTGTAGTTCTGCGTATTGCGCTCGAGGTACACGATCATCGGGCCGACGAGCTTCGTGGGAGCCTCGTAGCCCACGAGGTTGCGCGCGACGAGAAAGCGCGCGCTCACGGAAGCTTCGGGAGCGGCGAGCACGCGCTTGCGCGGGGCCACCAGCTCGGATTCCTTCATGCCGATCGCCTGCAGGGCGCCCGCGGCATACGCGACGACATTGGGCTCCGGATCGTCCAGGGCCTTCATGAGCTCGGCCCGATAGGGCTCGGCGCGTTTCTCCGCGCTCCAGAGCTTGCTCGCCGCCGCCCGGCGCACGCGCGCATCCTGGTCCGCGAGCGCGCCGGCGAAGGCCTTCACCGCGTCGGGATCCGAGGACGGGAGGCGTTCGAGCGCCTCGAGCCGTTTCTCCGGATCGCGGTCGCGCGCGAGCGTCTGGATGCTCTCCTTCTTCCAGCGCTCCATCTGCTTGTCGGAGAGCTCCTCGACCCACTTCAGGAAGTCGGCCCGGGCCGGGGGAGGGGCCAGGGCGAGGGTAAGGGCGAGGGCGAGGGGGAGCGTGAGGGCGAGGGCGGCAAACCGTTTCATGGCAGCGCTCCTTCGGCCGGATGGGCCGTGCGGCGGGAGGCTACACTGCCCCGATGATCACCGTCCACCACCTCAACAACTCGCGCTCCCAGCGCATCCTCTGGCTGCTCGAGGAGCTGGGCGTTCCCTACGAGATCCAGCGCTACCAGCGTGACGCGAAGACGAGCCTCGCGCCGCCGGAGCTGCTGCGCATCCACCCGCTCGGCAAGTCGCCGGTGGTGACCGACGGCGACCTCACGCTCGCCGAATCGGGCGCGATCATCGAGTACCTGGTGGAGCGCCACGGCGGCGGCGCGCTCGTGCCCTCGGCAGGCACGCCCGAGCGCCTGCGCTACACCTATTGGCTGCATTTCGCGGAGGGCACGGCGATGCCGCCGCTGGTGATGAAGCTCGTCTTCAACCGCATCGAGCGCGGCCCGATGCCGTTCTTCGCCAGGCCGATCGCGAAGGGCATCTCGCGCAAGGTGAAGTCCGGCTTCATCGACCCCAACCTCGGGCGGATCGCGGGCTACATGGAGGCGGAGCTGGGTCGCGGCGAATGGTTCGCGGGCGATGCGTTCAGCGCCGCGGACATCCAGATGAGCTTTCCGGTGGAGGCGATCCTGGCGCGCTCCGGGGGGGAGCGCCCGAACCTCGGGCGCTTCCTCGAGCGCATCCATGCCCGCCCCGCGTACCGGCGGGCCCTGGAGAAGGGCGGGCCGTTCGAAGTTACGAGGTGATGCCGCCGACCTTCGGGCGAATCTCGTTCACGACGTGCCGCACGCCCATCACGCCGCGTGCGTCGCGGCCGGCGCGCCAGGCCATGCCCGACGTGGTCGTCCAGCCGGTCAGCGTGACGACCGCATCCGCCGAAACGACGCCGATCTTGCCGGAGAGGTTCGGGTTGCGCGCGAGCAGGTCGATCACGTCGGCCTGGATTCGCTGGTCGACCGAAAGGCGTTGCTGCTCGATGGTGATGGCGGGCTCGGCGCGCGCCGACTCGACGACCGGCACCGCGGCGGGCTGCTTCGCCGCGACCGGCGTTTCGGTGGTCGGAGTCACGAGCTGTTCGTTCGGCGCGAGGCCCTTCTCGTCGGCGATGACGGTTTCCGGCGCAAGGGGCGTGGCGACGGCCTGGCTGGGCGCATCGGCGGCCGGCGCGGGAATCAGCGACGAGTTGCCGATCGAGGCGTTGCCCATCTCATAGGCGGCCCACGAGGAAGCGACGGTCGCGGCCAGCGCGGCGGCGAGCAGGGGCATGCGCAGCTTGGGGCGGATGTTCATACGGGACTTCTCCTTGCTCAGTTGAGGACGTACGCCTGGGGGGATCTCGTCTTGTCAGGGTATGTCCACGTCCCGCGTGCAAGGTTCAGCTACCTGCCGAAAGTGTCGCCAGCGGGCGACGGACGACACGATTCTTGCCCGCCTGCTTGCCGTCGTACATCGCGGCATCGGCCGCCTTGAGCAGCGTCGTCGCATCGGAGCCGTCCACCGGGGCGAGCGCATAGCCGATCGTGGCGCGCACGACGCAGGAGGACGCGGCGACCGAGAAGGGGGTCCGGAATGCGTCGAGCAGCTTGGCGCCCAGCTCCTGCGCCTGGCGCTCGTCGGGCAGGCCCTCGGCCATGACCACGAACTCGTCGCCGCCGAAACGCGCGACGCAATCCGCCTGGCGCACGCAGGCGCGCAGCCGCTGCGCCACGGCGCGCAGGAGCGCGTCGCCGACGTCATGGCCGTACTGGTCGTTCACCGGCTTGAAGCCGTCGAGGTCGAGGACGTAGAGGGCCAGCAGGCGCTCCGGGGTCGCGTGCGTGATCGCGTTGTCGAGCTCGTCGGCGATGCCGCGCCGGTTGAGCAGGCCCGTGAGCGCGTCCGAGTGCGCGAGCGAGAAGAGCGCGTCGCGCTCCTGCGCGGCGCGCTGGGCGGCGCGGTGGCGCGCGGCGGTGCGCAGCAGCGCGATGCGCATGAAGATCAGCATGTCGAGCGTGGCGCCGAACTGGAACGAGTGCAGCGTCCAGAAGTTGGCGTCCAGGCGCCCGCGCACCACGCCCACCAGGATCGCGCTCGCAACGAAATAGCCCGACCACGCGACGATGAACCAGGTGCCCACGTGGTCGCCGCGGCGCGTCTTGGCGATCGCGCCGGGCACCCCCATGAGCGCGGGGGCCAGGCCCGTGGTCGTCATGAAGACCGCGACCACGCGGATGTCGATGAGGTCGAGCGCGTAGGCGACCGTGCCCAGGACCTGGATCACGGCCACGGCGCGCAGGCCGCGCCGGAGCCAAATATGCAGGTCGCCCGCCAGCGCCTCCTCCACGAAGAGCGCGGTGGCGGCGGCCGCCAGCATCGAGGTGATGCCGGCGAAGTGCAGGTCCACCCACTCGGCGTCCTTCCACAGGTACATCTCGCCGATGCCGAAGAAGTGCACCGAGAACACGGTGCTGCACGCGACCAGCAGCGCGTACTTGAGGTACAGGTTCTCGCGCAGGTGGTACCACTGCACCAGCGAGAAGAGGAGCAGCACCACGCCCAGGCCGCCGAGCGCGCCCTGCAGCAACTGCTCGTGCATGGCACCCGCGTGGAAGTCGGACAGGCGGCTCAGCCAAAGAGGCGCGATACGCGCGCCGGGCGTGTCGATGCGCACCAGCAGCTCGCCGCTGCTGCCGGGCTCGAGCTCGATCACGGCGGCGTGGCTGCGTCCGCGGATCGGGCGCGCATCGTGCGGCAGCGCGTTGCCCATGGCGGCGTGCTGCGCCACCTTGCCGTCGCGCACGACGTAAAGGTCGATCCGCTGCAGCAGCGCGTAGTCGACCTCGAACACCCAGGTGCCGGCTCCGCCCTCGGCGACCCTGTACGGGACGCGCAGCCAGGCGACCTCCTTCTGCATGCCGAGCGTGGCGTGGGCGCCGGGCGGCGCCTCGAAGCGCTCGGGCGAGGCGATCGCGCGCTCGAGCGGCAGGTTGCGCTCCGGGTCCGACAGGTGGCGCACGTGCGGCCAGAGGTCGACGGGTCCGGCGGCGCCCGAAAGCACGGCCTGGGCACATGCGTTCGCGCCGCCAAGGAAGACGAGAACGGCGACCGCGACGCGCGCGAGCTTCACCCTACTTGAACACCAGTCGATCCTGCCGGATGTACCCCTCCCAGGTCGTCCCCTTGTTCGGGCGAGCCCGCCACCACTCGGTGTCCGTGCGCTGGACCAGCACGACCGAGCCCGGGTGCAACTCGGCGACGATCCGGCTCTGTAGCGAAGGGCCCCCGCGCACATTGGTCTTGCCGGTGGGAATGGAACGCGCCTCGCGCCAGCCATCCTGCGCGGGCGCCGCTTCCTGCGGCGCGCTCACCGCAGGCGTGGGAGACACGGCAGCGGCCAGCTTCGGGACAGCCACGACGGGCTTGGGAGCCGCGGTAGCGGCGGCGACGGGCTTCGGGGCTGCGGCAACGCTGGCAGCGGCCCTGGGGGCGGCAGGCGCGGGTGACGAAGCTGCGGCCACTGCGCTCCCCGCGATGCCCGGTCCGTACGCCGACTGCTCGCCGCAGGTCGCGAAGATCGCGTCCACCTCGAAGTTGTACGGCAGCAGCTCGAACTCGATGCGGGCGGTCTTCTGCGGCCAGCCCTCGGGGAGGATCACTTCCTGGTGCACGGCGATCGCCGCGCATTCCCGCAGCGGGAAGGCCCGCAGCCCGCGCGTGAGGGCGTCGCCGATCTTTTCGTTGATGTGCCAGCTCGCGAGGATCTCCTCGCGCACGACCTTGCCGTCGGCGGCGGGACGCTGGCACACCAGGCGGGGGTCGCTGGCGGGCTTGAGGCCGCCGGGGTCCGCGGGCGCGGTCGCGTTGGCGAGCTCGATGGCGAAGGACTTCTTGTCCTTCTGGCACGAGAGGTAGGCGCGCGAGTAGACGGTCTGGCTGCCGACGCGCGTCTCCAGGGGACGCTTGATATAGGCGAAGCGGATGTTGCCGAGCGCCGGGTGCCCGGCCTCCCGGATCTCCCATTCGATCGGGGAGGTCGCGGCGCGCTCGCGGCCCATCGACGCGGCCGGGTCGAGGGCGGCAGCCGGCCACGCCCCGAGCAGGGCGGCGATCAGGAGAGCGTCCCTCGTCCGCATGCGCGAAAGTATAAGGAGTACGAGAATGGCGCAATGGCTGCCCTCGTTGCCCCGCGAATCGACGCGCCCGCGCAGCCCCTGGGCCGCCTCGCCTTCCTCGCGCGCTTCGTGCGCAATCCGCTCGAGGCGATCCCGCGCTCGGTGTACGAGGAGGACCTCGTCGCCTTCGGTGTCGGGGCGCGCGGGGCGTGGATCACCTCGCCCGCGCTCATCAAGGCGGTGCTGCTCGACCAGCGCGACAAGTTCCGCAAGCTCACGCAGATCCGCCTGCTTGGGCCCCTGCTCGGCAAGGGCATCCTCACCAGCGAGGGCGCGGACTGGAAGTGGCAGCGGCAGGCGGCCTCGCCGATGTTCCGGCCGGCGGCGCTCACCGGGTTCGTGCCCGGCTTCGTGCGCGCCGCCGAAGACACGCTCGCCCGCTGGCGCGCGCTCCCTCCCGGGGCGCCGCTCGCCATCGACGAGGAGATGACGCAGGTGACCTTCGACGTGATCTCGACCACGCTGCTGCCGTCGAAGGGCGCGGACTTCGCCTCCGCGATCCAGCGCAGCGTCCGGGCCCTGCAGCGCCACGCCGGCTGGGACATCCTCTATGCCGCGCTCAAGCTCCCGCGATGGACACCCCGCCCCGGCCACTTCGCCAAGCTGCGCGCCGTCGCCGCGCTGCGCGCCGAGGTGGGCGCCCTGCTGCGCGAGGGCGGCGCCCCCGCCGACGACCTGATGCGGCGCCTGGTGGCGGCGCGCGACCCGGAGAGCGGGCGCGCGATGGAGCACGAGCAACTCGTGGACAACCTGCTCACCTTCTACCTCGCCGGCCACGAGACGACCGCGACGGCGCTCTCGTGGACCCTCTACCTGCTGGCGCGCGCTCCCGAATGGGCCGAGGCGATCGACGAGGAGGTTCGCCGCGTGACCGGTGGCGCCGCCGTCGGCGGCGAGCACGTGGAGCAGCTCGTGATCACCCACCAGGTGCTGAAGGAGTCCATGCGCCTGCTTCCGCCGGTGCCGATCATGAGCCGCCAGGCGGTGGCGGACACGGAGATCGAGGGGCATGCCATCAAGGCCGGGACCTCGATGCTGATCCCGATCTACGTGATCCACCGGCACGTGCGGCGCTGGGAGCGCCCCGAGGACTTCGACCCGGCGCGCTTCGCTTCCGGGGCCGAGTCGCGCATCGCCCGCTACCAGTACATGCCCTTCGGTGCGGGCCCGCGCGTGTGCATCGGCATGTCGTTCGCGATGATGGAGGCGGCCGCGATCCTCGCCACGCTGGTGCGCGGCGCGCGCTTCTCGCTGGTGGACGAGGCCGAGCCGGAACTGGTGGCCGGCGTGACCCTCAGGGCGCGGGGTGGCCTTCGGCTGGCTGCGACGCTGCGGTAGTGCTGGCCGCGAAGAAGCGGTCGAGCGCGTGGCGCACCTGGTCCGGCGCGTCGATATAGGAGAAGTGGCCGCTGTCCGGGATCACCGCGAAGCGCGCCCCGGGGATGGCCTCGACGATGTGCTCCGCGCACTCGATCGGGATGAAGTCGTAGTCGCCGTGGATCACGAGCGTGGGCGCGCGCACCGCGGCGAGCGCGGGCAGGAGCGAATAGCCCTCCGACCAGATGAGGCCCTGCGAGAGGCGCTTTTCGATCGCGCGCCCGCGCTGGATGTCCCTGCGCGACCACTTGAGGTTGAGCCTTTGCACGTCCTCGATGCGGCGGAAGGTGGTGCCGAAGTCGATCCGGTAGTAGTCGGCGACCGCGTCCGGGTCGCCGCGCGCGTATCCCGGCATGAGGGCCGTCAGCCGGTCCTTGTGCATCGAATGGCGACGCAGGCGCTGCGTGCGCATGAGCAGGAGATCCGCGTGCGAGGCGGGCGCGCTGTTGATCAGCACGACGTGCGAAGTCCGGTCCGGGTGTCGCAACGCGTAGTGCAGCGCGATGATCGCGCCCCACGAGTGGCCCACCACGGCCATCGTGTCGAGGCCGAGGTGGCGGCGAAGCGCTTCCAGGTCGGCGACGTAGGTGTCGATGTGGATCTGGTCCAGGTCCACCTTGCCGCGCCAGCGGCCGCGGCCGCGCTGGTCGTAGTAGACCAGCCGGAAGCCCGAGGACAGGCGGTCGAAATCGGGAAGCAGGTAGGTGTGGTCGAAGTCCGGCCCGCCGTGGATCACCACCAGCGGCCGTCCGTCGCCCACCTGGCGGAAATACAGCTCCCCGCCCGCCACGGGCGCAAACCCTTCCTGGGTTCGTACTGCGACGGTCACGGGCCCTGGCTCCGCGTGGTGTAGCCGGGCGAACGATACCCCGACCCCGGTCCCGGGACTAGGGATTTTTCTGCATAAATGCCAGCGCCCGCACGACGGCCGCCGTTCGCGTCTCCACCCCCAGCTTCTCGTAGATGCGCTGCAGGTGCTTGTGAACGGTTCGCGGGCTGATGCCGAGGATCTCGCCGATGTCGCGGTCGGTCTTGCCGCCGGCAAGCCAGCGCAGCACCTCGCGCTCGCGCTCGGTGAGGCAGTCGAGGGCGGAGCGGCCCGGCGGCGGCACGCCCCAGGCGGCGCGGGCATCGTCCACCGCGCGCGTCATTCGATAGAGGTCGCCCAGGTGCGGGCGGATCAGCTCCATCAGGTCGCGCTCGCGATCGTCGAAGTCTCGCCCCCTGCGGTTGAAGACGAAGCTCACCAGCTCTTCCTGGTCCACGTGGATGGGCACTGCCATGGCGTGGTCGATCCCGATGGCGCGGTAGTACTCGTCGTAGAGGGAGGTGTTGCGGAATTCGGCATCCGGCACCAGGTCGCTGATGCGCTGGGTGCGGGCACCCGGGTTGCGGCCGTGCTCGCGCACCAGCGGATGCGCGTCGAAGTGGCGGTCGAAGGCGGCGATGTCGCGGCGCGAGATCGCCCCGGGGACGTCGGCCACGACGTTGCGCCGGCCGTCGTCGAGCGCGCAGATCGACAGGGTGGTGAGCTCCGCGCCCACCAGGCGCTTGAGGTTGGTCACGCCGGCCCGAGCGAAATCGTCCACGCCGGCCCCGGCCGAGGCGATCGCGTGGACCGCGTCGAGGCACGCCTTGAAGTCCGCCTGCTGGAGCATGGGTCTACCTCCCTGGCCTCTATCTACCAGTAGGTAAGGACACTTGTCAACTAGTAGGTAAGTGGTATATTCGCGCCATGGCCAACGCCCCCGACACCTCGCAACGCATCCTCGACATCGCCGAGCGCCTCGTGCAGACGCGCGGCTTCAACGGCTTCAGCTACGCCGACATCGCCGAGGCCATGAACGTCACCAAGGCGAGCCTGCACTATCACTTCCGCGGCAAGGCGGACCTGGGCAGGACCCTCATCCAGCGCTACGAGAAGAACTTCCTCGCCGCCCTGGCCGGCATCGACGGGGCCACCCGGGACGCGCGCGAGAAGCTGCGCCGCTACGCCGCCATCTACGGCTCGGTGCTGCAGGACGACCGCATGTGCCTCTGCGGCATGCTCGCCGCCGAGTTCGGCACGCTTCCGGAGGGCATGCGCGTCGAGATGCGCCACTACTTCGACGCCAACGAGCAATGGCTCGTGGGCGTCCTGAAGCAGGGCAAGAAGGACAAGACGCTCAAGTTCGCGGGCTCCCCCGCGGAGGCCGCGCAGGGGCTGATCGGCTCGCTCGAGGGCGCGATGATGATCGCGCGCTCCTACGGCGACCCGGCGCGGTTCAGGGCGGTGAGCGACCGGCTGCTCGCCTCGCTCGCCGCCTAGCGCGAACCCTTACAACCTTCGCGTACGCAATCCTGCGAATTTCCAGCGCCGTCCCGCGGCGCGACGATGGCGGCTCCTCAACCCCGCAAGGAGCCCCGCATGAAACTCGCTACCCTTCTCGGCCTGGTCGCCGTCGCCACCGTGGTCCCGGCCTCGCTCGCGCACGCCGCCAACCTCGACGGCCGCAGCTTCCAGGGCGTCTTCCTCGAGCGCGGCAAGACCTCGGGTGACGCCGACACGCTGATCTTCAAGGATGGACGTTTCCGCTCGTCCGCCTGCGACAAGTACGGCTACTCCGACGCGGCCTACAAGACCTCGGCCGAAGGCGACACGGTGCGCTTCGAGGCCGAAACGCAGAGCGCGAAGTACGGCAAGCTCCTCTGGAACGGCGTGGTCCGCGGCGGCAAGCTCGACGCCACCGTGATGATGATGCAGCCGGGCAAGGAGCCGAAGGAGAACTGGGTCGTCGCGGGCGAGAAGAAATAGGAGGCCGCCATGGGACATGCCCACTCGCACGCCGCTACCGCGGAGGCCGCGGAGCTCAAGAACTTCGGCAAGCCCGACGAGGTCCGCGAATTCCCGCGCGGCCGCGTCGAGCTCATCAACATCGGCGGGGCCACGATCGGCCGCGCCATCTTCGAGCCCGGCTGGCGCTGGGCCACCTCGGTGCAGCCGCTCGCGAAGACGAAGAGCTGCGAGGCGCCGCACTTCCAGTACCACGTCTCGGGCGTGCTGCGCGTGAAGATGGACGACGGCGCCGAATTCGACTGCAAGCCCGGCGACGTCTCGTTGCTGCCCTCGGGGCACGACGCCTGGACGGTCGGCAGCGAGCCGGCCGTGGTGGTGGATTTCCAGGGGATGCTGGACTACGCCAGCGGCAAGTAAGTGAGGGCTCGCGGCCGGGGCGGGGATTCCATCCCGTTCCCGGCCCGTTTCATTCCCGCGGGAGGGCGTTTCGTCCAGACCCGCGTGGCGCGGGGGCCTCCGGCAGCGTAGATTCGCGGGCGTGAACCTGCAAAGCCTGCTCCGGCCCGGCGGCGACCCCTGGAAGCTCGTCCCGTACGCCCTGCTTGTCTCCTTCGTCGGCGCGGCCGGCCAGCTGGTCATCCCGGTCTACTTCAAGGACTACATCTGGGCGGCGAGCGTGGTCACCAACGCCGTCTACACCCCTCTGCTCATCCTCGCGCTCACCCATCTCTTCGGGGCGGCGCTCGGCGCGCGCGCGCCCGCCGCCGTGGTCATGGGCCTCGGCATCGCGACGGGATGCCTGTCGGCCACGGTGCTCAGCATCGAGTTCTACGAGCTGCTGGCCGGCCCCGAGACGACGCCGGGCAAGGGCTACCTCTACCACCTGGGCTTCGTGCGCGGGCCGTTGCTGTGGTGGGCGCTCGTGGGCGCCGCCTGGTACACGCTCAAGCGGGCCGAGCACCGGGCGGACCAGCTGGTCGCCGCCCGCGCCGCCGCCGACCGGCTGCGCGCGAGCACCGCCGAGGCGCGCCTCGCCGCCTTGCAGGCGCAGGTCGAGCCGCACTTCCTGTTCAACACGCTCGCCCACGTGCGCGCGCTCTACAAGCGCGATCCGGAGCGCGGGCGGCGCATGCTGGATCGTTTCCTCGACTACCTCGAGGCGGCGCTCCCGCAGGTGCGCCAGGCCGACACCACGCTCGAGCAGGAGCTCGAGCTCGCGCGCGCCTACCTCGACATCCAGCAGATCCGCATCGGCGGCCGGCTCGCCTTCACCATCGAGGTCCCCGAGGACATCGCGCGACTGCGGTTTCCGCCGCTCATGCTGCTCACGCTGGTCGAGAACGCGATCAAGCACGGCATCGCGCCGCAGACCGAAGGCGGGGCGATCGGCATCGTGGCCCGCGCCGACGACCGGCGGCTGCGCATCGAGGTGCGCGACACCGGGGCGGGCCTCTCGCAGGTCGCGGGTTCCGGCATGGGGCTCGCCAACGTGCGGGCGCGCCTGGTCGCGCTCTTCGGCGCGGGCGCGCGCCTGGTGATCGAGCCCAACGCGCCGCGCGGTGTCGTGGCCGCGATCGAGATCCCCCGCTGATGGGCGCCGTCCTCTTCGCCCGCCTGCCGTTCCCGAGGCTGCTCGGCCCGAAGGGGATCGCGATCTTCGCGCTGTTCGTGGTGGGGCTCTCGGCGTGGGCATGGTCGGGCGTGCTGCTCGCCACCAAGGTCGTGCCGCTGCACGAGATGCTCGAGTACTACTTCTCCATCCTGGAACGCAACGCCTTCATGTACACGCCCATCTACCTCGCGGTGGCGATCGTGGATGGCTTGCCGCTGCGGGGGCGTTGGCGCACGGCGCTCCTGGTCGCCTCGCCGGTGATCGGCGTGCTGGTCGCGGTGCAGATCCGCTGCCTCGCGATGCCCGACCAGCTGGTGTACGTGTACGGCTCGATGAAGCTGCCGTATTGCGACGCCTTCCCGACCTGGCGCAGCTACGTCGACTTCCCCAGCTCGTGGATCACGCCGCTCACCACCGCGGGCCTGGTGATGGCCTTCGTGTTCGCGCTGCGCCGCGACGCCGAGCTCGCGGGCGCCCTCAACGCGGCCTCGGCGGCGCAACTGGAGGCGCGGCGCCAGTTCGTCGAGTCCGAGATCGAGGCGGTGCGCTCACGCGTCGATCCCGACCGGCTGCGCGAGACCCTGCGCGCGATCCGCGACCGCTACGGCGAGGCGCCCGTGGAAGCCGAGTCGCGGCTGGACGAGCTCATCACGAGCCTGCGCATGGCCGCGGGGCGTCCCGAGCCTGCGCCCGGAGGCGCCGAATGAGGACGCGCGCCGTGCTGGCCGAGGACGAGGCCAACCTGCGCGTGGAGCTGCGCGAGGCGCTGGCGGCTGAATGGCCCGGCCTCGACATCGTCGAGGCCGAGGACGGCGAGCAGGCGCTGCGGGCGCTCGAGTCGCACACGCCGCACGTGATGTTCCTCGACATCCAGATGCCCGGCCTCACGGGCCTCGAGGTGGCGCGCCGGGCGAGCGGCCGTTGCCACGTGGTTTTCGTGACCGCCTACGACCGCTACGCCGTCTCCGCCTTCGAGCAGGGCGCGGTGGACTACGTGATGAAGCCGCCGTCCAGCGAGCGGATCGCCCAGACGGTGCAGCGCCTGCGCGAGCGACTCGCCACGCGCCCGGCGAACCTCGAGGGGCTGCTCGAGCAGCTCGCCGGACGCCTTGACGGCAGGCGCGCCGAACACCTGCGCTGGGTCACTGCCTCGCAGGGCTCCGAGACGCGCCTCATCACGGTGGAAGAGATCCACTACTTCCGCTCCGACAGCAAGTACACCGTCGTCGTCACCGCGGAGCAGGAGTCGCTCATCCGCATCCCGATCCGCGAGCTCGCCGAGCGCCTCGACCCGGCGCTCTTCTGGCAGGTCCACCGCGGCACGCTGGTGAACGTGAACTGCATCGCCGGCGTGACGCGCGATTTCCGCGGCCACCTGCAGCTGCGGCTGCGCCAGCGTGCGGAGACTCTCGCGGTCAGCGACTCGTACGCGCACCTCTTCCGGCAGATGTAGCTGCACGCTGCGCGTGGATACGTCAACCGATCAGCGCAGAGGTCGCAGAGGAGGCAGATGCCGCAGAGAAAAGCAAAGACGGGTTATCGAGCGAGTGCGAGCGGAGTCGCCTCTCTTGAGGGATGGAGGAAACGCAAAACCAGGCCGGTAAGAGGCAATTCTGTGCATCACGGCGCTCATGACAGTTACCGCTTACCGACCTGGTCTTGCCCTTCCTCCCTTGCTCCTCAAAATACTGCGATCCCGCTCGCACTCGCTCGATAACCCGTCTTTGCCTTTCTCTGCGGCATCTGCCTCCTCTGCGGCATCTGCGCTGATCGGTTGCCGTAATTCTTCAGCGTCAGTACGAGGTGTTCCCGCCCACGCGCGGGCGCAGCTCTAGTCATGTTCACCTCCTCGATAGAGGTTGGGAAGCGGCCGCGGCGCGGAGTTCGCCGCGAAGGCCGATCGGGGTGCGCCGATGGCACCAAGGGGATGTTTCCCTTGCGTGTCAGAAAGCACTACCCTCGGGGACGGCGGGTACACGCCGCGACTTCCGGGAGAACTCATGCGCTTGTCCATCCTCGCCGCGCTTCTCACCCTGATCACCGTCGCTGCTTCGCCCGGCATTGCGCTCGCGCAGGCCCCGGCGAAGCCGCCAGCCAAGTCCGAAACCAAGGCCGCCCCGAAGCCCGCGGGCAAGCAGGTTCTCGTCGGCGGATGCTACGGGTGCCACACCCCGATCAAGGAATTCCACGCGGGCAGCAAGCATGCCGGCGTGCATTGCGCCAACTGCCATGACGGACTGGACAAGCACGCATCCGATCCCTCGGCACGGCCCACGACCCGGACCGATCCCAAGGTCTGCGGCGGCTGCCACAAGAACCAGTACGAGTCGTTCACGCAGGTGAACATGCACAAGCCGGCGCGCTCGGAGAAGTCGCTGCTCACGGGCGTGTCCCCCAACCCCGCGTGGGACAAGCTGATGATGCCGCACGGCTTCACCAAGGAGCACGCGCTGCCGCGATCGCACACCTTCATGCTGCTCGACCAGCTCGTGGTCGACCGCGCCTTCGGCGGGCGCTTCGGCTCGAAGAACGGCTGGCAATACCTCACGCAGACCGGCTCCTTCAAGATCTGGGACCTGCTCGAGGACAAGTACCCCGACGACAAGGAGCACAAGGCCTTCAAGCCCGGCTACGCCGCCGCCGCCAACCCCGTCTGCCTGTCGTGCAAGACGCAGGACCACATCCTCGACTGGGCCTACATGGGCGATCCGGTGCCGGGCGCCAAGTGGAGCCGCACCTCCAAGGTGGTCGAGATGGCGAAGGATGTGAACCACGCGTTGAACTGCTTCTTCTGCCACGACCCGCACTCGACCCAGCCGCGCATCGTGCGCGACGGGCTCATCCAGGCGCTCACGCGGCCGGAGAAGGACACGCTGTGGCACAAGGACCCGAAGGCCACGAAGATCGACGTGAAGGAGCTGGGAGTGCGCGGCTTCACGCGCAAGATCGCGATCCTTCCCGGCTATGACGGCAAGCTGCAGTGCGGCCAGTGCCACGTCGAGTACAACTGCAACCCCGGCACCGATCCGACCACGGGCCAGCCGATCGGGATGGGGGACCAGCGCACCAACCACTTCCCGTTCAAGGACGTGAACTCGATCGCGCAGCACTACACCGACCTCAAGTTCCGCGACTTCAAGCACGGCATCACGGGCGCGCTGCTCTGGAAGGGACAGCACCCCGACGTGGAGACGTTCTGGAACTCGAAGCACGACCAGGCGGGCGTTCAGTGCCAGCATTGCCACATGCCGAAGGTGAAGGACAAGGCGGGCAAGGTCTACACCTCGCACTGGCAGACCAGTCCCAGGGCCTACATCAAGGAGACCTGCCTCACGTGCCACGCCGGCTGGAAGGAGGAGCAGGCGAAGTACGTGATGGATTCCCTCAACGCCCACATCCAGGGCAAGACGCGCAAGGCCGAGTTCTGGCTGGTGCGGCTGGTGGACAAGTTCGAGGAGGCGGGCCGCGCCAGGGTGGGCGAGGACGCGCTCAAGGCCGCGCGCGACAAGCACTACGAGGCGCACGTCCATTGGGAATGGTGGACCGCTGCCAACGGCGCCGCCTTCCACAACCCCGAGCAGGCCAAGGAATCGCTCAACAAGTCGATGGTGCTGTCGCAGGAAGGCATCAAGATCCTCGACGAGGCGATCAAGGGGACGGCGCCCAAGTGAGGGAAGCCTGGCGCGTCGCCGGCATCTCGGTGCTTTGCCTCGCGGCGAGCGCGGGGATCGCGGCGGCCGTTGCGTTCAGGGCCACGCCGCCCGAGGAGCCGCGCGACGGCCGCGGCTGGGTGCTCGAGGCGCGCCGCCACATGGACGCGGACCGCTTCGGCGAGGCCGCGCGCGCCTACGAGCACGCGCTCGCGGCTTCACGCAAGGTGGCGGCCGACGCGTTGGTGTGGTGCGAGCTCGCCGACGCGCTCGGCATGGCGCAGGGCGGCTCGCTCATGGGGCG
>Ga0111539_10001841_pt1 | contig 28209 bp, 25 predicted proteins | sample RhiMethybrSRZTD1_FD_79667 | JGI IMG/M metagenome (GOLD analysis project Ga0111539, IMG submission 79667) | Populus rhizosphere microbial communities from Tennessee, USA - Rhizosphere MetaG P. TD hybrid SRZTD1 (version 2) (version 2) | ecosystem: Host-associated > Plants > Roots > Rhizosphere >...
CCGTCCGACGCCGGGGGCGGGGCGGACGCCGCTCGTGCCTCGCCGTCGAGGCCCGGAGGGACCGCCGCCGGACTGACCCGCCACGTGCCGGTACCGTCCGGGGGCCCGCCGTTACGCTCGCGGTGGCCGGCGTAGCGAGGTGGTGATGGCGTGGAGCTCGGTGGCAGGGCCGTGGGCGGACCTGCGGGCACGCTTCCGTGACGCGGCGGCCTACCGGTCGTGGACGATCGAGGCGAACGACGGGGTCATCGCCACGGCGGGGCTCCTGTTCGGGTTCGCCGGGGCGGGTGCGTCGAACCGGGTGCTCCTGTTCACCGCCACGGCGGCCGCGATCGCCGGCGGCCTGAGCGTCGGCGGGGCGTCCTGGGCCGAGGAGGCCGCCGAGCGCGACGCGCAGCTCCTCCATGCCAAGCGGGAGCGGGACGACCTCGCCGCGGACCCCCACGGTGAGCTCGAGGAGCTGAAGCGCCACTGGGAGGAGCGCGGCCTCAGCCCCGAGACCGCCACCGAGGTCGCACGTCAGCTGAGCGCCCACGATGCCCTCGGCGCGCAGCTCGACTGGGAGTACAGCTTCGACGAGCCGATGCCCGCGACGTTCCCTGTCTGGTTCGGCGTCGGGGCCGGGCTGGCGTACGTGGTCGGTGCGCTCGTCCCGCTGCTCATCACCTACTTCGCGCCGCTGGACATCGAGCCCTGGGCGATCCTGGCTGCCGTGGTGCTCACCCTGGTGCTGTCGTCGCTGGTGGCGGCACGCACCGGTCAGCTGATGCCCCGCCGGATGCTGACGAGGACGCTCACCGTCGGTGTCCTCACGCTGGTGGTCAGCTACACCGCCGGCGAGCTGCTGCTCTGACCGGCCGAGCGCTACGAGGCCAGGACCTCGCCGTCGACCGTGGTCTCCGTGCGATCCGGGTAGAACGACAGGCGCCCGGCGATCTCGGCCGCCGCGGAGATCGGGGCCTCGTAGGCCCACACGATGCCGTCGTGCCGCGTCCCGCCCACGTCGGCCGTCCAGTAGGACGCCTCTCCCTTGAACGGGCAGGTGGTGTGGAACGACGTCGCCTCGAGCAGGTCCATGCGGACGTCGCTCCGGGGGATGTAGTAGCGCGGGGGCAGGCCGGTCTCGTCGAGGCGGAGGGCGTCGTCGGTCGCTGCCAGCAGCTCGCCGTCGAGGCGGACCTCGACGTGGGCGTCGCTGGGCGTGATCGTGACGGTGTGACCGGGGCTCATGACAGCTCCAACCGAGGCGCGGTCGCCCCCATTCCCGGTCGTGGGCCCAGCAGGTGGCGCCGGAAGAAGTCCTCGCTGGCGCTTCGCTCGAACCGGGGCACCTGCACGTGCCGGCCCGGGTTGACGTGCATGGTCTTCTCGGTCGACCCCAGCGCCTCCCACAGGGCGACCGACGTCTCGCGGGTCATCAGCTCGTCGTCCCACTGGTTCAGGAACAGCACCGGGACCGTGACGGCCGCCGCCTGCCGGGCCCACGCCTCGTCACCGGGGCGCAGTGCGTTGAGCCCGAAGACGGCGGCGGCGATGCGCGGGTCCCGGGCGGCCAGGGGCAGGCCGTGGGTGGTCCCCATCGACACGCCCCACCACCCGAACGGGCCGGCGGCCCACCGCTCGTCGGCCTGGAGCCGGTCGAGCAGGGCGCGCCACTCGGCCACGTGCACCGTCGCCCGCTCGGCCATCGCCGCCCTGGCGCCGGGTCCGAGGGAGCGCCGGCGGGCCTCGCGGTCACCGCTCCTGAGGGCGGCGAGCGTCGCCTCGGCGGCGGCGGGGTCGGTGACGCGCTCGCCGTGCTCCGGCGCGTCGAGGGCGATCGCCCCGACGCCGAGGTTGGTCACGAGCTGCCGCGCCAGCGCGAGCACGTTGTCGACGCGCTTGTGCTGGAACCCGCCGTGGCCGATGCACACGGTGGGGTGCGCACCGGCGGCGTCGGCGGGCAGCCAGTGGATGCCGGGAACGGCGGCGCCGTCGACGGTCAGGGTGAAGCGGCGCTCGACGACGGCGCCGTCCGTCGCTTCGTCGGTGATGTCCATGGTGGAGCCCCTGTCGCTGGTCGTGCCGTGCCGGCCGCCGCCGGTCACGCTGTCGCCGGTGGCCGGGCCGGCGTCAGCGCCGGACCCAGCAGGTCGGCCATGTTCCCGTAGTAGAAGCGGTGCCGGTCGTCGTCGGACACGTCGGGCATCGTCTGCTCGAACTTCGCCAGCGGGTCGCGGCCGCCCTCGGGGTGGGGGTAGTCGGTCGAGAACATGAACAGGTCGGGCCCCGCCTGCTCGATCATCCAGCCGACCGGCTCGCCCGGGAACGGCGTGAACCGCAGGTGCTCGTGCACGTACTCGGACGGCTTCCGGCGCAGCTCCCGCAGCGGCGCCTCGGTGCGGCGGAAGGCCCGTTGGGCGTGGTCGATCTGGTGCATCCAGGACACGACCCAGCTCGCCCCCTCCTCGATGACCCCGCCCCGCAGCCCGGGGAACCGGTCGAAGATCCCGTCGAGGATCAGGGCGCCGAGGAACAGCGCCGGGGAGCTCGAGATGGCGAGGAAGTCCTTGGAGCGGATGTTCTCGCCCCCGCCGAGGTGGTCGGTGACCGGCCGCCCGTTGTCGTGGAAGGCGCGGTCGAGCAGCCGGCCGCCGCCACCCACGTGCAGCACGAACGGCACGCCGCGGTCGTCGAGCACCGACCACACGGGGTCGAGGTCCGGGTGGGTGGGCGAGCGGTCGCCGGCCGCGGTCGATGGGACGTGCACCGCGGCGCAGCCGAGGTCGATCGCCTCGTGCAGCAGCGTGACGGCCCGCCCGGTGTCGTCGAGCGGCACGAACGCCACCGGCAGCAGGCGCGGGTCGCCCTCGCAGAACGCGGCCACCGCCCGGTTGTGGGCGGCGCTGCCCGCGTACAGCAGGTCCAGGTCCCTGCCCATGAACATCGAGGTGGCGAAGGTGGCGAACACGAGCTGGCCGTCGACGCCGAGCAGGTCGACCACGCGGCTGCGCTCGGCGGTGTCGAACGCGCCCATCGCGCTCCACCCCTTGTCGAGCAGCAGGCGGTCCTCGGCCTCGGCGCGGGCGGCCGCGTGGTCACGCCGACGGTCGGCCGCGGCCGTCGCCGCGTCGAGCAGGGGAGCGACCCGGGCCATCGACCGGCCGCGCAGGCGGTCGCGCATCGACTCCTCGATGAAGGGGTCGAGGAACCCCGGGAGCTCCATCAGGTGGCTGTCGGCGTCCAGCGTCGGACGCCCTCCGGCGTAGCTCATGGCGTGCTCCGACCCCCGTGGTGACAATGTGTAACCGTCCTCCGCACTCCACCACACGGCGGTGACGATGTGCAACCGCTCCTCGTGCGAAGATCGGGCATGGCCCGCCCGCCGAGCGCCGCCGTCCCGGTCGACACGGCCGAGCGCCTGTCCGCCGACGAGCGGCGCCGCGCCCTCCTCGACGTCGCCAAGGTGCTGGTGACCGACGTCGGGCCGGGCCGGGTGACCGTCGGCGCCGTCGCGGACCGGGCCCACGTCACGCGGGCGCTGGTGTACAAGCACTTCGCCAACAAGGACGACCTGCTGCGGGCCCTGTACCGGCGCGAGGCCAGACGGCTCGACGGCCACATCCGCGCCTGCGTGGAGGCTGCGCCCGACGGCTTCGAGCCCAAGCTGCGGGCCTTCATCGGCGCCACCCTCGACGCCGTCGAGGAGCACGGTCCCTTCTTCACCCCGCTGCGCGAGGTGGGCGCCGACGCGACGTCGCGCCGCGACCAGCGCGACCGCGACCGCCGCACCGTCGGCTGGTTCGCCGAGCGCGCCGCCCGCGACTTCGCCATCGACCCGCACACCGCCCGCTCGGTGATCGCCGTCCTGTTCACGGGCATCCGCTCGCTGCTGTCGCAGATGCGGTCGCGTCCCGGTCCGGCCCAGCGCCGGTTCCTGCTCGACACGTACGTCGACATGACCATGGGCGCCCTCGACCGGGTGGCGGGCGGCGATGCCATCCCCGACCCGGGCGCCCCCCGCCCGGCGGGCGGGTAGTCCGCCAGGCACCCCGGGGGCGGCCGGTCGGCGATAATGGGGCCCGACCGACGGAGGAGGACGAGCGATGGGCGTGCCGAGTCGGGCCGCGCGCCTCGCACACGCGGGGCGGTACTGCGAGCTGTGGAACGCCGGCCGGAAGGACGAGTGGGTCGCGTCGTGGCGCACGATCGTCCAGGGCGACGTGACGATGTTCGACCCGGTCGGCACCAGGCCGAAGCACGGGTTCGACGTGGCCATGAGCCGCGCGTTCGACCAGTTCCAGCCGGTCACCGAGCTGCACATGGTGACGGTCAAGGTCAACGGCGACGAGATGGCGTGGGTGATCGAGAACCGCTTCCGCACCGGTGACCGGGTCCTCACGAGCCTCAGCATCGAGACGTTCCGGTGGGACGAGCAGGGCGACCTGGTGATCAAGACCTACTACGACATGCCCGAGTCGGTCGGCGCCGACGACGACCCGTACGAGCTGCTGCTGGGGACCGAGGGCGCCGCCGGCGGGTGAGCGGCCGGCGGGCGCCGGGCGGTGGGCGGCTGCGCTCCGCTCCGGCTTGTGGTCGACCGGGTCCCGGTGGAGACTCTCCGCCGTCTGCTGTGCGGTTGCACAGCAGACTCGTCGCCAGAGGGGGAAGACATGGCCATCCGCGTCGTGCAGTGGACCACGGGCAACGTGGGCCGCGAGTCGGTCAAGGCCATCGCGGCCAACCCGAACCTGGAGCTGGTGGGGTGCTACGCCTGGTCGGACGCCAAGGTCGGGGTGGACGCCGGCGAGTTGGCGGGCATCGATCCCCTCGGCGTCGTCGCCACCGACGACGTGGACCAGCTGCTCGGGCTGAAGCCCGACTGCGTCGTGTACAACCCGATGTGGCCGTCGACCGACGAGCTGGTCCGCATCCTCGGGGCCGGCGTCGACGTCGTCACGACCGCCGCCTTCATCAACGGCCGCCGCCTCGGGGCCGATCGCGACCGGTTGGCCGAGGCGTGCGAGCGCGGCGGCTCGACGCTGATGGGCACCGGGATCAGCCCGGGCTTCGCCGAGCTGGTGGCCATCACCGTCGCGGGCATCTGCAGCCGGGTCGACCGGGTCACGGTGGCGGAGCACGCCGACACGACGTTCTACGACTCGCCCGACACCGAGCGGCCGGTCGGCTTCGGGCAGCCGATCGACACGCCCGGCCTGGAGGACATGGCCCGCGAGGGCACGGCCGTGTTCGGCGAGGCCGTGGCCATGGTGGCGGACGCCCTCGGCGTCGAGCTCGACGAGATCGTCTGCGAGGCCGAGTTCGCCCGCACGACCGAGGACGTCGTGATGGCGTCGTGGACGATCCCCGCCGGGTGCGTCGCGGGTGTGGCGGCCAGCTGGCAGGGGCGCGTCGGCGACCGCACGCTGGTCGAGCTGAGCGTCCGCTGGAAGAAGGGGTCGACGCTCGACCCGGACTGGGTGATCGAGCGGGACGGGTGGGACATCGAGGTCCAGGGCCTGCCGACCGTGACGACGACGCTCGACTTCCTGCCGCCCCCGGACTTCGAGGCCGAGACCATCGAGGACTTCATGGTGATCGGCCACATCATCACCGCCCTGCCCGCCCTCAACGCGGTCCCGGCGGTCGTCGCCGCCCCGGCGGGCATCGTGAGCTACCCCGACCTGGGCTTCCCGATGCCCCGCGGGTGGGTCGTGCCGCGCTGACGGCGGCGCCGCCGATCCCGTCCCGGGGAAGCCCTCGCGCTCTCATCCTCCGAGGGTGAGGACGGGCGGGGCCCTCGGCGGCAGGCTGCACCTCGGGCGCCGGGGCCGATCGTCCGGGACGCCCGCACGATGCGGCCGGACACGGAGCGGGGTGCGACGTCGATGCACGATCACCAGGAGCGGGACCCGGTCCCGGACGCGGCGATCACGACCGGCGTGACCGGCGGGGTCGCCACGGTCGACGGCTCGGAACCCGCGATCGAGAGGTCGCCCTCCGACGTGCTGCGGCTGGTGGTGGCCGGCGCGCTGCTGGCGGTGCTGCTCCTCGTGCAGGCGGTGTTCGGCACCACGCTCGTGACCTTCGCCGCCCGGCTGCTGCGCGGACTCGACGCCCTGCCGAGCTGGATGGTCCACACGATGGTCGTCGCGACGCGGGCGCTGGCCGTCGTCGTGCTGGGCGGAGGGCTGGTGGTCACCGTGTGGCGGAGCCGGTGGCGCCTGCTGGTGACCACGCTCGTGGCCGGCCTCGGTGCCGTCGCGATCGCCTGGAGCCTCGACTCGTTCGCCCCCGACTCGGGTGCGTCGGTCGTCGACCTCGACCACGACCTGGTCGGCCCTCTCACCGCAGCCCGCTTCCCGACCGCAGCCGGCGTGGCCGCGGTGAGCGCCGTGCTCACCGCGGCGGCGCCGTGGCTGAGCCGGCGGTGGCGACGCGTGGGGTGGGTCCTGGTCGTCGGCGTCACGGTCGTGCAGTTCGCGTCGTCACCCGTCTCGTTCGACTCGTTCCGCAACGTGCTGGTCGGCTGGTTCGTGGGCGCCGCGGTGCTGGTCGCGCTGGGCGGACCGCGCCGGCGCCCGTCCGCGGCCGCGGTCGCCGCCGGCCTCGCCGCGGTCGGCGCCCCCCTCCGGCGGTTGGAGCAGGCCAGCGTCGACGCCCGCGGCTCGACGCCCTACTTCGGCGTCGGCGCCGACGGCCGGAAGCTGTTCGTCAAGGCCCTGGGCGAGGACCAGCGCAGCGCCGACCTGCTGTTCCGCCTCTACCGCTGGCTCGACCGGCGGGACCTGGGCGACGAGCGTCCGTTCTCGTCGCTGCGGCGGGCCGTCGAGCACGAGGCCCTCGTGGCGCTCGCGGCCCGCAACCTCGGCATCCGCACCCCCGAGCTCGTGGCGTTCGCCACCGCGGAGCCCAACGCCTTCGTGCTGGCCTACGAGGCCATCGAGGGGCGCAGCCTCGACCGCCTCGACCCGGACGAGGTCACCGACGAGGTGCTGGCCGCCATCTGGGCGCTGGTCGGCGACATGCGCTCGCACCGCATCGCCCACCGCGACCTGCGCCTCGCCAACGTGTTCCTGGCCGCGGACGGCACGGTGTGGATGATCGACTTCGGCTTCAGCGAGCTGGCCGCGTCCCCCGTCCTCGTGGCCACCGACGTGGCCGAGCTGCTGGCGTCGTCGACGCTGCAGGTCGGGCCGACCCGGGCGGTGGCGGTGGCCCGGAGCGCCGTCGGCGGGGTGGCGCTGGGCGAGGCCCTCGACCGGCTCCACCCGTGGGCGCTCAGCGGGGCGACCCGCACCGGGATGAAGGGACGGCCCGGGCTGCTCGACGAGCTGCGGGCCGAGACCGAGCGCGCCGCCGCGGCCGACGACGCCGCACCCGCGGCGCCGCGCCGACGTGGATAGCGGACGATCCGGGCGACGCGGTTGAGCACCGACGCCGACCTCGACGACCCGGGGGACGTCCCGCCGGGCGATCCCGCCGCCATCGGGCCGGTCGCGACCTCGGTGATGCGGCGCCGCTGGGGCTCGTCGGTGTTCGGGATCGTGGCCGAGGGCCACGCGCGCCGGCGCCCCAGCGACATCGTCCGGGTGGTGGTCGCGGCGGCGGTGGTCGCGCTGACGGCCGTCGGGGCGACCGACGTGACCAGGATCGAGGCGGCCGCCTTCGACGTGTTCGCGAGCCTGCCCGACGGCCTCGAACCGGTGTGGGAGGTCCTCTACCTCCTGACGCCGGTCGTGGCGGGCGTGCTGGTCGTCACCGCACTGGTGGCGCGGCGCCGCCGCCTGCTGGCGACGCAGGTCGTCGCGGCCGGCGTGGCGTGGGCCGTGGGCGCGGTGCTCTCGGCCGCGGTGGACGTGCCCGAGACGCTGACCGACGCGGCGCAGGCGCTGCACGGCCGCACCCCCCACTTCCCCGTCGTGCTGATGGCCGCCGGAGCCGCGGTGCTGCGGGCCTCGCGCCCGTACCTGACCCGTCCGGCCCGGCGCCTGGTCGAGACCGCGTTCTGGCTGAGCCCCGTGGCGGCCGCCGCGCTGGCCGAGGGCCTGCCGGGCGCGGTCGTCGCCAGCCTCGTGCTCGCCTGGGCGGCCGGCGCCGTCGCCCTCCTGTGCTTCGGCTCCCCGGCGGCGACGCCGTCCACCGACCAGGTGGCGGACTCGCTGCGCGACCTCGGCGTCGACCCGACCGGCCTGCGCCTCGCCCCCGAGCAGATCTGGGGCGTGACCAGCTACGTGGCCGGAGCGGAGGGCGACCTGGCGATCGAGGTCGTGGGCCGCGACGCCACCGACGCCCACCTGTTCGCCAAGGCCTGGCGGTTCGCCTGGTACAAGGACTCCGGACCGACGCTGACCCTGACCCGCGAGCACCAGGTCGAGCACCGGGCGTACGTGCTGTTGCTCGCCGGCCGGACCGGCGCCCGGGTGCCCGACCTGGTCGCGGTCGGCCTGGCGGGCTGGCGCGACGACGCCGTCCTGGCCGTGCGCAACCGCCCCGGCGTCCGCCTCTCGGACGTCGAGCCGGCGCAGGTCACCGACGCCGTCCTCGACGACGCGTGGGCGAACCTGGGGCGGCTGCACGACGGGCGCATCGCCCACGGCAACCCGTGGGTCGGGAACGTGGTGCTCGACGACACCGGGACGACCGCCCTCGCGGGCCTCGACGACGCGGCCCCGTCGGCCTCGGACGCCCGCCTGCGGCTCGATCGCGTCCAGCTCCTCGCCACCACCGCCGGGGTCGTGGGCGAGGAGCGGGCGCTGGCGGCCGCCCACCGGGCGCTCCGCGGCGACGACCTCGTCGACCTGCTGGCGTTCCTCGAGCCGACGGCGCTGACCGGGGCCGCCAGGCGCGCCGTCAGCTCCCCCAAGGCGTCGATGGGCCGCCTGCGCGAGGCGGGAGCGGCGCTGACCGACGTCGAGCCCCCGAAGCCCGCCGAGCTGCACCGGTTCCCGCTGAGCTCGGTCGTGCTGGCGGCCGCGTTCGCCCTCGGCGTCTACCTCCTGGTCGGCGAGCTCGCCGGCGTCGCCGCCATGGGCGACGTGTTCGCGGGGGCGATCTGGGGGTGGGTCGCGCTCACCTTCGTTGTCGCCCAGCTGCCCCAGATCTCCCAGGCCGTGACCATGCTCGGCGCGGTGTCGGCCCGGCTCCCGTTCGGGCCCGTCGTCGGCGTCCAGTTCGCGAACGCCTTCACCGGCCTCGTGGGCGGCACGGCCGGCAACGCCACCCTCGTGATCCGCTTCTTCCAGCGGCAGGGCCTCGCGCCGGCGGTGGCCGTGAGCTCCGGCATCCTGAACTCGGTCAGCGGCTTCGTCGTGCAGGTGGTCCTGATCTGCGTCGGCCTGGTCGTGACCGGCTCGTCGTTCGACCTGTCGATCGGCGGCGGCGACGGCATCCCCGGGTGGGCCGTCGCCGTGGTCCTCGTGGTCGCCCTGGTGGTGGCGACCGCGCTGGTGGTGCCCGCGCTCCGGCGGCGCATCCGCACCCTGGTCGAGGCCCAGGTGCGCGCCGCGTGGGACAACGTCCGCGGCATCCTGGCGACCCCGCGCAAGGCGGTGCAGCTGTTCGGCGGGAACCTCGCGTCGCAGGTGCTCTACGCGACGGTCCTCGGCACCGCCCTGCACGCCTACGGCGGGTCGCTGCCCCTGCTCCAGCTCGTCGTGATCAACTGCGTCGCCTCGTTCGTCGGCGGGGCCGCACCGGTGCCGGGCGGGATGGGCGTCGTCGAGGCCGGGCTGATCGCGGGCTTCACCGCCGCGGGCATCCCCCAGGAGGAGGCGGTGGCGGCCACCTTCACGGCTCGGGCCTGCACGTCCTACCTCCCGCCGATCTGGGGCTGGTTCGCCCTGTCGTGGCTCCGGAGGAGGGACTACGTCTGACCTCCCGTGAGCGCCGTCGCGGTTGACGGGTCGTCCGCCGAGGGCGAGACTCGAACCTCTCGAAGAGGGCCGCCCGATGGCGTGGAACCTGACGGGAAGCTACGTCGAGACGTGTTCGTGCGAGCTGATGTGCCCGTGCAACCTCTCGTTCGACCACGGGGCGACCTACGACTTCTGTCGGGTCACGCTCGTGTTCGACATCCGCGACGGGCAGGTCGACGGCACGGCCATCGGGGGGCTGAAGGTCGCGGCGGTCGCCGACACGCCGAAGGTCATGACCGACGGGAACTGGCGGCTCGGCGTGTTCATCGACGAGCGGGCGACCGACGAGCAGTTCGACAAGCTGCTGCAGGTGTTCAGCGGGCAGCTGGGCGGGCCGATGGCCGCGCTGGCTCCGCTGGTGGGCGAGATGCTCGGCGCCGAGCGGGCACCGATCGAGGTGGTCCACGACGGCGTGCACCACACCGTCCGCATCGGCGACGCGGTCGACTTCGAGATCGAGGACGTCGTGCCCTTCGGCGTCGAGACCGGCCGGCCGGTCCGGTTCGACGGGATGTTCCATCCGGTCGCCCCGAACCTCACGATGGCCGAGGCCACGCGGTCGCGCATCGACGCCTTCGGGATCCGCTACGAGGGCAAGACCGGCCTGTCGACGTCCGAGTTCTCCTGGGCCGCCTGATGCGATGACCGCCCCGGCGCAGGCAGGCCTGCCGGCGAGCGCGGGTCTCGCCCCTGCGCTGTCCGCCGTGCGCACGCGGCTGGGCCTCGTGGCGCTGCTGTTCGCCGTGGCCGCGCTGGGCTGGTGGTGGACGGGCGACCGGATGCGGGGGATGGACGACGGCCCCTGGACGGGGCTCGGCTCGTTCGGCTGGTTCCTCGGCGTGTGGGTCGTGATGATGGCGGCGATGATGTTCCCGTCGGTCTCGCCGACGGTCGCGCTCTACTCCCGCATGACGAGGCGGCGCTCGCCGCTGTCGCCGCTGATGTTCACGGCCGGCTACCTCCTCACGTGGACCCTCGCCGGCGTCGTCGCGTTCGCGATCGGCGTGACGCTGGGGTCGGTCTCCGGGGACGTCTTCGCCTGGGATCGGGCCGGCCGGTGGACGGCCGGCGGCACGCTCGTCGTCGCCGCGGTGTACGAGCTGACGCCGTTGAAGGACGTCTGCCTCGGCAAGTGCCGCAGCCCGCTCGGCACGCTGCTCGGCTCGTGGCGCGAGGGCCCCTCCGGCGCGCTCCGGATGGGAGCCCGGAACGGGGCCTGGTGCGTCGGGTGCTGCTGGGCCCTCATGGCGTCGCTCTTCGCCCTGGGGATCATGAGCATCGTGTGGATGGCCGTCGTCGCCGGGCTCATCGCCTTCGAGAAGACCGTCCCGTGGCGCCGGGTCGCGTCCCTGGGCACGGCCGCGGTCCTGCTGGCCCTCGGCGTGCTGGTGCTGACCGTGCCCGGCGCCGTCCCCGGCCTCACCACGCCGCGGGGCGCGGACATGGAGCAGATGCCCCCGATGGGTGCGTAGCGCCCCTGTCGCTCGCCGCCGCGGCCGAGGCTGCCGCGGCCGAGGCTGCCGTCGCCGTCGCCGTCGTGGTCCGGGGCACCGAGCGCCGCCCGGGGGCGCCGAGCGCGCTACAGCGGCATGCCGTGGTGGGGCGGGACCTCGCGGCGACCGATGGCGTCGGCGCGGCGGTGCAGCAGCTCGACGGTGGGCTCGAGGTCGCGGGCGATGAGGTAGCGGCGGGCCGCGGCCTCGGTGACGACGAAGTCCCCCAGCTCGTCGAGGTCGGCCTCGGTGACGTCGCGGCCGGCCCTGGCGAGCATCGCCTTCATCTCGTCGAACGTCATGCCCGTGCGGCCGGTGGCCTCGCCGCGGCGGGCGAGGTGCTCGGGCCGGTTGCGGGTGGCGGTGAACAGCCCGGTGCGCAGCAGGCCGCCGGAGGGGTAGAACACCGACGCCCGCACGAGGGTGCCCTCGGACACCAGGTTGTGGTGCAGCGCCTCGGTGAAGCAGCTGACGGCGGCCTTCGAGGCCGCGTACACCGACGCCGTCGGCACCGGTGCGAACCCGCCGTCGCCCGACGACGTGTTCACGACCTGGCCGGGCTCGCCGCCCGCGATCATCCGCGGCACGAACGTCGACGTGCAGATCGCCGTGCCGAACACGTTGACGCCGAAGCACCAGCGCCAGTCGTTGGGCTCCTGCTGCCACGGCTTGCCGCCCCCGCCGGACGTGACGCCGGCGTTGTTGAACAGCAGGTGGACCGTGCCGTGGGCGTCGAAGACGGCGTCGGCGAGGTCGGCGACGGCTGCCTCGTCGGTGATGTCGACCGGGTGGCCCGACACCTTCCCCAGCGGCCGCAGGTCGTCGACGGCCGACTCGACCGCGCGGGCCTCGACGTCGGCGATCGCCACGGTCACGCCCCGCCGCAGCAGCGCACCGACGATGCCCCGGCCGATGCCGCCCGCGCCGCCGGTGACGACGGCGACGGCCCCCTCGAGCTGGAGCGGCGGCGCCGCCGCGGTCGCCGCGCCCGATCCCGTCGCCACGGTCAGCCCGTCCACTCGATGCCGTAGTCGTCGAACCAGAACCGGGCCTCGCGCACCGCGTTCGGCGGGGTGCGGCGGTCGAGGTCCTGGTTGAGCTGCGTCGGGGTCGGCCCGATCTCGGCCGCGACCGCAGACAGGCCGGCGAGGTCGAGGTCGTAGCAGCGCACCGCGTTCAGCCCGAGCAGCAGGCGGGTCTCCTCGACCGGGACCTCGCGGAAGTCGGTGGAGAGCCGCGTCACGGTGTTGGGCCAGGTGCCCTCGGGGTGGGGGTAGTCGGTGCCCCACATCAGCGCGTCGAGCCCGTTGGCGTAGCGGCGGCGGATCTCGGGCCTGCTCATGGCCGACGCCCCCACGAACACGTTGGTGCCGAAGTACTCGGACGGCAGCCGCTCGATCGTGCCCCGGGTCTGCGAGGACATCTTCTTCACCTTCCAGTTCGTGCCCCCGAACATCACGTCGGTCTTGAACAGGAGGTCGCCCACCCACCACGACCCGCACTCGACGGGCGCGTACCTCAGGTCCGGGAACCGGTCGAACTTGCCGGAGAGGAGCAGCTGCCACAGCGGGCGGTGGGTCCAGAACGCCACCTCGAGCATGTACTGGGCCATGTTCTCGTTGTAGGCCTCGGTGTCGGCCTCGCCCGAGTGGGTGTGGACCACCAGCCCGGCCTCGGCGCAGGCCGCCCACACCGGGTCGTAGGACGGGTGCCCGTACGACGGCTTGTCGTGCCACATCGTCGGCAGCATGATCCCGACGATGCCGGGCTTGCCCGCGAGGGACTCGACCTCGCGCACGGCCTCGTCGACCCCGTGGGTGACCGGGACGAGCGCGACGCCGGCGCGGCGGGTCGGGTTGGTGGCGCAGAACTCGACGAGCCAGCGGTTGTGGGCGCGGGCCCCGCCCCAGGCGAGCCGGGGGTCGGTGATCATGCCCGCCTGCAACCCGGCGCCGAAGGGCGGCGCCTCCATGCCGGTGACCGAGTCGCCGTCGGCGAAGAGCACCTCGCCGGCGACGCCGTCGGCGTCGAGCACCTTGTCGCGGACGGCGGCGTCGTAGGCGCCGCGCAACCCCCACTCGTTCTCGCGCTCCCACTGCTCGACGTACTCGCCGTTGAGCTCCTCGACCATCGCCCGGTGCTGGTGGCGGGTCGTCAGCCACTCGTCGAACTCGGGGTGCAGCGACTGCTCGAGGTACTCGCGGTAGTCCTCGACGAACAGCCCCGCGTGGGTGTCGGACGAGACGATGACGTACGGGGCGTCGCTCTGGTCGATGCCGGCCACCGGGTCGGACATGGCTCCCCCTTGCCGTTGCCGTGACGGAGTTCACGTGTCACTATGACACTGTTACAGACCTCCCGGGGGAGCACAACCGCCACATGCGGAAGACGGCCACGAAGCCTGCGACGGCGCCGTCCGTCGAGGTCGACCACGGCGAGGCCGGCGACGCCGGACCCGGTCGCCGGACGGGCCTCGACCGCGCCGACGTGGTCGCCGCCGCGCTCGACCTCGTGGTGCGCGACGGGCCCGCGGCCCTGACCATGCGGCGCCTCGCCACCGAGCTCGACGTGGGCACGCCCACCATCTACTGGCACGTCGGCAGCCGCGACGAGCTCGTCGCCGCCATCGTCCGCACCCAGGCCGAGCGGCTCGCCGAGCGGCCGGTCGAGGGGGCCGGCGGGCGCGAGCGGGTGTCGTCCGCCGCGTTCCACATCTACGCGGGGGCCATCGAGCACCGGGCGATCACGTCCCTGGCGCACCAGACGGGCATGGACGCCCTGCTGCTGCACGACCTCGAAGCCGCGCTGGTCGCCGAGGTCGAGGCCGCCGGCCTGGTCGGCGAGGCGTGCGCCGACGCCGTCCGGGCGCTGCTCGTGGTCGTCACCGGCGCCCTGGTCCTGGCGCTGCGAGACCCGTCCCGGTCGCCCGAGGCCTACCGCTCGGCGGCGCTGTGGGCCGGCTCCGACGCGCCCGTGGCGCCCGACACGCGCTCGGCGCTGCGCGCCGAACCCGACCTCGACGCGCTGACCGCCGCCACGCTGCGGGCCGTCGTCGACCACCACATCCCCGCGCCGGTCGCGCCCGGCCCGAACGACCGAGGAGCCGCGTGAGCGAGCGAAGCGAGCGAACCACGAGCACGGTGCGGTCCCCGGCCCGACGGGCCGAGCGGTCGCCGCGCGCCTCCGGGAGGGTGCGCCGATGAGCGACGCGCCGATCAGCGGTCCGCCGATGACCCGGCCGGGCGAGATCTCCGGGTGGCCCAAGCTCGTCGTCACCTACACGACCGACCCGGCCGCGGTCGCCGCCCTGCTGCCCCCCGGCCTCGAACCGCTCGAGCCGGTCGTCACGGTCGGCTTCTACTGCGTGCCGGTGCTCGACGAGCCCGAGCTCGGGGTCAGCGTGAAGGTCGCAGCGGCCTGGCAGGGCGTCGCCGGCCAGTACAACCTCGGGCTCGGCATCGACCAGGAGGCCGCGGTCCACGTCAGCGGCGAGACCAACGGCCAGCCCAAGTTCCTGTGCGACCTCGCGTACTTCCGGTTCGGCGACCGGGTCACGGCCCGCGCCAGCCACCAGGGCTACACGTTCGTCGAGTTCACGGGCACGGCCACCGGCGAGGCCGAGCCTCGCACCGGCGAGGTCGTCGAGCACGAGTGGTGGACCAAGTACTCGCGGGCCATCGGCGGCGCCGAGGGCGCGTACGACTTCCCGCCCCACGTCGTCGACGTCGCCACGACGTTCGAGCCGCGCCACGTCGAGGACGTGGACGGCGAGCTGGTGCTGCGCGACAGCCCGTGGGATCCGATCGCCCGCTACCTGCCGATCTGCGAGCGCGGCCGGGCCCAGCTCGTCACCCAGCGCCCGATGGCGCGCCGGCTGGCGAACGCCGGGCCGCTCGACCCCGAGGCGTTCTGGCCGTTCGTCGACGTGATCGGCGGCAGCCGGTGGCCGGGCCACCGTGGGGGGCCGCGGCCATCGTGACCACGACCGAGACCACGACCACGACCGAGACCACGGTCGGACGATCGAAGGAAGGCCGCCATGGGCGCGACGACTGACCGCTACGTCGTGATCTCCGCCGATTGCCACGGCGGGGCGAGCATCGCCGGCTACAAGCCCTACCTGGCCTCCAGGTACCACGACGACTTCGACCGCTGGGCCGCCGAGTTCGAGAACCCCTACGACGACACGACCGGCGCCGACGCCGACCGGAACTGGAGCTCCGAGCGACGCCTGCGCGAGATGGAGGCCGACGGCGTCGTCGCGGAGGTCCTCTTCCCCAACACCGTTCCGCCTGTTTTTCCGAAAGTGTCCCTTGTTCATCATCTTTCCGTTGCTGCCGCCGCGGCCCTCGAGAAGCGCTGGGCGGGCCTGCAGGCGCACAACCGCTGGCTGGCCGACTTCTGCAGCCGGGCGCCGGGGCGCCGGGCCGGCATCGCCCAGATCATGCTCCACGACGTCGAGGCCTCGGTGCGCGAGATCGAGTGGGCCGAGGCCAACGGGCTCACCGGCGGGATCCTCCTGCCGGGCGCGCCGCCGGGCTCCGGCGTGCCGCCCCTCTACGCCCCCGACTACGAGCCCATCTGGGACGCGTGCGAGGACCTCGGCCTGCCGGTCACGCACCACAGCGGCAGCGCGGTGCCCGACATGGGGCCCTACCCGTCGGCACGGATGATGTTCCTGCTCGAGGTCACCTGGTGGGCGCACCGCACGCTGTGGCACCTCATCTACTCGGGGGTGATGGAACGCCACCCCGCGCTGCAGTTCGTGTTCACCGAGCAGGGCACGGCGTGGATCCCCGAGGAGCTCACCCGCCTCGACTACTACCGGGGCCGGCTGTCCGGGGCGTCGGGTGCGGACGGGTCGCAGGAGGCGAAGTTCGGCGAGGGTGCCATCGAGCAGCTGACGCTGTCGCCGTCGGAGTACTGGCGGCGCCAGTGCCACGTCGGTGCCAGCTTCATCCGCAGCCACGAGGTCGCCCTGCGCGACCGGGTCGGGGTGGACCGGATCATGTGGGGGAGCGACTACCCCCACCTCGAGGGGTGCTGGCCGTTCTCGCGCCAGCACCTGCGGCTGGCGTTCGCCGGCGTCCCCGAGGACGAGGTGCGCCTGCTCGTCGGGCGCAACGCCGCCGACGTCTACGGCTTCGACTGGCCGCTGCTCGAGCGGCTGGCCGACCAGCACGGTCCCACCCCCCAGGAGGTCGACGTGCCGCTCGCCCCCGACGACATCGCCGACGAGGCGCTGCGCTGCCCCGCCTTCGCCGCCGAGCGCTTCGCGGTCCGATGAGCGCGCCCGCCCCGCCCGCCACCTTCGATCCCCTCGAGGACGGGTTCGTCGAGTGGCCCTACGACCAGTACCGGCGGCTGCGCGCCGAGGACCCCGTGCACCGCTCGGAGCTGCTCCAGGGATGGGTCGTCACCCGGTACGCCGACGTGAACGCCATCCTGCGCGACCCCTCGGTGTCGTCGGTCATCGACAACGCCGACCCGACCCCGTACACGGTCGCCGAGATCGAGCGCCGCGACAGCGGCCACCGGGGTGGGCGCACGCTCGTGCTGCTCGACGACCCCGACCACGCCCGGCTGCGCAGGCTGATGTCGAAGCCGTTCCGGCCCCGCGAGGTCGAGGGCCTGCGCGGGCTGGTCGAGGAGCGGGTGCGCGTGCGCGTCGACGAGCTCGTCGCCCGCCACGGCCGCGGCACGCCGGTCGAGCTCGACCTCATCGCCGACTTCGCCTACCCGCTGCCGGTCGACATCTTCTGCCAGATGCTCGGCATCCCCGAGGAGGACCACCCCGTCTTCCGGTACTGGGTGAACTGCATCGCCCGGTCGCTCGACCCGGTGATGGATCCCGCCGAGCGCGACGAGCTCATGGCCGCCACCGACGACATGTACGCCTTCCTCGAGGAGCTCGTGGCGGCGAAGCGCGGGCGCGACGACGGCGACGTCCTCTCGGGGCTCGTCCACGCCGGGGCGGACGGCGAGTCGCTCACCCACGAGGAGCTGCTCGCCCAGATCATGACCCTGTACGTGGCCGGCCACGAGCCGACCGCCGGCCTCGTCGGCAACGGCGTGCGGGCGCTGCTCGAGTTCCCGGAGCAGTGGGAGCAGCTGCGGGCCGACCGGTCGCTGCTGCGCAACGCCGTGTCCGAGCTGCTGCGCTACGACGGTCCCAACCAGTTCGTGCGGCGCATCGCCATGCGCGACATGACCTTCGCCACCGCGTCCGGCGCCGTCACCATCCCCGCTCGCTCGGTGATCTACGCGTCGCCCGGCTCGGCCAACCGCGACGAGGCGCACTGGGGCCCCACGGTCGACCGGGTCGACATCGCCCGCGCCGACGCGGGCGGGCACGTCCAGTTCGGCGCCGGCGTCCACGCCTGCCTGGGGTCGCACCTCGCCCGTCTCCAGGCGGAGGCGATGGTCACCGCCGTCCTCGACCGCTTCGAGAACGTCGAGCCGGCCGGCGAGCCGGTGTGGAGCACCCGGATGGTGATCCGCGGCCTCAACCGGCTGCCGGTGCGGGCGCGCCTGCGCTGAGCCCCGCCGCCCCGCCGCCGTCGGGGCCCCGGCCGCTCACCCGGCCCGGGCCCGGCCGGGCACGTCGTCGCGGGCGGACCCGGCCTCCGTCGCTCGTCCGCCGAGCGCGGCCAGGCTCACGGCCAGCATGCCCACCACCAGGGCGAGCTCGGCGACCCACCACAGCCCGAACGCGTGGTGCCCCGAGACCGGGCAGGCGACGACGAAGGTGGCGAGCAGCAGGCCCGACACCACCCCGGTCACGGCGGCCGCCCGGTGCCGCAGCCCGGCGGCCACCGACGTGGCCAGGAGGGCGGCGAGCGCGCCGAACGACGCCAGGTCGACCACGAGCGGCACGGGTGCGTTCGGGTCGGCGGGCGTCGGCTCGAGTGCGAGCGACGCCAGCACGACCAGCGGCCACCCGACGCCCAGCGCGAGCGACCAGGACCGCGACAGGCGGCGGACGCTCCTCGCCACGCCCGCGGGCGGGGGAGGAGGGGGCGCCGGCCGGGCGGCGCCCGGATCCGCCGCGCCCGCCCGGGTCGGGGGCGCCGGGTCGACGACCGCGGCGCCCGGGTGAGACCGTGATGCGTCCATGGCGATCCTCCTCGGGCGTGCATCCCCATGGTCGCGCCTCGACGTGCGGGGTGTACACGTCCCGAGGGGCGTGCGACGCTGCACCGCATGTCTGACGACGCGATCCTGGTCGAGGGGCTGCGCAAGAGCTTCGGCGAGGTGGTGGCGCTCGCCGGCGTCGACTTCGCGGTGCCCGCCGGCACGGTCCTCGGGCTCCTCGGGCCGAACGGCGCCGGCAAGACCACGGCTGTCCGCATCCTGACGACGATCCTGGGCCGCGACGCGGGTCACGCCGAGGTGCTCGGCATCGACGTCGACGACGACCCGCAGACGGTGCGAGAGCACATCGGGCTGGCCGGCCAGTACGCGGCGGTCGACGAGAACCTCACCGGGTACGAGAACCTGCGCCTGGTCGGGCTGCTCACGCACCTGCCCGAGAACGTCGTGCGTGGCCGCGCCGACGAGCTGCTCGCCCGGTTCGAGCTGACCGACGCCCGCAACAGGCCGGTGCGGACCTACTCGGGGGGCATGCGGCGCCGGCTCGACCTGGCGGCCGCGCTCGTCCACCGGCCCCCCGTCCTCTTCCTGGACGAGCCGACGACCGGCCTCGACCCCCGCAGCCGCACCGAGCTGTGGGGCGTGATCTCGCAGCTCGTCGGCGAGGGCACGACCGTGCTGTTGACGACGCAGTACCTCGAGGAGGCCGACCTGCTGGCCGACCGCATCGTCGTGATCGACCGGGGCGAGGTCATCGCGCGCGGGACGTCCAGCGAGCTCAAGGCCGACATCGGCCAGACGATCATCGAGATCGACCTCGCCGACCCCGCCAACGCCCAGCGGGCCCGGTCCGCGCTCGCCACGCACGGTCTCTGCGACGTCGAGACCGACGGCCACACCGTCGAGCTCAAGGTGAACGACGGGTCGCGCGCCGCGGTCGACGTGGTGCGCACCCTCGACCGCGCCGGGCTCGAGCCGGTGTCGCTCGCGCTGCGGGAGCCGACGCTCGACGACGTGTTCCTCTCGCTCACCGGACACGCGGCCGAAGAGCCGCCCGAGGACACGCCGTCGGCCGACGGGCGCGACCGCCGAGGTGCCGCGTGAGCACCACGACGCTCACCACCGCCCCGCTCGAACGACGGCGGCGCAGCGCGCTCGGCTGGGCCGTCGCCGACACCCGCGCCATCACGTGGCGCAACCTCGTGACGCTCCGGCGGCTGCCCCAGCTGCTCGTCTTCTCGACGATCCAACCCGTGATCTTCGTGCTGATGTTCCGCTACGTGTTCGGCGGCGCCATCCACATCCCGGGCGTCGACTACGTCAACTACCTCATGCCGGGGATCTTCGCCCAGACGGTGACGTTCGGGGCGATCCAGACGGGCATCGGCCTGGCCGAAGACCTGAACAAGGGGTTGATCGAGCGGTTCCGCTCGCTCCCGATGTCGCGCTCCGCCGTGCTCGCCGGCCGCACGCTCGCCGATCTGACGCGCAACGTGTTCGTCGTCGCCCTCATGATCGTCGTGGGGTACCTCGTCGGGTTCCGGGTGCAGACCGGCGTCCTCGGCCTGCTCGGCGGCGTCGCCGTGATCCTGCTGTTCGGCTTCTCGCTCACGTGGATCTTCGCCATCATCGGGCTGTCGGCCAGGAACGCCGAGACCGCCCAGGCGATGTCGTTCCCGATCCTCGCCCCGCTGGTGTTCGCCTCGTCGGCGTTCGTCGCGGTCGACACGATGCCCGGATGGCTCCAGGCCTTCGCCACGTACCAGCCGGTGAGCGTGGCGGTCGACGCGGTGCGGTCGCTGATGCTCGGTGGCCAGTTCCACGACCCCGCCAAGGTCGTCGGATCGCTGGCCTGGAGCGTCGGCATCGTCGCGGTGTTCGCCCCGCTCGCGGTCCGGGTCTACCGGCGCACGGCCTGACGGCCTGACGGCCTGAGGGCGGGCGGCGGCGGACCTTCGGCCCTGGTCGGCGGGTCGGCCCGGCGCGACCCTCGGACCATGACGGAGAACGACCGCATCACCAAGCTCGAGAAGCAGATCGAGAAGCTCGACGCGAAGCAGTCCGAGCTCTACCAGCAGCTCGCCGAAGCCCGCCTCGACCAGTGGAAGGGCCGGCTGGAGGACCTCGAGGTCCAGGCCCACCTGGGCGCCATGGACACCAACGAGCGCGTCGCCGCCCTGATGCAGAAGGCCCGCGGCCGCTGGGAGGAGGCCCGCAAGCAGTTCGGCGGTGCCACCGCCGTGGCGGCCGACGTGTTCGAGACGGTGCGCGGCGGCTTCGAGAACGCCGTCGAGGATCTGCGCAAGGCGCTCCTCGACGCCAGGAAGCAGGCCACCAAGTAGGTCCCGACGGCCAGAGCGGCCGCAACCGTCCTCGGGGTCGCCCGGCGCAGTCCCACGGTCGGGCGCATCGAGGTGACGGTCGAGGAGGCCTCCGACGCAGGGCGACGGAGGTCGCACACGACGACAACCGGAGGTCCGGGGTTCGATGGAGCAACGGTGGACGTGCATCGACGGCAACGAGGCCGCGGCCCGGGTCGCCTATGCCCTGAGCGAGGTCATCGCCCTCTACCCGATCACGCCCGCCTCGCCCATGGGCGAGCACTGCGACGACTGGGCGGCCGCCGGCCGGCCGAACCGGTGGGGCATCGTGCCCGACGTCGTCGAGATGCAGTCCGAGGCGGGCGCGGCCGGCGCCCTCCACGGCGCCCTGCAGAAGGGGTCGCTGGCCACGACGTTCACCGCGTCCCAGGGCCTGCTGCTGATGGTGCCCAACATGTTCAAGATCGCCGGTGAGCTGACGCCGGCGGTCATCCACGTCGCGGCCCGCACGGTGGCCACCCACGCCCTGTCGATCTTCGGCGACCACAGCGACGTCATGCACGCCCGCAGCACCGGGTGGGCGATGCTGGCGGCCGGGTCGGTGCAGGAGGCGCACGACCTGGCGCTCGTCGCCCACGCGGCGACGCTGCGGTCGCGGGTGCCGTTCCTGCACTTCTTCGACGGGTTCCGCACGTCGCACGAGATCGACAAGATCGCGCTGCTCGACGACGCCGACGTGGCGGCCCTCGTCCGCGACGAGGACATCGCCGCGTTCCGCTCCCGGGGCCTGACGCCCGACGCCCCGGTGCTGCGGGGCACCGCGCAGAACCCCGACGTGTTCTTCCAGGCCCGCGAGGCCGCCAACCCCTACCACGACGCGGTGCCGGGCATCGTGGCCGAGGTCATGGACGAGCTGGCCGGGCGCACCGGGAGGCGGTACGGCCTGGTCGACTACCACGGCGCCCCCGACGCCGACCGCGTCGTCGTGCTCATGGGATCCGCGGCGGGCGCCGCCGAGGAGACCGTCGACGCGCTCGTCGCAGCCGGCGAGCGCGTGGGGCTGGTGCGGGTGCGGCTGTTCCAGCCGTTCCCCGCCCGCGAGCTCGTGGCGGCGCTGCCCCCGACGGTGCGGTCGATCGCCGTGCTCGACCGCACCAAGGAGCCCGGCGCCGTCGGCGAGCCCCTCTACCTGTCGGTCGTCGCCGCGCTCGCCGAGGCCACGGACACCGACGAGCCTCCCTTCGTCGAGACGCCCCGGGTCATCGGCGGCCGCTACGGCCTGTCGTCCAAGGAGGTCACGCCGGCGATGGTCAAGCCGGTCTTCGACGAGCTGGCCCTCGACCGGCCGCGGCGCCACGTCACGGTGGGCATCTACGACGACGTCACCCACCTGAGCCTGCCGATCGATGCCGACTTCGCGCCCGACCGCCCACCCGGCGAGGTGCAGGCGATGTTCTACGGGCTGGGTGCGGACGGGACCGTGGGCGCCAACAAGAGCTCGGTGAAGATCATCGGCGAGTCGACCGATCTCCACGCCCAGGGCTACTTCGTCTACGACTCGAAGAAGTCGGGCTCCGTCACCGTGTCGCACCTGCGGTTCGGCCCGCAGCCCATCCGCTCGACCTACCTGGTCGACAACGCCGACCTCGTCGCCTGCCACCAGTTCGGCCTGCTCGAGCGCATGCGGGTGCTCGATCACGCCCGACCCGGCGCGACGTTTCTCTTGAACAGCCCGTTCGGCCCCGACGACGTGTGGGCGCAGCTCCCGCGCGAGGTGCAGTCGCAGATCATCGACAAGCACATCGACCTGTGGGTCATCGACGCCGACCGCGTCGCCGGCGAGGCCGGCATGGGCAACCGCATCAACACGGTGATGCAGCCCTGCTTCTTCCAGCTCGCCGGGGTCCTCCCGCCCGGCGAGGCCATCGGCCACATCAAGGCGGGGGTCGAGCAGGCCTACGGCAAGCGCGGGCGCGCGGTCGTGGAGCGCAACTTCGCCGCGATCGACCGGGCGCTCGCCGCGCTCCACCGCGTCGAGGTGCCGAGCGCCGTGAGCGGGGACCGCACGATGGCCCTCACGGTGCCCGACGACGCCCCCGACTTCGTCCGGCAGGTCACGTCCGTGCTCATGGCGGGCGACGGCGACCTGCTGCCGGTGAGCGCGCTCCCCGTCGACGGCACGTTCCCCACCGGCACCGCCGCCTACGAGAAGCGCTCGATCGCCCGCGAGATCCCCATCTGGCACCCCGAGATCTGCATCGACTGCGGCAAGTGCGCAATCGTGTGCCCCCACGCCACGATCCGCATGAAGGTGTTCCCCGCCGACGGCCTCCCCGACGCGCCCGACGAGTTCCTCAGCAAGCCGTTCCGGTCCCGCGAGCTGTCCGACCACCGGCTGACGATCCAGGTCGCCCCCGACGACTGCACCGGCTGCGGCGTCTGCGTCGACGTGTGCCCGGCGAAGAGCAAGACCGAGATCGGCCGCAAGGCCATCACCATGGAGCCGGTCCTCGAGCACCGCGACGTCGAGCGGCGCCGCTGGGACCACTTCCTGACGATCCCCGAGCTCGACCGCACGCTCCTCACCCACGACTCGGTGAAGGGGTCGCAGGTGCTCGAGCCGCTGTTCGAGTTCTCCGGGGCGTGCGCCGGCTGCGGCGAGACGCCCTACATCAAGCTGGCGACGCAGCTGTTCGGCGACCGCATGGTCGTCGCCAACGCCACCGGTTGCTCGTCGATCTACGGCGCCAACCTGCCGACCACGCCGTGGACCACGGACGCGGCGGGGCGGGGCCCGGCGTGGAGCAACTCGCTCTTCGAGGACAACGCCGAGTTCGGCCTCGGCCTGCGCCTGGGGCTCGACGCCCAGGCCGACCAGGCCCGCGAGCTGCTGGGCCGGCTCGGCGCCGACGTCGGCGACGACCTGGCCGCCGCCCTGCGGGCCAACCCGCAGGAGACCGAGGTGCAGGTGGCCGAGCAGCGCCGGCTGGTCGACGAGCTGCGCACGCGGCTCGGCGGCGTCGGCGCCGAGCGGGCCGCCGACGCGGCGCACCTCGCGCTGCTGGCCGGCAGCCTGGTCCGCCAGAGCGTGTGGCTCATCGGCGGTGACGGCTGGGCCTACGACATCGGCTTCGGCGGACTCGACCACGTCCTGTCGTCGGGGCGGAACGTCAACATCCTGGTCCTCGACACCGAGGTGTACTCCAACACCGGGGGCCAGGCCTCCAAGGCCACGCCGCGCGCGGCGGTGGCCAAGTTCGCCGCGGGCGGCAAGGGCACCGGCAAGAAGGACCTGGGCGCCATCGCCCGGGCCTACGGCAACGTGTACGTCGCCCAGGTCTCGATGGGCGCCAACGAGCTCCAGACCACCAAGGCGCTGCTCGAGGCCGACGCCTGGCCGGGACCCTCGCTCGTCATCGCCTACAGCACCTGCATCGCCCACGGCATCGACATGTCCCGGTCGATGACGCACCAGAAGGACGCGGTCAAGAGCGGCTACTGGCCGCTGTACCGGTTCCACCCGAGTGCGGCCGACGACGTCCAGCCGTTCACGCTCGACTCGCACCCGCCGTCGATGCCGGTGAGCGAGTTCGCCGGAACCGAGACGCGCTTCGCGATCCTCCGGCGCACCGACCCCGGCCGGGCCCGCGAGCTGGGCGCCCTGTTGCAGGCCGACGCCGACGAGCGCTGGCGCTACTACGAGCAGCTGGCGGCCATGCGCCGCACGGTGCCCCACGCCGAGCGCCCCGACCCCGACGTCGACCCGGACGTCCAGAGCGACGCCGGCGCCCGCGACGGCGACGAGGAGCGATGATGCCCGATCTCACCACCCGCTACCTCGGCCTCGAGCTGCGGTCGCCGATCGTCGCCTCGGCGTCGCCGCTCAACGGCGAGCCGGCGACGGCCCGCCTGGTCGAGGAGGCGGGCGCCGCCGCCCTGGTCCTGCCGTCGCTGTTCGAGGAGGAGATCGTCCACGAGGAGGTCGAGCTGAACCGTGCGCTCGACGCGGGGACCGAGCACTTCGCCGAGGCGCTCGACTACTTCCCCGGCGTCCCGGGGTTCACGACCGCGGGCGACCGCTACCTGGCGCTGGTCGAGACGATGAAGGCCCAGTCGTCGGTGCCCGTCATCGCCAGCCTCAACGCCACCCGGCCGGGCGAGTGGGCCCGCTACGGAGCGCTGCTCGAGTCGGCCGGCGCCGACGCGCTCGAGCTGAACCTCTACCACGTCGCCGCCGACCCCTCGCGCAGCGCCGCCGACATGGAGGCGGCCGACCTGGCCGTCGTCCACGAGGTGCGCGCCGCGCTGGCGATCCCGCTGGCGGTGAAGCTCAGCCCCTACTACTCGGCGATGGCGCACTTCGCCCGCGAGGTGGTGGCGGCCGACGCCGACGGCCTCGTGCTCTTCAACCGCTTCTACCAGCCCGACCTCGACCTCGAGGAGCTGGAGGTCGTGAACCGCATCGAGCTCAGCCGCCCGTGGGAGCTGCGGCTGCCGCTGCGCTGGATCGCCATCCTGCGGCCCCAGCTCGGTCCCGCCGTGTCGCTGGCCGCGACCTCGGGCGTGCACGAGGGCACCGACGTCGTCAAGGCGCTGATGGTCGGCGCCGACGTGGCCATGCTGACGTCGGCCCTGCTGGCCCGCGGGCCCGACCGCCTCCGGCAGGTCGAGCAGGAGCTGGTGGGCTGGATGGTCGAGCACGAGTACGACTCGGTCGGCCAGCTCCGCGGCAGCGCCACGCAGGCGACCTCGGGCGACCCGTCGGCCTTCGAGCGCGCCAACTACATCACGGCGCTGCACTCGTGGTCGGCACCCGACGACCTCGAGACCGCGTCGCCGTCGTCGTGAGCGCCGCAGCGATGTCCCGTCCTGCCGCGCCGACCGACGCGGCGTCGGTCCTCGTGATGCGGCAGGATCGGGTCATCGAGGGCCGACGGTTCGGAGGTGCGCCGTGGAGACGATGATCGGGATCGGAGTCCTGCTCGCAGGCATCGGCATCTTGTGGGTCTGCTTCGCCGTCGGGGTCTACGTCTTCACGCGCACCGGCCGCGAGGGCCTGAGGCTCCAGCGCATGGAGGACGAACGGCGCCGCGAGCAGTCCCGGGAGGGGTAGCGCCCGGCGCCGCCCGCGGCTCCGCAGCGGACCTCCCCGGATTCTCCTCGTCCCCTCCAAGCTCGCGCCTCGTGGCGGGCGGACGATCAGGGCACCGATCGTCGTCCCCAGGAGTGATGTCATGCTCACCGCCACCGATCCGACGACCGCCGGCGTGGCCGTCGGTCCCCCTCCGACCGGTGCCGCCGTCGAGGTGGTCTCGGTCACGCAGGTGACGCAGGGCCGCACGACCTTGCACGACGTCTCGTTCTCGGTCGCGCCCGGCGAGGTCGTCGCCATCGTCGGCGGCAGCGGCGCCGGGAAGACGACGCTGCTGGAGACGATGGTCGGCATCCGGCCACCGGCCGCGGGCGAGGTGCGCACCACCGGCGCCCGGGGCCGGTCGGACGTGGGGTACGTCCCCCAGGACGACATCATCCACCGCGACCTGCCGCTGGCCCGGACGCTGCGGTACGCCGCGCAGCTCCGGCTCCCCGCCGGCACCGCGCCGGACGCCGTCGACCGGACGGTCGACGAGGCGCTCGCGTCGCTCGACCTCGCCGAGCGCGCCACGGTGCGCGTCGGCTCGCTGTCCGGCGGGCAGCGCAAGCGGGCGAGCATCGCGGTCGAGATGCTCACCCGCCCGGCGGTCTTCTTCCTGGACGAGCCCACGTCGGGCCTCGACCCGGCGACCGCCCGCGAGGTCCTGCGCCTCCTGCGCCGGCTGGCGGGGGCCGGCACCACGATCGTCCTCACCACCCACAGCCCGAGCGACATCGACCTGTGCGACCGGATCGTGTTCCTCGCCCGCGACGGCCACCTCGCCTTCGTGGGGACCCCCGCCGAGGCGCGGCGGCACTTCGCGACCGGCGACCTGACGGTCGCCTACGAGCGCCTGGCGCTCGAGGACACCCCCGAGGCCTGGGCCGAGCGGTTCGCGTCGGTCCGGCGGCGCGGCCACGGCCACGACGCGCGGCACCTGCGCGCCGCACCGACGCCGGTGCCCGATCCGGACGGGCCGGTCGTGCCGTCTGCGCCGTCCGTCCCCGTCGTGGCCCTGGCGCCGGACCGGCCCCGCCGCGCCGCCCCGCCGGCCCACCGGCGGGCGGGAGCATTGCGCCAGTGGGCCGTGCTGACCCGGCGCAGCGCGGACCTCCTGGTCCGGAACCGGCTCACGCTGGCGGTGCTCGTCGGGTCGCCGGCGCTGGTGATCGCCATGATGGCCGTGCTGTTCCGCCCCGGCGCGTTCGACCCCGCGGCCACCTCGGCGAGCGAGGCGACCCAGACGGTGTTCTGGCTGGCGTTCGCCGGCTTCTTCTTCGGCCTGACCTACGGGCTGCTCCAGATCGTCGGCGAGATGGCCATCCTCCGGCGGGAGCGGCTGGCCGGCCTGCACGTCACGGCGTACGTGGGGGCGAAGGTGGCCGTCCTCACGCCGGTCCTCCTCGTGGTGGCGGGCGGGATGCTCGCCGTGCTGCGGGCCCTCGACCGGCTGCCGTCGGCGGGCGGGAGCGTCTACGCCGCCCTGCTCGTGACCCTCACGCTGGAGGCACTGGCCGCGCTGGCCCTCGGCCTGCTGGCCTCCGCCGCGGTGACCGACGTGGCGCAGGCCACCCTGGCGCTGCCCATGCTGTGCTTCCCGCAGGTCCTCTTCGCCGGGGCGATCGTCCCCGTCCCCGACATGGCGGCCCCGGGCCGGGTCATGAGCGTCGGGCTGGCCAACCGGTGGGCGTTCGAGTCGCTCGGGCGGGCGCTCGACGTCGACCGACTGGTCGCCCCCCTGTCCCCGCCGTCGGCCCACCACGCGGCGTTCACCGGGAGCCCGGTCGCGGGGTGGATCGTGCTGGCCGGCTTCGTGGGGCTGCTGCTGGCCGCGACGATCGCCGTGCTGCACCGGCGGGCGCCGGCTTGACCGGCCGACGCCGTCAGAGGCCGAGCGCTTCCGGACAGCCGGGGCGCGGCGGCGCGCGGCCGGTGTGCTCAGGTGGCCTGCGGCTCGCCGGCGAGCGCCGCCGCGACCGAGCGTCGGGTCCGACCCCGTGCGGTGGCGGCCCGGGCGACGGCGCTGGCGAGCGCCGCCGTGCTCCGGGCCGAGCCCGGCAGCGCGCCGTCGAGCAGCTCGTTCCAGTACACGGCCCAGCCGCCGGCGATCGCCCGTCCGAGCACCGGCGCGGTGAGCAGCCGCCCGGTGGCCGCCACGACGCGGGCCCGTCGCACGAGTGCGGCCTGGAGCGCGGCGTTGGCGGCATGGAAGCCGGCGTAGCGGTCCGCCAGGAAGGCGCGGTAGCGGTCGGCGGGCGCGCCCGGGCAGGCGA
>Ga0111539_10001842_pt1 | contig 28202 bp, 25 predicted proteins | sample RhiMethybrSRZTD1_FD_79667 | JGI IMG/M metagenome (GOLD analysis project Ga0111539, IMG submission 79667) | Populus rhizosphere microbial communities from Tennessee, USA - Rhizosphere MetaG P. TD hybrid SRZTD1 (version 2) (version 2) | ecosystem: Host-associated > Plants > Roots > Rhizosphere >...
ACGTTCTCGAAGCCGAACCCGACGTACAGCGTGCGGAAGTCGGCGTCCGGCGGATCCATCGACGTCGCGGCGCCTTCGACGAAACCGACATCTTCGGTCGGGGGATCGGTCCAGTCCAGCGGGTTGGGGCCGCTCCCGATGGCGGACGGGTCGCCGACCGACCCAGCCGGACATCCCGCTCTCGAAGTCGGTGTCCCCGGAGGTCCCCGGCCCGTCGATGTCGTCGATCCACACACCCAGGCCCTGGGTCGCCCAGTCCTGCGCGTAGGAGATCCAGACCTCGACGTCCTTGCCGTCCCATGCGGACAGGTCCACCGGTCCATTCGATCCAGCCCGCGGAACGCCCGGACGCGGCCTTCCAACCGTCCGCCTCGAAGTCGCTGCCGCCGCAGTCGGCACCCTGGTGCTGGAACAGGTGCGGGTGCATGACGTCGGGGCTCGAGGGGTCCGCCCATCCGGAGACGCAGCTGCCGGTCTCGGCGTCAAGCCCCGTGCTAGGGGTCGTGTGCCTCTCGAGGTCGGGCAGCGTCACCCAGTCGTCCTGCCCCGGTGCGTGGGCCTCCACGAACAGGAAATCCCAGTTCTGTTCGGTGTCATAGGAGGTGAAGAACGAGAGCTGATCCTGGAGACACGGCCCCGCGAGGGCGGTTAAGGGCTCACCCCGCGTCGCCGGGGTCGTCCGGTTCGCGCGGCTCCGGCACCAGACGGAGCTCTGGCGTGCCCGGCACGCTCGGCATCGAGGCCGGCGGCTCCTCGGTCCCGATCAGCACGCGCGTGACGTTCGGGAAGTCCAGGCGCGCGGTGCCCGAGCCGTAGCCGGCCTCCTCGACCCGCATGATCGGAAGCTCCCCGTAGCCCTCGACGGTGGCCGCCAGGATCGCGGCGCCGGTGGCTGTCGTGAGCTCGGCGGCCACCCCGCGCGAGAAGACCGGTGCTCCGCGGAGGAGCTCGACGACGGTCGGGCTCGGGATCGGCATCATCGCGCCGTGCTCGGTTCGGGCCATGCCCAGGCCGGTCGGCACGGCCGAGGAGAACACGCGCTCGACGCCGAGCATCGTGAGCGCGATCGCGGCTCCCGTGACGTCCACGATCGAGTCGAGCCCCGAGGCCTCGTGGAACGTGACCGTCTCGATGTCGCGCCGTTGCACCCGCGCCTCGGCCTCGGCGTACCGCCGGAAGATGCGCTGGGCGAGGGCGAGCGCGTCGGGCGGCAGGTCGGAGGCCTCCAGCAGCGCCCGAACGCTCGAGTAGGTGCGGATCACCCCGCCGATCGCCGAGCTGCGAACGCCGGCGTGCACCGCTCGCACGCCATGCTGGTCCACCTCCTCGAACTCCAGCTCGAACGGCTCCAGCGGAAGCGTGGCGAGGTGGGTCCGCAGCGGCTCCACTTCGGCGCCCGCGTCCACGAGCGCCCCCAAGGCGGAGTCACCCGAGATCCCGGCGATGCAATCGAAGTAGGCGAGTCGCATCCGGTTGGCTTCCGACGCGCGATCCGCGTTCGACCGCGAGGGCGTTGATTGTATACTTCGGCACTCGCCGGAATCCGCAGGTCAGTGGCCCTTTCGAACGCCTCTCGACGATGACCTTCTCTCCCGAGACTCTCAGCAGGCTGGTATTGATCGCGATCGGACTGGGCGTCCTGGCGGTCGTCCTGACCGCGCTCGCGCCGGGCCGGCGCCGTCAGAGCGAGCCGGTGGAGATGGACGAAGTCCTGCAGGGGATCCTCGATGCGCAGGCCGATCGCATGACGCGACTCGAGTCCGCGGTCCGGTCGCTCGCCGGGACGGACCGGCGGCAGCAGGGTGAGATCGAGGGGGCGGTGCGCAACGTCGGCCTCGTGCGCTACGACGCGTTCGAGGACGTCGGGGGCAGGCTCTCGTTCTCGTGCGCACTGCTGGACGACCTCGGCACCGGCGTCGTGATGACCTCGATCAACGGCCGTCACGACACGAGGGTCTACGCCAAGCCGGTCTCGGCGGGCCAGAGCTCCTACAGCCTGTCGATCGAGGAGGAGGAGGCGATCCGGCAGGCGATGGACGCCGGCACCAAGCGTGCGGTGACCGCGACGTGATCTGGCGCCGCGACGAGTCCGTACCGGACGACAGGTCGGCCGAGCCTGAAGGTTCGGCCCCGCGGGACGAGCAGGCGGGCAGGGTTCGACGACGGACGGAGGTGCGAGGGATGGCGGATCAGGGCGGTGAGGTCACGATCGTCGGCCAGGGGGCCAAGCTCGAGGGCACGGTGGTCTCGGCGGGATCGCTGCGGATCGACGGGCAGGTGAAGGGTCAGATCAACGCCGAGGGCGACGTCCTGCTCTCGCCGCAGAGTCAGGTGGAAGCGGACATCCGGGCACAGAACGTCGTCGTGGCCGGCCGCTTCAAGGGCTCGATCAACGTGAAGGGACGCGCCGAGCTCGCACGGGGCGGACGCGTGGAGGGGGACATCACCTCGAAGACGCTCGTCGTCGAGGAGGGGGGCATCTTCCAGGGCCAGTCGATCATGGATCAGCAGCCCGCCCAGTCGGGCCAGGCCGCCCCCAAGTCCGCCGACAAGGAGGCCACCGAGGCCGCGGACGGCGCCAAGGTCTGACGTGCTCGACATCCGCTCGATCCGGGAGGACCCCGAGCCGTTCCGAAGGGGCCTGTCCCGTCGCAACCTCGCGGAGGCGGTCGACGAGCTGCTCGAGCTCGACCGGCGGCGGCGCGAGCTCACGGTGCAGGTGGAGGAGCTGCGCGCCGAGCAGAACCGCGCGGGCAAGGCGATCGGCAAGACGCAAGGCGAGGACAAGCAGCGCCTGATCGCCGAGGTGGGCGAGGTCTCCACGCGGCTGAAGGCGCTCGAACCCGAGCTGGAGCAGGTGGACGGCGAACTGAACGACCTGCTCGCGCGGACGCCGAACATCCCGCACGAGTCCTCGCCCGACGGGTTCACGGACGAGGACGCCGTCGAGATCCGGCGTGTGGGCGAACCCTCGGCGTTCGACTTCCAGCCGCGCGATCACGCCGCGCTCGGAGAGCTCCTGGGCGTCCTGGACACCGATCGCGGCGCGCGCACCAGCGGCTCACGGTTCGTCTACCTGCTGGGGGACATCGTCCACGTTCAGTTCGCGCTGGTCCGCCATGCGCTGGACGCGCTCGTGTCCCGCGACTTCGTGCCGGTGATCCCGCCGGTGCTGGTGCGCGAGGAGGCGATGTACGGCAGCGGCTTCTTGCCGACGGACGCGGTGAACATCTACGTGACGGACCCCGACGAGCTCTACCTCGTGGGGACCTCGGAGGTCTCGCTCGCTGCGTACCACGCCGGGGAGATCCTGGAGGAGGCCGACCTCCCGATCCGCTATGCCGGCTACTCGACCTGCTTCCGGCGCGAGGCCGGGACCTACGGCAAGGACATGGGCGGGATGTTCCGCGTGCACCAGTTCGACAAGGTCGAGATGTTCTCGTTCTCTCGGCCGGAGGACTCGTGGGACGAGCTCGAGCTGATCCTTGCCGTGCAGGAGGAGATCCTCGGCAACCTCGATCTCCCGTACCGCATCACGAACACCGCGGCCGGTGATCTTGGGGCCGCGGCGGCCAAGAAGTACGACCTCGAGGCGTGGCTCCCCGGGCAGGACCGGTACCGAGAGCTCACGTCGTGCTCCAACTACACCGACTACGGCGCGCGGCGGGCGCAGACGCGCATGCGCCTGGCGTCGGGTGAGATCTCGACGCCGCACACGCTGAACGGCACCGCGACCGCGATCGGGCGGACGCTGATCGCGATCTTGGAGAACAACCAGCAGGCCGACGGGACCGTGTCGCTGCCGGCGGCGCTGCACCCGTACCTGCCCGAGCGCCTGCGCGAGCTGCAGCCGAAGGGCTGACCGGCTACTCGGGCTCGATCCCCAGTTCGCCGAACAGCATGCCGGCGAGGTCGCGGTACCGCGTCTCCAGCTCGCGGTGCGCGGTCACGTCGACAGCCACGCCCTGCCAGTACTTCGGCCGGCCCTCCTCGTCACGGACGACCACGGCGCGGCTGTCGAGCCACACGACCCGGCCGTCGGGACGCACGATGCGGAACTCCTCGTTGAACGGCTCGCCCGTCGCCTCGCAGTGCGCGTTGGCCGCGTACACGCGGTCGCGGTCCTCTGGGTGGACGACCTCGCCGAGGTGGTCGGGATTGGCCATCAGATCCTCGCTCGACAGTCCGAAGATCTCCTCGGCCTGGGGGCTCAGATACGTGAACCACGTCTTGTCCGGCGGCCCGCCGGGCGTCTCGATGAACGTGACGGCCGGGATCTGTTCGACCAGGTTCCGGTAGCGCTCCTCCAGGAGTCGCAGGCTCCGTTCGGCCTCCTTGCGATCGGTGATGTCGATCGTCACCCCGTGCCAGAAGCGCGGCGTTCCCTCGTCGTCGCGCACGAGCACCGCCCGGTCGTGCATCCAGCGGTATCCACCGTCCTTGGTCCGCTGGCGGAACTCCTCGTCGAACGGCTCCCCGGTCATCTCGGCTCGAACGTTGGCGGCACGCATGTGCTCGCGGTCGTCCGGGTGGATGGAGCGCTCGTAGAACGACGGGTCGCTGGTGGCCTCCTCGGGGGTGAAGCCGAGGACCTGCTCGATCTGCGGGCTCACGTACGCGAACCGGATCTCCTCCGGGGCGTCGGGGCTCGCGTACTCAAGGTACGTGATGGCCGGGATCGCTTCGACCAGCGACCGATACCGCCGGCGAGCCTCGCGGCGGTCGCGGTCGAGCCGGCGGGTCTCCGTGAAATCCATCATCAGTCCCTGGATCTCGATCGGCTTGCCGAGCGCATCCTTCGTCAGCACGCGAGACTGGTCGCGGACCCACCGGACGCTGCCGTCCTTGTGGAAGATCCGGTACTCGATCTCGAAACCGCCGGTCTCGTCCAGCGTGCTGTCGATCGCCCGGACGCGTTCCCGGTCGTCAGGATGCACGGTCGCGAGCCAGGCCTCCGTCGTGCCCCAGTCCTCCGGCTGGTACCCGAACAGAGACGTGAGCTGCGGGCTCACGTACCGGAGCCGGTACCCGGAGTCGGGCGTGTTCAGCTCGGCGATGTAGATGACGCCGGGTACCTGCTCGGCGAGGTCCCGGTAGCGAAGCTCGGTCTCCTCGGCCATCCGCTCGGCTTCCTTGCGGGCGGTCACGTCGAGCAAGACCCCCTGGAAGAACCGTGGCTGACCTTCATCGTTGTGCGAGATCGCGATGGCCTGATCGGCGACCCACACGATGTGGCCGTTCTTGTGCAGGTAGCGGTACTCGAGCGCGAACGGCTCCCCGGTGGCCTCCGAGCGGAGGAACGCGGCCAGGACGCGGTGGCGGTCGTCCGGGTGCAGTCGCGAGATCCAGAAGTCGGCCGTCACGTGCCACTCCTCGACCGTGTAGCCGAGGAGCTGCTCGATCCGGGGGCTCGTGTAGTACGCGGGCTCGGCGTCCGACGGGCGGTGCGCCTCCCACACGTACGTGACGGCCGGGATCTGCTCGGCGAGCAGGCGGTAGCGGTGCTCGGCGGCGCGAAGGTCGGACTCCGCGCGGCGGCGCTCGCCGATCTCGAGCGCCATGAGAGCGTTGGCCTCCTCGAGCTCGGCGGTGCGCTCGGCCACGCGCAGCTCCAGCTCGTCGCGCGCCGCGCGCAGTTCGGACTCCGCCGCCTTGAGCTCGGTGATGTCCAGCTGGACGCCCAGCCAGTACTCGGGGCGCCCGTCCGGGTCGCGCACCAGCGTCGCGACATCGCGGAACCACACTTCGCGACCGTCGTTGGCGATCAGCCGGTACTCGCGGCTCCAGGGGCGGCCGGTCTCGTTGTGCAGGTCGTGCGCCGCGAGCGTCGGCTCGCGGTCATCGGGGTGCAGGAGCTCCATCCAGATGTCCGGCTGGTCGAGCCACTCGCCGCGGGAATACCCGAGCGCGGTCTCGACGTGGCGGCTCACGTACATCGTCCGCCGGTCGTCGTCCGGGGCCACCTGGTAGATCACGGCCGGAAGATTCTCGACGAGCGCGCGGTAGTTGGCCTCGTCCGTGCTGCGGTCCTCGGCCCCCAGGCCGTGCTCGCGTCCGCTCGTGTCCGTGCTCATGGTCGGACCATGGTGGCAGAAACGCGGAAGCGCCCGCCACAGCGGCTACCCTTCGTGCGGGAGGGTGGCCGAGCGGACGAAGGCGGCGGTCTTGAAAACCGCTGGCGGGGCGACCCGCTCGTGGGTTCGAATCCCACCCCTCCCGCCTCGGGCGCCGGATTGACCGGCGCTGTTTGTCTGACTACAGTCAGAGGATGGCGCCGACGAGGGCGATGATCGCTCAGGTCCGCCGGTTCAACCGTCTCTTGACCGAGCGGGTCGGCGCGCTTGAGGACCATTACCTCGCTCGCGACCTGCCGCTCGGACAGGCCCGGGTCCTGTGGGAGATCGGCACCGACGGGTGTGACGTCCGTACCCTGCGGGCTCGTCTCGGGCTGGACTCGGGGTACCTGAGTCGTCTCCTGCGCGAGCTCGAGACGGCCGGCCTGGTCGTCGTCGAGCCCAGCGAGCGTGACCGTCGAGTGCGGACGGCGCATCTGACCTCCAAGGGCGTGTTCGAACGCCGGCTGCTCGACCGCCGGAGCGACGCGCTCGCCCGTTCGCTGCTCGAACCCCTACGCGAGCGCCAGCGCGATCGCCTCGTGGAGGCGATGGGCGAGGTCGAACGGCTCCTGACGTCCGCGATCGTGGAGATCCGCCAGGTCGACCCCGCCGACCCGGCCGCCCGGTATTGCGTGCGCGAGTACTTCGCCGAGCTGGACCGGCGATTCAGGACCGGGTTCGACCCCGGCGCGAGCATCTCGGCTGATGACGACGAGTTGCGCCCACCGAGAGGCCTGATCCTCGTGGCATCGCTCCGCGATGAGGCGGTCGGCTGCGGCGCGCTCAAGTTCCACGGCGTCGCGCCCACCGAGCTCAAACGCATGTGGGTCGCTCCCACGGCGCGCGGCCTCGGGATCGGTCGGCGGATCTTGACCGCGCTCGAGGCCGAAACGGCACGCCGTGGCAGCCGGGTGCTCCGCCTGGAGACCAACGGGTCGTTGACCGAGGCGATCGCCCTGTATCGCTCGTCTGGCTACGCGGAGGTGGACGCGTTCAACGACGAGCCGTATGCGCATCACTGGTTCGAGAAGCGCCTGCCGCGTTCGTGAACCGGCTCAGCCGCCGGGCGTGTGGCTGCTGGTCCCGTCCCTGCCGACGACGAACCAGATGCCGTGCACGGCCTCGTCGCCGAGGTTCCACAGCCGGTGGGGCATCGTGCTGTCGAACGCGATCGAGTCGCCCGGCCCGAGCTCGTGGCGCTCGAACCCGAGCTGGACGCCGAGCCGTCCAGAAAGCACGTGGCCGTACTCGCGGCCTGGGTGGCGCATGAGCCGCTCCTCGGGCGAGGACGATCCGCCCACGTCGTAGATCACGTGGAGGAAATCGACGTCCTCGTGCAGGTGACTCGTGAGTCGCTCCCACACGACGCCCGAATCCAGTTCCACCGTGTGGCGCTCCTCCGGGTGGACGACCGGACGGGCAACCACCTCTTCGGACTCGGCGCCGACCGCGCGTGCGTCCCCGAGCTCGTCCTCGTGGACCCGGAAGACGTAGTCGAGCGACACGCCGAGCTCGGTCACGATCGCGTAGAGGGTGCTGACCGAGGGCTTGGATTGACCCGACTCGATCTGGGAGATCAGGCTCGCCGAGACGCCGAGCCGACGCGCGAGCTCGCGCTGGCTGAGGTGGGCCGCCTCGCGCTCCTCCCGAAGGCGCGAGCCGATGTCGCCGAGCTCGCCCATCGTTCCCCTTTCCACCACTAGCTTGCCACCTCAGATCCCCGGGAGTTTGAACCCGGACTTGGCTACCACGTGGTCCCTGGCCTCGGCCGCCTTGCGCTTGACCGCCGGCCAGTCCACGTGGAGGAGGCGGCCATCGCGTTTCATCACCCGGCCGCCGATCAGCACCGTGTCGACGTTGCCCGTGTCCATCCCCGCGACCACCGCGGTCGCCGGGTCGTTGATCGGCGTCACGTTCATGCGATCGGTGCGCAGCAGGATCACGTCGGCCTGCTTGCCCGGCGTGAGTGATCCGACCTTCGCGTCCAGCCCGTTGGCCCTCGCGCCCTCGACCGTCGCGTAGGCGAGGACCTCGCGGGTCGAGACCGGTGTCTTGCCCTGCGCCGAGGCGATCGCCCGCTGCAGCCCGAGCACCGAACGCATCTGGTTGAACATGTCGGCCGGGACGTTGGTCTCGACGTCCACGCTCAGGCTCGGCCGCAGGCCACGGTCCAGGAACTTCTGGATCGGCGGCATGCCGTGCCCCATCATCATCTCGACCGGCGAGGCCAGCGAGACCGTGCCGCCAGTGTCCACGATCATCTGGATCTCGGTGTCGTTGAGCGTCGTGCAGTGGATGTACGTCGTGTCGGGCCCGAGCAGTCCCGCCTCGCCGAACTCCTGGACCTTCCCGTCCTGCCCGTAGCTGCCGACGCCGACGTGCGTGGTGATGCGCGCGTCGGCCTCGCGCGCGAGCTTCCAGTGGTCTCGTGTGACCTCGAAGTCGGTGAACTCGGGACCGGGCGCCGCGAGCGCGAGCGTGAGCTTCTGGTCCTTGCTCGAGAAGTACTCGGTGGCCGCACGCACGAACCAGCTGGGCTGGCGCTCCTCCCACTTGCCCCACCACGGGAACCCGTAGGCGAACACGGCACGCAGGCCCGAGTCGTTGAGCGCCTGGATCACCGCGTCGGTGTGCTCGGGCGAGCCCTGGATGTGAGACCAGTCCAACAGGGTGGTGATCCCGGCGTCGATCGCCCCGAGCGCCGAAACGAGGTTGCCGACGTACGCGTCCTCGGGCCGGAACGCCGGCGCGAGCCGGTGCAGGACGAAGGAGATGTAGCTCGTGCGGCCCTCGAGCGGGACGTCGGTCCCGATGTTGCGGAGCAGCCCCTCCCAGATGTGCCGGTGGCTGTCGACGAACCCGGGCATCACGATCATGCCCTCGGCGTCGATCACCTCGACCTCGCCGTTGGACAGGTCGGGGCCGACCGCGAGGATCGTGTCCCCGTCGATCAGCACATCTGCGCTCGGGAGCTCGCCCAGCTTGGGGTCCATGCTGAGCACCGTCCCCCCGCGGATCAGCGTCCTGCCCGAAGGCGCCACGCGGAAGTCGGGCCCGCTCGGGTAGAAGGAGGGGAGTTCGGCGACCTTGGGCGGCCGGTTCTTCGTCATGAGCCGGCGCGCGCGCTTGTAGTTGCGCTTGACGAGCTCCTTGAGGTCGCCGAGCTGGAACAGCACGATCCCGAGCAGGACCAGGACGCCGATGATCAGCGGCCCGTCGTCGGGCGACAGGCCCAGGAACGGCAGGACCGTGATGATGAGCGAGCAGGAGCGCCGCCACGGTGCTCCCCAGGAAGGTCGCCCGGCCACCGGCGAGGGAGGCCCCTCCCAGGACCGCCGCGGTGATGCTGTTGAGCGCGAAGGTCGAGCCGATCGTCGCGTTCCCGATCGGGGAGCGCGCCATGACGAAGAACGCGGCCACGGCCGCCAGCACGGCCGACAAGACGAGCGCGCGGACCCGGACCCACGTGGTTCGAACCCCGCCGCGCTTGGCCGAGCGTTCGTCGAACCCCACCGTCCGCAGCTCCAGACCCGAGCCGGAGGCATGGAGCCACAGGTCGGCCAGGCCGGCCCCGACGACGACGACGATGAAGGCGATCGGGATCGGCCCGACGGTCGCCGTGAGCACCGAGATCAGCCCGTCGTTGATGACGCCTTGCGCCGTCGGCCGCATCGTCAGCGAGATCCCGTCCAGGATGCTCAGCGTGGCCAGGGTGGCGATGATCGACGGGATCTTGAGGCCCCGGATCAGGGCCGCGTTGACCAGCCCGAGCGCGACGGCGCACAGCAGGATGACGCCGATCCCCAGGAGGATCTGCGCGGTGGACGCCTCGGCGCCGATCAGGAACGAGGCGATGACCACCCCGAGGCCGATCATGCCGCCCACCGAGAGGTCGAGGTACCCCACGAGGATCGCGTGCGTCTGCGCCATCGCAGCGACGATCAGGGGCAACGCCAGGATCAGGATCTGTTCGATGTTGTAGGCGTTGACGAATCCCGGGAACCGCGACGACGTGTACACGAGGAGCCCGGCGACCAGCAGGACCTGCAGCGCCACCGGCATCCACAGGCGGAACCTGACGATCTTCCGCCACTTGTTCTTGTCGCGGGCGTCACGGATCACCTTGCGGACGGCGAGCCGCGCGGTCTCGGTGCGTCCGCTCATGTTCCCCCGTTCGACGAGGGAGCCCTCGGCATCGCGACGCCCAGGGGAGATCGGCCGGCCCTGGACAGGCCGGGCCCGCGCACCATCGCCTCCACGATGCGCAGCTCGTCGAGCTCGTCTCCGGGGATCTCCTCGATGATCTGCCCCCGGGACATGACGAGAACCCGGTCGCACAGCCCGGAGAGCTCGATCGGGTCGCTCGACTTGACGAGCATCGCCGTCCCCCGGTCGGTGCGCGTTCGCAGGGCCTTGTAGATGTCGAAGCGCGAGCCCACGTCGACGCCCTGCGTCGGCTCGTAGGCCAGGATCACCGACGGCTCCTTGAAGAAGCTGCGTGCGACCGAGACCTTCTGCTGGTTGCCGCCGGACAGGAATTCGACCGGTTGTTCGATCGAGGGCGTTCGGATCTCGAGGCGTTCGACGAGGTCGGAGACCGCTCGCCGCTCCTTGCGTCGCCGCAGCCATCCCACGACGGAGAATCGACGCAGCGACTGGATCGTGGTGTTGACCTTGATGCCCAGCACGGGCATCAAGGCCTCCCGCTTGCGGTCGCCCGGCAGCAGCATGATCCCGGACCCGACCGCCTCATGGGTCGAGATCAGCGATAGCTCCCGGCCGTCGCACACGACCCGCCCGGCCTTGGGTGGCTGGCGGCCGGCCAGGCAGTCGAACAGCTGCGGCTGCCCGTTGCCCTCGGCGCCGGCGACCCCGACGATCTCACCGGCTTCCAGCGTGAAGCTGACCGGCCCGAACGACTGTCCCTGGAGGCCGTCGACCACGAGCACCTCGCGATGCCCCTCCGCCTCGGGGGCGGGCGGCGGGAACGCGGCCTCGAAGGGGCGGCCGACGATCAGCTCGACGAGCTGCCCCTCGGTCGTGGCCTTCGCGTCGAACGTCCCCTGGTTCCGGCCGTCGCGAAGGACGGTGATGCGGTCGGCGATCTCGAGGACCTCCGGGAGGCGATGGCTCACGTACACCACGCCGACCCCTCGGCGGGTGCAGGCCGCGACGGTCCGGTGCAGGGCGTCCACCTCGTCGGGTCCCAGAGCCGTGGTGGGCTCGTCGAGCAGCAGCACCTTCGGATCGGAGACGAGCGCCTTGGCGACCTCGAAGAGCTGGCGGTCGGCCAAGGTGAGGAAGCCCGCCGGGGCGTCCGGGAACAGCTCGAGGTCCAGATCGAACTCGGCCAGGCGCTTGCGCGCCCACTTCTTCCGCTTCCAGAACGGCGGTCGCTGCTCTCCGGGCGCCGCCAGGAACAGGTTGTTCTTCACGGGTTCGGCAAGGACCAGCGAGGTGTCCTGGTACGCCATCGCCAGTCCCAGCTTCCTGGCCTGCGCCGGGGAGTCCCGGCGAAGCGGCTCGCCCCCGATCCGGATCGTCCCCAGATCGGGGTCGACGAACCCGCTGGCGATCCCCAGGAGGGTCGACTTGCCCGACCCGTTCTCGCCCACCACGGCGTGCACCTCGCCGGGACGGCAGTCGAAGCTGACGTCGGTCAGCGCTCGAACCGCCCCGAACTGTCGCGATACGCCGCGCAGCTCGAGGACCGGGCCGGTCATCGACCCTCCTGCGGTATCGCCTCCTGTCATCGATCGGTCATCGGTCGGTCGTCAGCTGGCGAACATCGCCTGCAGGACCGGGTCCGGCACCAGCGAGGTCCCGGACACCGCCTCGTTCACGCGGTTGGGATCGCAGTCCGCGTCCGTCACCTGGCGCATCACGTGCGGCACGACGACCTCGGGCGGGATCTCGGCGCCCTGGAGCGACATCATCGCCGCGGTGACGCCGACCCGTGACTGGAAGTTGCCTCCGGCCGAGTACCAGATGTTGTACGTGGGCTCGTTGCGGTCGGCCCAGTCGCAGAACAGGTTCTGCTCGTCCGTGCGCAGCGCGACGGTCAGGTTCTTCACCGGGATGCCCAGGTCCTTGTAGGTTTGCAGCCCGATGTACATGCCGTCGGCGTACTCGTACGCCCAACCCTTGATGTCCGGATCGGTCGTCAGCAATCCCTGGAACACGCCGGGGATCGCGGGCGGATACCAACTCGTGTCACCGGTCGTGCTGTTCTCGTTGGCCGGCGGGTTGACCAAGTTGACCCCGGACGCGAGGTCCTTGATGGCGCACTGCTGCCAGCCCAGGGACAGCGCGTTGCCGGGCGTTCCGCCCAGGATCGCAACGTCCCCGTTGCCCACACCGTCGTTGAGGACCTCCGCGAAGCTGTCGCCGAGGGCGCACAGGTCCTCGCCGACGACGGTCAGGTAGTCCTCACCAGGGGTGAGGGCCCCCTCCTGACCCGGAAGACCGACCCAGCCCGCCGAGAACGACACGTACGGGATGCCGGCGTCGTCTGCTTCCTTGATCGCGTCGGCGATCGCCACGCCCATGTCGGGGTAGCCGACGATGAAGTCCACGCCCCGCTGGATCAGGAACCGGATGTCGTTGGCGTGGACGGCCGGGTCCGGGTTGAAGTCGGCCTCGGTCGACACGATGGTCCCGATCTCCGGGTAGGTGAGCGCCTGGAGGATCGCCTCCATGTGGCTCACCGCCCGCCAGACGTTGACCGTGTCACCGCCGCCGTCGGCGTAGCCCATGATCACGTCGCCGCCGGTCCCGGTGTCGCATTCCTTGCTGCTCCAGCACTCCATCGCCTTGTCGATCGTCGCCTGGTCCACATCCTGGTCGGCCCGCGCGATCGAGGCCAGGATGATGTTCCAGCTCGCCTCGTCCGAAGGATCCACCGGACCCAGTGCCTTCTCGATCAGAGCGGGGTCGGCGTCGGTGCTCTCGCCGAACTGCGCGAGGGCCCCCGACGCGCCCGTGGCCGCCTGTCCCTGCGTGTCGCCGGTCGCGGTCGTCTCGTCGTCCCCGCCGCTGCTACAGGCCGCCGCCATCAACAGGAGCCCTGCGATGACCGCGGCGATCCTGAACCGTGTCATGTTCCTCCTCCCGGTCGATCCGTTCTCTCTGAGTGTGGTTCGTGCACGTCACATAGGCGGCCCCTTGTTCATCCGATGGATCACCTCGCGTCGGGCACGGGTCGGGTGGGCACGTCGTCCGGACGCTTGCGTTCGCGGAGCAGCTGCTCGACGCCGCGGATGATCCGGTCGCCGGACACGAGCATCCCGCCGATGATCACGAGACCGAACACCACGAACTGGAGCGAGGTGGGCAGGCCCATCGTCCGCAGCATCTGGTTCAGACCCGTCAGGAACAGCGCGGCCACGAACGTGGAGAGCGGGCTGGCCAGGCCACCGGTGAGCGAGGCGCCGCCGATCACCACGGCCGCGATCGGGCCCAGGAGGTACGTCGTGCCGGCGCCGACACCCGGGTTGCGGAGCAGTCCCGCCAGCATCACGCCGGCCATCGCGTAGAAGACCGCCGCCACCACATAGACCAGGATCTGGTTCAGGTTCACCTGCACGCCGACGACGTGGGAGGCGACCGGGTTGGCCCCGACGGCCTGGAAGCGGCGACCGATCGCGGTGTAGCGGAGGCCGACGACGAGGACGATCGTGAGCCCCACGCCGACCCAGAACACCGGGCTCACGCCGAGCAGGCGGCTCGAGGTCCAGTCGGACAGACCCGGCGGCACCTTGCTCTGGACCGGGAAGGTGCTCGCGTATCGGTTGACCACGCCGGCCACGATCAGACCCACCGCGAGGGTGGTGATGAGGGCGTTCAGCTTGAGCCCGCCGATCAGCAGGCCGTTGACGAGCCCGATCACCCCCGCGGCGGCGGCCGCGGTGGCGATCGCGATCCAGATGTTCTCGTTTGAGCCGTCGCCGACGCCGACCATGATCACCGCCGCCAGGCTCATCGTGCCGGGGACGCTGAGGTCGATGCCACCGGTCATGACCACCAACATCTGGCCGAGCGCCGCGATGCCGAGGACCGCCCCGTACGGCGCGATGGCACGCAGGGCGACGCCGCTGAGGGCCTCCGGCGCCCAGATCGCCGCCACGACGACGAGCAGGAGCAGCGCGACGTAGACCGGCATGTACCGCGAGGCCACCACGAACGATGTGACGGCAGGCGACCGAACGCGTTCGCTGCTCACCCGCTGCCTCCCGATGCCGCGCCGACGATCGATCCGGACCCGTCGGCCACGCGCTGCCGGGCCTCGGTCGCCAGGACCCGCGCGCGTTGCACGTCCGCGTCCAGCATGCCCTCGCGCACCAGGGCTCGGCCGCCAACGAAGACCCAGTCGACGTTGGAGGTGTCCATCCCCCACACCACGGCGCCGATCGGGTCGTTGATCGGGAAGATGTTCGGCCGGTCGGTCCGCAGCACGAGGACGTCGGCCCGCATGCCCGGCTCGAGCGAGCCGCTCACCCCGCGGAGCCCCGCGGCGACGGCGCCGTCGCTGGTCGCGAGGCGGATGACGTTGCGCGTGGTCATCAGCTTCGGGATGCCGCTCTTCCCCGCCAGCTTTCGGTCGAACACGGTGGCGTGCTGCATCGAGATCGCCGCCCGCATCTGCGCGAACAGGTCTCCCGGCGCGACGCGCTCGTCGTCGACCGCCAAGCCCGGCCGCACGTCGGCGTCGATCAGGTTCTGGATCGGCGGCGAGCCGAGGCCGCCCGCCATCTCACTGACCGGCGCGAGCGAGATCGCCGCGCCGGACGATGCGATCGCGTCGACGTCGGAGGGATCGAGCGGGGCACCGTGGACGATCGTCACGTCGTCGCCGAGCAGCCCGCGACGTGCGGTCGCGGAGATCCCGTTCGGCGAGGCATGGACGTGGATCCGAAGACCGAGCTCGCGCGCGCTCGACCACTCCGCGGCGTCGTCTTCCAGGTCGCCTGCCTCCGCTGCGACGCGGCCGAACGCGATCGTCGTGGACGGCCCGGCCCGATCTCGAAGGCGGGCGGCCCGCCCCCTCGCCGTCGGCGCCGCGTCGACGAACACCGTGCGAACGCCGGCGTCCCCGTGCGCCTGCAGCGCGGCCTCGGCGAGCTCGTCGGGTTCCACGGAGGACCAGTCGACGACGGTAGTGATGCCGGCCTCGGCCGCCCCCAGCAGCCCGATCAGCGTGGCGGCGTAGATGTCGTCGCCCGAGTAGCGATCCGGGACGCCTTCGGCCGCCTCGGCGGGTGCGTCTCGTTCGTCGGCGTTGCGGAACAGCGAGGTCCAGGCATGCCGGTGCGTGTCGACGAAGCCGGGCATCACGATCGTGTCGGTCGCATCGACGTGTTCGGCGTCGCGCGCGCGGATCGAGGGGCCGACCTCGGCGATCACACCGTCGTCGATCAGGACGTCGCCCTGCGAGTGGTTGGGGGTCCGCGCGCCGAGCGTGAGGACGCACCCGCCGGCGAGCAGGACCCTGGACGTCACCCGCGGGCCTCGCGCGGTGGGGTGTCGGGGGGCGGCATCGAACGGCCGGGACCCGCGAGGTCCCTCCGTGTGCCGCTCTCGAGCCCCCTCATCCGAGCGCCCCTCACCGTTCAGGGACACTACACAGGTGGTTCCGTTTTCGCCAGCGCGGCGGCTGCGGCGAGCGGGGATGCAGCCGCCGGCGGTGTATGCATATCATTCGGACTGAACGCCCCCGCGCCACGGCCGAACCGAACGGAGGGCAGGGATGACGCAGGAGTTCCCGGTCGCGACCACGCCGTCGCCGGGTCTGCACGGCGTCGACTGGGAGAACCGCGTCGACTTCGCCCGGCTCCGCGACTACCGCCTCGCGCGGGTCAAGGAGCAGCTCGAGGCCTCCGACCTGGGGGCCGTGCTGCTGTTCGAGACCAGTAACATCCGCTACGCGACCAGCACCCACATCGGCTACTGGGCTTTCAACAAGGGCGAGCGGTACGCGCTCGTCACGCGGACCGGCCCGCCGCGCATCTGGGACTTCGGCTCGGCGGCAAAGGCGCACCGGCTCCAGCTGCCGCAGTGGTTCGACGAGACGAACTCGATCGGCGGCAACACCGGGTTGCAGGGCGCGATCTCGCCGATCGTCGGTCTCCAGAAACGGGCCGCCGAGGAGCTGCGCTCGGTGTTGAAGGAGGACGGCGTGGCCGACATGCCGCTCGGCGTGGACCTGGCCGAGACCTCCGTCTTCCTCGAGCTGCAGCGCGCCGGGATCGACGTGCGCGACGGGCAGCAGGTGATGATGCTCGCGCGCGAGATCAAGAGCAACGACGAGATCACGCTGCTCACCCAGGCCTGCGCGATGGTCGACGGCGTGTACCAGGACATCTTCGAGTTCCTCAAGCCGGGCGTCCGCGAGAGCGACGTGGTCGCGCTCGCCCACGCGCGCCTGTTCGAGATGGGCTCGGAGTTCGTCGAGGCGGTCAACTCGATCGCCGGCGAGCGCTGCAGCCCCCATCCGCACGTGTTCTCCGACCGATTGATCCGGCCCGGGGACCAGGCGTACTTCGACATCATCCACGTCAACAGCGGCTATCGGACCTGCTACTACCGCACGTTCGTGGTCGGTCGCGCGACCCAGGCGCAGCGGGACGCGTTCTCCAGGTCGCGCGAGTGGATGGACGCGGCGATCGATCTGGTCAAGCCCGGCAACTCGACCGACCAGATCGCGGCGGTGTGGCCCAAGGCTGAGGAGTTCGGGTTCAAAGACGAGTTCGACGCGTTCGGGCTGCAGTTCGGCCACGGCGTCGGCGTCGGCCTGCACGAGCGCCCGATCATCACGCGCCTGAACTCGTTCGACGAGCCGATCGAGCTGAAGGAGGGCATGCTGTTCGCGCTCGAGACCTACTGCCCGGCCATGGATGGACGCTCGGCCGCGCGCATCGAGGAGGAGGTCGTGGTCACGGCCGAGGGTCCCAAGATCATCACGCTCTTCCCGTGCGAGGAGCTCATGGTCGCCAACGAGTACTGATCGAGGACGGCGAGTGGCCAAGACGTCTCCCGCGATCGCGGACCAGACCGTCCGCCTGCAGATGTACCGGATGATGCAGGAGGCCCGCCTGTTCGAGAAGCGGGCCCAGGACCTGTTCCTCGAGGGACTGATCAAGGGGACCTCGCACCTCGCGCTCGGGCAGGAGGCGGTGGCGGCGGGGTTCGCGGCCTCCCTCCGAGACGACGACCTCGTGTACTGCACCTACCGCGGGCACGTGCATACGCTCCTTCGCGGCGCCCCGATGGGCGCGCTGATGGCCGAGCTCATGGGCCGTTCGAACGGGATCTGCGGCGGCAAGGGCGGCTCGATGCACCTGACCGACGTCTCGCACGGCGCCATGGGCTCCTACGCGATCGTCGGGGCGCACATGCCGATCGCGGCCGGCGCGGCGTGGGCGGCGCAGGAGCGCGGGACCGGTCAGGTCGTCGTGTGCTTCTTCGGCGACGGGACCACGAACATCGGTGCCTTCCACGAGGCGCTGAACCTGGCCGTCGTGTGGAACCTGCCCGTGGTCTATGTGTGTGAGAACAACCTGTACATGGAGTACACGCCGATCGGGCAGGTCACGGCGGTCGGCAACCCGGCAGCCGACCGAGCCTCCGCCTACGGGCTCGAACCCATCGTGGTGGACGGCAACGACGTCGACGAGGTGCACGAGACGGCCGTTCGGCAGGTCGGGCGCGCCCGCGAGGGCGGCGGCCCGTCGCTTGTCGAGGCCAAGACGTATCGGCACGGCGGCCATTCGCGCGCCGACCCGGCCAAGTACCGCCCAGAGGACGAGGTCAAAGAGTGGCTGGCCCGAGACCCGATCCCGGCCTATCGCGAGCGGCTGCTCGCCTCGGGCGTCGAGGCCGAGGCGGTCGACCGGATCGAGCGCGAGGCCCTGGTGGCCGTCGAACGCGCCACCGAGGAAGCCAAGGCCGGGCCGGTGCCGGACCCGGGCGACCTCGAGACCGAGCTGTGGGCGGACGGGGGATCCGCATGGCGGAACTGACCTACCGCGAGGCCGTGAGCCGGGCCATCGCGCAGGAGATGGAGCACGACCCGACCGTGTACTTCATCGGCGAGGACGTGGCGGCCGCCGGCGGCGTGTTCAAGACCACCGAGGGCCTGATGGAGAGGTTCGGGCCGGCGCGCGTCCGGGACACGCCGATCTCGGAGCAGGCGATCATCGGTGCGGTGATGGGGGCCGCGATGAACGGTCTTCGCCCCATCGCCGAGCTGATGTTCAGCGACTTCTTCGCGGTGTGCTGGGACCTGATCGCCAACCAGATCGCCAAGACCCGCTACATGACCCACGGCCAGGTCGCGCTGCCGCTCGTGATCCGGACCGCGAACGGCGGCGGCGTGCGGTTCGGGGCCCAGCACTCGCAGAGCGTCGAGGGCTGGGCGATGGCGATTCCCGGGCTGAAGGTCGTGGTGCCGTCCACGCCGTCGGACATGATCGGGTTGTTCGCGGCCGCGGTCCGGGACCCCGACCCGGTGATCGTCGTGGAACCCAAGGTCCTGTACGCGACCAAGGGCGAGGTCGCCGACGGGGAGATCGTGGACACGCTCGGCTCGGCCAAGGTGCTGCGCGAGGGCTCCGACGTCACCATCGCCGCGCTCGGCGCGATGGTCCCCCGGGCGCTCGAGGCGGCCGAGACGCTCTCGGGCGACGGCGTGGACGCGGACGTCGTCGACGTCCGCTCGCTGGTACCGCTGGACGTGACCACGATCGCCGGGTCGGTGGCCAAGACCGGCCGGCTCGTGACGGTCGAGGAGAGCCCGCGCCTGTGCGGGTGGGGCGCGGAGGTGGCCTCGATCGTGGCGGAGGAGTCGTTCTTCGACCTCGACGGGCCGATCGTGCGGATCACCACGCCGCACATCCCGCTGCCTGCCGCGGACGCGCTCGAGGACCTCGCGATCCCCTCGGCGGCCGCGGTCGCCGAACGCGTCAGGGCGACGATGGGCTGAGCTGCGCGGAAGGAGGAGCCATGGTTGATCGGATCCTGCTCAAGGGTGGCCACGTCATCACGGTCGACCCGCAGATCGGCGACATCCCGGGCGGGGACGTCCTGATCGAGGGCGACACGATCGCGCAGGTGGGCACCGGCCTGTCGGCCGATGCCGAGGTGATCGACGCGACCGGCAACATCGTGATCCCCGGATTCGTCGACTCCCACCGGCACACGTGGGAGACGGCGATCCGCAACTGCGCGCCGAACGCCACCCTCGACGACTACTTCGTGGAGGTCCTGGACAGCTTCGCGCCGCTGTACCGGCCCGAGGACGTGTACGCGAGCAACCTGGCCGGGGCGCTCGAGTGCATCAACGCCGGCATCACGACACTGTTGGACTGGTCGCACATCAACAACACGCCCGACCATCCCGATGCCGCCGTCCGCGGGCTCCAGGAGTCGGGGATCCGCGCCGTGTACGCGTACGGGAGCGCCAACACCTCGCTCGCGAGCTACTGGTTCAACAGCGCCATCTCGATCCCGAGCGACGATGTGGCGCGCGTGCGTTCGACGTACTTCAACTCGGACGACGGTCTGTTGACGATGGCGCTCGCGACGCGCGGTCCCGGGTTCTGTCAGGACGAGGTCGTGACCGGCGAGTGGAACATGGCGCGCGAGCTCGGACTGCCGATCACGATCCACATCGCGATGGGCAAGCTCGCCGGCAAGTGGAGCATGCTCAAGCAGCTGGACACCCTGGGCCTGCTCGGGCCCGACATGACCTACATCCACTCCTGCTACCTGAGCGACGACGAGTGGCACCTCGTCGCCAAGAGCAAGGGCACGGTCTCGATCGCGCCCCAGGTCGAGATGCAGATGGGGCACGGCTGGCCGCCGGTCGCCAAGGCGCGCTCGTACGGCCTGCGTCCGAGCCTGTCGATCGACGTGGTCACCACGGTGCCCGGCGACATGTTCACCGAGATGCGGTGCGCGTTCGCGGCCGAACGCTGGCGGAGCAACGACTCGGTGTGGAAGAGCGAGGACCCGCTGCCCGAAACGGCGCTCACGGCTCGGGACATGCTCACGATGGCCACGCTCGACGGCGCACACGTCGTCGGTCTCGAGTCGAAGACGGGCTCGCTGACCCCCGGCAAGCAGGCGGACGTGGTGATGATCGACGGCCACGCGCCCGGGATCGCCCCGGTGATCGACCCAGTCGGGGCCGTCGTGCTGTCGGCGGACACCGCCAACGTCGACACGGTGATCGTCGGCGGCGCGATCGGGAAGCGCGGTGGCGTGCTCACGTCCGACTGGGAGAGCGCCCGCAAGGCGGTGCAGGCCTCCAGCGAGTACCTGCAGGACGCGCTCGCCAAGAAGAAGGCCGAAGAGAAGGCGGACGCGTGAGCGCGAGGCATCTGGTTCGAGCGGCGGCCGATGCGACCTGGGGCCTGCCCCCCGCGCTCGAGGGGCACGTGAAGGGGTTCCGGCGGTGGACCGTGGTCGACGAAGCCGCGGGGGCGGTGCACACGGGGTTCGGGATCGGCGAGATGGAGCCGGGCGGACGCCTCGACTGGCACGTGCACTCGTACGAGGAGAGCCTGTACGTGATCGACGGCGACGTCGCGCTGTACACGTCCGAGGCTGCCGTTCTCCTCCGGCCCGGCGACTACGGCCTGATCTCGCTCGGGCAGCCGCACGCGCTGTCGAACCTGGGATCGGACACGGCCCGGTGGGCCGCGCTCTCGGCGCCGGTCCCGCGCGCCGCGCACGGTGGGGACACCTACTTCGTGCCCGACCTGCCCGAACGCGACCCCCTCCCCGTCGACGCGCGCGATCCGCGGACGCGGTCGTTCGGCAGCATCCAGCCGGGGCACATGGACCGCGACCGACAGGGCCAGGAGCTGCTGGCGGCCTCGGCCAGCATGCGCACGGCGCTTCTGGTCTACAGCGGCATCGCCGTGAAGATGATGATCGACTCGGACCTGGGCGCGCAGCTGTCGACGATGTTCATGGTGCAGTACGACGCGCTGAAGGGCGTGATCGGCGGCCACGACCACCCGCTGGAGGAGACGTACCTGATCCTCGACGGCGAGGTCGATGCGACCTTCGACGGCGAGCAGTACCACATGGTGGCCGGGGACGTGGCGTGGGCGGGCGTGGGATGCGTCCACGCGTTCGCGAACCCCGCCGACGTGCCCGTGCGTTGGCTCGAGACGCAGTCGCCGGCGCCGCCGGCCCGGCACTCGTACCGGTTCGAGCGCGACTGGGACTACCTCAGGGAAGCGATCGATGACTCGAGGGAGGCTCGATGACGGAGGGTGCCGTAGTGGTGGTCGGTGGGACGAAGGGCCTGGGCAAAGAGGTCGCCCGGCACTACGTCCAGGCCGATCGCGAGGTCGTGATCACCGGACGTGACCCGACGCGAGGGAGCACGGTGGCCGAGGAGCTCGGCGGCAAGACGAGGGAGCTCGCGTTCGACCTGTCGAAGCCGAAGGAGATCGCACCGGCGCTCGAGGGCATCGGCGACGTGAGCCGGCTGGTCCTGGCCGGCGTGCAGCGCGACCTCAACACCATGAAGGACTACGACATCGAGGCGGCGACGGCGCTCGTCACGCTCAAACTCGTCGGATACACCGAGGTCGTCCACGCGCTCCTGGACCGGCTGCACGACGATTCATCGATCCTGTTCTTCGGAGGTCTCGCCAAGGAGCACCCGTACCCGGGTTCGATGACGGTGACGGCGATCAACCACGGCGTCGACGGCCTCGTCCGCTCGCTCTCGTACGAGCTCGCGCCGATCCGCATCAACGTGCTGCATCCGGGCATCGTCGAGGACAGTCCGTTCTGGCACGGGAAGACCGAGGCGCTCACGGGACATCGCGCCCGAACGACGACCGGACGCCTGGTACGGATGGAGGACATCGTCGCGGTGGCCGTGATGATGCTCGAGAACCCGTCGATCGCCGGCACCGAGTTCTGGGTGGACTCCGGCTGGTCGCTCCCCCTGTGACGCCGTGACGAAGGTCGCGGTCCTCGGGACCGGGAGGATGGGCGGCGCGATGGTAGGGACGTTGCGCCGTAATGGGTTCGACGTCGTGGCCTGGAACCGCGACCGTGGGAAATGCGATGCGGTCGCCGGTGCCTCGGGCGCCGAGGTGGCGGACAGCGCGGCCGCGGCCGCGGCCGAGGCCGACGTGCTGCTCACGAGCCTTGCCGACGATGCCGCTGTCGAGGCCGTGTTCGGCGCCGCGAGCGACGGTTTCCACGACGGGCAGATCGTGCTCGAGATGAGCACGATCGCGCCCGAGACCGTTCGGGCGATCGAGCCGGACGTTCGCGAGCACGGGGCGACGCTGCTGGACGCTCCCGTGTCCGGCAGCGTGCCGGTGGTCGAGCGCGGCGAGCTCCTCATCATGGTGGGCGGGGACGCCGGCGCGCTCGAGACCGCGCGCCCGGCCCTCGAGGCGCTGTCGAAGAAGATCCTCCACATGGGCGAGCTCGGCGCAGGGGCCGCGACCAAGCTCGCCGTGAACGCCCTCGTGCACGGGCTCGCCGTCGCGCTCTCCGAGTCGCTCGTGCTCGCCGAGAAGGCGGGCGTCGATCGTTCGGCCGCGTACGAGGTCTTCGCCTCGGGCGCCGCCGGCGCGCCGTTCGTGCAGTACAAGCGCCCGGCGTTCGAACGGCCGGACGAGACCCCGGTGGCCTTCACGCTCGACCTGGTGGCCAAGGACCTCGACCTGATCCTCGCGTTGGCCGGTCGCGTGGGGGCGCCCATGCCCCAGGCCGAGACCAACCGGCGGGAGGTGCGGGACGCGATCGTCTCGGGGATGTCGGGCAGGGACATGAGCGCGCTCGCCGAGTACCTGCGAAGCGTGGAGCGGGCGCCTTAGCGGCGCCCCTCGTACTCGGCGACCACGCGCTTGGGCGCGGCCATCCGCCACGCGTCGAGCACGAGCTCGCGCATCTCCTGCTCGTCCAGGGCCGACAGCCGCACCTCCAGCCAGTGGTAGCGGAGGTCGCCGCGGCTCGGCATGAAGTACTTCCCGGGCTCGGAGCGGACGATCGCCTCGCGTTCGGCCTTGGGGAAGCCGAAGCCCATCTCGGTCTCGTCTCGCGAGAACGCCAGGTAGACGTACCGGCCCACGCGGAACTTCACGCGGTCTCGCACGAGCGTCTCGTAGGTCCCCGGCAAGGTCATCGCGAAGGCTCGGACCTGCTCGATCGTCACCACGAGGCCACCTCGGACACCGGCCGCCGTCCTGCGCCTATGCTGTCGGCCGGTCGCGTGCCCGCCCCACGGTCCGGCGCCACCTCATCCCGTGGTGCGTGACTCGACGAGGAGGTCGTGATGGTCGAAGGCTCGAGGTCCGGCCAGCGGTACGTGATCGACGCGCAGAAGCTGTGGATCGGCGGGCTGATGGCGGGCCTGGTTGCGGCCGGGGTCGCGATCGTCGGCCTGCTGATCGTCCGGGGCGTGTTCGACATCAAGGTGTTCGTCACCGGCAACAAGGACGAGGTCGTGAACGCCAGCACCTGGTGGTATGCCCTGGTCTCGATCGTCTTCGCGCTGTTCGCCACGGGCCTGCTCCACCTGCTGCTGCTCTCCGCGCCCAGCCCGTGGCGGTTCTTCGGTTGGATCGTCGGGCTCGCGGTCGCCATCGCCGTCATCATCCCCTTCACCACCAACGCCGAGCTGTCAGCCAAGGTGGGGACGGCGGCCATCAACCTGGCGATCGGCATCGCGGTGTTCTCGATCGTCTCGGGCGTGGGTCGCGCCGCCGCCAGCGCTCGAACCTTCTAGGCCTCCAACGCCGAGGGGTCCAGGAACGGGACGACCGGGTCCCGTTCGGCCCGCAGCACCTCGACCAGGGTGGGCGGCGTGATCACGATCGTGTCCTCCCCGCCCGGGCGCGACACGCGTTCGCCATAGCCGCCGTTCGTCCAGCGCCGCAGGGACGGCCCGATCACCAGCCACGGCTCGGCCGAACGCAGGACGAACGTCCCGTCGGGCAGGCCGTCGATCGCGGCACGGTGGTGTCGCTGCGCCCGCGTACGCGGGTCGAGCCGCTCCTCGTGCAGGCGCTCGTCGATCGCGTCGGCGTTCGCCGGCCCCGGGTGCAGGTCGCGCCAGATCTCGACGAACCGCACGTAGTCCTCACGCCGGCAGAGCGCGCACGGCCGGTGTCCGGCGGCGAACGCCGTCGCCTCGTCGAGGAAGAACAGCTCCGTGAAGCGTCCGGGCTGCATCAGCGGCTCGCGGTGCCAGCCGCGGAATCGGAGCCGGCACGCGATCCAGCGCGTGACCGCGTACCGGCGACGGATGCGGCCGCGCTCGTCGTGCAGGCATCCCCGGTTCCCGTAGACGAGCCCACGCCCGGAGTCCGCGATCAGGTCGCCCAGCGGCGTCACGCGGTTCTGCAGCGGCACGCGCGAAGGCTCAGGGCCACAGGCGGCGGGCGCGCTCCGCGAGCTCGCGCCGCAGCCCCCGCCTGTCGGCACCCACGAGCTCGCCGTCCCGGACGACATGGGCGCCCTCCACGAGCACGTGGCGGGCGCGCCGGTCGGGCCCGAGCACCAGGCCGGCCAGCGGGTCTGGGACGTCGGCCAGGTCGGCGCCCGGCCACACGACCAGGTCGGCGCGGCATCCGGGTTCGAGCCGGCCGATGTCGTCGCGACCCAGGCACCGGGCGCCTCCCTCGGTCGCGAGTCGGAGCGCATCCGGCGGCATGAAGACGTCGGCGCGCATCGCCCGCTGGCGAGCCGTGTAGAGCGACTGCCGCAGCTCGGGCTGCAGGCCGCCCACCTCGTTGGACGCCGCGCCGTCGACGCCGAGTCCCACGGGCGAGCCCGCCGCCTCCAGATCGACCACCCGGCACATCCCGACGCCCAGCCGCGCGTTGCTGGACGGGCAGTGCGCGACGCCCGTCCCCGCCGAACCCAGCCGCGCGACCTCCGCGTCGTCGAAGTGGATCCCGTGGGCCATCCACACGTCGCCGGCGATCCACCCCAGGTCGTCGAGCAGGTCGACGGGCCGGCGCCCGAACCGCTCGAGCGTGTCGCGCTCCTCGTCCAGGGTCTCGGCGAGGTGGGTGTGCAGGCGCAGACCGTGGCGCCGGGCGAGCGCGGCCGACTCGCGCATGAGCTCGGGGGAGACGCTGAACGGGCTGCACGGCGCGACGGTCACCACGACGCGCTCGCCGTCGTGATGGCGTTCGATCACGGACTCGGTCGAGGCCAGGATCGCGTCTACGTCCTCGACGACGTGGTCGGGTGGGAGGCCTCCGCGCGACTCGCCGAGGTCCATCGATCCGCGCGCGAGGTGGAGCCGGATGCCGATCGTCCGGGCGGCGTGGGCGATCGCGTCGAACACCGAGTCGTCGCCCCGCGGAACGAGGTAGTGATGGTCGGCGGCCGTCGTGCAGCCCGTGAGCGCGAGCTCGCCCAGGCCGACCAGCGCCGCCGCACGGACGTCCTCCACGTCCAGCCGCCCCCAGACCGGGTAGAGCTCGACGAGCCAGCCGAACAGGTCGCATCCCTCGCACCGGCCCCGTGTCATCCACTGGAACAGGTGATGGTGCGTGTTGATGAGTCCGGCCGTGACGAGGTCGCCGTCGCAGCGGATCACCTCGTCGCCCGGTTCTTCCGGTACCGAGCCGACGGCCTCGATCTCGCCGTCACGGACCGCGACGTCGCCCGGCCACCGAGCCCCCCGAAGGACGGTCCTCACGCGGTTAGCGTAGGCGCTCGTGCGCGTGCCACCATGCCTGGGTGCACGGGGGCGATCTCGCGATCCGCGGCCGCAGCGTGTTCACGCCTGACGGCGCTCGCGAAGCGTGCCTGCACGTCTCGGACGGCACCATCGAGCGCGTCGCGCCGTTCGACGACGTCCCGAACGGCGTACCGCTCGTCGAGATCGAGGACGGGGTGATCCTGCCCGGCTTGGTCGACTCCCACGTCCACGTGAACGAGCCCGGCCGGACCGAGTGGGAGGGGTTCGAGACCGCGACCCGCGCCGCCGCGGCGGGCGGCGTCACCACGATCGTCGACATGCCGCTGAACAGCATCCCGCCGACGACCACGGTCCCGGCGCTCGAGGACAAGCGCGCGGCGGCGCAGGGACAGGTCCACGTTGACGTCGGCTTCTGGGGCGGCGCCGTCCCGGATGTGCTCGGCTCGCTCGAAGACCTGCACGAGGCGGGCGTGTTCGGATTCAAGGCGTTCCTGTGCCCGTCGGGGGTCGCCGAGTTCCCGCCGCTGGACCTGGACCAGCTGCGCGCGGCGATGAAGGAGGTCGCGGCGTTCGACGGCCTGCTGATCGTGCACGCCGAACTCCCGGACGAGCTGGTCGTGGACGCACCCGGCGATCCGCACGCGTACGCGACGTACCTCGCCTCGCGGCCACACGAGGCGGAGCTCCGCGCGATCGAGGTCGTCGTCGAGGCGAGTCGGGAGGCGGGATGCCGCGCGCACGTCTTGCACCTGTCGGCGGCCGGCGCGCTCGAGCTCCTCGACGGCGCCGAAGGCGTCACGGTCGAGACGTGCCCCCACTACCTGACCTTTGAGGCCGACGAGATCGCCCACGGCGCCACCGCGTTCAAGTGCGCCCCGCCGATCCGGGAGGTCGCGAACCGGGAGCGTCTGTGGGCCGGCCTGCGCGACGGGCGGATCGACGCGATCGTCTCGGACCACTCACCGTCCACGCCCGACCTGAAGGCCGGCTCGTTCCTGGACGCCTGGGGAGGCATCGCCTCGGTCGAGCTCGGCCTGCGAGCCGTGTGGACGCAGGCTCGGACGCGCGGCCACGTGCTGGAGGACGTCGTTCGGTGGATGTGCGCCGGCCCCGCCGCGGTGGCCGGCTTGCCGCGGAAGGGCGCGATCGCGGAGGGGAGGGACGCCGACCTCGTCGTGTTCGATCCCGACGCCGTCTCCGACTTCGATCCGAGCGAGCTTCACCACCGCCACCCGGTCACGCCCTATGCGGGCATGCGGCTCGACGGACGGGTGCTGGCCACGTACGTTCGGGGCGTGCAGGTCTACGCCGACGGCCGCTTCCCGAACGAGCGCGCCGGGCGCCTCCTGCGCAGGGGCGCGGCGTGAGCGACGTCGGCACGCTGCCGGATCTGGCCGCCCGGCGGCTCGGCGGGATGGTGCTGATCGCCAACGACGAGTTCTTCGCGCCGAAGGAGAACCTGCTCGAACCCGCGGACCCGGTGTTCGACCCGGATCGCTACACCGATCGCGGCAAGGAGATGGACGGCTGGGAGACCCGCCGGCGCCGCGAGCCTGGCCACGACTGGTGCATCGTGCGGCTCGGCATCCCCGGCGTCGTCCGGGGCGTCGTGGTCGACACCAGCTTCTTCCGAGGCAACTACCCAGACCGATGCTCACTCGAGGGAGCGGCGGTCGACGGCGACGAGATCGAGGGCGCCGAGTGGTTCGACGTGCTGCCCGAGTCCGCGCTGGAGGGCGACTCGGTCAACCGATTCGACGTGGGGTCGCCGTACCGCGTCACGCACGTCCGGCTGAACATCTTCCCGGACGGCGGCGTCGCTCGGCTCCGCGTCCTGGGCGAGCCGCTGCCGGACCTCCGAACGCTCGCCGACCCGGCCGGCCGTGCCGAGCTCGCCGGCTCACTCTCGGGCGGGCTCGTGCTGGACGCGAGCGACGTGTTCTTCTCCCCGCCGCACAACCTGATCGCGCCGGGCGACTCCCACGGGATGCACGACGGGTGGGAGACGCGGCGCCGCCGGGGCGAGGGCCACGACTGGGTGGTGTTGCAGCTCGCCGCCGAGGCCGAGATCGAGCGCGTCGAGGTCGACACGTCGAACTTCAAGGGCAACTTCCCGGACTCGTGCTCGCTCGACGCTCGCTCGGGGCTCGCGGGCGCGGGCGAACCCGAGTGGTCCGAGGTGCTCTCGCGCCGGCGGCTCGGGCCGCACCGGCGGTTCGCGTTCCCGATCGATCCGTCGGCGCGGGCCAGCCACGTCCGGCTCAACATCCATCCCGACGGCGGCGTGGCCCGGCTCCGGATCCTCGGGCGTGTGAGCGACGAGGGCTGGCGGGGCTTCGGCGTACGGTGGCTGAACGCCAAGACGCCCGAGGTGTTCGAGGAGCGCGTCCTGC
>Ga0111539_10001843_pt1 | contig 28202 bp, 25 predicted proteins | sample RhiMethybrSRZTD1_FD_79667 | JGI IMG/M metagenome (GOLD analysis project Ga0111539, IMG submission 79667) | Populus rhizosphere microbial communities from Tennessee, USA - Rhizosphere MetaG P. TD hybrid SRZTD1 (version 2) (version 2) | ecosystem: Host-associated > Plants > Roots > Rhizosphere >...
GGTTTTCTGTTCATCACAACCTCCTTCAGTCAATTCTGGTTTATTGAGACTGGTTTCCGTTCGCGGAGCGCAGGTTTTCGAGCCTGCGAGTTTGAGCGGCTTTTCCAGCCGCCTTACCAAAGATCGAAACCGCACACCTCGTGCGGTAATTGAGTCAGTGCGCTACGTTCCGTTGTTCCTGACCAGACGTAATGGCAGTGGACTGCCAATCGCACCGGTAATCGTTCCGCTCGGTGGTGGCGGCGAGCCAGCTCCTCCTCCCCCAGAACAGCGAGTGACGTTGATGATCGTGGTATAAACGGTGTTCTGCGGGTTACCTACGTACTGAATAAATACCTGCATAAATCCAACAATCATCATCTGGGTTTGACCGCTGGTGATCGGAGTCGCAGCATCAAACATCGGAACGATGATGAGTGAATCGCTATCGGTCACGTAGGTGATGCTCGGATTGCTCGAGAGCGGGTTGTTCGGTCCCGGCCGAATCTGCAAAGGGCCCGTTGGATTGGCGGCAGTAGGGGAGATCAAGATGTCCTGACCGGTGTTAGTGTTGTCTTGCCGGATCAGACATTGAACACCCTGCCCGGTCGGGCCCACCTTGTTGCCATTTTCTGAATCAAAGTTCATCAGTACGCCGCAGAAAATGGGGTTTCTGTTACAGCAGGAAATGTTCTGCCGATACAGATCCCCGCCATTGGCGGCAGTCGACGGATCGCCGCACGCAGGGCAAAGCGGCGCTATCGAGCCCTGCGGCATGTTGGCGACAAGATACTGCCCGGGCGCGGCTGACGCAGCAGAGTCGCCCTGCTTGATATTGAAATTCTTGCCGCGATCAGATTCATCGATCGTTTCGAGTCCACTTCCGAAATCATATGTGTCTGGAAGTAACCAGGGCTTGACGCATTTCGAACCAAAAGGAGGCCCTCCCACCGTAGGCCGGTACACTTCAGCGGTAGCCATGGCAGTAACGTCCACGGTACCGAATCCGAGGATTCGTCCGAAGTAAGTCGGGACCGCATTCGAGTTAGCGGCAGTTCGCAGGACTGTGACCTGCACTGTCCGTTGCGTGGTGTTGACCACGATGTTGGCATTTTGCAGTCGGTTGTCGTTACTATCGCGCGGAACGTAGTTTGCCCGCGCAGCCGATACAGCGGCGGTTCGCGCACTGGTAGTAGGGTCAGCGGGTGTATAGAAGAATGCCTCTTTAGCTCCCGCCAGAGCCGCTGCGTCTGCGATCTTCTGGCAGTCTGCCCGCGCGGTGTATAGATTCCCCATGTCGACTGCCAGAGCCATGAAACCGAGCAGCGCGAACAAGCCCGCTGCGGTAATGATGAGCGTAATTCCTCGTTCAGAAGCAAAGCGCTCCGAGTTTCTTGACTCACGTTCTTTTAGATTTTTCGGTCTCATGAGTTTTCCTCCCAAAGTCTTTTGGTGAACCCGGACATCATCCTGTCTGCACGAGATGGCAGGTGGAGAGTTTCTGGCTTTATCGGCATGACCAACAGGGTTCCTTAAGTTTTGTCTTAATAAAATGCGGCTCAGGCCGTGTTACCCCCGGAAGGCAAGCCAGACCAGACTCGAAGCAAATGCTTCGCCAGGGACACGGTTCGGTACGCCCCCATCAGTTAGATAGTTATCGAATCATGAATTTCCATGCGCTATTGCTCCGGGTGTGCGGAGCAATGCAGAGATCAGCCTTTCACCGCGTTCGGACGGCACTGAACTTTCAAAAACAGTTTTGGACATGCACAGATCTTGATGGCTCCCTTAAAGCGATCAATTTGTTAGAATGCGAGTATCACTTTTGAGCAAGAACTTGGGCTGATCGGGATGATTCTGTACCACGCTGAAGAGGATTTCTCTCCTAACGTGCACCTAACGGAAATTGAGGGATAAATAGGGATGTGATTGGTAGGAAAGGATCTAGACGTTCGTGGCGTAATCGAACAACAGGTCTGCACTAATGAATTGAAGTTGGCAATGTCCTTGCTTATTTGCGCATCTGGGAGAGTTGCCCCTAAGATCACCGGGCTTGTTGTGGGAGATGAAGCAAATGATCGGCAAACTGTTACGCAAGACTTGGACTCACCTTCTGATCACCTTCTACGACAACTATACGGTCGAAGGATTTGAGAAGACGAATAAGAAATTCGAATTGCCGGACGACCTCGTGAACCTCGATGCGGCAACCAAGCGGCGGATGACCATCTGCAATCTGTTTGCGAATCAGAATCTATCAATTCGAGAGATTGAGAAGCTTCTCGACAGCAGTCTGCACCAGGTGGTTCCCGCACTGATTGACCAAGGTCTTATCAAAGAAAGACGCAAAAACCGTGGCCAACACGGACCAGAAAATTCAAAGGCGAGGCACAGCGCTACACTCTCGATTTTGCCCCAAGAGACAACGACAAGTGAGAACGCTCCTGGACCGGAGCGGCGGACCAATGCTGCGAAGGATGGTTCTTCAGAAGTGATACCTCACCCAGCTTCTGTGCAACGGGCGTCCTAGCGACAATGGATGGTGCTGGTGAGGAAAACGAGCGAATCAACGGGGTGCTTGAATCGGCCCAGGGCCTGAATGGTCAGTTGTGACCTGTGAACTCGAAGTCTAAGTTGTAAACCTGATTGGGCAAATCGACTGGCACTGTGTACTTTACGGTTATGTAGACCTTCTCTTCTTCCTGTCTTACCTTGACGTCCTCCCGCTTGAGCCGAATTCCCAACTCCTTGGCTTTTGCTATGACTTCCTCCTGAATCGTTTGTTTTTCCGAACCTCCCCTTGCGGCTCGGTAGACCGCGATTTCGTTGAGCGCGTCTTTCAGTTCGAAGTGACTCATATAATGAGGCAAAAACTTATAGCCAAGGTAGCCCATCGCGGCGACGATGAGCAGACCAAACAGGCAACCCACCTTGCCCTTGCCTGACGATCTGAGTCGTCTTGCCGCTGGGCTATTCATTGGCGAGAGGGGTTGCGTTGTGTGCGGTTTGGAAGCAGAGTTACTAGTTTCGAAGAAGTTCATTTGCTTTCGCAATCACCTGGTCTAGCGGAATGTCCTCTGATTTCCTGGAGGCTCGCTCGACCCATTCCACTTTCGCTTCCTTGAATTTTTTGCTTCCAAAATTAATCCGATAGGGAATGCCGATGAGATCGGCATCCTTGAACTTGACTCCAGGCCGCTCATCACGATCATCGAACAACACGTCGATTCCGCGAGCTTGCAAGTCTTCGTAGACTCGTTCGGCTGCCTTCACCAGGCTGTCCTCTTTGCTGCTCAGAACTGAAATCACGCACCGAAATGGCGCAATCGACAGAGGCCAGCAAATGCCATCCGCATCGTGCGAACCTTCAATAGCTGCAGCCAGGATTCGCTCCAGACCAATACCGTAACTGCCCATCACAATCGGCACCGGCCTGCCCTCTGAGGTGAGAACATTAGCCCCCAGGCTTTCCGAATACTTTGTTCCTAACTTGAAGATGTGCCCCACTTCCAACGCCTTGCTGATTGAAAGAGACTTTCCACATTGCACGCAAGGCTCTCCCGCCTGGATCAAACGCAGATCGAAATATTCCGCCTGATAGTCGCGTCCCGGCGTGACCCCTGACAAATGGTAATCATCGCGATTGGCGCCGCAGGTTAGCCCGCTCCGGTCTTGCAATGCTGGGTCGGAAAGAATGCGGAGCTTGGAAACGCCCACGGGGCCGAGGGATCCGGCAGACGCTCCCAGAGCAGCTTCAATCTCAACGGGATGGGCCGGGCGAACCTCGGACCCCAGGGCAGACTGGAGTTTCGTTTCGTTCAACTGATGATCGCCTCGCACCAGGACCAGGATCGGCCCCTGCGCGGCAACATAAACGAGCGTTTTGATTTGTTGCCAAGGATGAATCTTCAGGAACTGAGATACTTCTTCGATGGTTTTCTGTCCCGGGGTGGAAACCAACTTGGGCTTCTCCGGGCCCGGATCGTCAACGATTGGAGCCAATCTGGAAGTAGCTTTCTCGAGATTTGCAGCATACCCGCAGTCACAGTGGGCGATTTGGTCTTCGCCCGCATCCGTCACAACCATAAATTCGTGCGACTGTCTGCCCCCCATCATGCCGCTGTCGGCTTCAACAACCAAGTACTTCAGCCCGCAGCGATCATAGATGCGGCAGTACAGTTCGTAGTGCTTCCGGTAGCTTACATCGAGACCTTCCCAATCGATGTCGAAGGAATAAGAATCCTTCATCGTGAACTGACGAACCCGCAGCAACCCTGATTTGGGACGGGGTTCGTCCCGAAACTTTGTTTGAATCTGGTACCAAGTCTGGGGCAAATCGCGATAGGAACGAATCTCGCTACGGGCGATTGCAGTAAAAACCTCCTCGTGCGTCATCCCGAGGCACATGTCTCGACTGGCGCGGTCCTTGAGCCGAAACATGTTCTGGCCCATTGCTTCCCATCGTCCACTTTCCTGCCAGATTTCGGCGGGATGAAGGGCTGGGAGATAAAACTCCTGCGCGCCCATACGATCCAACTCTTCACGGATGATTTGCGTGATCTTGTTCATCACGCGCTGGCCGAGGGGCAAATAGGAGTAGATGCCGGCGGCTAGCTGACGAATGTAGCCGCCTCTCAACAGTAGAATATGACTCGGGACTTCTGCGTCGGCGGGCGCTTCCCGCAGGGTTGGGATAAACATCTGGCTCCAGCGCATGAAGTCTCCAGAGGGTGCAAAAGATCCGCATCAGGCAGCGATCGGAGGGTGTCAGACGACGCAGTCGAGCGTTAACGTAGTGTATCTCACGGCGAAGCGTCAAGAAAATTTTCACTCGCAGACTTCTCTGAAACCCAATAGGGACGCGGCACTACAGCCACAAAGGATTGGAGCAGACATTGTCAGAACGGCGGTTCTCTAGTAAGATAACGCAGTTTTCAACGTACACTGTTGCAACTTTCCGGTGTGCGTCTGACCTTACTCTTTAGGATCCTACTCGGACTGGTCAGCCAACGAAGCAATCCAAACAGATAAGGGGCCTTCAAATCCATGCCAACGATAGCGAATACTGCCAGAGCCCAAGCCCTGCAGAGTATCGATCCGGTTGTGTTTGATGCAATTCGCCACGAGACCCGACGACAGGCCTCGCAGCTAGAGCTCATTGCCTCCGAAAATTTTGTGAGCGAAGCCGTGTTAGAGGCGATGGGTAGTGTTTTCACGAATAAATACGCCGAGGGGTATCCCGGAAAGCGCTACTACGGCGGATGCGAATATGCGGACGTGGCCGAGAATCTGGCTATCCAGCGCGCCAAAGAACTGTTCTCTGCCGACCATGTAAATGTTCAGCCCCATTCGGGAACTCAAGCCAATGTCGCTGTTTACATGACAGTGCTGTCGCCAGGAGACACGATCCTGGGAATGAATCTCTCGCATGGTGGTCACCTGACACACGGCCACCCTCTTAACTTCTCCGGCAAAATGTACAAGGTCGTGCCTTATGGGGTACGCAAGGAAGATGAGATTCTCGATTATGACGAACTGGACCGGTTAGCTCACGAACACAAACCGAAGCTGATTATCGTGGGCGCCAGCGCTTATCCTCGCGTCATCAATTTTGAACGGATCGGCAAGACAGCTCGGAGTGCGGGATGTTTGTTGATGTCCGACATGGCGCATATTGCCGGATTGGTTGCTGCCGGGCTGCACCCGAGTCCCGTGCCGCATTGCGACTTCGTTACGACTACAACTCACAAGACCCTGCGAGGTCCCCGTGGGGGCATGATTCTTTGCAAGGAGGCTTTTGCGAAGGATTTGGATCGAACGGTGTTCCCGGGGACTCAAGGTGGACCGCTGGTACATATCATTGCGGCCAAAGCAGTCTGTTTCCTGGAAGCCCAGCAACCCGACTACAAGTCCTACATTCACCAGGTTGTCAAGAACGCGCGGACCTTGGCTGAGACGATAAAGGCTCGGGGCTACCGCATCGTATCAGGGGGAACGGACAATCACTTGCTGCTTGTTGATGTTTTTTCCAAAGGGATCACGGGGAAGCAGGCGGAAAAGGCGCTTGAGATGGCTGGCATGACCGTCAACAAGAACACCATTCCCTATGACGCCAATACTCCAATGGTCACCAGCGGAATCCGCTTGGGCACACCAGCCCTGACCAGCCGAGGGATGGAAGAGGCCGAAATGAAAACCATTGGTGACTATATCTGCGATGTACTCGATGCCATCCAAGACGAAAGCATACAAGCCGCGGTGAGGGCCAAGATCGCTGAACTGACCAAGCGATTCCCTTTGTACCAGTCCCGAATAGTTTAGATTTCGCCGCAGACTGGCGCATTTGGTGAAGTGGAAAAAGTTTACCACCATCTGCCGAGTCTGACCTATTTCAGGACATTTTGACGGAAGATTGGAAAGGCGTCAGTGGAGACTCATATTTGGCGTATTATTTTGATTATAATAGACTTATATTTCAGTAACGAGTTTGTCGATTTGTTCTTGGGTTGCCAGTTTGGATTGCAGGGCTTTCCGGGGGATTTTTTTTCAATGCATCAACTTTCACCTATGCAGTCGCTTAGGTGAAGCTAACTTTTCGAGGTCAGCTGACATCTACTTTTTGGTGCGCGAACTGCTAAAATAGAGAGTGAAAGAAATAAGACGTCAGCAGAGTCACCGTCGTGGGGAATAGAAAGAACATCTCGAACCTTTAAGCAGAAAAGCAGCGAACTTCGGGTCGAGGTAATGGGGACAAGGACAAACATCATGACTAGAAAATTCTGGCTGAAACTTGGTAGAGCACCACAGCTTCACGTCAGGCGCGCTCTGGATAATCGCATTGTATTTTGTGCTAACTGCGAGACCAATCGCACCTTGGGCGTCTCATCTTCAGGAAATTTGTCTTGTTCGAGCTGTGGCTCAGAGAATTGGATGTATCTTTCGGCTCCGATCATCGCTAACTTCAAAGAATACGATGAGCGAAAAGTCCAAGAGCGTATTGCTGTCAACAAATACATGGACAAACTTGAGCGTGAGGTATTCTTCACGCCGAATGGAGCATTAGTTTAATCAGTCATCCCTCGCCCGGTCTAACCTGCAATTGCTCTCCTCCTCTCTTGGACTGGGAGAGAACAGTCTTCGTTCTCTCCCGGTTCTTGTTTTTCGGTCATCCTTCTTCGGCTTCATTGCTGTTGTCCTGCCAGTAGCGCGAAAACTCCGGCAGGAAAGTCAGCGACTCAAACGAACGCATCCGGTCGAGGAATACCTTCCCGATCAGGTGATCGTGTTCATGCTGAATAACTCTGGCGTGAAAGCCTGTGGCACGGAACTCGACCTGCTCGCCTTCCGCTCCAAGGGCACGGATCTGGACCTCAGGAGATCGGGGCACGCGGCCGCGAAGATCGGGAATGCTGAGACAACCTTCCCAGTCTTCCTCCAACTCATCAGCCAGAACGGTTAAAGCGGGATTGATCAAGACTTGAAGCTGCGTAGGTTGCCTTTTGCTTGGTCGAGCGTCCTCTAATCTCTCAATGACGGCGATCTGAACCGGCTCGTGAACTTGTGGAGCCGCCAACCCAACTCCTCCATACTCGCGCATGGTTGCGACCATGTCTTTGATGAGGCGCTGAATCTCATGACTTCTGATCGCACCCGTCGGCACGGGCTTGGCAATCTGTCTAAGCACTGGATTTCCCAGCTTGGCAACTTTGAGTATGGACATCGGCGAAAAGCACTCCTACCCAGTTGTGAGCATGTCAACAGCCTTGTCTGAGCGGCCAAGCTGAAGCGTGGCCGTCTCAGGCTACGGATGGCCCAGGCTCATCCTTAGTCAGGACCGGTTCAAAGCAACGCCGGCATCGAGCCTCATAAGTGCCAGAGGCGCCGACGAGGACTCTATCTGAATTGTCCACTAACCTCTGCGTGTAGTTTGCCGGATTGCCGCATTTCATGCAGATGGCGAGAGTCTTTTCAATGTATTCGGCAACCGCCATCAATTGGGGCATTGGCTCAAAAGGCTTGCCGAGGTAGTCCTTGTCCAGACCGGCGACCACAACCCGCTTTCCCAAGTCCGCTAGTTGATTGCACACCTGCACAAGTTTGACGTCAAAGAACTGTGCTTCGTCGACGCCGATGACCTCGGCCCGCCAGTCAATTCTTTGCAGAATCTCATCTGCCGAGCTGACCGCCTCTGACTTTAGGCGCATCTCGCTGTGAGAAACCAAGTGGTCCTGGCTGTATCGTTCGTCTATCTTTGGCTTAAAAATCTGGACGCGTTGCCGCGCGATCTGGGCGCGCCGCAACCGTCGAATCAGCTCTTCGGTCTTGCCGCTGAACATGCTGCCGCAAATGACTTCAATCCAGCCCACAGTGCCTTGTCGCATGGGTTGCTAACGTTAGTGAATTCCGCTCTAACTGTCAAACCGGACCGCGAGAAAAACGTGAACGACGCCCGATTTCTGGACGCATTCAGGCGGGTAGAAAAGCATAGACAAACCGCAACGCTTGGATACAATGAACCCAAGTGAGAGCATCCAGGTGTCGTCGAGTTTGGTTAACCAGGAGTCGTTATGCCAGTGAACAAAAAAGTGGACCGTCGCACAGCAATCAAAGGGGTGGCCGTCGGCATGGGTGCTGTCTCCAGCTTGCCGATTCTGAACAATCTGGCCTCAGCTCAAGCTCATCAGCATCATGCGGTTGCTCCCAAAATTGCGGAAACTGTTGCGAAGGCGCCGGGTTTCTTTAACAAACAGCAATACGCTGCGATTACCGAACTTGCCTCGCTGATTATTCCGACTGACGAGACCCCTGGTGCGCGTGAAGCCAAGGTGAATGAGTACATTGACCTCATCGTTGGCGAGTCGCCGTTCGACGTGCAAAAGGTATTTCTGGATGGATTAGTCTGGCTGGACAAGGCGAGCAAGGATCGCCACAAGAAGAACTTCGTAAATCTCTCGAACGCACAACAAGTGGGCCTCCTAACCGAAATCAGCAAGATCAAGAACCCCGCTCCAAATGAAGCCACCCAGGCAAAGTTCTTCAAGGCCATCAAGGACATGACGATTGACGGTTTTTACACCTCGAAAATAGGAATCGAAGAATTGGGCTACGTGGGTAACACCGTCCTCGACGAATTTCCTGGCTGCACCCACCCGGAACATCAGGCGTGATTGTTTGAACCTGATGTGTCAGGCTCCCCGGCGCGGGGACCCAAAGGCCTTCGACAACCTACGGACAAATCATTGATTCCCAGAACTGCCTATCGAGCCCTCACGCTCGCCACCCTCTGCCTTTCTGCTGTCAGCTCACTGTTAGGCCAAGCACCTACCGAACCTCGCTTCTTCTCAAGAACACTCTATCCGGCGCTTCAAAAAGCGGGGTGTAACGGTTGCCACGCTGACGACGGAGTCGCTTCTGCTACTCGCCTGCATTTCCCGACAGAATCAGCCTCTGATGAAGATATTGAAGCCTTCGGCAGGCGGTTGGTTTCGCTCGTAGATCAGAAGAATCCCGAACAATCACTGCTCGTCACCAAGCCGACGAATCGATTGGAACACACTGGGGGGCAGCGTATCCTGCCGGGCAGCCCAGAAGAGAAGCTCTTGCAACTTTGGGTAAGGCACCTGGCTGCAGGCTCGACCGCCTCCCCATCTTCGATTTCCGGTGTGACGGAACCGGAAGCCCAGCCTGCGTTTATGAGCCGCCTCACGCACAGCCAGTACAACAACACGGTGCGCGACCTGTTGGGAGACGAAACCCGGCCTGCGGATCAGTTTCCGCAGGAAGATTATGTTCGTGGGTTCAAGAACCAATCGGAGGTTCAGAGTATCCCTGTGCTACTTGCTGAGGCTTACAGTGCAGCAGCAGAAAAACTCGCTCGCAATGCGTTTCGCACGGGCGAATGGAAGAAAATCGTTCCCTGTCAGCCGACCTCTTCTTTGGATCCTTCCTGCCGTAACCAGTTCGTCAGCCAATTCGGACGCCGCGCATTCCGGCGACCGCTGACCCCGGGTGAATCGCAGCGATACAACACATTGTTCATTCGCGAGGCCAAGAGAACCGGTAAATTTCTCTCTGGAGCTCAACTCGTGGTTGAGGCGATGTTGCAGTCTCCTAATTTTCTTTTTCGTATGGAGCGAGGCCCGGCCGCGAAGTGGGCAAACTTCGAGATTGCGAGCCGGCTGTCGTATTTTCTGTGGGATTCCATGCCGGATGAGCAGCTGTTCTTGAGCGCGGCATCCGGCCAGTTGGGCACCGTCGCCGGCGTGGAACAGGCTGCGCGACGCATGCTGCAGCAACCTCGGGCTCGCCAAGCCTTGGACGAATTTGTGTCGCAATGGCTGCGTTTCGACCGGGTCTTGAACGTGGTTCGTGACCGGCGTTTGTTTCAGCAGTTTAATTCAGGTCTGGCTGTGGCCATGACCGAGGAAACACGCCGTCTCATAGCCCATCTGGCCTGGAACAACCAGAACTTCATGGAGGTTTACACGGCTCGCTATGGCTTTCTCAGTTCTGAGCTGGCTGCGCTCTACGGGTTCCCAACCCCGACGGAAGAGTTTGGCATGGTTCGGTTTCCAGTCTCTTCAGATCGCGCCGGTTTGCTGGGCCAGGCAACGTTTCTGACGCTAACGAGCAAGCCTGAAGAAACTTCCCCGACCGAGCGAGGCCTTTTCATCCGGGAACACTTTCTCTGCCAGAAAGTTCCCCCTCCTCCGCCCGGTGTCAGCGCAAGCCTGCCACCGCTGTCTGAAGGCAAGCCCATGACCAGCCGCGAGCGCCTTCAGGTTCATCTTAGCAACGAGAGCTGTGCCAGCTGTCACCGGCTGATCGATCCGATCGGCTTTGGGTTGGAAAGGTTTGACGCGATCGGGCGGAAGCGCGAAAAACTGACGTTGACGTTTTTTGCTGCCCGGGGCGAAACCGAACGGAAACCGACCAAAGTGGAATTGGAACTGGACACCAAAGGCCGGATCAGTGGGATTCCGGACTCAGATTTTTCCACTCCGGCCAAACTCGGAGAGGTGCTGGCAAGCAATGCCGAGTGCCAAAAGTGTGTCGTGAAACAGGTTTTTCGCTACGCAATGGGGCGTCCCGAAACGCCTGCCGACGGCGCAGTTATCGAGAAGGGATTTAACGATTTTAAGCGCTCGCAATTCAAGTTTCAGCAGCTTATAATTTCCCTGGTAACATCCAGGGCATTCCGTGAGACCGCGAGGTACGACTAATGGCATCCAGAACCGTTCTTTCGCGCCGGGCCTTTCTGAAAGGCATTGGCATTTCGGGCGCGATGGTTTCTGTCGGGCTGCCTCCACTGGACGGCATGTTCAACTCCGGCGGGACCGCATACGCCACAGAAGCAGCAATCCCTTCGATGAGCGCCGTGTCTGCGGAGCCGAGATTTCTTTTGTGGTTTAACGGCAATGGTATCGCCGAGAAGTATTGGATTCCCTCTGAGACCGGTTCGAACTACACCCTCACGCCGTGTCTGGCACCCCTTGCGCCCTTCCGCAATGACGTCCATGTCATCACGGGACTCGACAATCCATCAGCCCGCAAACCTGGACCCGGCAACGACCATCACCGCTCGATGAGCGCTTTGGTGACGGGAACATCTTTTACCGGACAGGGAGCCGGCGGCGCCTCGATCGATCAGCTCCTCGCAGCCAAACTGGGCGCCGATTCTCGTTTCCGCTCGCTCCAGGTCGGCGTCTGCCAGGAGTCGTTCGGCGAAAGCATTCAGCGAAATCTGAGTTGGGCAGGGCGCGACCGCCCTCTGCCGCCAGAGATGTTGCCGCACAAGCTCTTTAACCGGTTGTTTGGAACCAAAGACGCTGATTGGATGGACCGTAAGCGCAGTATTCTGGATGCAGTGCGTCAAGATGCCACCGCTCTGAAGTCGCGCTTGGGCAAACATGATCAGGCGCGTGTTGAAGACTACCTCGGTTCCGTTCGCGATCTGGAACGGGCCATTGCCAGCCTGCCGCCGGAGTATTCTCAGGTTGAAGAACCCGCCGAAGGCGGCGATATGAAAGACTGGCCGCGAATCGCCAAGCTTCAAACGGACCTGCTCGTGCACGCATTCGCCTCAAAGCAGACCCGCGTAGCTTCCTACATGCTCACGAAATGCCAGGGGCTGTCGCGCTTTCCGTGGCTGGGCCACACGGCTGAGAGGCATCACGACTATACCCACGACAAGGTGGAAACCCCGGAAGGCATGCGGATCCTGCGCGACATCTGTCGCTGGCACGTCCAGGAATTTACCTATCTGTTGGCCAAACTGAAATCCATTCCTGAAGGCGAGCGCACCTTGTTGGACAATACTTGTGTGCTCTTCATCCACGAGCACGCTGAAGCGAACGCCCACAAGAACAACGGTCTCGCGGTCATCGCGGCGGGCCACGCGGGCGGTCTGAAGACCGGGATGCACACCAAGATGACTGGCACTGTTGGCGACTTGTATCTGACCATTGCGGACGAGCTGCTCAACGCCAGACTGGCCAGCTTTCCAACAGCCGATAAGAAGTTGAGCGACGTGGTCTGATCTCCAATAACAATCCCTCCGAGGGTTCAACCATCCGCGATTTCCTCAGTTGGCTGACATACAGAGTGAATTCGCGGTTCTCTTTTCCTGCCTTACAGAGTCTGTTTGACCACTCGCGGCAAACTTGTCCAGACTGGCCGTCTGAAACCTGGGCACTCACGCGCGTTAGCAGAAATCCTTTTCTTGTTGCTGAGGGCGGCTGGGTGCTTTCCTTTAGCGTGGACTTTTCGCAAATCGAAACGATTTCACCACGATGGCTGAAACGCATGCCAATCGTGGCTACCTAACCTGCCGAACTCGAGAATGTCCACGCAGATTCAAAAGCAAAAAACGCAGCTCCTTCGAGATCTGGGAGTTTGGGATCTATCCGCGATTGGCATTAATGGCGTTATCGGTGGCGGAATATTCATCCTGCCGGCGACCGTGGCTCAGTTGTTGGGGACTGCTGCCCCGTTGGCCTACCTGCTGGCCGCAACGGTCGTCAGCCTCGTGGCCCTCTGTTTTGCCGTGGCTGGCAGCTATTTCACTACTGCGGGTGGCCCCTACCATTATGCCCACAAGGCGTTCGGGCCGTTTCTGGGTTTCCAGGTGGGTTGGTTAACCTGGCTGGTCCGCGCGATGAGTTTGGGGGCACTGTCGAGCGGGTTGGCCACATACCTTGGCTACTTTTGGCCTGCAGCCGCACAGGGAATACAGAAGCAGATGATTGTGACCGCTGTTTTCGTCTCTCTTGTCTTGATCAATATTTGGGGCGTTCGTTCCGGCGCCCGCGTTGTGAATCTGCTGACGGTCGTGAAGCTTTTGCCCCTCACTCTATTCGTGGCAATCGGGGTCTTCGCGGTGGATTTGCACAGAGTCTTCCCCATTCAGGAGATCTCTCTACAGCGCCTGGGGGAGAGCGCACTACTGCTCATCTTCGCTTTTGGGGGCTTCGAAATCCTCGTCATTCCAGCAGAAGAGATGGTAAATCCGCGCCGGGACGTTCCGCGTTCCCTCCTGGCAACGATGCTCGTGGTGACGCTGGTCTACGCTTCGATTCAGTGGGTTGCCGCCGGCACCTTCTCAGGGTTGGCCAGTGCGAAGGCACCGCTGGCATCGGCTGCTGCCCAGTTCATGGGAGCAATCGGTGGAGGGTTGATGACCGTAGGTGCTGTATGTTCGATTACGGGGACCATGAGCGGTTTGATGCTGGCAGGACCGCGGGTCACCTACGCGCTGGCCCAAAACCATCAACTGCCTGCCTGGTTTGGCACGGTGCATCCACGCTTCCGTACCCCGTACTTTTCCATTCTGTTTCTGGGAGGCGTGTCCCTGGCCTTGGCTCTATCCGGGACGTTCGTTCAGTTGGCTGGTTTGGCGGCGATTGCGAGGCTTCTCCAATATATCGCAACCTGCCTCGCACTGGTGAAGCTTCACAAAGAAATGGAGCTTGATCCGTCCCGGTTTCAACTTCCGGGCAAACACGCGATACCCCTGCTTGCTGTGACTCTCTGTGTTGGGTTGCTGTTTCAAAGCAAGACAGATCAAATCTATCTGACAGTGTGCGCGCTAGGCATTGGTGCTGGGTTGTTTTGGCTGGCGGGTTGGCTAAGCGGCGGAGCGGACAACGGTTCAATCAGATCAACTGCAGCGGAGTAACCGAGAATATTGAGCCCCAGGGTGCGCCGCTTCTCAGTCGCGCTCGTAAAACGAATTTGCCGATCTGCTCGGTTAGTCCTCCTCATCCTCGTCTTTCTTCGGCTCGCTTTTCGACGCAAACCGGCTCACCAGACAGGTGGGATGGCTCTGCTCGAACTTCTCGGCACCTGCTACCGTGACCTGGGTGCCTCCGACGAAGAGTTGTCGCAACTGGTTCATCCCGGCGAGATGTTCCAAGCCTTTATCGCTAACCGCCGTCTCGGCCAGATCAAGGAAGGACAGTTGCTTCATGGCTGCCAGGAATGGCAGAGCCGTGTCGTCAATCTTGCCGGCCTTCCACAGCCGCAGCCGCTCAAGTTTTGGCAGCAAGGCTACAGTCTTGAGCCCGACACCCGTCACCTGGGTCTCACTCAAATCGAGCGATTGAAGAGCCACCAGCGTCTTGAGCTTGGCAACTCCCAAGTCTGTAATTTTTCTGCCGCCCAGATTGAGCGCTCGCAACCGAGGCAAAGCAGCAATGTGGTCGAGGTCCAGGTCATTCAACCGAATTCCCCAGAGGTTTGAGTCAGTGCGTTGTTCCCCACTCAGATCGAGGTGAACGAGCGCCGGCAGAGATCGCAACTGAGCTAACCGGTTCCCGCCCATCTTGTTTCCACCCATCACAAGCTGTTCAAGCCGGGCGAGACCTATCAGATGATCCAGCCCCTGTTCACTGATGCGGCTGAAGCTCACATCCAGAGACTTCAGCTTCGTCAGTCCAGCCAGGTGCTCCAGCCCAGTGTCGGTGATTTTGGTGCCGCGCAGGTTCAGACGCTCCAGCGTTGTCCAACCCTTGAGGTGAACCAAACCTTCGTCGGTGATGAACTCGGCAAATCCCAAGTCGAGGTCAACCACACCCGGCAACCCCTTCAGATGCTCCAACCCGTTGTCGGTGACGTGAGTGTAGGAGAGGTCGAGACGTCGAATTGTTGGAATTGAGGCCAAGCGAGCCAAATCACCGTCGGTGACCCAGCTATGCCGCAGGCTGATGCTGGCGGCCTGCGAAGCCCGGTCGATGGTGACCGTGCCGCCCTGTGTTTGCAGCCACGAGGCCACTTCGCTGAGGTCAGCAGCTGCAAGTTTCGAGGCCAGCAATAGGATACACAGGACACTTGGGGAGAAGCTTTTCTGATTCAAACTCATAGCGGCAGCGTAACACAAAAATCCGATCCCTGGCCTAGCGTACTCCTTACCGACACATGACCCCGGTGGGCTTCGACAATGTGCTTGACGATGGCCAGACCCAGGCCGGTTCCACCTTGCTCGCGCGATCGTGCTTTGTCCACACGGTAGAAGCGTTCAAAAATGCGAGGCAAGTCCGACGAGGGAATGCCAATGCCCCGATCCTTGACATGCAGCTCGACACCTGTTCCTTCCGCGTTAAGACGGACTTCCAGTGAAATCCTGCCTTCTTCCGGAGTGAACTTGACAGCATTATCGAGCAGGTTGATCAGCACTTGCCGGATTCTGTCGCGGTCTGCCTTGATCGGGGGCAGTCCCGGCTCGATCACCGCCTCGAGCTCCTGACGCTTGGTGTGCCCCAGCGGCCGAAAGCTCTCCAGAACTTCGTGGACGAGAGCCGGCAAGTCAATCCCTTCAGGCTTGAGCTGGAACGATTCTGACTCCAGGGTCGCCAACGTCAGCAAATCCATGGTGAGATCTGAAAGGCGGAGAGCGTGCGATTTGATGATCTCGACAAAGCGACGATTGTTGTTCCTGTCCTCCAGCGCTCCGTCCAGCAGCGTTTCGGCGAAGCCGCGAATTGAAGTAAGGGGTGTGCGCAGTTCATGCGAAACATTGGCGACAAAGTCCTTGCGAATGGCCTCCAACTCTTTCAGTCGGGTAATGTCGTGCAGCACAGCCACCACTCCGCCTGATGCCGGCCCAGCTTCAGCCAGCGGGACAGCCACGACTTCAAAACTGCGCCGGGTGCCCAGAGCCATTTCTACGGTGGCCGTGACTTCCTTCTTGTCTGCCAGCACCCGGTCCAGGATACCCTTCAGTTCAGCGTTGCGAACCACTTCAATCAATTTCTTCCCCAGGCTTTCCTTGAGGTCGGCTTGCAAGATTCTCCCCAGCACCGGATTCATCAAAGTGATGCGGCCCTCGCTATCGATCGCAAGCACCCCTGCCCGCATTCCTTCCAGAATGGCCGCGACGCGATTTTTCTCTTCTCGCAACGCGTCAATGGTTCCTTGCAGTGCGTCGGCTGTAGCGTTCAACGACTCGGCCAAATTGCCCAGTTCGTCGGTGGCCACTTCCTTGACCCGGGCATCGAGATTTCCGTGCGCCACTTTCTCTGAGAATTTCCGAATGCTCTCGATGCGGCCAGTGAGCGAACGTGTGAACAGATATCCAAGACCCAACGCTAGCAGGAAGAGAAAGATCCAGATTAGCAACAGACCTTGCTGCGCCGAGCGGAATCCCTGAGAAATTTCCTGCAAGGGAAGCGCGAGCCTTAGAACGAGTCCGCGATCCCCTTTCGGTTCCAAGCGGTGCGCCAGGTAGAGCTCGTTTTTTTCCACGGTGTGGCTGAAGCGAATGCTGACCCCTGTGCCTGTCCTCTGGGCCTCCTGCACTTCCGGCCTTCCCGAGTGGTTATCCATCGTGGCCGGGTTTCCCTGGTTGTCGGCGAGAACCCTGCCGTCCGCGGCAATCAAGGTGATTCGAAGCCCAGTCTGCCGTCCAAACTCCTCAGCCCAAGGCTGCAGCCCAGCCATCGAGTGATCGACCGGCAGAACTCGACCCAGAATCTTGGCGGCTGTGAACAGGCGCTGGCGCTCAAGTTGAATATAGTTGTCGTGGACCCGGTAGGCCATGTACACGTACGTGGCCACCAACACGGCCAGCAGCAACACCACGTACGACACCATGATCTTGAGAAACAGGTGGCTTTTCAGGATGGCCATTCGAATTTGTACCCGACGCCACGCAGTGTGGAAATGCAGTGGGGGAACTGGGGAACCTGCTCAATCTTGGAGCGCAGTCTGCGGATGTGAACATCCACGGTTCGGAGGTTTACATAAGACTCGCCTTTCCAGACACGATCGAGTACTTCGTCACGAGTAAAGACCCGGTTTGGAGCAGAGGCCAGGAGATAGAAGATGCCGAACTCCAGGGCGCTCAGCACGACGGGCGCTTGCCGAAAGAGGACTTGACGTTTCTCGAAATCTACCTGCAAATCGCCGAACGAAAGCACGGTCTGCGCTGGAAGCGGCGCTTGCGCACGGCGCAGCACCGCTTTGATGCGGGCAGCGAGTTCACGGGGACTGAAGGGCTTTGAAACATAATCGTCGGCACCAATCTCGAATCCGATCATCTTGTCGATCTCGTCGGATCGCGCCGTCAGGAAGATGATCGGAATCGTTTCCGTGTTCCGATCTGCCTTCAGCTTTTTGCAGACCTCATTACCGGTAAGCCCAGGCAGCATCACATCCAACAGAATCAGATCGGGCCGGTCTCTTCGGGCCGACAACAGACCGGCAGCCCCGTCGCCATAAGCTTCAACCGCAAAGCCTTCCTGTCCCAGGTTGTATCGCACCAGGTCCTGAATATCCGGGTCGTCTTCAATCAGGAGGATTCTCTTCATGCAGTTGAACAGTGAAAGAATTCGAAGGGGGTCAGGTTGGCGTGCGCCGACGATGCCAGATTCGAAGGAGAAGGATTCGTCAAGCTCAGTGCAGAAGTCTAGCACAACTAACGCCCTCCCAGATGGGCTCCAGCAATGCTCACGGAAGGTGTTCGTGAGCACAAAACACGCGCTCGTTGCGGCTCTGCAACGCTGTTTGAAAATTCCTCGTGTCAAATTCGTCCCCTCGTATTGACAATCCATTTTTTTTAACTACAATGCGCTTGCTTCCTGATCAAACTACTGCTGATAGCTTCAGCGCACACTCTTATTCTCCGAAGCCAGTTGTTGGGATTGCTAAACTAAACCGGGATCTGAGTTCTCTCTAGCCCAGTGGAGGGGTGGATGCCAAATTCTGAGGGCACAGGCGAAAAAAACTCCGCCAATGTTGCCGTTGATCAATCTCCTGCCGCGCCTGTTAAGCCTGAAAAAGCTGGATTGCTCTCCAAGTTCTCTGGAATTTTAAAAGGAGGAGAAGCTGTCGGCACAGTGCCCCGTCGGCGACGCATCGTGACGGCCTGCACTCTCGGTTTCCTGGGAACCAATTTCTTCATGTTCCTGCGCTTTTTCTTCCCGCGCACCTTGTTTGAACCCAAGACCGTTTTCCGGATTGGCTATCCATCGGATTTTGGTTTCGGTGTGGATACCAAGTTTCAGAAGGACTATCGCATCTGGGTCGTCCGCAATGCCGAGGGACTCTTCGTCATCTACGCGCGTTGCACCCACCTGGGATGCACGCCCGATTGGAAGTCGGGTGAAAACAAGTTCAAGTGCCCCTGCCACGGAAGCGGCTACGACAGCGAAGGCGTCAACTTTGAGGGCCCGGCTCCTCGGCCAATGGATCGCGCCAAAGTGGAGTTGGACGCCGAAGGACAGATCGTGGTGGATACCAGCGTCCTCTATGACTGGCCTAAGGGACAGCGCTCGAGGTTCAAGGATCCGGGAGCCTTCTTACCTCTATAACGAACGCATTTAATTTCCCCAAGTCACCATCCGCCTATTCGAATACTGGAGAACTGTGATGCCAGAGGATCTCAAGGACCAGAACGGCAGCAAGAAGGGTCTGACGGCTCTCTTGGACGAAGTGAAGGGAGAAGTTAAGGTCCTAAAGGAAAAGGGCGTCGAGGACGTAAAGGCGCTGCAGGATCCGGAAAAGACCCAGCTCTACAAGTCCATTTTCCGCGTCAAGCACGACGATAAGCCGCGCAGCCGTGCCTTGGGAGTGCTGTCCAACGTCTTCTTGCACCTTCATCCCGCCAAGATCAATCGCGACGCAGTGGCTTACAACTATACCTGGGGAATGGGTGGCATCACGTTCTACCTCTTTGTGGTGCTGACGTTCACCGGAACGTTGCTGATGTTCTATTACCATCCCACCAAGGTTCAGGCATTTCGCGATATTCTCTATCTTGAGCACGATGTGCCTTTCGGAAAGCTTCTTCGGAATATGCATCGCTGGGCAGCGCACTTGATGATTATCACGGTGTGGCTGCATATGTTTCGCGTTTTCCTGACAGGTTCCTACAAGAAGCCGCGCGAGTTCAATTGGGTTGTCGGCGTGATCCTGATGCTACTGACCCTCTTGCTTTCCTTCACAGGATACTTGCTGCCTGACGACCAGTTGGGCTTCTGGGCCGTCACCGTGGGAACCAACATGGCGCGAGCAACTCCCCTCCTAGGACATGAAGGACCATTTGGGGCTCAGTTGGGAATGACGGCCTACAACGATATTCGCTTCGGGTTGCTCGGGGGGTCCATCGTGGATTCGAATGCGCTGCTGCGCGCCTACATCTGGCATTGCATCGCCATCCCAGGAATTGCGTCCATCTTCATGGTGGTGCACTTCTGGCGCGTCCGCAAAGACGGTGGGATCTCCGGACCGGCACCGATGATGCTGGCATCAGAGATTAAGGAAGAAAGAAAACTGTAGAGCATTCAGCAGAAGAAGATGAACCGCAGAGACGCGGAGCCGCAGAGAGTCAACGAGATCACCGAAAGGATCATCGGTTTATTTGGGACCAGGACTTCTCGAATCAGCCTACGAGTAGTGCACGTGTCACGAGATAACTCAAGCGGGTCTGAGAGTTCAACGACAAGTTCCGTTGCCAGTGACCTCAAGCAAGTCGTTCTTGACTGCGGCTATCGAATGGATGCTGTGGTTGAACGTGCCGTGATTGTCGAGTTTAAGACTGAGGAGAAGTTCCTACCCGTACATGAGGCACAGTTGCTCTCATATCTCAAACTATCCGGATTGGGTGTTGGGCTGCTGATCAATTTTCACGTACCTGTTTTGAAGGATGGCCTGAAGCGAATCGTCAATCATTTTGGTGAACTCTCTGCGTCTCCGCGTCTCTGCGGTTAGCGTCCCCTGGAGGTCTTGCAATGGACTGGGCTCAACTTTGGGAAATTGCTTCGGCCCCGGACAATGTTCCGATCGTGGCCTTGATTGTCCTGGTGCCATTCTACTGCTGGTACGGCTTCAGACAGTCCTTGGCCAACGACCGGCTGATCGCGCAACTCGAAGCCGATCCCGCAATGGCCAAGACGCATCATCGCAAGGTTCAGCCTTGGAAAATGGGCTGGGATCGCGAGGTTCACGTCTGGCCGTTTCTGCTTCGCATCGAGTTTGTGGCAACCATCATAGTCACTCTCATCCTCATGGTCTGGTCGATCACGCTAGATGCCCCGCTGGAGGAGCCTGCAAATCCCACGTTGACCATGAATCCATCGAAGGCCCCATGGTATTTCCTGGGGTTGCAGGAGATGCTGGTCTACTTTGATCCGTGGATGGCTGGCGTCGTACTGCCTTCTCTGATTCTTGTGGGCTTGATGGCGATTCCGTACATGGACGCCAATCCGCTTGGCAACGGATACTACACCTTCAAGCAGCGGAAGTTTGCGATTCTTTCCTTCTGTTTCGGATTTCTCATCTTATGGCTATCGATGGTGGTCATTGGCACCTTCATTCGCGGACCCGGCTGGATTTGGTTTTGGCCGGGGCAAACCTGGGATCACAACCGCGTAGTATTCGAGGCCAACCGCGATTTGCCGGATATTTTCGGAATCACCAGTGCCATCGGGAAAGGAATCTTCGGGGGAATTGTGACCTTGTTCTACGCCGCGGTCACAGCGGTTGGTTTTCACAAGGTTCTGACCTGGAATGATTTCAACCGAAAAATCTATCAGCGCATGAGCCTGGTGCAGTACCTGACGGTTCAATTCTTCATGGTTTCGATGATGGCACTGCCGGTGAAGATGATTGCTAAATTAGCGTTCCGCATCAAGTACGTCTGGGTAACCCCCTGGTTCAATATTTGATGCCTGAATACCGGTCGCCGTTTTGGTTTTCGATTCTTTAGTCATTGCTTGCCTCGTCATTAGTCATTCGTCCAAGGAGGCTTGAAGGTGCCAGAGAATACTCCTCCCGTTGAAGACAAAGATCCTGTCGTATCCCAGTCTCTAAGCGCCCTTCTGCTTGTTTCGTCGCTGCTGCTCGTGCTCTCTCTGGTATGGGCGGTGTACGACGAGATTTATGGACAGCGCCCGTGGAAGAACATTCAGAAGCTCTTTGTTCAGCGGTATACGGACTTCCTCAAGAAAACAAAGCCCAAGCAAGCGGCTGCGGAAAAGGCCGTCCGCCAGTCTGAAGAGTATCGGAAAATCGAGCAAGAGATTCTTGAACAAGAGAAGGCCCTCGCTCCGAAATTGAAAGAGATCGATCGTGAAGTAACTGAAGTCATCACGCCACGACTGGCCGCCCTCACGGATCCCTTCGCGCTGGCACGCAGCGAGATCCAGGCCGTGATCTACCGGGTTGAGGTCGCCTCGTCTCAAAGCAGCAAAGAGTCGCTTAGCAAGGAAATCGAAAAGTTAAAAGCTCGGCCCGTCGCGGTTTCTCTGCCTGCTGCTAACGGTCAAGTTGAAAAGGTCAGCTTGAATTTCGGCCAGCTCGAACAAGAGTTCAGCCGTTTGCAGCAACGTAAGGCCGAGCTAGCGGCGCAACGCAGTGAGTTGGTCAAGCCGGTGACTGAGCAGCGCGCGAAACTCGATGCCGTCATGAAGGAAAGAATGACGGGGCTGACGGAAACGCAGGTTGACGGACTGTTGAACAAGATGCGGATTTTCAACGTAGACATCAAACAGATCCACGTGAAATCCGTGGACTTGGTTGATCGCTGCGAGTCGTGCCACCTTGGAATCCGTGAACCGCTAACAATTACGAAAGCTGATATGGGCGGCCAGGGGGCTTTCACCAGTCATCCCACCAAGGCGCTCCTACAGATTCATGATCCGGAACGGTTCGGTTGCACACCCTGCCACAACGGGAACGGCACGGCAACGACCAGTGTGCAGAAAGCGCATGGGCGTTACAAACACTGGCTATGGCCGATGTTCGACAAAGAAAATGCGCAAGCCGGCTGCCACCAGTGTCATGCCTCAGATCTGGTTCTCGACCACGCCACGGTGCTGAACACGGGGAAGGAGATTTTTCGTGGTAAAGGCTGCATGGGCTGCCACCGGCTTGAAGGCTTCGACGCCGAGGCGGAAGCATTGAACGCCAATCGTCAGGGCATCCGGAAAATGGAAGGAGAGCGCAAGGAGCTGGAGAAGAACATCGAATTGACCGGAAAGGCGGCTGATGCGGCCCCTGACAATAAGGAAGCACAGCGTCTCTACGCGCAGGCAGATGCTTTCAGGCAAACCATCAGCAACATCGATCACCAGATGGAACAGCTCGACGTTCAGTCAAGGAGCTTGTTGCGCGAACAGAAAAAGGTGGGCCCGAGCCTCAAGGAAGTACGAGTCAAGATGCACAAGGAATGGATTCCCGTTTGGCTCGAAAATCCTCATGCGTACAGGCCGACGACCAAGATGCCTGCGTTCCGATTGGATAAGGAACAGCGCGAAGCGATTGCTTCTTACATCTGGCAATCCGGGGTCCAGGGACAGTTGACGGTCCAGAAGCCTGGCGATGCTACTCACGGGAAGGAGCTGTTTGAAACGCGTGGATGCCTTGGCTGCCATTCAGTCGGAGAGGGCAGCAGTTTCCTGGGCGGGACCTTTGCGGCTAATCTGACTCGTGTTGGAGAAAAAGATCACTACGATTACCTCGTTCGCTGGATTCACAATCCTCGCGAGCGGACCCGGCCTTTCTGCACGCACGAGAAACGAGACCTCGGACCTGAGGATTATGCGAAGAAGGGGCTGCCGTTTGTTTTCGACCTGGATCACACCACCTGCCCGAACGACGGCCACGAGCTTCAAGTTCAGCAGATGACGGTGATGCCGAATCTTCGCCTCACGGTGCAGGAAGCTCAGGACATTGCCAGCTATTTGATCACGCTGAAGAAAGCGGACGCCTCCTATCCCGCAGCCAACTATCTGGATGATCCGCAGCAGAAGGCAAAAGGTTTTGCTCTGGTGAAGCACTTCGGCTGCGCCGGCTGCCATGAGATCGCTGGATTGGAGGAGGAAGGCCGGATTGGAACGGAGTTGACTAAGGAAGGAAGCCAGCCGATTGAACGCCTGGATTTCGCGCTTTTGACTCACGATGCGAAACATGAAGGGTGGTATACTCACAAAGGATTTTTCGAGCACAAGCTTAAAGATCCTGCCGTTTACGACAAGGGCAAGGTAAAGACGCCGCTGGAAAAACTTCGGATGCCGAATTTCCGGCTGAAGGAGGAGGAAGTCACAGCTGTCACCACGTTCCTGCTAGGAAGCGTCGATTCCACTCTGCCTCCGCATTACTTCTACAATCCGAAGGATCAGCGCAAGGACATCCGGGAAGGTTGGTGGTTGGTCAACAAGTACAACTGTATGGGTTGCCACCAAGTCCGGATTGGGCAGAAGTCAGTTCTTTCCGGTCTGGCTCGATATCAAGATCCCGACTGGAAAGAGCAGTTGCCTCCGACCCTGATTGGCGAAGGTGCCCGTGTTGACCCGAACTGGTTGGCGCGTTTCCTGGAGAACCCGTCCATGAGCGGCACAGACGTGAACCGCAATGGTGTTCGCGCCTATTTGAAAGTGCGAATGCCGACGTTCAGCTTCTCCGATGGCGAGATCCGCAAGATTGTCCGCTTCTTCGAAGCGCTTTCGGCCCAGGCGCAGCCGTATATGCCGACCAAACTTGAGCCGCTGACAGACAAAGAACGCGACATGGCACGTGGCTTGTTTACTTCCACAGCAGCTCCTTGTCTGAAGTGCCACGCAACGGGGGATCAGAACCATGATCGGAATGCAACGGCTCCCAACTTCCTCCTCGCCAAGGAGCGGTTGAAGCCTGGCTGGACGGCACGGTGGATGACCGATCCGGCGATGATGGCCCCGGGAACATCCATGCCATCTGGACTGTTCCGTAGGGAGGGAGGGCGCTGGGTATTTGCTGGGCCGGTACCGGGGACCTTCAGCGGATACCAGAAGGACCATGCTGAACTGTTGGTGCGTTATATGTTCCAGTTTACGCCCGAAGAGCAGCGTCGGCTTACTGGCCGAGGAGGAGCCGCGCCAGCGAAGGTGGCGATGCGCTAGGATCAATCAGGCAAGGATTCGAAATTTGACCTGCAGCTGGATTTAGCCTTGTATTCAACGAATTACCTGTCATCAACGCTTAAGGAGAAAAGAAAGGTTACAAAAATGAAAAGACGACTTGGACTCTGGTTCGCAACATCTTCCTTTACTCTGCTTCTGGTTGCATGCGGCGGGGGAGAGAAGAAACCGGCTGAGACGGCGGAATCGAAGCCCGCTGAATCGGCAGCTCCTGCGGGACCGGTAACCACCGTAGACCCAGCCACTGCAGCCACCATCACCGGTAAGGTGTCCTTTGAAGGTGAGAAGCCGAAACCGCGACAGATTCGGATGGATGCTGAAGCCTCCTGTGCCTCTCTGCACAAGGAACAGGTTTTCGCAGAAGAAGTTGTCGTGAACGACAACAAGACGCTTCAATACGTCTTTGTCTACGTGAAGGAAGGCTTGGGAGACAAGACTTTCGCCGCATCAACCGAACCAGTGATGCTCGACCAGAAGGGCTGTCTTTATACGCCGCACATGGTGGCTGTTCAAGTTGGACAGACGCTCAAGATCCACAACAGCGATCCCACGACACATAACATTCACCCGGTGCCCGCCAACAATCGGGAATGGAACACCTCCATGTCGCCGGGTGGATCCCCGTTGGAGCGGACCTTCGCCCGGGAGGAAGTCATGATTCCGGTTAAATGCAACGTCCATCCCTGGATGAAAAGCTACATCGGCGTCTTGAAGCACCCGTTCTTTGCAATTACCGGCAAGGACGGATCGTTCGAGATCAAGGGCTTGCCGCCGGGTGAATACACGATCGAAGCCTGGCATGAGAAGCTTGGTGCGACGACACAGAAGGTAACGGTAGCCGCGAAGGATTCGAAAGCGGTTGACTTCACTTTGAAAGCGACTTCGTAGCTGAATTTGAATAAGGGGTGGGCTGATGTCAGCCCACCTCAGGGTTCCTGGGCTGGGCCTCACCCATTTCTCTCTTCCCGTTAATGCAACCGAAAGTTCATCCTTTGCCAGTTCGAAGCCGAGCACTCCACGGGTTTGCGGTTTTCACGGCGTGCTGCACGTTTCTTCTGATCATCGCCGGAGCTCTGGTTACTGGGAATGACGCCGGTCTTGCAGTTCCAGACTGGCCGTTGTCCTATGGATCGCTGACGCCACCGATGATTGGGGGGATTTTTTATGAACATGGCCACCGCATGGTCGCCAGCTTTGTCGGGTTCCTCACGGTCATTCTTGCGATCTGGTTGTGGAAGAGGGACGACCGACCGTTCGTACGCAGGCTGGGTTGGGTTGCCTTGGCAGTGGTTGTGACGCAGGGCATCTTGGGAGGAATCACCGTTCTCTTCTTTTTGCCAGCACCTATTTCGGTGATGCACGCCTGTCTAGCTCAGGCGTTCTTTTGTATTGTTTCCAGTTTGGCATTGTTGACTTCGGAAAGTTGGAAGCGTAGTGCGAGCGGCGTTACCGATGATGTCAAAGGCGTCCCCGTACGTCAGCTTTCAGCCTGGACAGTGGCTGCCGTGTACGCACAACTGATTCTGGGCGCCGCGCTGCGACATTCCAAAGCGGGATTGCTCTTGCATGTTCTTGGTGCGTTCGTTGTGACATTTCTTGCGGTCTGGACAGTCGGTCGCATCTATAAATACTACGCAAACATTTCAACGCTCTTTCGCCCGGCGATGATTCTTGGTATCTTGCTGGCCACACAGCTTTCCTTGGGAGTGGGCTCCTACCTTGTCCGCTTGGTCAGTCGTGAAGATGTTCAACCAGGTGCCTTGATGGTCGGTGTGACAACCGCTCACGTCGCAACAGGAGCTGCGGTTTTGGTTACCAGTCTTCTCCTCACTCTTCAGTGCGGCCGCTTGCTGAAATCAGCAAAGGCAAAACTGCGGGTGACTTCGGTTCCACAGGAAGCTACTTCATGACCGTTCGAGCTGAAATGGCGCAGGTGAAATCCGCTGCCCTGAGTGGAGCGGGGACAGTTGCCGTTGTGGCGCCACCTTTGAAATCCCACCAAACCACGAGTTCGGCCGACTCTGCACAAGTCAGGCCTTCGAAGCTCAGCGATTATCTCTGTCTAACAAAACCTGAAGTGACTTTCCTGGTTTTGATCGCGACCGCACTGGGTGGCTACATGGCGGTTGAATCGCCTGACATTCTAGTCCTGTGCCATGCGGTTTTCGGGACCGCGCTGGTTGCTGGCGGAACGGCGGCTCTCAACCATTATATTGAGCGAGAACACGATGCAAAGATGCGGCGCACGGCGAATCGCCCGCTCCCTTCGGGTCGGTTGAGTGCGCGGGAAGCTCGTACGTTTGGCATCGGGATTTCCGTGGTGGGTATTGTGTACCTGGCTGTCTTGGTGAACTGGCTGACGAGCCTCTTGGGATTGGTCACTTTGCTCAGTTACCTCTTTATCTACACGCCCCTCAAGCGCCGGACAACCTGGGCGACCTTCGTTGGGGCCTTTCCGGGAGCCGTGCCGGTGCTTATGGGATGGGCCGCCATGACCGGCAGCCTCAGCCTGGGAGCTTGGGCGCTCTACGCTCTGCTTTTTGTCTGGCAGTTCCCGCACTTTCTGGCGATCGCCTGGATGTATCGCGAGGACTACGCACGGGCGGGCATGTTGATGCTGCCGGCGCGGGATCCGCAGGGCCATGCTGCTTTTCGCCAGATTCTGGGATACTCACTGGCTTTGATTCCTGTGAGCTTGCTTCCAACACTTCTTGGAATGACAGGAAGCTTCTATTTGTGGTCGGTGGCTGCCTTGGGTCTTTGCTTCCTATTTTTTGCCTGCTATGTGTCCCGCGAGCGAACGAAGCTGAGCGCCAAGATGCTTTTGCACGTGACCGTCATTTATCTGCCTGTCGTTTACGCTGTGATGGTAGCCAACAAGATTGGTTAGAACCTGAGCTCGTGATGGATTTCGCATGCCGCCGGTCGAATTCAAACTGGAATTCGAAGGGCGAGATTCGAAATCAGACTCCAGCGGATCTTCACTTCCAGATAGGAAAATAAGCTGGATCGATCGTTCATTCTTTTTCTGGTTGTCATCCCAAAAGGAGGCAGGGCATGGGGCGAGCTCTCGCGGTACTGTTGTGGCTGATTACGTTGTTCGCTGTCGTGCTGTTTTCAGGCAAGCACGGCTGGTTTCCTGAAGCCATTTCCGAACACGGACCAGCCATCGACGCTCAATTCATTCGGACTTTGATTGTGGTTGCCATTGCGTTCATAGCTTCGCAAGTAGCGCTCGGCTGGTACGTTTGGCGCTATCGCGACACTGGGAAGGGCGAGGTGGTGTACACGCACGGCAACACGAAGCTCGAAGTCGGGATGATGCTCATTGTGACCGTGGTCTTTGTGAGCTTGGCCGCGATGGGACAGAGAGTCTGGGCTCAATTACATTTGCAGGAAGCACCGGCGGATGCGGTTCAAATTGAAGTGACCGGCCAGCAGTTCGCTTGGAATATTCGTTATCCCGGCCTGGACGGCAAGTTTGGCCGAACGGATCCAAAGCTCATCAACGATCAGGAAAACCCGGTCGGTCTTGACACCAAGGATGCTGCCGCGAAGGATGACATCGTCAGTGTGAATCGCATGGCCATTCCGGTGAACAGGCCGATCAAGGTGATTTTGCGCGCCAAGGACGTCACTCATAGCTTTTTTGTTCCGGCTCTGCGCTTCAAGCAGGACACCGTTCCTGTCTTGGCAATCCCAGTACATTTCAAGGCGCTCAAGACCGGCGAGTATGAAATCGCCTGCGCGGAACTTTGCGGCTTGGGACACTACAAAATGAAGGGCTACTTAATGGTGATGGACGACGCGCAGTATGAAGCTTGGCTGAAA